>Ga0099828_10002184_pt1 | contig 13405 bp, 16 predicted proteins | sample CZO8metaG_2_FD_79338 | JGI IMG/M metagenome (GOLD analysis project Ga0099828, IMG submission 79338) | Vadose zone soil microbial communities from the Eel River Critical Zone Observatory, Northern California, USA - CZOApr15con2H1.8 metaG | ecosystem: Environmental > Terrestrial > Soil > Vadose...
GCGCTCAAGAACGCGATTGATTTTCTGTTCCGCGAGTGGAACGACAAGGCGGCTGGCTTCGTCAGCTACGGCGGCGCCGGCGGGGCGCGCGCGGTCGAGCAGCTACGCTTGGTGCTGGCCGAGGTGCAAATCGCGACGGTGCGCAACCAAGTCTTGCTCTCCATGTTTACCGACTTTGAAAACTTCAGCGTTTTCAAACCGGCTTCCCAGCACGAGAAGTCTGTCAATGCAATGTTCGACCAGGTCATCGCTTGGGGCGGCGCGTTAAAGGCGCTGCGGGAGAAACGAGCATAGGATGCTGAAAAACAAGGTTCTTTGTGAGCCCGGCAACAGCTTCTGTTGAACCTCAACTGAATCCAGAGGATCGTGGTGAGGTCTTCACAAACTTTTTGACACGCCTACAGCCCGATCGGTCTTGCCAACTAAATGCTTTGCCATTGATTGGCTGAGTCGGATTAACGGCATACAAAATTAGAGTTCGCAAGCTCAAGTCCTGGACGGAGAGCCGAAGACTGTGTTCGACCTGAGCAAAGTGTCTCTCGTGAACGACGATGTGGTAGTGAGCGACATCTGATCGGATCAACTGGCTTCCTGACGCGATAAGCAGGAACTCAGAAGAGAGGAGAATATCTCATGATCAACCTCACCCGCCTGTTCACCCGTCTAATGACTGTCTGTTTCGTTTCAGTTGCTACATTCTGCTTCTGCCCTACTTCACACGCAAGCGAGCCACCACCCCCCGCATCAACGCGATCCGCCCTGACATCGGGAGATCAGTCGGATCAATGGGAAATTGCCAATGCCTTAACTGCGGCCCCCGATTTTATCGCTGATAACGCGACGGTCATGGACTGGCCGGCTCAGCCGGGAGAGCATCAGCAGGGAAGAATTCTTCGAAAAGGGAACAACGGCTGGACTTGTATGCCTGACCGACCGGGAAAACCTGCCCATGATCCGATGTGCGCGGATGACACCATGATGGAGTGGATCAAGGCCACACTCGCAGGTCGTCAGCCCAATATTGATCGGGTTGGAATCGCGTACATGCTCCAAGGTGAAGCGGGTGCTGATCAGAACGACATTTCAGTAAAGACTCCTCCTGAAGGCCAAGATTGGTACTATGTCGGACCCCATGTGATGGTGGTATTGCCCGATGCAAACAAAGAGGCGCTAAAGTACGTGAACCAGGATATCTCTACCAGCGAGCCTTACGTGACGGCGTTGACATCTTCGAGTCCACTCCTCGTGATTCCGATCGCTAGGCCCAAAGAAACGCTCAGAATTAAAAAGGTGGATAGTCAGTGAGGTCTCTGTCCTGAACCGGAATAGGCCCGAGTGAGTCTGAATAGGCTGGAGTAGGGTCCTGGAAATGGTTTCATAACCGCTTTTCACAAATTTATGTAGTCAGAATGGAGTCAGGCACGAGTATTATTTGCCGAGCTCCTGCTTGAGATTTGTCCCCAGGCACGAGCGCTGATTGCGTCTCAGCGGGCCGGAAGAATCGTCGTTCTAATTCAATTGTTGTGCTCCAGTTAAAACTTGGACAGAGGGACTTAGCCATGGGGAATGCGGGAAACTCAGCGAAATCTGTTCAAAACGATCGTGAGGAGAGACAGCAGAGGACTTCCGAGGAAAGGATCAGACTGGTGGTACCCAGACTTCCCCTTGGACACGAATCCTCGAAGATGCTCGCATTCTCTGCAGAATTGATGGTCAACCAGGAAAAATTAGCGGTCCAGAAATTAAGTGGCCAGTACAGCGAAGAGCTGCTTCCACATCTTGGGCTGCGGTCACCGGCGTATAGTTCTTAGTCATACTTTTTTGTTGGGAACGTACTGTAACGTTCGCACTTGCTGTTAAGTAAGTGTAATGTGAAAAATCTCGTGCAACCTGCATAACCGGAGAGCGCGATGTCGCTCACACTTCCTCAACCGGTCATCAACTATCTCGCCGCGGTCGAAGCAAAGGATACGGACATGCTGGCCCTTTGCTTTGCGGACGATGCCCTGGTGCATGACGAAGGCCGCGACTATCTCGGGCTCGATGCCATACGGTCGTGGGAGCAGGAGACTCACACGAAATACAAGTATGTGATGGAGCCGCTCGAGGCTTCGGTGAGCGGAAAGACCGTGCAACTCCGCGCCCGGCTGACGGGTGACTTCCCCGGAAGCCCGGTCGAGCTCGACTACAGGTTCACGCTCGCACACGACAAAATCACCTCACTGGAGATTGGATGATGGCAACAGACTACCCCTTTTCCGTCGATGGAAAGGAATTCACAGGCAAGCGGGTCCTGGTGACCGGCGGGACCAAAGGCATGGGAGAGGCCATGGTCCGCAGGCTGACGATAGGCGGCGCTTCTGTCGCGACCACTGCTCGGTCACCTCTTCCCGAAGGCCAGCAGCCAGCGCTGTTTATCCAGACGGACATTGGTACAGCACATGGCGTGCAAGAGGTCGTGGATAAACTTCTTAAGAACTGGGGCGGCATCGACATCCTGGTGAACTGCGTTGGTGGCTCCAGCGCTCCCAGCGGCGGCTTCCGAGTGCTCACGGACGAGGAATGGCAAAAAGCACTGAACGTCAATCTGATGGCGGCCGTGAGGTTTGACAGGAGTCTGTTGCCGGGCATGCTGGAGCGCCGCTCCGGTGTCATCCTTCATATCGCCTCCATACAGCATCGTCTGCCGCTTTACGACTCGACGTTGGCGTACGCCGCAGCGAAAGCGGCCCTTACCACCTACAGTAAGGGCCTTGCGAACGAAGTTGGGCCGAAGGGCGTACGGGTGAATGTGATCTCGCCAGGCTTCATTGAGACCTCAGGAGCGCACGGGATGATCGTTCAACTCGCGAAGAGCAACGGAGTGGACGAAAGCGCCGCGCGCCAACAGATTATGGACATGATCGGTGGCATCCCCGTCGGCAGACCAGGTAGCCCGGAAGAGGTCGCAGAGCTGGTGGCCTTTCTTGCGTCCGATCGTGCCGCCTCTATTCACGGAACCGACTATACGATTGATGGCGGAACGATTCCCACCGCATGATCACACCGGGGCTGTTGTGCCCCACGTGAAATTTGGGCAGGGAGAAGGAGCTATGGGGACTGCGGGAAACTCAGCGAAATCTGTTCATAACGATCGTGATGGTAGACAGCAGAAGATCTCCGAGCAAAGGATCAGGCTGGTGGTACTCAGACTTCCCCTCGGGCACGAATCCTCGAAGACGCCAGAATTCTCTGCAGAATGGATGGTCAACCAGAAAACACAAGCTGTCCAGAAATTAAGTAGGGCAGTACATTAGGCGACTTGGACTCGAATCAGCCGATGTCAATCGGGCTGCGAAATGACGCAACAATCGCCCGCGCGGCCTTCCGTGCGGGCACACAAGGAGGGTATCTGATGCCGAAGTTGATTGTGCTCTATCCACTGCCTGCCGATCTGAAGACCTTTGAGCGCAGATTCCGCTTGGAGCACGCGCCAATGGTGCTAGAGAAGATTCATGGCTTGAAGGAGTTCGTCGCTTCTCAAGTTCTTGGTGCACCGACCGGAACTGCTCCATATCAACGCGTGGCCGAGTTGTACTTTGATTCGCTCGAATCGCTCCAGGCAGCAATGGCGTCAGGAGGAGGGCAAGCGACTGTGGCCCACGCTATGGAAATCTCCACCGGCGGACCGCCTGTGGTCTTGATAGCAGAAGACGACAAGCCTCTTTGAGAGGCGTCGCCTAGTCGACTCTGTCAGCCTAAAGGAGAAGGGAGCCTCCATGATTACACTGAATGTCAACGGCAAATCACACGAGCTCGATATCAGTCCCGACATGCCCCTGCTGTGGGCCCTGCGGACACGCTCAATCTCACCGGCACGAAATTTGGGTGTGGCATGGCGTTGTGCGGTGCCTGCACCGTCCATCTCGACGGCCAGCCGATACGCTCCTGCGTCACGCCTGTGGTCGAGGTCAGCAATAAGAAGATCACCACGATCGAGGCGATCGGTCAGACCTTCAGCGGTGCGAAAGTGCAGAAAGCCTGGTTGGATCTGGAAGTGATCCAGTGTGGCTACTGCCAGTCCGGCCAGATTATGTCCGCATCCGCGCTGCTGGCGAGCAAACCGCACCCCACCGACGCTGACATCGACACGGCCATGGCCGGCAACATCTGTCGCTGTGGCACCTATCAGCGTATCCGCGCCGCAATTAAACAGGCGGCGCAGTCCACAGTGAAAGGAGCCTGACTATGAGTATGGGACTTGAAAGATGGCTGAACCCCACCGAGGCTGGTGCCGAGTCTGCCGCCGAAGGCGGCGTGCCCCGTCGGACATTTCTGAAGGTCAGCGCCGTCGCCGGTGGTGGCCTGCTGCTGAGCCTCATCCTCCCCAGGATACTCTGGAGCAGCGAAACGGCTGGCGCCACGACTGCGGATGTCTTTGCTCCCAACGCATTCATCCGCATCGGTCGTGACAGTCGCGTGACGCTGATCATGCCCTACGTGGAAATGGGACAGGGTACCGACACGTCGATCTCGATGCTCATCGCCGAAGAGCTGCAAGTGGACCTCAAGCAGGTCACCCTCGAAGCGGCGCCCCCTGATGATCGACACTATGCGAACCCGATCTTTCAATTTCAGGTAACCGGCGCCTCGGCGTCGGTGCGCGGCTCCTGGGAACCACTCCGCCGGGCCGGTGCCACTGCGCGCACGATGCTGGTGTCCGCCGCGGCGCAGACTTGGAATGTAGACGTGACTTCTTGCCGCGCTGAGAAGGGCGAGGTGATCCATGTAACAAGCAGCCGCAGACTCACATATGGGGCCTTGGTCAACAAGGCGGCGACGTTGCCGATGCCGGATCACGTCACGCTCAAGGACCCCAAGGACTTCACGCTCATCGGCACCTCCGCCAAGCGCCTCGACACGCCGGACAAGGTCAACGGCAAGGCGCAGTTCGGCATCGACGTCAAGGTCCCCGGCATGAAGATCGCCACGGTTGCCGCCTGCCCAGTCTTCGGCGGCAAACTCGCCGACGTTGACGACAGCAAGGCAAAGGCGATCAATGGTGTCCACCAAGTGGTACGCCTCGATAATGCCGTGGCGGTGATTGCCGACCATATGTGGGCGGCCCAGCAGGGTCTGGCCGCGCTCGACATTCAGTGGGACGAGGGCCCCAACGCCACACTCAGCAGCGCCGATGTTGTCCAGCAACTCGAAGCCGCTTCGCGGGGGCCAGGCGTGATCGCACACAAGGACGGCGATGTGGCCAAGGCCATGGCCGGGGCCGCAAAGAAGGTCGAGGCGGTGTACCAGATGCCGTTTCTTGCGCACGCGACGATGGAGCCGATGAACTGCACCGTGCACGTACGCAAGGACGGCTGCGAGGTGTGGGTCGGGTCACAGGTCCTCGCTCGTGCACAGGCCACCGCCGCCGAGGTGACGGGCCTGCCATTGGAGAAGGTCCAGGTGCACAACCAAGTAGTGGGTGGCGGCTTCGGCCGGCGGCTGGAAGTGGACGTCATTACCCAGGCGGTGCAGATCGCGAAGCAAGTCGATGGTCCGGTGAAAGTTGTATGGACGCGGGAAGAAGACATCCAGCACGACATGTATCGTCCCTACTACTACGACCGGATCGCCGCTGGCCTTGACGAACAGGGCATGCCGATCGCTTGGAGCCATCGCATCACTGGTTCCTCGGTCATGGCGCGATGGTTCCCGCCAGCATTCAAGAACGGACTCGATCCGGACGCCGTAGGGGGAGAGGCGGAAGAATTACCCTACGCGCTGCCCAACATGCTGGTGGAATACGTACGCCAAGAGCCGCCCGGCATTCCGACGGGATTCTGGCGTGGTGTCGGACCCACGCACAACGTCTTTGTGGTCGAGAGTTTCATCGATGAGCTGGCCGCGGAGACGAAGAAGGACCCCGTCGAATACCGGCGTGCTCTGCTCGGAAAATCTCCGCGTGCCAAGGCCGTGCTCGAGCTCGCCGCGGAGAAGGCGGGCTGGGGTCAGCCGCTACCGGAAGGCCAGGGTCGCGGCGTGTCGGTTCAGTCCGTGTTTGGCAGTTATGTCGCGCAGGTCGTCGAAGTCCAGGTTGCCAAGAGCGGTGAGGTGCGCGTCACACGGGTGGTCTGCGCCGTGGACTGCGGTGTGGTGGTGAACCCGGACACGGTGAAGGCGCAAATGGAAGGTGGCATCATGTTTGGCCTCACAGCCGCTCTGTTCAACGAAATCACCCTCAAGGATGGCCGCGTCGAACAGAGCAATTTCGACGACTACCGCATGCTGCGCATCAACGAAGCGCCAGCGGTTGAGGTGTATCTGGTGAAGAGTGCCGAAGCGCCCGGTGGCATCGGCGAGCCCGGTACTTCGGCGCTGGCTCCGGCACTGACAAACGCGATCTTCGCGGCGACCGGCAAACGGATCCGAAAATTGCCGGTGAACCAGGCTGAGTTGCGTTCCGCATAGTTCCAGGAGGAGCACACCGTGAAGTGTTCCAGTTACACGAACCTGTTCATACTGCTCGTGGTGATGATCAGTGTGGCCGTGAGCGGGTGTAACTTGCGCCCGCATGGACCCATGGACTTTGCCGGCTGGACGCCGTTCTCGGGGGGACAGGCCTTCAAGCTGCCGGTCGTCACGCGCTATTCGACAAACATCACGCCGGATCAGGTCGCTAAGCATCGTGAAGAAGAGTAACGCAAGAACCGCGAGGGAAATATGAACGAGCTACAGTGCATCATCAATGCGTATCGAGAGCATGAGCAGACGGACGCACGGATAGCGCTCGCCACCGTCGTCAGAGTCACAGGATCCGCCTATCGGCGCGCCGGCGCGCGGATGCTGATCACAGCCGATGGTCAAACGGTCGGCTCAGTGAGCGGCGGCTGCCTCGAACGCGACGTGCTCAACCAAGCCCGGCGGGTGCTTCAATGGAACGAACCCAGGGTGGTCGCCTACGATTCGATGTCGGATGATGATATCGTCTGGGAATTCAACCTCGGCTGCAACGGGATTGTGGAAATTCTCATTGAGCCCCTATCTGACACCGTGGAACAAGTCCACATGGCGTTTCTCAGCGAATGCCTCCATCAGAGGCAGGTAGGGGTTTTAGCGACCGTGTTCGGTGTAGAAGGCCCAACCAAGGCGAAAATCGGAAACCGTTTGATGCTGAGCGCGCAGCGGTCTGCAAGACATGACATCGGGGATGGTGATCTTGCAGAGGCAATCCTTGATGACTCTCAGCACACGCTTGAAAGCGGCACGTCAAAGGCAAAGACATATTCAATGGCCACAGGTCGTGCAGAAGTCTTTATCGAGGTGATCCAGCCGTCGGTCCCGATCGTGATTTTCGGGGCAGGACACGATGCGGTCCCGCTCGTCCGGTTCGCGAAGGAACTGGGGTGGCATGTCACGCTGGTCGATCCCCGTCCAGGCTACGCGACTCGAACGCGGTTTCCTCTGGCGGATATCCTGATCGTCTGTCGACCAGAGGAGGTGTGTGAGCGTATCAAGATAGATAGACACACGGTGGCAGCCGTCATGACGCATAACTTTCTCCATGACTCAGAGCTGCTCAGCACACTATTGCCGTTACCGTTGCGGTACATAGGTATTCTTGGGTCAAAGCAGAGGACTGGGAGGCTGTTGGAACAAGTTCAAGAGACCGGCCGATCGCATAGCGATCATCGTCTCGGCCGGGTATACGGCCCCATGGGTCTGGACATAGGGGCCGATACGCCTGAAGAGATCGCGCTTGCGGTTGTGGCTGAGATCAAAGCTGTGCTCGCAGGCCGGTTAGGAGGGATGCTAAGGACAAGAGAGGGACCGCTTCACGAGCCAAGCGAAGCCGTGGATGTAGTTACGGTATCTGGGAAAATAAACGGGGCGGTGCACTGTGGCCACGAACACTGATTCGGCAAAGGAAGAAGATTTTGTTTGTGAAGAACGGCGCGCACCGTCCGTTGCTATCATACTACTTGCTGCGGGCGCGTCAACACGCATGGGGAGGCCCAAGTTGCTGCTGAGGTATGGCAGCCGTAGCTTTTTGCGGCATGCGGCAGAGGTGGCCGCCGCTTCCATATGCCGACCGATTCTTGTTGTTCTCGGGGCTTACGCGAACCAGCTCCAAAGCGAGATCGACGATCTCCCTGTACGATCTGTGATAAACGAACGGTGGGCCGATGGGATGGGGTCTTCGATCCAAGTCGGCGTAGGGGCCCTCAAAACTTATGACCGAGCGGATAACACCGAGGCTTTGGTACTGATGCTCTGCGACCAGCCGTTTGTGACGGCCGCCGTCATCCACAATCTTGTCACGGCCTTTCGTTCGAACGGCAAAAGTATTAGTGCTTCGGAGTACGGTGGAACCTTGGGTGTGCCTGCTGTGTTCGGGCGCGAGTACTTCGCTGCACTCGCGGCGCTGAGCGGCGCAGCGGGGGCGAAACACATCATCGCCGCTCACGCTTCTGAAGTGATGCGCGTGCCGTTCCCACAAGGGGCTACTGACGTTGATACGCCGGAGGACTACCGGCAACTACAGCGTGCGATGCTGTCGCATACCCTGTCGCATCAAGGACAGACGGAGTTTCCATGAATGTCCAGCCAGGCGTCCTCGACCCGCCGCAAGAGCATCTGAACATCATCTTCCTCAACGCCACCACAAGCAACCACACCACACTCCAGGCACGCTTCAAGCGCCTTTCCGAGGATGCGGTACGCCTCATGGAGCAACACGTGGCGTCCGACAACGAGGGGCAAGTGGTCGAAGGGAATTACTATTTCCCGCCCCAGTCAATCAAACGAGAGCACCTCCAAGTAAGCGTGACGCATACGACATGTCCCTGGGAAGGGGAGGCGAGCTATTACGACATCGTGGCTGACGGAAAGGTAAATAAGGATGCGGCTTGGTATTATCCTTCACCCAAGGAGGCGGCCAAGCACATTGCAGGATACGTGGCCTTTTGAAAGGGAGTACAAGCCGATGATCGCTAAGACGACCACAACCACTCATCTAGCGCAGATGCTGGCTCAAGCTCGCGCGGCCACCGATGCCTTATTCGGCCTGGTTCGGCCCGGAGCCTTCCATGACCGACCGGTCCCCGAACGCCACCGGACGATTTTCTACTTCGGTCATCTCGAGGCGTTTGACTGGAATCTCGTGAGGCAGGCAGCAGGGGTCCCGTCATTCCATCCGGAATTCGACCAACTCTTCGCGTTCGGGATCGATCCGGATCCAGGGCAGTTACCAGAGGACAAGCGCTCCGATTGGCCGGAGAGAGCAGAAGTCCAACGGTATAATTTACGCGTCCGGCAGGCCATAGGTGATCTCTCGAACCAGGTATCTGAGGAGGTGCTCTCTGTTGCGCTCGAGCACCGGTTGATGCATGCCGAGACATTTGCCTATCTCCTCCATCAACTGTCGACCACGCAAAAGGATATTCCGCTGGTCGCGCCATTTCCACCTAGCCCAACTCCCGTTCGTACGGTCATTGAAATTCCTGGCGGCGCGGTGACCTTAGGCCAACGACGCGCGCCCCTCGATGGCCAATATCAATTCGGATGGGACAACGAATTTGATGGCCATGAGGTCTCTGTCTCTGCGTATGCCATGAGCAAGTACAAGGTCACGAATGGAGAGTATCTCGAATTCGTTCGCGCCGGTGCTAAGCCGCCGCACTTCTGGACGTGGGGGGAGGGCCAGTGGTGGTGGCGAGCCATGTCGGGAGAAGTGCCGTTACCGATGGAGTGGCCGGTCTATGTCACCCATGAGGAGGCGAGCGCCTTTGCAGCCTGGACCGGAAAGAGACTGCCCACCGAAGCAGAATTTCATCGGGCAGCATATGGGACTCCGGACGGCGACGAAGAACGATCCTACCCATGGGGCGATGACGTGCTGGATACCCGACGGGGAAACTTCAACGGGACCCGATGGGATCCTATTCCCGTGAGCGCGACCCCGCTCGGAGACAGCGCATTCGGAATTTCCCAACTGGTCGGTAACGGATGGGAGTGGACTGCGACGGTCTTTCAGCCTTTTCCCGGATTCAAGTCCTTCCCGTTCTATCCGGGATACTCAGCGAGCTTCTTCGATGGCGACCATTATGTGCTCAAGGGGGCGTCCTCGCGGACAGACGCCGGTTTGCTGCGCCGATCATTTCGCAACTGGTTCCGGCCCAACTACCCGTATGTCTATGCCGGATTTCGTTGTGTGGAGGACTAACATGATGCTTTCACAGACTGGACAAGCCGACGCCGTCCGGGAGTTCGCCGTTGCAGTGGGCGACAGCCTCAGGAAGGTTGGCCAACGCGAACTACCTTCGATGTACCTGTACGATGAGCTGGGAACAGCGCTGTTTGAAGCGATCACCCTGCTACCCGAATATGGGCTGACCCGTGCCGAGGAGCGCCTCCTCCGCTGCCATGCCGGAGACATGCTCGAACATCTTCCACCTCCCGTGGCAGTGGTCGAGCTGGGGAGTGGCAGCGGCCGAAAAACTCGCTGGATATTGGAAGCGCTCGCCGATCGAGAGCCAGTGGCCTATTTCCCCATCGATATATCCGCGGCGGCCCTCATCAAATGCCACCAAGAACTGGGAAACGTCGGCGCAATCAGCATCGTTGGACTGGAGAAATCGTATCTGGAAGGGCTTCAGGAAGCAGCGACTCGTCGCCGGCCGAATCAGGCACTCCTGGTATTGTTCCTGGGAAGCACCATCGGCAATTTTGATCCACCGGCAGCGGAGAAGTTTCTGCGCGACATCCGTCGGCATCTAAAGCCCGGCGACGCCCTTCTGGTGGGAGCTGACGTGAAGAAATCGGTCCATGACATGCTGCTGGCCTACGATGACCCGGCCGGAGTGACCGCCGCCTTCAATCTCAATCTGCTTGCCCGGATTAATCGAGAACTCGGGGGAGACTTTATCCTACGACACTTCGAACACCACGTCCGGTATCAGGAAATGGACTGTCGCATCGAAATGCACCTACGCTCGACACGGAGGCAGACCGTGTCGATTCGGGCCGCGGACTTCACCTGTATCTTCAGAAAAGGGGAAACGATCTGGACGGAAGCCTGCCACAAATTCCGCGTCGAGGAGATTCCTGGCATCGCTCGACGCACGGGATTCCTGTGCGAAGCGCAATGGATCGATACCGAATGGGCGTTTGCCGAGAACCTTCTGATTGCCGATTAGCGAAGCAGCCCGGCGTCCCGAAGGAATTGCTCGGCGACCTCCCGGACAGGGCGATGGGCACCGTCCACCTGGTAGTTCAACTTGCGCATGGTCAGGTCGGTGAACAGTCCGGCCAGTTCGGTGAGGGCTTGCCGCAAGGGAGGGTTGGCCTCAAGACTTTCGCGCCGCACAGCCAAGGCACAGTCGTACGGGGGGAAATAACGCTTGTCATCCCTGAGAACCAGCACATCCAGAACCGACAACTGGCCATCGGTGGCATTCCCGGCCACCATGTTAACCTGTTGTTGTTCGAGTGCCTTGTACAGCAATCCAAGGTCCATGGTCTTAGGAGATCCTAGGATGGGAAGATTATAGGTCTTCAGTAACCCGGCCAGTCCATCCGATCGCTGCTGAAATTCGTATCCCACACCAAGGTCCCAACCCGGAGAATACTCCGCCGCATCGCTCAAGGTTGCAATCTTGCTTTTCCGAGCATCTTCTCCCCGGATCACCATCGCGAATGTATTATTAAAGCCCAACGAATCCATCCATTCGACGCCGAACCGCGCCTGATATTCGGCTCGGACGAGGGCCATTGCAGCAGCCGGATCATGGGCAGGTGGTAATTTCATGATAGTCATCAGCGCGGTCCCCGTGTACTCGGGATAGAGATCAATCTCTCCGCCCACGAGCGCTTGATGAGCCAACATAGTCCCGCCCAAGTTGAGTTTACGATCAACGTGGCGGCCAAGCCGATGTTCCAGATGCTGCGCCACGATCTCGCCGAGGATCACTTGCTCGGTGAAATTCTTCGAGCCGACCGTGATCGGTCGTTCCTTGGTACAGGCGACGACCCCGCTCGCCCACAACCCGACGATCAAACAGGCGACAATTTGTGTTCGACCCATTCGAGTCCTCGATCGGCCACCAATGCGATCAAGGCAGCCGGAACCGCGCCGGCCAGTAGCAGCGTCGTATCGACGGATGCCAGGCCGCGGAAGATAAACACACCGAGCCCACCGCCGCCAATGGCCGCGGCAATCGTCGCCGTCCCGATCGTCGTCACGGTCGCGATCCGCAGGCCGGCCAGGATCGTCCTGGTCGCTAGCGGAAGTTCGACCTCCCAGAGGAGCTGCCGTTCCGTCATGCCCATGGCGATCGCCGACTCACGCACGCCGGGCTCCACGTTCAGAATACCGGTTAGAGTATTCCGCAGAATCGGCAGGAGCGCGTACAGCACGAGTGCGACAATTGCCGTGTGCTTGCCGATCCCGCCGAGAAAGGGAAGAGGAATCAGAAACCCGAAGAGCGCCAGACTCGGCACGGTTTGCATGATATTCGCAAACCCCAGCACCCACCGCTGAAGGAAGGTGCGCCGGGTGAGCAGAATGCCCGCCGGAATGGCCAGCGCCGCGGCAATTGTCATGGAGAGGCTCACCAGGAACAGGTGTTCGAGCGTCAAATCGAAGATGTCACGCGCCAACCCGGAAGACATCAGATCGTCTCCTTCCACTTCTCCTCGAGGCAGGTATGAAAGGCCCGCACTTCCTGGTCGTGGGCATCGAGAAACTCGGAGCGTCCACCCAGAAAGACCAACCGCCCGTTGTGAAGAACCCCGATGCGGGTGCCGAGTAACAACGCTTCCCGGACATCATGGGTGACGAGCAGAGCCGTCTTGTTGAGCCTATCTCTCAGATCGAGGAACTGCTGCTGCAGTTCCACACGGGTCACTGGATCAAGCGCGCCAAAGGGTTCGTCCAACAGCAACAACGGCGGATCTGCTGCGAGTGCGCGGGCGACACCCACCCGCTGACGTTGGCCGCCGGACAGCTCGCGGGGATAGCGCGCGGCGAACTGCGCCGGAGAAAGTCCGACCTGAGTCAGGAGATGCTGCACGCGGGCATCGATGTCGCGGGGCTGCCAACCCTCCAGACGGGGAACCAGTCCGACATTGGCGGCCACAGTGAAATGCGGAAAGAGGCCCGCATCCTGGATCACGTACCCGATCCGACGCCTCAGCCGGATCAGATCCCAGGCGGTCGTGGGTATACCCTCGACCGAAACATCACCGGCGCTTGGCAGGAGCAGGCCATTCACCATTTTCAAGGCGGTAGTCTTGCCCGAGCCACTACGACCCAGCAGCACCAGGGTTTCTCCGGCTTCGACATCGAAACTGAGATCGTACAGAATATCTTTCTGACCGATGCGAGCCGAAACCTGTCGGAAGGAGACAAGAGGACTCATGCGCTCAA
>Ga0099828_10002185_pt1 | contig 13404 bp, 9 predicted proteins | sample CZO8metaG_2_FD_79338 | JGI IMG/M metagenome (GOLD analysis project Ga0099828, IMG submission 79338) | Vadose zone soil microbial communities from the Eel River Critical Zone Observatory, Northern California, USA - CZOApr15con2H1.8 metaG | ecosystem: Environmental > Terrestrial > Soil > Vadose...
ACGCCACGCTTGCGGACGAGGCCGGCGTTCCATTTGCCGTGCCCCGGGCTGTGGCTCTTTACGAGAAAGATGGCGGTCTGTTGTGGAAGCACTTTGATCGCGACAATAATCAAAATAATTCCCGGCGTGCCCGTGAACTGGTGCTTTCCTGGATCGCAACCGTAGGCAACTACGACTATGGATTCAACTGGATTTTCCATCAGGACGGAACCCTGGAGATGCGAGTGCTACTCAGTGGGATCATGGAAACCAAGGGCGTTGATCTGGCTTCCGAATCGCATAACCCGGCCCAGGATATGGCCTATGGCCATCTCGTGGACCGGAACTTGTTGGCTGTGCATCATCAGCATTTCTTCAATTTTCGCCTGGACATGGATGTCGACGGAACCAGGAACAGCATCGTGGAAATGAACACCTCGGCAGAGGCGGCCAACCCGGGCAATCGATATAAGTCCGCGTTTGTGATGAAAGGAACCGCACTGCGTTCGGAATCAGAGGCCCACAGGAACGTCAACCTTGAGAGCAGCCGCAAGTGGGAAGTCGTGAATCCCTCGGTAAAAAACGGGGTGGGCGGAAGTGCAGGCTACATCCTAGTCCCCGAAGAAAACTCGGTGCCGTACGCGGCACCAGACTCCTGGATGCGCAAGCGCGCCGGCTTCATCAATGCTCATTTTTGGGCCACCGCCTACGATCCTACTCAATTGTACGCAGGCGGTTTCTATGCGAACCAAAGCCGCGGGGATGACGGTTTGCCTGTCTGGATACGTGCGAATCGGTCTCTTCAAGACAGCGACGTTGTGATCTGGTACACGCTCGGCGTAACCCATATCCCGCGCCCGGAAGAGTGGCCGATCATGGCAGTCCATCCGACCGGTTTCAGCCTGGTACCGGACGGGTTTTTTGATCACAATCCAGCTGTTGACGTCCCCAAATGACAATCACAACAGAGCCGCAGTTGCGAACGAGGAATGGATGAACGTTCGGGTTCGCCGGTCGAAGTATGTCATTGCAACCATCGTTGTGCTTCTCGCCTCTGGGTTTGAGGCTCGCGCTTGGTCACAGGACGAAATCAAGCCAGTCATTGGCACGCCCAATAATCAGTTCCGAGTCGTAAACACCTATCCGGAGTATTGGGTAGATGGCAAACCATTCCTCATGCACGGCGCCGCGTTCTTCTACCACCGCATTCCGCGTGATCGATGGGCAGAAGTCTTATTGCACCTAAAGGCGCTAGGCATCAACACCATTGATCTTTATCCTCTCTGGAATTGGCAGCAACCGGAAGAGGGCGTCCTCGACTTCGACGGTCACACCAATCCACGCCGCGACCTGAAGCATTTGCTCCGCTTGATTGATCTGATGGACTTCAAGCTTACGTTTCGGCCCGGGCCGTATTTTACCGATGAGTGGCGGAACGGCGGCTATCCCGATTGGCTGCTTCGGCACCCCGAATATGGCATGTCCGAACAAAGCATTCTCGAAGGGCGCTATCCCCTCTGGAACCAGTTGCAGTATGACAAGTCGGAAGAGGCGGCAACTAAGTGGCTGCAAAACCAGACTCACCTGGACTATACCCGGCGGTGGTTTCACGACGTGTTTGCCTTGGTCAATCCCTTGCTTGCGGAAAACGGTGGGCCGCTGATCAATATTCAAATCGATGATGACCAGGCGCTCGGCCGTGAGAACTATAACGGTCCGAATTTCTGGAAATATATGGACCTCTTGCGCATGTACGCAAAGGAGGCCACGCATAACAGCGCGATCCCTTATTACATCAATGGCGCGGACATGCGCCTGAACGCGGAATCCAACGACGCCACAGCCGAGCCCTTCTGGAATACCGGACAGGACTATCAGTCGTTCGGCCCGGGGGGCTACTCGGATTTGTATGAGGCAGCTAAGAACAAATTTCTGACGGAGACCTTAAAGACACAACCTTTATTCCCGGCCACTCATATTGAGTTTCTTGCAGGCTGGGACCTGGATGACAAGGACACCTATGCTCGCCTGACCCATCCCTCCAACACACTTATGGCCATGCGCGTGATGCTCCAAAACGGGCTAAAGGGGCTGAGCCATCATCCGGCAAATGACACCCTTTATCCAGCGGGTTACGAGTGTCCGTGGGCAAACTACTTTTATACCCAGGAGAATGCCATCACCTTTGCCGGAGGAGAAAATGGGCGTGCTTCTTACATTCGGCGCACCGGACGGCTGATCGAGGGCATGGGCCCGCTGCTCGCCTCTTCTCATCTCGCGACCGACGCAGGGATTGTTTATCCGATGTCAACCTATCCGCAGAAAGACCTGACCTCCGTCGAGATTCAGCAGGTTGCGGATGTGGCCGGACGCCTGCTATGGTCCGGCGCATTTGATCACTACAATTTCGAACTAGTCGACTCCGATCACACGCCGCTGAAGAATTTCGAACGTTATCGCGTTCTGCTTTTGCCGAATCCGCAGGCGGGAGAAGACACGGCCAGGTACCCGCATCTGGGGGAGTATTCCGAAAAGGCTCAACGAATGATGGTGGAGTACGTGACTGACGGTGGCACGCTTATCGTTTTGCCATCCCGTCCCGGAGGCGCAATTCTGGGCGAGCTCCTCAGCCCGCTGGGAGCGCAGGAATTCATTCCGGAACCCAGCACGTTGCACTTCACGGACGGCTCGAATGCAACCATAGTCGGAGGAGTGTATGCAATAACTCCTACCGAAAAGTCTGGAGTCACCGTCTTTGCTCGTGACACCCGCGGGCGCATTATCGGCGCGCGATTTCCGCACGGCAAAGGACAAGCGTTGTTCTTTGGAGGAGATTTTTCGCGGTGGGTTTTTCCTCCCGGTACTCATCTAATGGAGGGCGGCGTTGTTTCGGGAAAGACGGAAGATTTTCCAGAGAACGTTCAACGAAACTCTCGCAGGGCGCTCCCAGCGCTCATGAAGGCAGCGGCCCCCAACAAGAGAATCGACAAGAAAGTCTCGGTCGTCTCGCGTAGGCTTCTCACACATGCACGCGAAGCAGGGTTGTACGTCACGGAACTAGTCGCGGACCGTGGTAGCCACAGCTTCGAAACTAGAACAGATACGTCTGCGGCATACGGGTTTGTCGGTCTCACGAATTTCAGTATTCACCAGCCGTACAGCGGCGAACTCACCGCGCAAGATCCGCGATCTGCAGATGTAGAGCAAGCCTCGAAGATACGACTGCCGGACATCACTCTCGGCCCGCGGGAATCCTTGCTACTGCCTTTGCGAGTTCCACTCACGGCTCTCATTGCGTCGGCGCCTCCAGGACTCGACCCTGCGGACGAAGTGTATTACTCCACTGCAGAGCTGACGCATGCCACTTACGACGGCAGCACCCTCACATTCGACTTCAACACGCCCAACGATGGCGAGATCGCATTGCGCCTGGTACATCGGCCGCAGACGGCTCAGCTCGATGGCAGGTTGGTGAGAGTCACACAGGCTGCACCGCATCTCCTCATTGTGAAAATTCCGAAGGGCGCCAGTCCGGAGTTCAAACGTACCCTCGTGCTTGAATATCGGTCGGCCCAACCTCGGCTTGTTTTTCGCACGAAAAATGACTGGATCGCCGGGGAAATAAACACGGTTCAGATGACGATCCACAATCCACGGAAAAGCTTGCTCAGCGGAGATCTCGCGCTTCGAGCTGGCCGCCTGACGACCCCCACCCCGCTATCGGTAAACATCCCCCCGCAATCGAGCCGCGTGGTCGACGTGCCGCTTGACTTGCCTCCGGATGCGCCGGACGGTCTTCCTGTCAACTTGACAGCAACCCTGCGCGAGCACGGTTCGCAGTCGGATTGGATTTGGCACTCTGAACTGAGAGTCCATCAACCCTTTACATACACCCTTAGTCCAAGGGTGAACTTTCCTCTGCGGGAGGACCAGGCTTTCCCGCTGGATCACCCGGCTCTTGCCGCCGTGAACTTGCCTGGCGAAGCTGTCTTTCATCTAAGGCTGAAGAGCTGGCGCGGTCGTACTCAAACCATCAAGATTGGGATTTCTGGGGATAACCTGAAGTTTCGGGCCGTTCCGACGGAGGTAAATATTCCCGCGAATGCCGATCAGACAATCGAAATTCGCGCTGTGCCGACGAAGGGTTCCGGTTTGTATCAGTTTTCCTTTCAGCTTTCCTCTGGATCTTTCGAACTGAACGATACAGTTGTGCTGGCGGCGATTGAGCCCGGCAAGGCCCTGGCCTATGCTTTTGACTACGATCGCGATGGCTTTGCGGACGTAATTCTGGAAAATCAGAACATCCGCTGTTTCGTGAGTCCGTCCGCAGGTGGAAGATCCTTCGCGCTGGTCCTAAAGAATTCGAATCACAACGCCTTCAATTCGGTCGGCGGCATGCGGGACACATTCGCCAAGAGAGTCGAACCTAAGGAACTGGAGGGCCTCAACCAGTACACCAGAATGAACTGGATGGGCCTTGCCAACCGCCCATACAGCTTTCAGATCATCGCCAGCGCGAGTACCCAAGCAAAGGTAAAGCTTGAGTACGAAGCGCCCGACGTCTACCCTGCGGGTGCGAAGCTGGAGCGGGTCCTCAGCTTGCTCGGGGACCGAAATGTTGTGATCCAGGACTCGACTGTCACGCCAAAAAGCATACAGCAGGGACAGGCGTATGTCCTCGAGAACTCGGTATCGTTCCAGCAGGCTGATCAGCCTCACTACCGGCGCTGGTTTGTGAACGCCAAGCTACCAACCGAATTCTTGCCGGGAAAAGAGTTGTCGCTTGATGAAAATCCCGAATTTTTCGGAACAATAGATCAACACAGCGGCGAAACATTTGCGATCATGCTTCTCACTCCTCCGCTGAAGACCCAACTCAAGACGCAGCGTCATTCCGGAATTTTTCGAATCAGATATCCTGATTTCACAACTGCGGGCCACGGAAGTCAGTACCGAACGGCCTATTATTTCGGAAAGGAAAGCCCGGCTCGTCTGGGAGCGCTATTGAAGATCGTCAACACACGCGCGGAGGAAGCCAAGTAAAGCTTCCACCACTCAAATCATACGTCTACAACAAATTACCAATATGCCAGCAATAGGGTTAAGCTCTCCCGACTTATCTCAAATCGGGAGTCGGGTGTCCTCGGCCTTGTAGACCACACCCATATCGCCGCCGCCCAACTTCTCCAAAATGCGGTAGTGCGAGATGGTCTGGCCGATCTTTCAGGCTATGAGTTGTGAAACTGAGGATTCCAAGAAATCCGCGTTCTTCACTTCGAGCTCCGAGGCTGATGGCAATGTACACCCGGTTGACGCGTGTGATCTGAGCTATGTTAGGCGGCGGGTATCAATAAGAAACTAAAAGGTGCCCGTGCTGGCCTCCGAACTGCACCCCATACGCCAACCTGTTTGGCGGCCCACAGACTCACCATCCCTGGAGCGTTTCCCCATACCTGAATCTCTCCCTCGCGGCTGCGTAACCCGGGTGGTTAAAGGGAACCTGCTTCGGGGACAACGTTCCGAACACCCGGTCGAACAGAAAGAATCCGATGCCGAAATTCTTGTCCATCAATCCGCAGTCGTTCAACACTCGATGGTGGATGTCATGTAGCTTTCGCGCCGCCCAGATGAACCACCGCCTCAACCACCGGTTCTCTTCCATCCAAAACTCCTAATGTGCTCGCCCGCAGTTGAGCGCTAAGGGGCAGAGCCGCCCTAGGCAAACTTTCGAGCAAAGTCCAAATCCGCTTTCATATCGCGGTTCACGTCGCCTTCCTTTTCATATTCGATCGCGATCAGGTGGGCGAAATTCTGGCGATGCAGTTCCCGCATGACTTCAGGAATCTTCGAGATCCCTTCTCCCAGCAATACATTGACTTCGCCGCCGGAAGCCTCAACATCTTTCAGATGCACGAGTTTCAGGTGAGGACCTAGTTTGCGGATCGCATCGACGGTGTCGTAGCCGCAGGACGCAAAATGCCCAACGTCCGCGGTGGCGCCGACGGTGTTCGAGAGTCCTGCCAACACTCTGAGAACATCCTCCGGGCTCTCATACGCAAATTTCTCGCCTTTGAAGAAGTGATTGTGGATTCCGAAGGTCAACCCTTCTTGCGAGCAACGCTGATCAATGCGGGTGAGAATGTTGCCGGCGGCATCGCCAGTTACATTTTGCGATCCGAGAATCTTCGCGAAGCGCAGCATATTCTCGAGATCCTGACCGTCTTTGACGGTCGCACTGTAATAGGAAACGCAGCGAATCCCGGCGCGATCCAGCTTGGTTCGGGTTGAGTGGAACAGGTCATCGCCCGGGTGATTCATAAGCATGAATTCACCCCGGGACATCTCGATCTCGGATATGTTCAGTGCCGTGAGTTGGGCGATCATATCATCGAGAGATAGGTTGTGATAGCTGTACGTGCCTATCCCTACGTCGAGCTTATCGGACGGATGAATCGGCACCGCTGCTGTAACCAGTCCAACAGCAACGAGCTTGCCGAAGGCTCGGCGAGTCATTCCGGTATCCGCGGCGTCTTCTGAAGCGATCATCGACTGTCAGCCCCCTGGTAGGTGCTGTCCGGCTTATAAGTCTACTGCCCTTAAGGCATGGGCCGCGGAGTTATGTCGGCACTTGTGATTCCAGTTGCCCACTTGATGGCTTCGATGAGCATCTTCTGGAATTCCGGTTTGTCCCAGTTGTCTTGCACATGTCCCAGCGTCGTGTAATAGACGCGTCCCTTGCCGTACATCTTGGCCCACGTGACGGCGAAGTCGCGATCGGTACGGTGGACGTTCTTATTCCCGACGTCGATCCTGGCGGCATCAAGGCGCATGAGCACGCGTACCTTGTCCCGCGAATAGTTCCTCATCTGATAGATTTCGTCACGCAGCACGAAGGATTTGGGCCATTGCTGCATTCCGGGGAATGCCGGGTCTTCCACGATGATGGGCGCGTCGAATGTTCCCCAGGGGTGCTCATCGTAGTAGCCGCCGATCATCTCCCCATACTCTGGCCAGTCAACAAAAGTGATCGCCGCACTATGAATACCGATGAAACCCTTTCCGTCGTCATGGATGAATGACAGGAAGTCCGACTTTTGCTGGGCGTCCATTTCAAGGTCCCCGCCGGTGAAGAAAAGCACAGCATCGAAGTTGGTGAGATTCTTGGCGTTGTATTCGAGTTTTTTCTTGGTCAACGCCTCGGTGTCCGTGCGGAGAGTGGAATCCCATAAACCGGTCTCGGTCCCCAAACGCTCGATGGTGGCCATGGCGTGCGATACCGATTCGTGCCGGTATCCCTTTTCTTCCCCGATGACCAGGAGGTGTTTGTTCTGTGGTGTGGCAGATTGGACCGTGGACAAAGCACTGAAAACGGCGATGATCACAAGTATGCAAGGGGCAATCTTCATATTGGAGTTGTCCGACGGTCTAGCTTTGAGCCTGCGGCGTCATTTACCCGAAACTGAAACCTTGCTCTTCGCGACTTCCTTCTTCTCCGGTAACAGATCTTTGAGAGACAGCCGCGGGTCGTACACCAGGTTGAAGAATCCGACCATCATCTCGTCCCAGCTCTGCTGACCCCAAATTACCGTCTTCGTAGGGTCAGGATTCTCGGGATTGTTCCGCGAATTGTCGAAGTGCGCCGTACAGTCAATTCGAGCCCCTGGGGGCAGCACAATAGGCTCGTCAAGGTTGTACCAAAGCTGCCAGTGCCAGTTGTACTGGGGCACGCGCAGGATCGTCCGCGTCTCACCGCTCGGGAACACGATGCGATATTCGAAATCCTTTCCTCTGGCGTGCATGTGCGGATGAATCGAAGCCAGTATCACCTCCTTGCGAATTTCAAAGGAAGCATCCACACGGTAGTTGGGATCGCCGGGAGGAATTTTGAAAGTTCCATTGCTCGCCGACAAGGTTTGAACGCGCTTTTTCGGCGGCTCTTTTGCGAAAACCAAACCGAGTTTGGTCCGGTCCATCACAGTCTTTCCATTGGGTGTGTAGTGAACCTCGAACACAATGTCGGAACCGGCTTTTATCAGTTTCGCCTCGCCGGCGGGCAAGATTTCCGCGGGCTGGCCGGGGGCATAGCCAACCAGAAAATCGCTGGGCAGGGAACTTGCGTCAACGTTCTCATCCGGTTTGGCAGGGACAGCTTCGAAGAAGACTCCCGGCTTTTGGCCTTTGAAGTAATTGGATCCGGGTTCACGAACATAAGCGATGATATGGTGAACTACGGAGCGCTCGGTTGGCCGGACTTCGACGGCCTGTAGCCACTTATCTTCCGTGAAGCCGGTTGGCACAATGGCGTACTGATACTCAACCATCCCCGATTCCGGGACGGGGAATTCCTTGGGCAACTGAAAAATCATATCCGGTTTCGGAATGCCCCATCCTTCCACAAAGTTCATAGGAGCGGGCATGTCCTTAGGGTCGCCTTTAGGCGCGCCGGCAGTCACCCATGCCACAATGGTGTCGATTTCTTTTTCGGAGAGCGCCCTATCATTGGCGAAATGTCCAACCTGAGGATCGGCAAACCAGGGTGGCATCAGTTTCTGCCGCACGGCCAGCTTTATGGCTCCTCCCCAGGGCCGCGTCTCTTCATAAGTGAGCATCGAAAAGGGAGCAGCCTCGCCCGGTCGATGACAGCTTTGGCAGTTTTTCTGCAGGATCGGCGCGACCTCTTTCGTAAAGGTCGGAGCATTCATATTCCCCATCTGCGCAAAGAGACAGGCTGCCGAACAAACTGCAAATTGCAAAGTTAGAAATGAACGATTCATGAGATCTCTGCCTCTCTGGCTGCTTTCCTTCCAATCCTTGGAGCCGGCTCAGCGATCATATCAAGAATGTCCAAGACCTCCGTTGCAACGCCGGGAGGCATCGCGGAATCTTGAAGCTACGGCACAATTTCTGGAGGCCGGATTGTCGTACGCGTTCCAGGCCCCGGAGCGGCCTGTCCGGGACACTCCTTTTCAGTAAGTGAGAAGGGAGCATCAAAATTGGCGCTAGGACCACAATCCCCCAGGGAAGTGGGGGAACTCGCGGTGCCACCAGAGCTAATTATTAGTGAAACGACAGCGCCCGCGATCAGTCGGCGAAAGGGATTTAACCTAGCCGAGTCCAGGACGCGCGCTTTGCTTAACGCCTCCTCAGGCACGGCTAGGCCGAGAAGGTTTGTTACGCTGCCGGCTGCGGATCTCTCTCCGCAGGAGCCGACCACCCTGCCGGTTTCAGTGCGTGGTTGACAAAGTACGCCACGAATCCCGCCGCAATCAGGATCATGCCGAAAGCAAATGAACTCATCCCCAGAATTGACTCATGCTCGCTCCGGACCACGGAGAAGCCAAGTAAGAGCGCGGGAGGGATGCCTATCGCGATCGCCCCGAACCAACCTCCAGGTACGCGGAACGGACGTGGCAACTCCGGTTCGCGGAATCGCAGCACAGCCAGCGCCGCAAATTCCAGCACCAGGCTCGCGCCATAGAGAAGGATGTCGAGCGTGACCAAACGGGCGAAACCCAGGCCAAGGCACATCGCCCAGCCAATGGCCAACGCAATGATCGCAACCCAAGGCGCCCGCGAACGCTTCTGCAGCTTGGCGAAGATGCCTGGCAGCATTCCATCCTGCGCCATTGCCAGGGGCAAGCGGGAGTAACTCATTACAAGCGCGTTGAACATGCCGAAGGCACTGATCATTCCGCCGAGGACCACGCCGATCCGAAGCAGCGGCCCGCCCAGCAGTCCGGCGATATCCGCCCACGAGCCCGTTTCCCACGCGGTGGAAGACAGACGAGTCATCCACATCGCGGCGAAGGGGAGTACGTAACTGAGTGCGACAATCACCACCGCAGCCAGCATTGCCCTGGGATACGTCCGCTGCGGGCGCTCGACCTCCGTTGCGATGGTCGAGGCGTTGTCCCATCCCATGTAGTTCCACATGCAGATGAGCAGCCCGCCAAGAATATCGACTGTCGACGTTGTCGGCCGAGTCACGGCATTGGCCAGTGCACCCAGCTTGAATGGAGCCAGCACTACAATCGCGACAAACGGGGCCGACAGCGCGAAGAACAGCCATAGCGACGTGAGCGAAACTACTTTGACGCCGGCGATATTGAGGGCCGCGCATGCAATTACCACCGCGAGCGCCACCCACCAGCCGCGATTCCCTTGCTGAAACCAGGGGAACATGCGAGTCAGGTAAGCGACGAAGAGCGTGGGATAGATTGCCATGTCGAAGACCGACGCGACCAGCGAAAGCCAGGCTTCCTGAAATCCCCAGAAATTTCCCATGGCGCGGCGTACCCAGGCGTAATAACCGCCTTCGTAAGGCAGCGCACTCGACAGTTCGCCGATCATGAAAGCTGTGGGCAGGCTCCAGAGCAGCGGTGTGAGCAGCAAAATCAGGATCGCGCGTCCGTAGCCGGCTCCGTGGACGATCTCTTCGGTGCCATAGGTTCCGCCCGACACCATAAAGAAGGTGGCCGCGACCAGTGGCCACAAGGTGAGCCGAACGAATTTTTTCCGATTGGGTACGGCGGCGAGGGTTTGGGGGTTCTCTCGTTGCAGGGCGCTAGCGGTTGCCAATTTCTATGGCTTCCTCCTCAGGCGACTCACTCTCACCACCTCGTCTCCCGGTTTTCCAGAACAAGACTTACGTCTCGAGGCTCCCGGGTGCCGTGCGATTCCCGGGCATTGCGGTGGAGTTAGTTCGCACGTTTGAGATTACGGGAAATTTCAACGGATGCAAGATGTTTTTGATTTTTTCTTGCAAATTTTTGTAAGCGAGCGGCATGGTACGAAGGTAACCGACGTTGCCTACTCGAAACTCTGTAGACGATCCGTCTCGTCAATCCGAGTTTCGCGGCACTGGATAGAGTTTGAATCGCCCCGCTCTTGCGGTGAACACAGCGGATGTTTATTATGCTCAGGCTATCTGGAGGATATATGAAACTGCCGCTTCTTATTGCTCTTCTGACTCTGGCTGCGTTTGTAGTGATGGCGCAGCCGTCGCTCGCCCAAAATGCTTTCACCCCCGATCAGGTCAAGTTCGGGCCAGTTCCGCCCTTTGTCCCGCCCGGAGCGCAACTAGCGGTGCTGGAAGGCGATCCCATGGCGTCGTCTGGTGATTTTACGATTCGCCTCAAGATGCCCGATGGGTACAAGATTGCGCCGCATACTCATCCCGCCCGGGAGAACGTAACTGTTCTTTCCGGCACGCTGAAAGTTGGAATGGGCGATCAGTTCGATGCCAGCAAGATGATGAGTTTCGGCGTCGGCAGTTTCGCCTATCTCGAGCCCAGCATGCATCACTACGCGGCCGCTTCTGGCGAGACCGTCATCCAAATCCACGGGCAATCGCCGGTGAAGTTCAACTACATCAACCCGGCAGACGATCCCACGCCGAAAAAGTAGGTAGCAGAGAAAAGGGCTCGGCGCGAAGCCGAGCCCAATCTTTTTCGTCCACGGAGCACTCTCTGTGTTTCTCTGTGCTCCCCGTAGTTAAAGCTCTTTCAAACGTTCTTCCACAACTGCTCCCGGGGATCTTCCGGATTCAGCTTCGCCAACTCCCGTAGCAGTTCCTTCGTCCGCTCATCCCGCGGCATGGGAACAGTCACGTTGATCTCAACAATCTCATCCCCGCGCGTTCCTTCTTTCGTTGCCGAGGGCACGCCTTTCTCCCGTAGTCGCAGTTTCTGGCCAGACTGTGTTCCCGGAGGAATTTTCAGCAGCGCCCGCCCATCGATGGTCGGGACCTCAATCTTAGCTCCCAACGCCGCTTCTGTGGCACTCACAGGGACAGTCAGGTAAATGTCGTCCCCTTCACGGCGAAACACTGGATGCTCCCCCGTGCGGATAATCACATAGAGGTCGCCCGGCGGTCCGCCATGGGCGCCAGCGTTGCCCTTGCCAGGGATGCGGATGCGTTGGCCGTCGCGTGTTCCCGCCTTGATGCGAACCTCAAGGGGCTCGGTTCGCGGAATTGTTCCTTCACCATGGCAAGAAGGGCAGGCAGAAATGTTCTTCCCGGTTCCGTGGCAGCGCGGACACGTTACGTTGAACTTCATCCGTCCGCCGGTCTGCGTGACCTGGCCGGTTCCGTTGCACTCGGGGCACTTTCCCGGTGCTTCCAGATACCCCTGTCCGTGACAATTCGAACAGACATCCTGGCGCGAGATGTTGAGACGCATCACGCCGCCGCGGACCGCCGTCCAGAAAGGAACGTTGACCTGATATTCCAGGTCGGTACCCGGTTCGGGGCCTTCGTCGGCAACAGCGCCTCCCCGCCCGCCGCCGAAAATACCCGAAAAGATATCACGGAAGCTGCTGCCGCTGTTGCCCTTGGAACCCCGGCCAGCGTTGTCCACCATGTCCGAAAAGTCGAAGCCGCCGAAGTCGAAGTGAACGCCTTGTCCACCCGCTCCGGGTTGTCCCCCTGGGAACCCGCCGAATCCTCCGGCGCCCGTCGCACCGCCACGGGCATAGGCCTCGGCTGCGGCCGGATCAATGTTGTCGGAGTAGAACCCCACCTGGTCGTAGATCTTGCGCTTCTTGGGGTCGCTCAAGACTTCGTTCGCTTCGGAGATTGCCTTGAACTTCTCCTCGGCCGACTTGTCCCCGGGATTGACGTCTGGATGGTGTTTCCGCGCGAGTTTACGGAATGCTTTTCGTATTTCGTCGACGGAGGCGGATTTCTTCACGCCGAGAACGTCGTAATAATCCTTCTTGGTCGTAGTTGCCATTTAGCGAGACGACTTAGCGCTTCAGTTTCCGTGTTCTAGTTCGGGATACTGTGCTTCTCCTCGAACAGCATCATGAGATCTGCAGACTCTCCCGCATCCACATACACCGGAACGGGCATGGAACCAGTTGGCGTGGACACAAACACTTGCCAGCGCCGCTCATTCTCAGCCAGGCGTAGAAAATACGTTTGCTCATTTACCTGAAATTGCACATCGTCTCCCAAAATCATCGTTCTCACGTTGCAGCAAAGGGCGCCGCCAGGGCGCCCTGCCGAAATTACCGAACAAGCCCTTAGACTTTACTTCTTGTCTTCCACGTCTACGTACTCGGCGTCGATCACGCCTTCGTCCTTCTTCTTGGCTTGCCCGTCGACGCCATCCCCGGCCGGTGCCGCGCCCGGCGTCGGACCCGCACCCGCTCCAGCGCCCGGCTGCGCCTGTGCTGCCTTATACATTTGCTCGGCTAGCTTGTGCGAAGCCTGGGTCAGCTTCTCGCGTGCGCTGTCCATCTGCGCCTTGTCGTTCGACTCGAGCGCCTTCTTTGCATCGGCCACGGCGTTTTCGACGTCACCACGTTCCGAGCCGGAGATCTTGTCGCCCGACTCGCGCAGCATCTTCTCGACCTGGTAGACCATGCTGTCAAGCTGGTTGCGTGACTCGATCTCTTCACGCCTGGCTTTGTCTTCAGCCG
>Ga0099828_10002188_pt1 | contig 13400 bp, 13 predicted proteins | sample CZO8metaG_2_FD_79338 | JGI IMG/M metagenome (GOLD analysis project Ga0099828, IMG submission 79338) | Vadose zone soil microbial communities from the Eel River Critical Zone Observatory, Northern California, USA - CZOApr15con2H1.8 metaG | ecosystem: Environmental > Terrestrial > Soil > Vadose...
CGATACGCCATCTTCGCCCATACTGTTTCTCTCAATCGTTCTGGTTCAACGGTGATCAATTGGAGGGGAGAGAGATTGAGAACATAGCCGACTGCAAGTACGTAGGTCAATGATGGAGTTCTTTGCCGATTTTGCCAGGCTGAAAACAACGCGTTTGGGACAGAGACAAGGCGTGCGAGTTGTCGACATCCTCCTACTGCCTCAACACAGGCCGCAATGCCGGTAGGCAAAGCATGCCAGGGAAGTTCACCAAACACGCGGCTGGCATGGTAGCATTCTGCAATGGTATCCATCACCCATGTCTGCCAATCAATGGTTTTGGCGGCCACGCGCTTTTCTGCACCAAGTGGCCCTCCCAACCAGGCGCCGCACTGTGTACAGGAACCAGGTGATGATTTTGCCGCAATGGCCGACTGGGATTGGTGACAAGATGGGCATTGCTCAACCAACCCTGTCCTGTGCTGCATACAGCTCGTCACCGCTCGCAAAGTCCACAGGAGCGGTTGATAGATTGGCGCTCCTTGTTCTCGCCACTGGTGATAACAGAGTGGACACCACTGAGGGATACTCCGCAATAGTCCCCATTGTGGAAGCCCATTCGCCCATTGATGGACCGTCAACTGCTCAAGATCGGACCTCATGGTGAGTCGCCCAAGGGTTTGGGCCCAATTCTGGGCAACTCCACCCGCTCCATTCACGACCATAGAACGTGTGCGGCCAAATCCGCCAAGGTTGATGGCACCTGCTTGAATGTAATGTGAGGTATGCAAGTGTGGTATGACCTCATATGCGACCAGTGTTCGCGCATTCACTCGATATGCCAGTGCCAACCGATTGATGTAGCTGGAAAGGCATTCCACCAGAGCAGTCCCCACCCCAACCGGACAGAGGGAGTAAAGCCGACTTCGTGGTGGAAGCTCCAGGCAAGAGGAGAGCGGATGCACAGCCACACGTGCCATATGTTGTTCCTTACCTGGCCACGCGCTGGTCTTCATGTGTTCTTCCTTCCTGATCTTGCTGGAGAGTTCCAACAGGATCTCTTCCAGGCGCTCGTTCGCCTGGACGCCGGGCCATTCCTGGTGGCGAGCCAGCTGGTAGTGTTGGTGCAATGGCTTCCATACGATTTTCTGGTGGGATGGTCTGTCTCAGACCGAGTTTGATGAGCAGCACCTGATCGGCGTCTTCTGTTTCCAGGAAATCTTTCTCTCCCTCCAGAATGGCTTCTAAGGCCACTTCTGCTTTCTCTTTGTGAAGCGCGGTTTTACGAAGATGTGCCGCCGTTACCGTCTTTGCTTTCTCTGCTAGAGCCAGTCCTAATGCTTGATTGAGCTGTTGTTTCAGCAGTCCGACACATCCCAGGCTTCGTGCGTACAACCATTCCCACTGCGATAGCAAGTCAGGTTCACACTCAACTGGCAATTGACATTGCAAGGCCCAGAGGATGCTCTTGAAAACAGCACGCTCCTGAGCCTGCGCTGCATTGTATCGCGGAAAGTGGATGTCCAGGCTACGACAGGCCAATTGGGCATTCACGGTGCGAAAGGGGCGCATCTCGTAGGTGCCAACGAGGACGTGACTGATCCCGGTCTTGTTCTCAAAATATTTCAAATGATCCAGATGATCCTGGAGGCGGCGCCCGCTCCGGGCTTTGGTCAGGTGGTGAGCCTCGTCAACAATAACCACTTCCGTCTTTCGATGCAAGAGGGCTTCTTCAGCGGCTTCGCGGAGATCACGAGTCGCCGTCGGCATTTTCTTCACGCGCAAAAAAGGATCATGCAACTGTTGGAGGATCGACAGGTAGTAATCCTTCCAGTCAAACCGACCTGTTCCCGATCCATCGGTGGTAATGCTGACAAAAGGGATGAAGCCTGGATCACGCTGCATCCGTTCTTGCAGGTGACGGAGGAGTTCTTGCTCCAGGAGGTGAATGAGCGTGGTTTTGCCCACACGCGATGGCCCCATGACCAAGAGCATGCATCCAAGACGACGGTATCCCTCTTCGGCTCCTGGCATACAGATCGCCTGTTGCACTGAAAGCACTGCCTCGGCAAGAAAAGGATGTTCAATGAGACAATGCTCAAAATGGGCCTGTCTGGCCGAGGCTGTTTGTGAAAGAAGCTGGGTGGGAAAGCGCTCAGGGCCATCTTTTCCCTCCTCTGCAGGCAACACCGGTTCTTGATGGCGTTTTTCCATTAGCGAATCCTCCTGAAGATGAGCAGTTTGTCTTCACCTGGTCTCTCTGTCTTCGTGGAAGATGTTCCATCCACTCGCGGAGCACTTTGGCCGGAAACAGGAGGGGAAGCCAGTGGTGGAGATCCCGTCGGTGATGAGTGACCATCCAATGCATGCACAGCCGCCAGCGTCTCGCGGTCTTTGCGTTGTTGCCGCAACACAACTTCCGTTGCCGCATTGTCACGGCGAAACTGCGCCAGTTGTTCCTGGGTCATTTCCACCTGGGTTCTCCCCTGTACAAGTCGCTTCCGCTTGCGTACTTCTTCAGCGATGATCTGAAGTTCTCGTTCCGAACATCCGGCGAGTTCATCGTAGGCAATGATGCATGTACGCCAACAGCCTTTGAGATAGACATAGCCAACACTCACATCAAAGGGGTCATAGCGCACTGCTACCGATGTCCGCTCCACGGTAGGATCGCGCATGGCTTCACACCAGTAGTCCAGATGATTGATGCGGACTCCTCGGTCTGGCTGGATGAGCGCTTTCCCTTTGGAGGTCGTGGGGAAGGTGGCGATTGTGAAGGTGTCATCGTATGGAATCATCCGGTGGATTCGTGCTCCATCTTGCTCAAGGCTCTGCTCGTAGGCAGCACGTGGGGTCATGCTAAGAGCGCTATGGGGTTGCAGACCATATTCCTCAAATGCCCAGCGGACAACTCGTTCAGCTAATTTCGGCAGGGTCCACACGCCCAGTTTACGAGGATTGGTCGTGTGAGAGAGCTGGCGCGGCTGTCTTGAGGCCTGTGTATTGCCCAACAGATGGTAAATGAACTGTGTATTCATGGTGCCAAACAATCGTTCTTGCGGCGCACCATATCGTGGCTCGCTGGAAGGGCGCTGATGCTTTCTCACACGATAGAGAGCCAGCAACTGCTCAAAGTAGGTGCTTCTGAACTCTGGTCCTCCATCCACGGTAATGGCTGAAGGAAGTTGTCCAAAGTGTTTGACACACTGGCGTAACACCGACAAACAGGAGCGATAACTGGGTGGATCAAAGGACAGGGAGAGCGCGACAATGCGCCGAGGATGAGACAGGATCATGAGGGTCAGCCAACATTTCCCCAATGGTTGATCTGTGGCTGAGTCAAACAACTCCAGATCCAACTCCGTGTGATCGATATGGGCCATTGACCAGGCATATATGCCATGACGACTGGTCGTAGGTATCCCTGTTCGATAGATGTCTTTGTGGCGGTACGCTGCGCGCTTGCCTTCACGCACCATGATCTGATCATAGGTAGAGAGATGCTGCTTTGCCTGTGCGTAAAACGTCGATTGGCTCACAGACCGCAACCCCTGCTCTTTCGACTGCAAGAGATATTCGCCGTAAGCTCCGCGCTTGAGTTTGCGTGTCACCGTATCGTAATGGGAGCGCAACACCTCTTCCACCAGGGCAATGACGGCTGGATCAAGCTTTCGAGTGCCGCCACACTGCTGATATCTGGGGAGTAATCCAATGAAGCCACTCCCATATCTCACATCGCCTTCTCGATCCAAGCGTTGCCAATGATATTTGGTACGCTGAGGCACTGCCGCGATATGTGGGGTGAGACGGCGTTGCTCCTCATCATCATACACTTCAGGATGAATGACCCGCTGGCGGAACACGGCTGTTGCCAGATTCTGTTCGCTGGCCTGGGCCAGGCGAGTGCGTCCCTCTTCCGTGAAGTTGGAAGGCATGGAGGTCGTTTTCCCGACAATTTTGCTTTCTCTGACCAGGACCTCAAACGCGGTTTGCGCCAGGGCAAAGGGAACCCCGACCTTGGAGATGAGGGTCACTTCGGTTTCGCCAATATTGCCGATGGTCCACGGTTGCCCGTCCCAAATCACCTGTTGTCCTTGTTCCATGAGCACGGGATGGGCAGAGGAATCGCTCTGAGCGGGATAAGGCGTTCGATACGTCAATGCCCGTGCCGTTGGTTCATCCGGGTAGACTGGGGTCCGCTCCCGATCCGTGAGACGATGAGTGAGCAGATCGACATACAATTGACGTTTGGCAACGGCGATATTGATCCAGTCTGTCGGGAGACTGGGAGTCACACGATGTACCTCTGCCAGCGTCATTCCCGGCGTCTCATCCACCATTTGCCCGAGCGTCAGAAGCACATCCTCTGGGACCGTGAGACGCTCTAGATCGTGATAGTAATCTTCCAGGACCAGCCAGTTTTCTTGAGCTATCCAGTTGATCTGATCAGAGGCACGTACTTGGTAGGTCAATCCCAGTCGCGCAGCATATGCCTCTCCAGGAGGGCAATGCCACTGTCCCTGTGAATCGAGAACGTAGCGATTAGGCTGCTTTTCGGCAAGTTGGGTGAGTTCCTGGACGGGTTTACACTCCTGCCAGCCCGCCGAATGGTACGAGAGCACAAAGTAATCGGCAGTATGCAACGGCGTTTGTCGTCGCCCCTGTTTATCCAGGTACTTCAACTGCATGGGAGGATGAGGCTGATCAAAATACTCTAACACATCGTCCGCATACTCTGCCTCCAGCAGAAAAGCAAACTCGACGCGATGGCTCTCGGCTTTGATGACGCAGTGCATTTTCTTGCTGGGATACCAGACGAGCATATTGCCATGGTTCCCACGTGGATTCCGGTTGGGCGGTGAGGAACGAATGGTGGCGATGAGATCCTCTGCATCCTGTGAGAGTCCGAGGCGACAACAGTAGGAATGCAGGGCAACGCCATCTAAGGGCCTGGGCATGGTTTTCTCCTTTCATCATGAGACATGCTGTGGAAGCTGGCGGTATGAAACAAGGGGGACATCTACTCACGCTTGGAGGAGACAGTGCCCTGATCTTTGCCGACCCTTGCCACAGAGCGCCCTTCCTCATATTTCGTGTCATTGGCGCTGATTGAGGGTGCGCCATCTGAGATGAACGCAGTATATGATTGAGGAAAAGAGAGAAACAAGATGGTGAGACCAGTTGCCTTTTGGATGACATGAGGAATCAGGAGCCGCAGAATGACTGCAACACTTACCGCTTGTTTTGGGAATCACTGCAACACTTCGCGCGAGTATTTGTGATGGGTCAAAGGATCTTTGTGCTCATCGGCACTGCAAAACTTCTTGGAAAATCCTGCAAAACTCGTTTGGAATCCACACCATCGATATACATCTTCCCACGATCTCGGCTCACGACATCCACTTCCGTGTGTGTCGCCAACCACTGACGAACACTCTCAGCCTCCCGATCAGCAAGCAGACCAACAATCTTGTGCGTCTCCAGGTTCACGAGGATACTGCCGAAGCGCTTGCCGCGCCGCCAACTCCAATCGTCCACCCCAACAACATGCACCTGGCCAATCTCAGGCAGAGGGACCAGGTAGAGAGAGGAGAGCACCGTCGTCTCGGAAATGGGCATCGCAAGCTTGTCACCCAGATGTTCCCCACCTTTGCCGCCCGTGGCGAAACCGATGTCTTGTATGGCTGTGCGCAATCGCTTTGTCAGGCGAGAAGAGGCTTCAATAAAATCTGGAAGCCGTTCGGTGAACACTTTGCGCGAACAGGTGGAATTGCGACAAAAGAACTTTCGGACCGTGAACACCAATCGGATGGGACGACCCACGCAAGGCAGATCCTTGGGATGTCTGCGGTACGAGCTGTGAATGGCAGACGAAGGCGTCGAACACTGCGGGCAAGGTGACGTGGCTCGGTGCGAGGTCACACGCACAAGCACTTCTTCTGGAGTGTCGCTCACCGAGGTGATTTCGAGGCCATCTGGTAAAGGAAACAAGGGTGATGAGGGCATAAACCTTCTTGAGAAACGCTTTCTTTGCTGTCTAGAACAGATTTTCGGGAGATCCCTCAGAATATTACGTTTGCTTCACCAAAAAGTTGGAAGAGCCAATTATACACGGTCGTTAATAGGAGCATGCCCCCACTGCTTGCAGATAGAGGTAAGACGGGGTAAAATCGGAACGTGTTCTCATGTGCTTACACAATGGCATAACACACCTACCCATCTTCGCGAAGGAGAAGCTCGTTCTGTGAACCCTGTTCTTTCTTCTCTCAAACGGCTGATTCGAATCTGCTTGGGCAGTCTCCACACTCGCTTTGTTCATTCGACGAGACCACTCAATACCTCATGGCTGCTCGGAACCATGGCCGATCTTGGGAGAAATACGTCCGAGCTCATGGCAGAAAACGCTCTTGTACGCCGAAAGCTCATCATGCTCAAGCAGCAAGTGAAACGACCAGCATGCAGGAAGGGGGATCGGTTGCTCCTCGTACTACTGCAAGGATGGTCCGGATATGGAAACAAGCGCACATCACCAAGGTTTCACGGTATTTTGAACACCTTCTGCGCAACAAGAATGCAACAGGTTAACAGGGTCTCACACCACTACAATGCTCGCGCATCTCGACCAAGAATACGCGTGAATATTCCTTGTGGATGAGGAGACAAGGCTTGCTGATCTGCGAGGCCTCGCAAGAGAGGCGGAGAGCATGCTTGCCGATTTCTGCTCACTTTTCCTTGAGCATGGCCCACACGCCGGGCAGCGCCAGTTGTTGGAAGATGCTTTCCATCTGTTCTGGTGGGTAGGGCATAGAAGCCTCGACCCACCATTTGAGCAAGGTGAGCAAGGCCCCGGCCAGGTATTGGGAGACCACTGGCAGAGGGATCGGCGGCGAACGTTTTTCTGCGCAGAGGGTGGAAAGAGCCGGTTCAATCGCTCGGCAGAGTGCCGTCTGCAAAGCTTCCCACAAGAACTCGCCCGCACGGCTTCGCATCAGCGCCCGAAACGGCTGATTCTCAGAGTGGTACACATGCTCAAACAGTTCCAGACTGGGCAGGACCCGTTGCCTTGCTACTGCATGGGCGAGCTGGCGAGTGAGCCGCTCCAGCTCCTGCTCTATGATACTGTTGAGGACATCCTCTTTATCGAAATAATGGGCATAGAAGGTGGTACGGCCAATGTTTGCCCGATCCAAAATATCCTGCACCAGAATCTCATCATAGGGTTTTTCTCCCACGAGTTCCGCAAAGGCAGAGCTCACCAGGCGATAGGTGCGTTGGGAACGACGATCTGTTTTCTGCTGTTTCACGGATATCACCTCCTTCTTTGGTGAACAATCAGGGCCAGGTGTTCGGTAGAGAACTGTTTCCCTGGTGTGTGCTTGACGGGGAGAACCCTCCTCAGTAATATTCTCTCAGAATACCATATTCGGTAGCAAACCTGCTGTTCCTCAAACGGGAACAAAGTATGTATGACTATTTTCAGAGAATGGTCATATGATCTTACTACAAAGGGAAAAACACATGGAAACCTCAGCACAAAGTACTGGAGAGCAGTCAGCGGCGATGAGGCTGCTCCTGGCTTGCGGTGTCATTGCTCCGCTGCTCAACAGTGTTGTCATTCTCATCCTTGGGGCCATACGCCCTGGCTACAACGCCTGGATAGTCCCCGACAGCAACCTCGAACTGGGGGATGGTGGGTGGATACAAATCACCAACTACATCGTCACCGGAGCGCTCCTGCTCGCTTTTGCCATCGGGATGAGGCTGCTCCTGCGTACAGGACGTGGTTCCACCTGGGGACCCATCCTGCTCGGCATCTATGGCCTCACCTTCATCGTCACCGGGCCTATCCTTCCCGACCCGGCGCTAGGTTACCCACCAGGAGCGTCGAGCGCGCTAACCATTCACGGAGCCATTCATATCCTCTTTGGTCTGCTTCAGTTCACTTCGCTGATTGCGGCTTGCTTCGTGCTGGCACGGCGCGATGCGGCGCTCGAAAGGCGCGGCTGGTCCTGGTATTCGGTTGCCACTGGTCTGCTGGTCGTCGCCTCTTATGTCGCCTTCGTCCTCACCGCCAAATTGTTAGACGGGGGACCAACAGGACTCATTGAACGGATTGGCATCATTGGCGGCGGCACGTGGATTGCTCTGCTGGCGATCCGCCTGATGAGCAGATCAGTCCCACGCGTGTCTGTCGAATAAATGGGTCTGTCAGAACTCAGAGAGAGGCTTGTCCTGGGGTTCTGTCAGAATTGGCCCATGAGTATGAACGGACCGGAAAACAACGCGAAGGCCCGTTCGTACTCATGAGCCTGAACTGACTCTCGTCGAGAAACAAACAGATCAGGCCTATTGTCGGCTCCTGCAACAGGAAAGACAGGAATGATGGAAACGAGAGAAGCGAAGGCGATGTCACTTGTGATGGCACCAGATCAACGTCAAACCCGGAGATCAGCGAGGCTTGAGCTTGTTCGACAGGTGAAGCTTGGGACAACGGCCTCGGAGGCGCGGAGGCGCTGCAGCGTTCCGATGCATCGTACCACCGTGTATCGGCTGCTCAAGCGCGTCGAGTGTGAAGGCGAGCAGGTATTTGCAGAGAAGCGCCACGGCCACCCTGTTAAACTGCGCGGGGAGGTGCTCACCTGTGTGCTAGATTACTGCCAGAATCACGCGTCTGCTGCAAGCCGCGAGGTCCAATGCTTGGTGGCTGAGCGCTTCGGGATCACGGTGAGTATCAGCCAACTGAACCGTGTGCGCGCCTCTCACGGGCTGAGCCGAAAGGCCCCACAGCGAGAAAAAAAAGCCGCAAACGGGCGTCATCATTGCCTCTGGAGCTCATGAACAGGCAGGTAGCTTGCTCCTGTTAGCAGCCGCTACCGAAACTGGGCTCCTGACGCAATTGGAGCAGGCTCTGCCCCCTTCCTCAACTCCATCAGAGCCACCACGCCTTCCGCTGGCAGGCAGTGCCTCAGTGCGCCTACGCCTGTTGCTGACTCTGCTGTTTTTAGGAGCTGTCGGGCTCTCGCGCACGTGGGATCTGCGTGGGTACACGGCGGATGGACTGGCCCTGCTCACCGGATGCACGCAAGCCTATGGCTATCGCTACACCGAAGCCTTTTTGTCGCAGTTGGCCTCCGCCGATGGTGCAGAGCGCTTCACTGATGCCTTGGCGTGCTGGACCACGCACCTCTGGCATGCCCCAGCAGAAGAAATGGGAGAAGCCGATCATCATCTACACGCGCTGACCTGCTATGTGGATGGACATCGCAAACCAGTCTACAGTGAGGTGCTCATCCCTCGCGGACTGATCGGGCGTCTGGGCGTCATCCTGGGCTGCCGAGCGCTGCTGTTGCTCCACGACGAGCACGGCCATCCCCTCTTCGTCACCACTCATCGAGGGGACCAGCATCTCACAGTGGGCGTCCCCGCATTCCTGGCGCGCTATGAACAGCACGCGGAGCACTGTCAGGTCGCACGAATGATCGTGGATCGGGAGGGCATGGCCACTGAATTCCTCGCTAGCTTGCATGCGGAGGGACGCCGCGTGGTCACGATCTTACAAACCAGCCAGTATCGAGACCTCACTTCCTTCTCCGACGTGGGAACCTTTTTGCCGTTGAGTACGGACACCCACGGACAGGTCATCCGTGAAGTGGCTCCGGCTCGCATCAACTTGCCCCGTGAAGACCATCCTGACGAACCTCTATGTTTGCAGGTAGCCCTCATCCGCGATTTGCGCCGGACGGTTTCGGTTCGGCCTGATCCAGAAGAGGCAGAGGTCCCGCCGCGTTGGGACAGTGACCTGCCTAATGATCAACGGACCTGGTGGCGCGAGGGCTGGCAAGCCACGGCAGCTCCGGCCAAAGAGACGACGGCGAAGCTCATTCCCATTGTGACCACAGAAAAGACCAAGGACATCGATGCCATCGAGCTTGCCCAGACGTACATTCATCGCTGGCCTGCTCAGGAAAATGTCATCAAAGATTATCTTTTGCCTCTGGGATTGGACACCAACCACGGGTTTGCCAAAGTGGCGGTGGAAAATTCGGAGGTGGCGAAACGACGAATCCGCTTGGAGCAACGGCTCGCCAGGCTCAAGCAATGGGCTCAGAGTGCGGGCAAACGCGAGGCCCGGGCCAGCCGACGACGAGAGCGGCTCCGTACTACCTACAACGCACGCAGCAAGGAATTGTACCGTGAACTGACAGCATATCAGTTCACGTTGGAAGAACAAAACCTTCCTGAGTACGTGTTCCGACAGAAGCTCAAGGAACGCAAAGCCGAGATCGACGCCGAACTGGAACCGCTCCGCATCAAAGAATGGCAAGCCTATGACCAGTGCAATGCCGAGTTCCGCAAACAAGAACGCTACTGCAAAGAGCAGCGGGAGGTGCTTCGCGCATTAGAAGATTTGGAGGAACAGGAGCGAAGCATGTATGAGTTGGATAACCGAAAAGATCAGGTAATGTCTGTGTGCAAGGTGGCATTGGCGAATCTGGCGATGTGGGTGCGTGATCGGTACTTTCCAGCATCATATGCGCAGGCCACCTGGAAACGTTTGCTCCCCTTTTTTCAGCTTCCCGGCACCATCACGCACTCCGCTCAGATGGTGCAAGTTGAACTGCGTCCCTTCAACGATCGTGCGCTCAATCGAGATCTGGCCATCTTGTGTGAACGGGTCAACCAGGCATCGCCGCATCTGCCTGATGGACGCCGACTCTCGTTCACCATCAGTTCAGCGTGTTGCATTCTTGCCGCGCAGAAGAAGGCCAAAATACCGTGAGTCCCTGATCACTCGTGCAACAGAAACACTTCTGCGACCATTGCGTTGATCAAAGAGATGGCCAGCAACAATCGACGTCTTCCGGGCTGAACGGATTCGGGGCGAATTACTGAAACTGGATATCCACATCTGCAAACGAACGATCCAAAAATACATGCGGGGTGTGCGCACGCCTCGCCCGACGAGGCAAAACTGGCGGACGTTTCTGCGCAATCATGCGAACGAGATCTGGGCCTGCGATTTCCTTCAAGTGACTGACCTCTTCTTTCGTTCGCTTTTTGCGTTCTTCATCGTCGAACTGCCATCGCGGAAAGTCATCCATGCCGGTGTGACGCGATCTCCTACCGATATTTGGACCGCACGTACCGCTGCGAGAGGCGACTCCGTATGGCCAAGCCCCCAAGTATCTCACTCCTGATCCTGATTGCAAGTTTGGACCCTGTTTCACTCGTGTCGCGAGCCGTGAGCGGCATCGAGATACTGAAAACGCCTTATCACGCACCACGAGCTCATGCCATCTGTGAACGCTTTCTCTTGAGTGTCTGGTGAGAGTGCCTGGATCATATGCTGGTCCTCCATGAGAAGCAGCTGCATCGTGTCCTACGTGCCTACGCCGAGTATTTCAATCGGGCACGACCACATCAAGGCATTTGTCAGCAGATTCCGGAAAGGGAAGTCACTTCCGTTCCATCAGCTCAGCCTGATGAACGAATCATCTTGGTGCCGGTCTTGGGTGGGTTACATCACGATTACCGAAGAGTAGCCTGAGTGCTTCAACAGATAAGCAGAAATACCTGAAGAAATAGCGTTGCGAGTGCCACCGTGTTTTTGGTGTGCTTGAAAGAAACTGCCTTTCTGTCAACTTCTGCTGAAAGAGAAGATGAACAGCCTATGCTTCTGCATGATGCAGAAAAACGCCTGACATGTTTTTCTCTTCCTTCATCTCTGAATGCCACAGCTCCGAGATACATGAAGAAATCAGGAGTACATCTATCCACTTTGCGAACGGTTGTGCCAAGTAGCCAGCACACGAGCTTCAAACAAGGGTTTGAGCAGGTCGGTCTCAACCTTCCCTTGAATCGTATCCATGAGTATTGCCTTTCTTCTCTATGCATGTGTCTGTGTGCTCTGTGTGATTACGACCCGCGAGTCGCCGAGCATGGCCAGAGCAGAGGAGTGCGCTGTTGTCACCATCATGCGTTGCTCACTCCGCTGTTCGTTCAGCTCGGGTCTTGCGTCCCTTGCTGGTCGAGCGCATCAAGCATGGGGCAGCGACTTCCTGGTCCTTGTCCTATGCACAGGGAGGCCACCTGGAGCAGAGCTTGCCGCATGCGTTGCAACTCGACCATTTTCCGCTCCACCTCCGCGATTTTCGCCTCGGTACGCTGCTTGACCTCTTCACAGGACGTCTGTGCGTCCACGCGCAGCAACAGCAACTCAGTAATCTCTTTTAGCGAGAAGCCCAGCTTTTGGGCGCGCTTAATAAAGTGGAGACGCACGACCACCTGCTCGGAGTACTGACGATAGCCAGAGGCCCGGCGCGGAGGTTCCTCCAACAAGCCCTCGCGCTCGTAGAACCGCACCGTTTCCACGCCGACCCCGGCTCTGCGTGCCACTTGTCCAATCGAGAGGATTTCCATCTCTATCCCTCCTTCGAAAAAAGTATACACTCTGTACCATACTACAGAGTCAAGAGGGAGGGAGGGGGAAATTCCGGGGTGCTTTTGGCCAAAGGAAGTCAAAAAGTTCCTTGCCAGGCACCCTCAGGTTTGTGCTCACGCAACACATCAGCATAATCCATCAGTTTTCTGATTGCCTGGTGGCCCAAGGAGCTGCCACCAGGGTTCATTGATCAGAGGTTTGCCCGTTCTCGATTTTTCTGAACAGATGTCCCAAATAGTCAGCACAGTTTCTGCAAACAAACGAAGACGGTTTTTCTCACGGCTTTGCAAGAGAAGAAAAATATCTCTGCTAAGCTCTTGACAAATGCCATATATTCAAGTATTCTATTGAATAGTATAGTATATGAGACACATGAGGTCTCGCTTTCCGATGGAGGTTCTGCAGGCATATACATCAGGAGGTCACAATGGCTCTTTCCAGTATGATGCATCTCACTTCAGCAGAGGTCGCCGCACTTGATCCCTATGCGTTCCTCGCCGTGCTTGGCAAGCGGGTGATCCACCCCGGGGGGCGTCGCTCATCCGAGGAGTTATTCCGCCGGGCGGACTTTCAGCCGGATCAACGGGTCCTGGATGTCGGCTGTGGGGTCGGCACGTCTGCCATTGCGATCGCCCGCCGGTTCGGGGCAACGGTGACCGCGGTCGACATCTCTCCTATCATGCTCACCCGTGCCAGTTCCAATGTCCGGCGCACAGGGCTTGCCGGACAGGTCACCGTCACCTACGGCGATATTCTCGCGCTGGACTTTCCCGACAACAGCTTCGATCGTGTGGTCGCCGAGGCCGTCACGATGTTCGTCGACCGCCCGCGTGCCGTGCGGGAACTCATCCGCATCTGCAAACCAGGTGGGCGCGTGCTTGCCACTGAATTCTTCTGGCGCCAGCCGCCCACCCCCGAGGCACGTGAAATTTTCCTGGGCCAGGTCTGCCCCGGCATGCAAGTCGACACGTTGGAGGAG
>Ga0099828_10002189_pt1 | contig 13397 bp, 10 predicted proteins | sample CZO8metaG_2_FD_79338 | JGI IMG/M metagenome (GOLD analysis project Ga0099828, IMG submission 79338) | Vadose zone soil microbial communities from the Eel River Critical Zone Observatory, Northern California, USA - CZOApr15con2H1.8 metaG | ecosystem: Environmental > Terrestrial > Soil > Vadose...
CCGCGCGCGTGCTGCACACCCTCAGCCCGCGTGAAGAGAAGGTGGTCAAGATGCGCTTTGGTCTGGAGGACGGCTCGGAGCACACGCTGGAGGAGGTTGGCCTAAAGTTCGCCGTCACCCGCGAGCGCATTCGCCAGATCGAAGCCAAGGCCCTGCGCAAACTACGCCATCCTTCGCGCTCCCGCAAGCTCAGGGTATTTCTCGACGACGTGCACGAATGAGGCCGGAATTTGTGCGCGCTGGGAGGGACATGCGCATCAGCGGTCATGGACACGAGCCGCCTCTGACGAAGGCCACACCCGGGCCGCGATCGCCTGGGCCTTGGAAGACGGCAACTTTCAGAACCTTGCTATTGTCCTCTACCATTTTCCGGCCGCCACCGCGCGGATAGATTCACATAGAAAGGCAAGGCGGCTCCGGCGATCCTGATCGCGACTACATCAACACGTTCTTACGTCGAACGGCAGAACCTCACGATGCGGATGCAACTTCGTCGCTTTACTCGGCTGACGAACGCTTTCAGCAAAAAGCGCTCGTATTTGAAAGCCGCTGTCGTCCTGAATTTTCGCGTATTACACTTTCTGCCGTGTTCATTCGAGTCTCAGAATTACTCCCGCAATGGAAGCGGGCCTGACCGACCACATTTGGACGCTCTCGGAATTGCTTACTCATTAACATTGGAGGGTAGTCTCACAAATACATGAGGCGTGCGGGGCGCATCAGAGATTACGCCGTACTCGCAATATTTCTCAGCATTCCTTGTATAACTACGCATGGAACGGCAGTCGCGGTATTGCGGACACCGAAACGCGTTATTGTAGCTGCTGATTCGTGGCAGTTGCTTGACGGCAGGATTGAAAGCGTATGCAAGATTCACAGCGTAGCAACCATGTCTTATGTCCTTGCTGGAACTGTCCAAGTCGCCAAAAGTGGGTTCTACGCGGATGCGTTGGCTAGACATGCAGCAAGCAACTCTACTACGGTGTTTGACGCTGCGACCCAGTTCGAGAAGACTGCGGCTCGGCAATTCACGACAGCGTTGAAACTGATTAAACGAGAAGCTCCAGAAATCTACGACGCCGACGTAAGGCGGAAACCAGAGCCACTCCAAGTGGCATTCTTTGCGGTGGAAGCGCGCGTCCCTGTTTTCGTGATTACATACTTCACTGTCCAAGATTCTAGTCAGGCTCTGATCGTGACTCCCCACAGCAAATATTGCCCGGGATCGGCATGCCCCGGAGGGCGCGGCATAATTCTGTTGGGAGACAACGACGCCGCAAACAAATCTTCCCAGATGCAATCCTTCTGGACTGGAATCACAGATCCTGTTTCGGCAGTTAGGAAACTTATACAGACCGAAATTGATGCCGCACCCTCTCGCGTACAAGCGCCTATATCCATCGTTAGTGTTGACGCCGAAGGCATCCACTGGATTGATAAAGGCCGATGCCGCTAGACACAAAGCCAGCAACACAGTGTTTTAAGACTACCCAGAACCGGGTAGTGGCTGAATCTGGCCTTGAGGTCTTGCGGTCCAGCTCAGTTTGTCACAATGTGGGTGTCGCAGGATCATGGCGTTCTGAATGGAGTTGCTAAGGCCGAGCCGATCATGATCCAAGCAAAAAAGTGGCTCGTTTCTAGAACGCCACAGAAAAGCGTTGAGAACGTTGGCGGTTTGACTTTCGCAATTAAGACACGGACTATGGCGTCCGTGTGTCTAGTAGGCTTCTTTCCGGTGCCGTAGGTACCAAAGATATCTGTCACACGTCAGCGAAATTTGGACAGTTGCCCCGACGTATGGGAACCGCCGTAAGCGCGAGGTCGGGCGCAAGGTAATAGAGTTCCCCGCCATCGCGCCAGTAGGGTTGATCGCCGCCTTCGGTGGAGATCTGCCGTTTACCGCCGCCGGTTACAGGAAGCTTTGCACGTACACCTCTGCCTGGCCAGACTCGTTGCACTATCTCGGATTCGAAGCTTTCCGTGGATACGATTGCGATCATTCTGCCGAACACCAACGGAAGCCGGTCCGCTGTTCCTCCTCCGCCTTCTTGAGTTGGGCGATGGTTCGAGCCATTCGATAGTTGGCGCAAGTCACGAGCATGATATTTAGCAAGGCCATGGGTGCGACATATGAGCCTGCGAAGGAGGGACTCTCAATGGAAGTGATGAAGTATTCATGGGCGTACCGCGTCAGAGGTGAGAGAGGGGTGTCCGAAATGCCCACGCAGTAGGCCCCATTTTCTCGGGCTTGCTTTAGACCTTCAACGGTCTGCCGCAAGCCACGGCCAAAGCTGATGGCGATCACTATATCCTTTCCTATAACACTGCGGACGTTATGAACGACGCGGCCAGAGGTCACCGCGCTGAGGGCAGGTAGCCCGATGATCTTTAGGGCATATTCCAAAAACTCTGCAAGGACTGCGGCTTGGTCGCCTCCCAGAATCAAAATCCAGCGGGCGGAATAAAATTTTCTGGTCACGGCGAACACGCGCTTAAAGTCGGAGTCTAAGGTCTGGCGGAACATTTGTAGGTGTCTTATGTCGCGATCCAAAGACTCTCGAGCATATGCCGGAAACTTGGCATTAGGAGTCACAGCTCTTTGCATAAGCTCTAGCGGAGTCGCGTGGGCGATGGAGAGTTCTTGGAGATACTGCTGAAACTCCCGGTAATTGCGGAATCCCATTGCCCTGACGGTTCGGACCAACGTTGCGGAATCTCTCTTCAGCCGACGAGCCAACTCTCTAGCGCTCAATAGCACGTAGTCGTAAGGGTGCTCAAGAATCGGAAACACCAATTGCTGCCGACTCGGATTTAGGCGCCCAAGAAGGTCCGATTGGCGGCCCCATCGGGCAGATTGGTGAACGGGTCGAGCTTTTGACTGCGCCTTCGTCATCGTGGCTCCAATGCTAGCATTTTTCACCCTACTTTTACGTCACGGGCGAGGGCTCTATTCATTTCACCCAGAATTTCATAGCAGCATTTGCTGCACCACACGTGTCTTAAAATATCAAGTAAACATTAGGCTTGACAATGCATAATCGAAGTGCTAAAGATCCTTTTGTGAGCATGCAGCGAATGCTGCACACTAATTCATCCATGCCGCGGCGCTTCGAAGCTAACGATCGGCATCCTTTCCCGCGACTCCCCGCCGCAACACTTGAGGCGCTTCTAAGGGGCTTACTCGCTGCCAGGATCGAGTTCTCCCTCGTCGAAGTGGATCCTGGATTCCGGGATTGTATCGTGAAGATGCTGGCATGGTTGCGGTGTATCTGGACCTTCACTCCGGCTGTGCTTGGCGATCTTTTGGGAGACACGGCGGTCTCCCGTCTTTCCTCGAAAGATTCGGTCGCGCTGCAGCGAAGCACCCAAAACTCTTACGATGAATCGCTGCTCATTTGGCCGGAGGTCGATACGCTGGTCCGTCAACAAATCCCTCGAACCGCGGGCGACCGAGAATGACACAGACCGAAGGAGGGCTGACGATCCTATACAAGATTGGCCGGGGACAGAAGAGGCCATGAGAGGTGTGTTTGTGAGCCGTCGTAAACCACGATTTCGCTGGTTCGTGAAGGAATGGATTGTCCGTGCCGCGACACTGTGCACGCTGATCATGCTGGGTCGCGCTCTTGGGCTTCAAACTTCCAATACCTATCCGATTACGTGGCAGTTCAATGTGAAGGTTCCCATGCGTGACGGCATCAAACTTTCGACCGACATCATCCGCCCAGATGCCGTCGACCGCTTTCCGGTCGTTCTTATTCGTACGCCTTACGATAAAGGCGTGGACCGGCGCGGGGATGCGGTCTACTTTGCCCAGCACGGTTACGTGGCGCTCGTGCAGGACGTGCGTGGACGCCACGATTCCGACGGCGATTGGGAACCGCTCTTCCGCGAAGCCGATGACGGATACGACACGCAACAGTGGGCAGCGCAGCAGAGTTGGTCGAATGGCAAGGTGATCACATTCGGTTCTTCCTACGAGGCGATGGATCAGTGGCTGGCTGCTACCCGACAGAACCAACATTTGAACGGCATGGTCAGCATCTTCTGCCCATCAGATCTGTATGAGGGCCTCTTCTACGTAGGTGGAGCCTTTCAGGAAGCAGTGGCCATTGAGTGGTCAACCTTTGTTGATGGGCGGGTAAATCAACAGCAAGAGATTGAGTTTGCGCCCTGGTCAAAAGCATTCAACCACCAACCCGTTACTGAGGCGCTGAGCATTGTGGGTCGAAATCCCAAGTTCTACCATGACTGGCTCACTCATCCCACCTACGACGCTTACTGGCGCCGGCTGCGGTGGCAGGATTCCTATGGGAATTTCAATATGGCAGTGTTGAACATCGGCGGTTGGTTTGACATCTTTCAAAGTGGGGCGATTGATAATTTTCAAAGGTTACGTGCACAGAGTTCGACTGAAGTCCACGGAGCTCACCGGCTGATCATTGGCCCGTGGACACATTCTGACGACCCCAGTCGCCAAGTAGGTGTCATTGATTTCGGGCCCGAATCAGTACTCAACTGGCGCGAGATTGCCTTGCGCTGGCTCGACCACTACATCAAGGGCATTGAAAACGGTGTGGATAAGGAAGCTCCTGTCAAGATTTTCACCATGGGCGAAAACGTCTGGCACGAATACCCCGATTGGCCCGTGCCCGACACACAATACCAGAAGTACTACCTACGTGGCGACGGCCGGGCCAACAGCTTGCTCGGTGATGGTATCTTGCTCACGAGCGCACCACCTCCCCACGAAAGAGCCGACCAATATAGCTACGACCCGACCAACCCTGTGCCCAACGCTGGCGGCGGCAATTGTTGCTGGCCGGGGATAACACCCTGGGGCCCCTTCGACCAGCGTGCAGTAGAGCGGCGCGACGACGTTCTTGTGTACACTTCGCCGCCGCTGGCGGAAGACCTGAGGGTAACTGGTCGGGTCGTCGCCAAATTGTGGGTTGCGAGTTCAGCCCGCGACACCGATTTTACCGTCAAGTTGGTGGACGTCTACCCGAGCGATTTCGCGATGAATTTGACCGATGGGATCCTGCGGGCCAAATATCAGAACTCCTTCAAGATGCCTGAATTGCTCGAGCCTGGACGACCTTACGAACTGACGATTCCGGTGGGTAGTACGAGCGACCTGTTCAGAAAGGGCCATCGGGTTCGGGTAGAAATCGCGAGCAGCAATTTCCCACGTTTCTCTCGCAATACTAACACGGGGCAACAGCCTGAAACGGAGACGGGCGGAGAAGTCGCTCGACAAACCCTTTTGCACGATGCGCAGCATCCCTCCTACGTCGAGCTTCCGGTTCTTGGTCCATAACTTTGCGGTGTGCAATGTGGCTTATTTTAGAACTAGCCGAACACAGGCAGTTGGGCCTCGGGACTTCTTAAGAGTAGTGGTACGGCCGTGCGCACGCCGCCACCTGGCGACCGGACGCTAGGGGTTTGTTTCAAGCCCGAATTAAAAGCCGAGCGCGTATCTTGACGTCCCCAGGGTTCTGCAGACCGGGAAGAGGGAAGCCATGGTCGAGCCGAGTTCGCATGTCTTGCATGGACAGTTTACCAAGCGGTATCCCACATTTGTCCGAGGCGATGGCTGCTATGTCTTCGACGTATCAGGTAAACGATACCTAGACGCAATCGGAGGTGTTGGGGTCGTGAACATTGGCCATGGGGTCGAAGAGGTTGTCAAGGCCATCGCCGAACAGGCACAGACGCTGGCTTTCACGTACGGTGGTGTAGCTGATAACAGGCCGCGCGAGAAATTAGCGGAGAAGTTGCAGCAATGGGCTCCTACGGGAATGGGGGAGACGCGAATATTTTTCTGCTCTGGTGGTGCCGAGGCTAACGAGGCGGCGCTCAAGCTCGCCTTCCAGTACCACTGGGAACGCGGTCAGCCAACGAGACGGAAGGTAATCGGGCGTTGGCAGAGTTACCACGGAAATACGATCGCCACACTCTCACTCAGTGGCAGGACATCTTGGCGGAGAATGTATGGCCCATTGCTGTTGGACTTCCCACATATTCCCCCACCCTACTGCTACCGTTGCCCATGGGGGAGGACATACCCAGAATGCCGACTTCCCTGTGCAACTGACCTGAGAAAGATCATTCAGCAAGAAGGGCCGGAGAACATTGCTGCATTCATAGTCGAACCGATCATTGGCACGTCTATGTCGGCAGTCGTCCCTCCTGCTGAGTATTATCCGCTGATCCGCCAAGTCTGTGACGAATTCGACATCCTGCTGATTGCAGACGAAGTACTAAGCGGCGTGGGTCGGACTGGGCAAAAATGGGGGATCAACCATTGGGACGTTTCTCCAGACATCCTCACCACTTCCAAGGGGATCAGCGGGGGCTATGCGCCTTTGGGCGTCGCAATGCTGAGTGAGAAGGTCTGGAAGACCATTTCGGACGGAAGCCAGAGAGTGATGCACAGCTACACCTACGGCGGCAACCCAATGTGTTGCGCGGCAGGGGTGGCCGTTTTGGACTACATCGAAAGGTTCGATCTGGTCTCTCGAGCAGGAGTAATGGGAGAGACGTTACTGGGCATGCTGCGCGAGCAATTAGGCGATTCTCCCCACGTCGGCGACATTCGTGGAAGGGGGCTGTTTATAGGATTAGAGATCGTATCCGACAAGGAGACGAGGAATCCATTTCCGTTGGAATGGAATGTGACCGCCCGCATCGAAGAGGCAGCTTTTGAACGCGGGCTTCTCGTGCTCGGCGGGGTTGAGGGCTTAATCGACGGAGCTTCGGGAGATCACTTGGAACTTCTCCCGCCGTACACCATCGAGGATGATCACCTCGATTTCATCGTCCACACTCTTGGAGAAAGTATTAAGGAGGTCCTTAGTCAGACAAGGACCTGATGTTTGAAAGGATACATGCGATGAAGAAAATGCGGAAGCTTCCCATGGCGTTCCTTACCGTAGTGGCGACATTGTGTATGGCAGCCCCCCCAATTTGGGCCCAAACCGCCGCAACAGGCGCACTGACCGGAACGATCACTGACTCCACTGGGGCAGTCGTGCCCGAGGCCCACATCAAAGTCATCAGCGAAGCGACCGGCGAAACCCGGGAGGTCACATCGCAGACGTACGGGGCCTACTTTGTTCCACAACTGACTCCTGGCTCCTATCGGGTCGAGGTTTCGAAGAACGGATTTAAGGCGCTTTCCCGTCCCGGGCTGCAGATTAATGTGACGGAAACGACCCGGCTCGACCTTCGGCTCGAAGTGGGAGCCGTATCACAGAAGGTAACGGTCGAGGCATCGGCGGTGCTCGTGCAGACGGAGAGTAACGCCCTTGGCCGCGTCGTCGGCGATACGGTAGCGACCAGCCTTCCCTTGGTCACTCGCAATTACACACAGATCATCGGGCTTTCTCCGGGAATCGCACAGAGCGTGACGAATGCCGCCGCGCTCGGCAGTGGAAGCGGAGGATTGACCTCTGAGACCGAGGGACAAGGCATGTTTGTGCACGGCGCCCGCCAGTACGACAACAACTTTCAAATGGACGGAGTTCAGATCAATGATTTGGCAGGATCCGAGGGAGAATCGGGCGGAATTGCCATCCCTAACCCGGATACGATCCAGGAATTCAAGGTACAGACTGGCCAATATGACGCGGGCTACGGACGTGGGGCCGGTGCCAATGTGGGCGTCGTGACCAAGGGGGGCGGCAACGAATTCCATGGCACGGTGTTTGAGTTTTTCCGCAACGACGCACTTAATGCAAACGATTTCTTCCTGAATAGAGCGGGGCAGAAAAGACCGGAGCTGAAACAAAATCAGTTTGGCTTCACTCTTGGCGGACCGATCAAGAAAGACAAGCTGTTATTCTTTACATCCTACCAGGGCACTCGTCAGGTCAACGGAGTTGCGCGTGCCACGACAGCGGCAACGACGGGCTCCGTGGGCGGCTGTCTCGAGGCGGCATCCGCACCGCCGCTCACCAACGACCGGTCGGCCGCAGCGCTGGGAGCCTTATTTGCGAACGACACCGCGGGACCGGCATTTGGGGGCGTAACGGTGAAGCCGGACGGATCTAATATCAATCCCATTGCTTTGGAGTTGTTGCAGATCAAGCTGCCAGATGGCAGCTACCTGTTTCCGACACCTCAGACGATTGATCCCACAAGGCCGTTCGAGAGCCAGGGGTTCTCTGCGTTCAGCCGGGCTTGCTCGTTCAATGAGGACCAGTTCATGACCAACGCGGACTTCCTACAATCCACGAAGAGCAAGTTCGCCGTACGATTCTTCTTCGCGAATAGCGCCCAGAACACTACCTTCCCGCAATCGGTAAACATTCCGGGCTTCCCGCGGACTACCGAGATTCGCTTCCGGAATTTCTCATTAGCCCACACCTATATTTTCAATTCGAATCTGCTGAACGAAGCGCGTGTGGGTTTCCACCGCAACTTCGACGGCTTTAGTGCTCAAGCGCCGTTCAGTTGGTCGGGGATCGGAGTCGCCGCGGCCGCACAGAACGACAACTTACCCTGTATCACCATGCTCGGCTCCTACAACATTTGTGCCGCCCCTTCCTTTTCTGCTGTGGTTGATTCGCACGATTTTCTGGATTCCGTGTCCTACGTTCACGGGCGCCACTCGATGCGCTTCGGCGGCGGGATTTCGCGTGGGCGCGTATATTTCCGCAGCTACCAGAATAACGACCAACTCCTGTTTCTAAGTTATCCGGACTTCCTGCTGGGTCTGGACGGCGTGACCAATGGGTCAGGCTTTAGCAATGTATTTCTCTCAGTGAGATTCAACGGATTATTTCCACACTCGTTGCAAGCCTGGGACGGCAATCTCTACGCCCAGGATGATATTAAGGTCACAAACCGGCTCACGCTAAACGCAGGTCTGCGATATGACCGCATTGGAAGTTATAGCGATGGTCTAGGTCGAATTGTGAACTTCGACATGACTAAGGCAGATCCCAATCCTCCCCCGACCGGCACTCTGCAAGGATTTGTGGCCGCCGCAAATTACTCCGGAGGGGCGCTCCCGGCCGGCGTGACAAAAGCAGGCAACAATTCGGCGACGAACGCAGACGGGAAGAACAATTGGGCTCCTCGCGTCGGTTTCGCCTGGCAAGTACTGCCGCACTCGAGTCGCTTTGTATTGCGCGGCGGCTACGGGATTTACTATTCGCGGCTCACTACGCAAACCAGCTTCATTCACCTAGGCTTTACCGAGCCCTTCGCGCAAGCGGGAGTGGAAGTCGGTGCGTCCAGCCCTACCTTTGCTAATCCTTTTGCGCAGCCCATACCCCCGGTCAGCGCCTTTCCCATGTGGATGCCTTACTCGCCGGGTTCGTCCTTGTCCATCTCCGCGGTGGCCCCTGATATCCGTCCTTCCATCGTGCAGGAGTACAGTATGAACTTGCAGACAGCCTTTGCGCACGATTTCCTGTTGGAGGTTGGATACGTTGGTACGCGGGGCACACACCTGTTTCGTGAGCGAGCGCCGAACCAAGCTCTCCTGGCGAGCTCGAGCGATCCGATTCGTGGGCAAACAACGAATACTCTTGCGAATATTCCCTTGCGGGTTCCCATCGAAGGATTCGGTGCGACCGGAATTGGTAATATCGATTCAGGGGGGGCGTCCTGGTACAACGGTTTGGAGGTCAGCACTACCAAGCGGCTCAGCAAGGGGCTGCAATTCCTCGCCTCTTACACGCTTGCGAAATCGTTGGACACGGACGGGGCCAACGTGGTGGTCGTCTCCGATGCATCGATCACCATTGGCAACCAAAACGCCCCCCGGAGTCGCTACGGGCGCAGCTCCTTTGATCGTCTGCACCGGTTCGTTTTCAGCTACGTTTACAACTTTCCAAGCCCCAAGAGCAGCAGCACCTTTGTTAATAAGCTGCTGGGCGGCTGGGCAGTATCGGGAGTCACCACAATCCAATCCGGCACCGCCCTTACCTTGGTCAGCACGAATGCCAATAATGTCTTTGGAATCACGGGCGACCGCGCGCAGCTTGCGGCCGGTTGCACCAATGCCCAGGTGGCTAATCCTAGCTCGGTCAACAGCAAGCTGAACAATTATTTCAATACTGCGTGTGTGGGCCCTAGTGTCCCGTTCCGAGTAATCGGGACCGACGGCATGGGGACCGACTTTGGAAACAGTGGTGTGGGAATTGTCGACGGCCCGGACCAGCGGAATTACGATATTGCGCTGATCAAGACGACAAGCGTGCGATGGCTCGGGGAGAAGTCCAATCTCGAGTTTCGTGCAGAATTCTTCAACGCCTTCAATACGCCGCAATTCGCTAACCCCTTTACCGATGCCAGTTCCTCAAGCTTTGGCCAGATCCAGTCAACTTCGGTGAGTTCGCGAATCATACAGCTTGCGTTGAAGCTGAACTTCTAGAATTAGATAGAGAGCTCGGCTGACCAGCGGACCGGTATAGGATCTGTACTGAGAAACCCCTCTTCGCAAATGCGTCAGTCGTGGATTAAATTCGGTAGTGGGGAGAGCGTCGATCCAGACACGACCCAGAACGTCGTTCAGCCCTCCCCCCGGTGGTTTTTGTCTGAGCGTTCTGGGGGATTCGCGCCCGCAGGGAATTTTGTCGTCCCCTAATCGGCCTTGAGTCGCAATCTTTGAGGATTTGTCCTCCGATGGATATTAGAAGCATCCAAGAGGCCCGTGATTTGATCCGGAAATATGTTCCCGCATCGCGTCTGCTGCGTGCTCAATCTCTGGAAGAGGTCTCAGGCGCAGAAGTCTATCTGAAACTTGAGAATGAAGGGCCAACGTCTTCGTTCAAGGTCCGCGGGGCGATCTATGCCCTCTGGCGGCGGTTACAATGCGGTCGGATCGCCGGTGTAGTCACCGCCAGCTCCGGCAACCATGGTCTCGCTACGGCCTTCGCTGCACGGCAAATGGGCGTTCCCGCAACGATTTTCCTGCCGGTCAATCACGGCTCAGCGAAGCGCGCGCGCATCGTCCAGCAGGGTGCGCAAGTAATCGAGGCAGGGCGATTTCTCGAGGAGTCACGTGAACATGCCACGAGACATGCCACTCAGCAAGGCTGGTACAACCTGGTTGACGGACAGACAGAAGGACTTGCTATCGGTGCAGGGACCATAGGTTGTGAGATCGTTGAGCAATTGCCTCGGGTGGACGCGATTTATGCGCCCGTCGGTGACAGCAGCCTGATCCGAGGTTTGGCGTTTGCTGTCAAAAAAATTAAACCCGGCGTCCGCGTGGTCGGGGTGCAAGCGGAGCGCGCTCCTGCCTATTATCGGTCGTGGACCGAGCGTCGCGCGCAATCGACCGAGTTCAGCGATACCATCGCTGACGGTTTGGCAACCCGTCATGCACCGGAGAACAATGTGACTGAGATGTTGGATTTGGTAGATCAGATGCAGTTAGTATCGGATGAAGAAATCCTGAGAGCGATCTACCGCTTGCTGATCGACGAGCATATCGTCGCCGAGCCCGCCGGAGCAGCCAGCAGTGCTGCCCTTTTGCAAAGCGACCATCTTCGTGCTGGCAAGAAAGTAGTGCTCATTGTAACTGGGGCGAACATTGAGGGGGAACTACTCCGGCGAGCCGTTCTCTCCCAGCGATCTTGACAAAGTTTAACCCGGTTTGCTTGGGTTTTCAAAACTCATGATCGAAAAGTTCTTTGTATGTCACCAACTCAGATCGTGTTGCAAAGATGTGGCTGGACATCCCCGGATGAGGAAATCCGAGAAATATGCAGTAGCGCTTTGCACGTGATGAAAAAGGTTCCGAAGCAAGGAGGAAAAAAGATGCGTGGGGTCTGGGTATGTGTAATCGCGTTACTTGTTGCTGGTGTGGTGAATGCGCAGGAACAGAAACTGAAAGTCTACATCTCTGCCGACCTAGAGGGAATCGGCGGTGTCATCACAGACGTTCAAGCGGATCCGAAGGGACGCGAGTATGAGAAGTTTCGGAGGCTGATGACGGAGGAAGTAAATGCCGCTATTGCCGGCGCCTACGATGCAGGAGCGACAGAAGTGTTGGTCAATGATGGACACGGAGACTCTCAAAATATTGACCTCGAACTTCTGGACAAGCGAGCACGCCTGGTTCGCGCGTACCCTGGGCCACTGCTCATGATGGACGGCATTGATCCGAGTTTTGACGCTGTCGTCTTCATCGGCTATCACGCCAGCGAAGGACAAGCTCCGGCGGTTATGGCGCACACGATGTGGAGTCAGCGCGTCTTCGAGATGAAATTGAATGGAATCGCGGTCCCCGAGGCCACTTTCAATGCTGCGATCGCCGGTGAGTATGGTGTGCCGGTAGTGTTTCTCGCCGGCGACCAAACGGCGGGCGAAGAGGCCAGACGCTTGGTTGGCCCGATTGAGACGGTCCCCGTAAAGCAAGCTATCGGATTTTACGCCGCAGTGATGATACACCCCGAGGAGGTACAACCCCTCATACGTGCCGGGGTCAAGCGTGGCGTCGAGCGCCGGCGTGAGCTGAAACCCTACAAGGTGGAGCATCCTGTCAAGCTTGAGATTACGTTCAAGTACACCGTCACCGCCGAAATCGTTTCATACTTGCCCGGGGTGAAGCGACCACATGGCAACACAGTCGTGTTCACTGCAAAGGATATGATTGAGACTGTTAGATTCTGCAGCGCCATTTTCTACCTGAATGCGCTCTAGCAGATTTTTCGGAATGCTTCCTTTGGCGCTAGTAGGCCGCGTAGGCCTTTAGCTTCAGCGTAAAGCGTTTCAAAGTCATAGTTCCCGGTCGGCTTCGACAAAGAAATACAGGCGCCTGCCTCGGGCATCCCGCGTGCCAAAGAAGCCGTCCCGGGCTACCGGGACTGTCGCGTACTTCTCAGGGAGAGTGACCTCGATTGTGTCTTGCAGGTCGCGGCCTTCGCGCCAGAAGAGGAGTTGTCCATGAAACCTCATTGTTCCATTGGCAAAGGGGCTTGATGTAAAGGGAAACGCCTTGATTTCTTGCGAAACCTCCTTTCCCAACGTCATCATGAAAAGGATTACAGTTTGGGCAGTGAAAGCCCTCTTAGCATCATTTGACAAGCGTTTCGGGCACTCGATAGGCCCGACTTTCCACAGATTATGGCGTTCGGCGGACCACCGACTCCGTGCAGATGTGTCCCAATCAGGTGCTCAAGTCGCGGTCTTGAACCACGGGTGCCACTACCAAGGTGCCTTGACGGCAGCCTACGGTGCGGTACCATTTGGGTCGTGGTTCTTCAACAACTTAGAGAGGAGCAGGTCGAATTGACTTTAGCGAACATCCATTGCACAGCGCGGCTCGTTGCCTTAGGTCTGAATTGTGTGTAGCATCATAGGCGAGAAGTGAAAGGGGATGCTTATGTGTGCTGCGCTTCGGGCCCATCAGCCGGATGAAAACCCGGCCGAACCGA
>Ga0099828_10002190_pt1 | contig 13391 bp, 11 predicted proteins | sample CZO8metaG_2_FD_79338 | JGI IMG/M metagenome (GOLD analysis project Ga0099828, IMG submission 79338) | Vadose zone soil microbial communities from the Eel River Critical Zone Observatory, Northern California, USA - CZOApr15con2H1.8 metaG | ecosystem: Environmental > Terrestrial > Soil > Vadose...
ATCACGCGAGGTTCTGGGCATCGGTGTCGTAACAGCAAGCCCGAAGATCAACCGAGTGTCGTGAGAAACTCACAGCATTACTCACAGCATGCGACCCCCTGAAAGGCGGTCAGGGGGTCGAGTCTGTCTCGTGCTTGACCGGGAACACGCCAACCTCGGGATGGGGCGGCACCAGCTCACCAAGATCGCGCGTCGCATCAAGCTCTAGGCCGCGGAATCCCGCCTGGCTCCCGGTTCCCCGGGCAGGCTAAACCAAAACTCACTGCCCCTTCCGACCTCGCTCTCCACTCCGATCCGCCCGCCGTGCGCCTCAACAGCGAGCTTGCAGAACGTCAGTCCCAGGCCGCTCGAATGCGTCACCCCTTGGCGGGCGGCCTCCACCTGGCCGAATTTCTCGAAAATCTTCTCGCGGTACTCGGGGGGAATGCCGGAACCCGTGTCCGCGACGCTCACCTTGGCCCCTGCGCTGTTGGCCTCGACGTGCACCCGAACGCTACCGTTTGCCGGCGTGAACTTGAGCGCGTTGGCCACCAGGTTGGCGATCACCCGGCGAACGACGTCGCCGTCGCAGAAGGCCCGCACCGGCTGCGGCGGTGGTTCAAACGCCACCTTCACGGGCTGCGCCCCGGCCCCGACCGACGCCAGCGCCTCCGCGATCAAGGCCCCAAGGTCGACCTCGGAGGGCGTCAGCGGCAGGGCGCCGGCCTCGAACCGGCTCACATCGATCAGGTCGCTCACCATCTCGGTCATGCGGGCGGCCGTTTTGCTCGCTTCGTTGATGCTCTCGGTGAGATCAGGGCTGAGGTTGTCCCCGGCGTCGAGCCGGATCAGGTCCAGATAGGCGCGGATGGCGGTCAGCGGGGAGCGCAGGTCGTGCACGAGCATGTGGACGAGACTGTCCCGCTGCTGCTCGAGCTCCTGCAGGCGTTGGTACTGCGTCTCCACCTCCACGTGCAACCGTCGCACGCCGATCGCGTTGCGCACGCGGAGCACCAGGTCAGCCGTGTCGATCGGCTTTGTCAGATAATCGTTCGCGCCCGCCGCGATGCCCTCGAGCCGTTGCTCCCGGTGGGCCAGCGCGGTGACAAGCAGGACCGGAATGGCCGCGGTCCGCGGGTCGGCCTTGAGCCGGCGACAGACCTCGAAGCCGTCTAGCCCCGGCATGTTCACGTCGAGCAGCACCACGTCGGGCGGGTGCTCCCGTACGCGCTCGAGCGCCTCGGGCCCGTCCGCGGCCTCCGTCACCACGTGCCCCTGCGCTTCGAGCAGATCCCTGAGGAGCAGCCGGTTGGGCTCCTGATCGTCCACGACCAGGATGCGGCCGGCGACCTGGGCCGCCGCACGGGGTGCGCCGGTGCTCATGCGGGGGGGGGAGGGGCGCCCGGCCGGGCCGAGAGCAACCGCGCGACCGTGCGGGCGAAGGTGCGCGTGTCGATCGGCTTCGTGATGTAGCCGTCGAAGCCGGCGGCGCGCGCCTGGTCTTCGTCGCCCTTCATCGCCTGGGCCGTCAGAGCCACGGCGGGGATGTCCCGGGTGCGCGGATCTTGCTTGAGCAACCGGACCGCGGCGTGCCCGTCCATCCCCGGCAGGCGGATGTCCATCAGGATGAGGTCGGGCGGTTCCTCCCGGGCCAGACGCAGCCCCTCCTCGGCGGACCGCGCCTGCCGCACCGTGTACGCCGCCGCTTGCAGGAGATCCGTCACGAGCTCCAGGTTGAGCAGCTGGTCCTCGATGACGAGGATCGTCGCGCCGGCCATGGCGATCCCCTAGCTCGCGTCTGGCGTCGCGGGCGGCGACGCGTGTTCCGGGACGACCCGCCGCATGACTGCGAGGAGCGCCTCGCGGTTGACGGGCTTCACCAGCCAGCCGCTGGTCCCGCCCGGCGTCGCCCCGGTTCCCCGCCGGTCGATGACCGACACCACCACCACCGGAATGTTTCGGGTTTCCGGCGCGGACCGGAGGAGGCCCAGCACGTCCCGTCCGTCGCCGTCGGGGAGTGCGAGATCCAGGGTGATGGCGGCGGGCCGGAGCTCTCGTGCCAGCGCGATGGCGTCGGCGCTCGTGGACGCGCGCGCCACCGCGTACCCGGCCTGCGTGAGGTAGTCGGCCAGGAGCTCACTCAGCTGCGGATCGTCTTCCACGACCAGCACGCACGGGCGACCCGGCGTCCCCGCCACCACACCCGGCGTGGGGCTCGGCCGGCGGCGTGGAGTCGGCGCGAACGGCAGCAGGAACGTGAAGGTGCTGCCCCGGCCGACCTCGCTCTCCACCCTGATCCGGCCGCCGTGCAGCTCCACCAGCTTGCGCGTGAGGGCGAGCCCCAGGCCCGGCCCCTGCTCCGCGCGGGCGGACGAGTCGTCGGCGCGCTCGAACGGCGCGAACAGACGCTCCCGGACGTCCGGCGCGATGCCGGCGCCGGTGTCGGCGACGGCGACCTCGAGCCCGTCGCTGGTGCGGCGCGCGCCGAGCCGCACGCGGCCGCCCTCGGCCGTGAACTTGATCGCGTTGCTCAGCAGGTGGTACACGATCTGCTTGAACTTCGGCTCGTCCGCCGTGATCGCGGGCAGGGAGTCCTCGACATCGAGCGTGAGGGTGAGGCGCTTTTTCTCGGCGAGCGCGCCGACCAGGCTGTGCATCCCGCGCAACGCCTCATTCACTTCGAACTGCTTGAGCTGCAGGGCCAGGTGCCCGGCTTCGACCAGGGTGAGATCCAGGACCCCGGTGATGAGGTCGAGGAGGTGCCGGCCGCTCAACAGGATGTTCCGGACGTATTTCTGCTGTCGCTCGGTGAGCGGCCCCCCGGTCTGGTCCTCGAGCAGCTCGGAGAACCCGATGATGGCGTTGAGCGGGGTGCGCAGCTCGTGGCTCATGGACGCCAAAAAGGCGGACCTCGCGTGGTCGGCCGACTCGGCGAGCAGCCTCGCCTGCCGCAGCTCCTGCTCCGCGCGCTGCCGCTCGGTGACGTCACGCACGATCGCCTGGGTCCGGCCGTCCGCGAGCATCTTCGCGTTGATTTCAACGGGGACGAACGTGCCATCCTTGCGGCGCAGCCGGCGTTCGAACCGGAGCGGCTTCCGGGCGTGCAGCTCGGCGAGCCGGCGGTCGGCGACATCCACCTCCTCGAGGGCGTAGGTGTCGCGAACGTGAATGCGCAGCAGCTCTTCACGGGTGTACCCGAGGAGTTCGCAGACCACGGGATTCGCATCGACGAAGCGGCCCTGCTGGTCGGCGATCAGGATGCCGTCCGCCGCCTGCTCCATCAGCACGGGGAGACTGCTTTGGCTGAGCCGCAGGTTGTCTTCGGCGCGCTTGCGCTCGCTGATGTCCTGCCAGCTTCCGATGATCTCGACGGGCCGGCCTGCGGCGTCGCGCTTCAAGATGGCCCGGTCGGCGAACCAGCGATACGTGCCGTCGGCGCACTGCCAGCGATACTCCGTCTCAGTCGCGCCCCGAAGCAGCGCCGCGAACTCCCCCAGCACGCGCTCCCGATCCTCGGGATGGAGCCGCGACGTCCAGAAGCCGGGATCGTCCACGAACCGGCTTGGGGGGAACCCGGTGATCGCCTCGATGTCCTCGCTCGCCCACGTCGTGCCCAACTCCCCAGACGGTCGGGCCGTGTAGGACGCTGCAGTCGGTCGGGGCTCGCTCACGGCGCCGCTCCTTCCCCGGGGCTTCGGCTCCATCCCGACCGCACCCGCGCCAGCTCGCGCAACAATTCCTCCCGGCCCCCCTTGGCCACGATTGCCTGCGCGCTGCCGCGCAGCCGGTCGCGCTCCTCGAGCGTCAGGTCCTTGCCCGTGAAAATGAGGATCGGCAGCTCGCGGGTTTCGCGCCGGGCCCGCAGCTCCCGGACCACGTCGAAGCCCGTCACCTCCGGCATGACCAGGTCCAGCACGAGGACGTCCGGCCGCTCCGCCAGCGCCAGCGCGATCCCTTCCCGGCCGCCGTGGGCCGCCAGCACTCGGAATCCTGCCGTCGTGAGCATCTCGGTCAACAGCTCCACGGTCGCGGGCTCGTCGTCCACCACCAGCACCGTCGGCGTGCCCGCGGCGGCGGCGCCACTAGCGGCCCGGCGGACGGCCGCTACCAGCGTGTCCCGGTTGACGGGTTTCACGAACCAGTCCACGGCCCCCATGCTCAAGCCGAGCTCCCGGCCTTCCGTGATGGACACAACCACCACGGGGATGTCCCGGGTTTCCGGCGCCGCCTTGAGCTGCGCCAGCACTGCCAGGCCGTCCCCCCCCCGCAGGACGATGTCGAGCGTGATGACCGCGGGTCGGAGTTCTCGCGCGAGGGCCAGCGCCTGGTCGCCGGTCGCCGCCTGTGCCACCTGGTAGCCCGCCTCGGTCAGGTAGTGGGCCAGTAGCTCGGCCGCGGGGCGGTCATCGTCCACCACGAGCACCAGGGGGCCCGTGCCCTGGGGCCCGGCCGCCGCCGCGGCTTCCACGGACGGCTGGGCGGGGAGGGGCGTGCCCGCCGCAAGCGGCAGCAGGAACGTGAACGTGCTGCCGTGCCCTGGCTCGCTCTCGACCCGGATCCGGCCGCCGTGCAGCTCGACCAGCTTGCGGGTCAGCGCCAGCCCGAGGCCGGTGCCCTGCTGAAGGCGCCCGTAGGCGGTATCTATCTGCTCGAACTCCCCGAAGATCCGCTCCCGGTCCTCCGGGCTCAGACCGATCCCGGTGTCGGCCACGGCGATCTCGAGCCCGCCGCCGGCCTCCCCATCGGGCGCGAGCCGGGCCGTGACCCGCACTCGCCCGCCGTCCGGGGTGAACTTGATGGCGTTGCTGAGCAGGTTGTACAGGATCTGCTTGAACTTCGTCTGATCGGCGGTGAGGCGCGGGAGCGCCTCGGAGACCTCGACCTCCAAGACGAGGTGCTTCTGCTGCGCCAGCGCCGCGACGATGGTCCGGACTTCGTGCAGCGCCGCCGCCGGGTCGAATTCGGACAACGCAAGCTCCATGCGGCCCGCTTCGACCTTGGAGAGGTCGAGGATATCGTTGATCAACTGCAGCAGTTGGCGGCCGCTGGTGAGGACGTTCGTCACGTAGCGGCGCTGCTTGTCGTTCAGCGGGCCGAAGGTCCCGTCCTCCAGGACCTCCGAGAAGCCGATGATCGAGTTGAGCGGGGTGCGCAGCTCGTGGCTCATCTTGGCGAGGAAGTCCGACTTGGCCCGGTTCGCGGCCTCGGCGGCATCTCTGGCCCGGCGAACCTCATCTTCCGCCCGCTTGCGCTCCGTGACGTCGCTGAACGCCGCGATCGCGAACGCTGAGCGCCCCTGGGCATCCAGGACCGGCGCGGCCCACACCTCGACGGGAACCACGCGATCGGGCCGATGGATCTCGAGGTCCGTCGCATGCACGCGCTCCCCGGCGAGCGCGCGCACCACGGGTATCCGTCCGCTCGGATACGGCTGGTCCGTACCGGCCACGTACGCCTGGTAGACCTGGCCGATCTGATCGGGTGCGGCGTCGGGCACGATGCCCTTGCCGAGAATCTCCTGGCTGACCTGATTGGCGTAATAGGGCCTGCCGGCGGCGTCCACCACGAAGACCGCCACCGGCAGCGCCTCGAGAATCTGAAACAGCCGACTCTCGCTCTCGCGGAGCGCGGCCTCGGCGTGCTCGCGCTTGGACATGTCGCGATTGATCACGAGGGCCGCGGCCAGCAGGAACACCACGGCGAACAGCCCGGCGGCCACGTTCGTGACGATGGAGACGCGGTCGGCCGCGCCCAGGCGCGCATCCCAGTCTGCGACCAAGGCGTTTTCCTCTTGCACCATGGCCGCCACCGCGTCCCGGATGCTGTCCATGAGCCGGTGGCCCCGTCCCGACTGGACAATACGGAGCGCCTCCGGCGCCCGCCGCTCGCGTCGCAGCGCGTTGGTCTGCTCGAGCTCAGCCATTTTATCGCGGATCAGCGGCTCCAGGGCGGCGAGTCGTGCCGCTTGCGATGGATGTTCGCGCACGAGTGCTCGCACCCGGCCCAGCCGGGCCGGCAGCGAATCGAGCGCCCGCGTGTAGGGTTTCAGGAACTTCACGTCCCCGGTGAGCAGGTAGCCCCGCTGGCCCGTCTCCGCGTCCACGACGTTGTCAAACAGATGCTCGATCTCCGAGCGCCGGATGAAGCTCGCCCGTCGTTCGCGCGCACTCGCCGAGGAGCGAAGGTTGCTCCATAGGGAGACCCCGCCCGTGAGCACCAGGATCAATAGTGCCACGCCGAACCCCACGTTCACTTGACCGCGCACGGAGGGACGCGTGCCCCAGACGGCCGCTAGCAGGCCCCGGTCCGCTCGGGCGGAAAGCACGCCGGCCGAGAGCGCCAGGAACGCGAGCGCGGTGTTCAGCGCCATGGGGATAAAGGCGGCGACGCCCGTGAGGGAGCTCACGCCATAGGCGTAGCCGAGGAGCGGGAGCGCGGCGATCACCGTCGCCGCGACCGCGAAGTACTGCGCGGGCCAACGGCCGCGGCGTGTGCGCCGGTTGAGCGTCAGGAGGGCGGCGGCGAGCAGGAGAAAGCAGAGCGCCGTATTGGGCGCCATCCGGCTGGGACGGCCCGTGACGAGATCCACCAGCCGCTCGCGGAACAGCAGCTGGTCGATGCCGACCTCGGCGCCGAACAGATAGCCGCCGAGCCGGAGCAGGCCGATGAGCGCGACCGTGGCGGCGAGGGCCGCCGCGAGACGGCGGGCCGGGCGCGACACTGGTTCCGCCCGCACCAACCAGAGACACGCACCCGCCAGGATGAAGCTGAGGGCGGTGGCGGGGTTCATGGCGACCCCGCCGGGCAACCCCCGCTTCAGCGGCTCGACGCCGAGCCACCACCCGAGGAGGGCCGCGGCGCCGATCAAGATGACGGCCGCGCTCGCGGTCTGGGCCACGGATCGCAGCGTCACCCTCCGTCGAGCCGTCGAGTCACCGCTCACTTGTCACGACTCCATGGCGCGCCGGGGGAACAACGGGGACCGGCTCCTGGCGCATCCAGGCTTTGTGCGGACCTTGCTCAGGGTGGGTGGCGAGTGTGACGGGAGTGTGAAGGCAGCAGGTGGGACGCGATGCACTGTGGCCTCAAATTGCGTTTGTCTGTGAGGTCCGCCGCCGCTCCCAGCAATTTGGGGAGCGCACGCTCACGGGGGCAGTCGGGAAAAACACCCGGCCGCTGGCGAGGACGTTGGTCACGTAGCGGCGCTGCCGTCGTGGGGTGCGCAGCGTTTCCTTGAGCTCGGCGAGCTTGGCGGCGACAAGGGAGTCCAGCCGGGCGATCTTCGGTCGCGCGGTCGGATTGTCCTGGCCGATTGCGCGCAGCTGCTCGATCTCGCTGTCAACCGCGCCGAGCGCCGCGACGTACGGCTCCAGGTACTCCGGGTCTCCGGTGAGAAGGAAGCCCCGCTGCCCGGTCTCCGCGTCCGTGAGCCGGGTGAGCACGCGGGCGAGGAGGTCGCGCTCGTCGTACTGGTCTTTGCGTGCGAGTTGGGCGTTGTGAAAGGCCCGGATGCTCCAGTACGACGCGCCGCCAACGATGCCCAGCAGCAGCAACCCGATACCGAAGCCGACATTGACGTTGCGCCGCAGCGTCCACGTCGCCGCTGGGTGCGCTGACTGCAATGCCCGGCCGGCATCGCGTTCGGTCGGTGACCGAGTCCCGGGGGGATGTGAGAGTTGGGCCATCCCGCCTCCTGCACCGCGAGAGCGCGGTAAGCGGCGCCTAGACGACTGAGGGGCCAGGAAAAAGCACGTCTTGCGCCCTGACCATGATAATGCCAATCGTCGTTACCGCCAGAGAGTTCTCCTGGGGTGTCATTGCGGCATCGAGGGCCGGGGGCCCCCGCGCGCTACCCCCTGATGCCTACAGGGTGTCGCCTATAGGCTTCGGCGGCACGCCGTGCCGTAAGCGCGCGTCCAGATGAGCGCCCAGGGCAGAGGAGTGCGATAATGCGGCTTGGCACACACATGTCGCGGTTGGCGAGGATTTGGCACGCCTTCGTCCCGCAAGTGAAGCAGGGGCGTTAGGCCGCAGGATGGCTGCGAGCAGAGGAATCCAGCGGCCGCTAGGCGCCGTACCTTCCATGTCCCTAGCTCTCAAGGAGCCTGACGTGCCTCATGCCGGCCCGACCGCTAACGGGCGCAGCTCTCTGATCGACCTCGAAGCCACGTTCCTTCCCGTGGGCCAGATGCGGCAGATCAGCCGCGTCACCCAGCTTGAGGGCGCGGCCATCACCGGGGAGGTCGATCTCAGTGCCGGGCATTGGGTGTATGCGCAACACTTCCCTGGAGACCCGATCTTCCCGGGAACCCTCTTGATTGAGGCTGCTGGGCAATTGGTCGCCCTTTGGGCGTGGGCCCAGGGGCAGCGCGGCCGGCCACGGCTGGTCCGTACGAGCGCGGAGTTCCATTTCCCGGTCGGCCCAACGCATGACCATCTGCTGCTGCGCGCGGAAGTTCGGCGCAAGAGACATCTGAACTTTGCCACCATTGGTATCTGGGCAGCCGGCACCCAAGTCGCGACGCTGGAAGCAGTGCTGACCGTGTTGCCAGCCGTGGCCTAACAAGCGCTCGACGCTGATGGCGCCTCATAAGTACGTCAAGCATCGGCGCGCTGATGCGCCTGTCGGGCTGGAAAAGCAGAGTGGGGCCTCTTGGGCCCCACCGTGAGATCGACGAAGGACGCTTCGGGCAAGCTACGGCTCGTGGTTCCCTGCCTGTTCCTGATCGTCGTCGACGCCGTCGTGATTGTCGTCTTCAAACACTCGGGCCGACCGCTCGATGTTCCGCGCGATGGCCTCGGCGTTTGCGGCGTTGGTCGGGTCGATCACAGCCCCACTCGCATCCTTGAACCAGCTCGCGATGTCCACCGCGATCGTGAAGTTCTTCGTATCGCTCGCCAGGGTGACGGGCGGCTCGAACCTCGCCTCCATCTCGGCGTCGACCTCCGAGGTAAAGGTGAAGTCATGGGTCGTGTTGCTCGCGTCCGTGAAGACGCCGGTCACTTTGACGCTGATCCCCTGGAAGTCCGGGTGCGCCGTCAGGAAGGCGCTCGCCCCTGGCTCGTCATCGTCCGGCTTCACGGCGTCCAGCTTCGCCTGCACTCCACTGTAGGTCCCGGCCGGGACGGCGACATCCACCAGCATCACCTGGGTGGTCGCGTCGACGGGTAAGTCGACGAGCGTCGGACCCAACTGTAACTCAGCACAGTCGTCTTCTTCGCCCGTCGTGGCGCAGCTGCCGGCGGTCGAGAGCTCGATCCGGGCGAGCACCACCTGCGCCTGGGTGATCGTGAGCGAGTTGGCGCCGCTGCCGATCTGGATCGCCGCATTCATGCCGGACCCGGCGGGGACCGATACACCGGACGTCCCCTTGGTGGTGACCGAGAGGCTCAGCGGGTGAGACGCCTTGGGCGCCGTGCCGTCGCACGCGGCCAGGATCAACGCCACGGGGGCGAGCCACAGCGGGCAGCGCGTCGGAAAGATGGAAACCATACGCACCTCGGAGGAGAAAGTGGTCACCCCTCCGATGGGCGCCGGCTCGGAGGGCCGAAACCGACCAGGTTGTTTAGTTCTGGCCTGGGTGCATATACCCCGCCGTATGCCCGTGTGCCACGCAACGTTGCGTGAGCGAGATCACGTTCGAGTTGGTCGGGCGTCTGGCCCCCTCGGGTGGTACTGCGAGCCGACTGCCTGATGCACGTACAGGGGGTCGGCTGCCAGAACACCACTACGGACGTTGGCGGTCCGCCGAATGTTTGCCCGTCGGTCGGTGCCGATGGAGTCAAGAGGCGTCGAGACGTGGCAGTGGGGGGAGCACAACACGAGGGGTCCGCACGGGACCCCTTGTCTTCTCATTTCCACCCGACCCGGAGCGATTGGCGATTCCCGCGTGGGCCCGAGCGGGGCCGAGGAAGATCACGAGGTGCCGGCGGCGCGCTAGCCGGTCATGACCAGCACCGCCACGCCCCACGCGACGGTTAGCACCGTCACCGGAATCCCCACGCCAGCATACTCCCAGAACCCGATCCGGGTGCCGTGGGCTTCCGCCTTTGCCAGCACGATCAGGTTCGCCATCGAGCCGATCAACAGCAGATTGCCGGCAAACGTCGCGCTCATGGCGACTACGCGCCACAACAACTCGGCATGCGGGAGATGCGGTACGACGTTGCGCCACAACAGCACCGCGGGGACGTTCGAGATCAGGTTGGAGAGCACAACCATCACCCCACTGGCCGCCCCCGCCGCGGGCCACCGATGGCCCTCTTGCACGACGGCGAGGGCACGCCCATCGATCCAACCTACCGCCCCCGTCGCCTCGAATCCGCGCATCACCACGAACAGCGATCCGAAGAACAGCAGAAGCTCCCAGTCTACCCGCTCAATCGCGTAGGCCGGATCGCGCTGGGCCACGAGCACCATCAGCGCCCCGGCCGCGATCGCAACCCCCGGCAGCGACCCGCCTGCGAGCCAGCCCACCACCGCGACACCGAATATCACGAGCCCCTTCGCGACCAGCGGACGGTCGAACGCCACCGGCACTGCTTGAGGACGCTCGCGGAACGGCTCGACTAACTCGTGCCGGAATGCCCAGCGGAGCACGCCGTATGTGATGGCGAGCCCCCCCGCGGCGACCGGCAGCATGTGAACGAAGAATCCGCCAAACGTCGCCCGGCTCCAGATCCCGACCAGCATGTTCTGCGGGTTGCCCGTCACCGACAGCACCGACCCGACATTGGCACCCATCGCGAGGCCCAGCAGGTACGGCGTGGGACGCACCCGGATCGGCCCGAGCGCGGCGAGCAGCACCGGCGTCACAACCAGGCACACGGTGTCGTTGACGAACAGGGCCGAGAGCAGCCCGCCGCCAACGACGACGCCGAACAGCAGGCGCGTGGGGGTGCGCGCGCGCCGCAGCACCCAATCGGCGGCCCACTCGAAGAATTTCCCCACTTCCAGATAGCCCACAATGAGCATGAGGCCGAGCAGGAAAACGATTACGTCGAGGTCGATGGCCGCGTAGGCCTGCGGTAGGGTGATCACCCCGAAGACGACCATCGCGACAGCGCCAAGCAGGCTGGCGGCCGGCCGGTTGAGGTGCACAAACGGAAGACGCTGCACCGCGATCAGCAGGTAGGTCGTGGCGAAGATCAGCAGCCCGATGGTCAAGTTGCCCGTCCACAGTAGGTCCTAAGCATCAGACTGTTAAGGATAGGTCATTCTGCCTTTAATCCCTCGATGCGGTGCAGCTCCCGTTGACTCGGCCGCACGTTGGCCGGGCGGTAGAGGATCACCCGCGCCCGCTCGAGGGTGATGAGCCCTCCGCCGATCATCTTGTCGAGATCGGGGAGAATCGACTGGATCGCCTCCTCGGTTTCCACGACTTCGATGATGAGAGGGAGATCGAGGGAGAGGCGCAGGACCTTCTCCGTGTGAACGACGCTCGAGGCCCCGAAGCCGGCTACGCCCCGGAGCACTGTCGCGCCGGCAAGCCCCTTCTCGCGGAACTTCTCGAGGAGCGCCTCGTACAGCGGCTTGCTGTGGTACTTGTCGCTCTCACCGATGAAGATCCGCATGAGCGTGCGTTCGCCCTTGAATTGGTGAGGCATGTGGACCTCGCTTTCGCCTACAGCAGTCGATTCGCCAGCGCTAACCCCGCCACGGTGGCAAGTAGGCACCCGAACACCGTTCCGCCCCCGTACAGCCCAGCCCGCCAGTATTCGCCGTCCGTGAGGAGCGCCACGGTCTCGTAGCTGAACGTGCTCATCGTCGTGAACGCGCCGCAGAACCCGATCGTGAGGCCGCCGCGGAGTTCCGGGGAGACGATCGTCGACCCGGTGGCGATGCGGACGATGAAGCCGAGCAGGAACGACCCCGCGATGTTGATCGCGAGCGTGCCGAGGGGGAACGCTCCTGCGCGGGTCTGGATGACGCCTTGGACGAGATATCGGGCGAGCGTCCCGATGATGCCGCCGAGGGTAATGTAGGCGATCATGCCTCGCCCTCGGGTAGCGCAGCGACCGCAGCGGCGAGCGCCTGGAGGCGGCGGCGCACATCTTCCACTCGAGGGTCGAGCCGCTCCGCCAGCTCGGGATGCACCGGGCCGTACCCTCGCAGGCGGCGCGCCCGCAGGTCCTCGATTCGTGCGGCCCAAACCCCCGCTACCGCTGCGGCGCGGCGCTTCAGGCTGGGCGTGCGATCCAAGTGGACGGCGAGCGCCGCGCCCACCTGCTCGGCCGCCCGCCGCGTGGCATCGATCGCCTCGCGCACGCGCGCGAACGTGGGGCCGTCCCGCGCCAGCTCAGGAGACTCGGCAATGGTGTCGAGGTCCGACATCAGAAGGCGCAGGTGGGTGCCGAGGCGACGCCGCTGGCCGTCGTTGAGCAGGGTCATGGATATGAAAATGACTCCTACCAACAGGTTTCAGTAGGAGTCATCAGCCGGCAGCGCGCCGGCGGTTCGAGGCGAACTCCATCGCCTTGATGAAAACATAGTTGCCGCCCCTTGAAAGCGGGAGTTCTTCCGCAATCAGGTGCCCGTGGCTTTGTCCTAATTCCCCGGTGAGCGTAGAGGCAGTCTCCGGGGGTCTCGGAGAATACCCCCTGATGCACGTACAGGGGGTTCGTCGCTCAGAGCACGATTAGGAAAAGCCCCACATCCGAGGTCGATGTGAGGCTTCATCTTAAAGCAGTCGGGACGGCGGGATTTGAACGCGCTCCCGCTGGGTCCCCGTTGGTCCTTACCGGCGCTTAATGGCAGTGCGTCCAGCTGCGGCGGTAACGCGAGCGTCCGATTGCGCCAGCCGGTCCGTTCATGAATTGTTCATCGCCGGGGGCTTCCGCAGTCACGTCATACCGATCAAACTTTTGCCCACATGAGCGCGCGCGTCGATATCATTCGAGCGTGGGCAACACGCTTAGCCGACCTGCAGCCGCGCACGGCCCATCCCGACGACGCAAGTCTCCTCGGCATCATGGCCGGGGCGCTGTACTCCCTCGAGAAGGCTGACCAGCTCGGCTATCAGGATGCGCGCCGTACTGCGCCTAACCTCGACGTCTCAGCGAACGAGTTTCAGAAGACGCTTAAGAAGATCGGGAAACGCGACCAACCGCCCCAAACATGGCACGGGAGAGTGGGCCGATGGCGCGGCGGAGTCCTCTGCGCGGCGGCGCGACCAGTGAGAGGAGCCCGGCGGCCAGCTCACACGACGTCTGCTGCCGGGTTCACGCGAGGCAGTCGTGCGCCGGGCGGACGTGCTCCATCAGCGCGCGGAGCCTCGAGAGTGAGCGAGATCAGCCAGATTGCAAAGGCGACCATGGTCGCAAATTGATCGCGGCGGTCTAAACGGTGATGATGGCCGACGAGTAGGGCAGAATCGGTCGCCGTCTCTCCGTCCTCACGGACGAACACGAAT
>Ga0099828_10002194_pt1 | contig 13382 bp, 8 predicted proteins | sample CZO8metaG_2_FD_79338 | JGI IMG/M metagenome (GOLD analysis project Ga0099828, IMG submission 79338) | Vadose zone soil microbial communities from the Eel River Critical Zone Observatory, Northern California, USA - CZOApr15con2H1.8 metaG | ecosystem: Environmental > Terrestrial > Soil > Vadose...
AAGAAACGTTTGCATCGCCGTCCCCACCGCCGTCAAATTGTATACTGCGGAAAACTACCCTGTGCAGAGGCCCGAAGCTTATGGCTAGGCAACTAGCTAGCGCTCGACCCCGATTTCCGTGACCGAGTTACGTGGGAAGCCTTTCACGAACAGCACCGACTGAGTCGATCGCAGACAGGCTCTAGAAGCCGTATGAGATACCAAAGGCGAACTGATGCCGTGCCTGGAGGTCCACCCCGGGTGCGATATTGCCCGCGGCTTGGGCCAGACCAAAATCCAGAGTGAGCTTGGGTGTTTCGACGCCCCAACCGTGAATCGGCAATGCCCCGGAAGGCACGATGCGAACCGCATAGGTGATGGTGGTGGGAACCACCGCGCCGGGCAGGCCTTGAATGCTTCGCGGCTCTTGTAAGACTTCGGAACCCAGCAGGATGGTGCTTCGTCCCGGCCCTTTAAACGCAAACCCGGCCGCGCCGAACCCGCGGCCGTAATAGCCGGGAGCATTCCCCGCCAGCCCGAGCAGCGAAGCGTTGGTGGCTTTGAAGCCGGCGTTGAAGACCAGGGGTAGCTTTGGTATGCGGGTTATGGTTTTGGTGGCCACGACGTAGAAGTCCTGATTGTGGGTATCCTGACCCTGAAGGACGCCGCCCACATTTCGAACCTGGGTGCGAGCGACGAAGCCCACGGACAAAGCCGGCAGGCCAGCCCGTCGTTCCCTGAAAAGGTTGACCTTCCCGTGAAAGGTATTGAAACCACCGCTCCACAAACCGCTCAGGCCAGCTGTGCTGCCGTCCCGATGGAAACTTCCGGTATAGCCGAACTCGACCCGGTTGAAGGCCCCCATGGTGATCGACACCTGATGGAATCCGCCGAGGACGGGCCCGCCGTTGAGGTAGTGATAAGAAACTACCGGTAAGCTGAGGCGTGCGTCACCGGTCGAAACTGAATAAGCCAGCGGGGTAACGAAGACCCCGGTCTGTCCCTCCCAGTTGAGACTCTGAGCGAAAGCGGTGTCGCCGCCGACACTAGGCAACAGAACAACCGCTAACACGACCGCCAGAATAGTCCAGAATTTTCCAGCGCACGGTGCTACTTTATCGAAATGTGATCGGTTCCGCATGACTTGTACTCCAGCAAGACTGCTAAGAACTTGACTTCGTTCCCCAGAGAGACTTAGTCATCGCTGCAATTTGCTACGGTCTGCCGGGTCGTTCAGGCGCCAGAGCTTGATGGTGCCGTCTTCGCTGCCCGAAGCTAGCCAGCGCCCGCGAGAATCGAAAGCGACGGAATATACAGGATGGTCGTGCCCGGCCAGAGTCTGCAACTCCCGTCCCCCTCCTACATCCCAGATTTTGATGGTCTTATCCCAACTGCCGGAAACCAGCCAGCGGCCGTCAGGGCTGAAGGCCAGGCTGGTCACCGCGTCTTCATGGCCGGTCAGCGTATGTAACTCGCGGCCCGTCGTCAGATCCCAAAGCTTCACCGTCTTATCTGCACTCGCGGAAGCGAGCCGCTGTCCGTTCGGACTGAATGCAACCGCGTAGACCCCTTTCTTGTGACCGCTCAGCTTGTATATTTGCTCGCCGCTGGATATGTCCCAAATCCTGATCGTCTTGCTGTCATCGCCGGTGGCCAGCAGTCGCCCGTCGGGACTGAAGGCGATGTAGATCACGGGCCGCCGGAGCCCAGTCAGGTCGCGAAGCTTGCGCCCAGTGTGTACATCCCATAGCCGGACTGTCCTATCGTCCACGCCGGAGGCCAGCCATCGGCCATCGGGACTGAATGCGATTGAATAGACCCAGTTGCTGCCCAGGGGTCCCAGAGGCTTGTCGCTGGGAAGCGCGAGAATCTCCCGTCCTGTTGTCGGATCGCGCAGGCTCACGGTATCGGAGGAGCTCTCCGTCGCCAACCACTGTCCGTCTCGGCTGAAGGCAAGCGACTGAACTTCCTTCATCTTGCTGGCGACGGTGTTGAGTGGTTCACCGGTCGCAACCTGCCAGAACTTGAGAGTTCGGTCCCAGCTTCCCGAAACCAGCCGCTGTCCATCAGGGCTGAACGCGACTCCAGTCACCCAGCCGGAATGAGCTTTGAGGGTGCGATCCAGCGCGAAATCGGGAAGGGACGGACGGGTCGGCGTGACTGGCGGAGGAACCACCGGCGTGACCGCGAGGATAGGGGCCTTCGCGGGTTCACCGAGAGTCGGCAGCGCCAGGGGCTCGAGCCCTGCCGTCATTGTCGAAATGCTGGTCTGAGCGGATGGCTTTGCGGAGGCTAACTTGTCATCGACCAAAATCTGGTTTCCCGGCGGGACCTCGCGAATCACAAGAGCTGGCACGGCCGGGCGAATCACCGACGAAGCCTGATCCTCAGCGACGTGGCTTTGAGCCAGCGGCAGCCTCTCTGGAGCGGCTGCCGCTGATTTCGCGCTTGTTCCAGGAGAGGAGATAGGCGATGTCGGAGCGGAAGCTTCAGGATGCAAAGGACGGTCAGGCTCGCCGCGCTGCGCTTCTTTGGCCCCAGAGGGCGCGCCTCGCTGTCCCAGCGTCGGCTGAGCGGGTCTTGCTGAAGTCGAAGCCGGCGGGAGGTCTGGGGTAGAAGCATCTCTCAGCGCTTGGCGACGAAGCAGGGCAGACACAAGCAGAAGCAAAAGCAATAAAGGGACCGCTGCGAGCCGGAGGGCGGGGCCTTTGGACTTAGGTTCGTCGGACTTAGGTTCGTCAGACTTAGGTTCGTCAGGCGGTCGCTCCGGCCGCACTGGCATTGCAACTGGCGCAACCATGCTCTCGTCAGGCTCTTGAGACTGCGCTGGAGCCAAAGCAGTCGCGAGCAGCTCGGCCACCCGCTTCAAGCTGTCAACCCGTGCCGTATCGAAGGCGAAAGGACGGGATGACAGAATCTCGATAAGGCCCAGAACCTGCAATCTGCCAAAAACCGGGCGTCGTGTCGGGATGGGTACAACCACGGCAGAGCGCAGCCGCAGACTTTTGGCTGTGGCTGCGCGGACCCGGTAATCTGATTCGGTGTCGTTACAAACCACCACCGCCCCGGTTTCAAAGCATTGCCGGGTCAGTGCAGAATCAGGTTGCAGTCGTGAGCCCACCGCAGGAGCATCGCCCACACTGGCTCGGCAGACGATGCCCCACTCATCGCGCATGGCAATGGCAGCGCCATCGGCGTGCGTCAGCGAGTAAACGCGAGCCACCACTTCGCTCAGAAGAGCAGAGATTGGCCGATCGCGATTGTTGCTTATTTGTTTTTCGAGTTCGCCTAGAGCGGCGTCAACCGGGTTCGGGGCAGAGAGCGACTTCTGGGCCTCGCTACGCACAATCGCGAGTTCGACACTCTGCCTGGACATCGAATTGCCTCGTGCCCTCCAAGGCTGAAGTGAAAATTAGGAGGAGAAAGACACGGGTGTGTGCAAGAAACTAACACCATGCAAGAGACTAACACTATGAGGGTCCGCGGCGTGGGTCAATTACCCAAAATTGGTGCACCCGCTCAGGGGCCTTCCAGCCCCCGCGGAATAGTCCCTCCAAGGACCGTTCACCGACTCCTTCAACGAACCGTAGCCGAGCGTACGCGCGACCCGGCGCTTGTTACGCGCTCTGCAACGCGGCGGCTGTCGAAGCCGCGCCGACCACCGGTAGCCGGGCGACTATGAGGGTACCCTTGCCGTTGCCGTCAGAACTGATTTCCAAACTGCCGCCCAGTTGGCGGAGTCTTTCTCGCATTCCCCTGATTCCAACTCCGAGCACTCCCGCTGAGCGCATCGCAATCCGCTTCTCGGGTGCGATGCCCTTGCCTCGGTCCTGCACTTCGACTCGAACCTGGCCATCGGAACGAATTAGGCGAACTCGGGCAATCGGGCTTTCCGAATGGCGATGAATGTTGGTCAGGCATTCCTGAACGGTTCGAAAAATGGCTGTTTCTAACTCCCGCGAGAACCGGCCTAAATCACTGGGGAACTCAAGTTCGACTTTAATTTTGCTGCGTTCGGCAAATCCGTCTATGTACCAGCGAAGCGCCGACGAGAGCCCCGCCTCATCCAGCAGAGGTGGGTGAAGAAGGTGCGAAATTGTGCGGACTTCTTCACTAATTGCCTGAACCATGGCTTCGCTATCGGTGAGGGCATCGACGGTCTTAGTAAGTCGTTCGATGCCTTCTCGCGCGGTGGACAGATTCATAGTGAGGGCTACCATGGTCTGCCCCACGCTGTCGTGCAATTCGCGGGCGATCCGTCGTCTCTCATCATCCTGCGATTCGAGCAGACGGGCACTGAGGTCGCGCAGACTTTGATTGGCACTATCGAGTTCCGCTGTGCGCTCTCTGACTTTTTCCTCCAGTTCCCCTTGCGCCCGCCGCAGCTTTTCATTATCACGGCGACGTTCTTCTCCCATTGCTACCACGACACCTGAGGCAAACAGGAATGCAAGACTGCCCAACACGTAGCCCGTGCCAGGGATGCGAAGTGAGTGTAGGGGCGGAATGAACCAGTACTTGGCCCCGGCAAGGGCAAGAGCGACGGTCAAAACTGATGGCCCCAAACCAGCGTACCAGGCGGCGAAAGCCACTGCTGGAAAGAGGACGATGTAGGGCACATCGTTGCCGAGAAAGGGACTCAGCACCTGACACACGAGCAAAGCAACTACCAGCCCTGAGAGCGCGACCGTATAGCCCGCCGGCGGGTGGTTCGCGATTCGCGCGGAGAGCGGATTGTCGGTTTGCATTTTCTTGAATCCCCGGCGCAAAAACGTGCTCATTCAGCCAACAGTGTCGCCTAAGCCCTGCTGCTATCTGGAAACTTGAAAATTTCAACGCTCATAATATCGAAGGAGCTGCAAAGTAGACCCAACCTATTGCGAAGATAGAGATTGGTAAATAGGGTGAATCCTGTATGACTTCGACCGAATCGCTAAGGATACTCAGGGAAGCCCAGCAAAGCCTCGATCGTGAGCATTGCGGAGTAACAGTCGCCACCCTCATCTTTCACAACGCGGGGGCACGAGCTGGGTGGCGCGACCTATAGATAGTATGGCGTTCCGCTAGTATGAAGTTCCGCCGACCGAGCATATTTTGCTCGTCAGCTTTCTCATGCGGCGCACGCTGAAAGGCTGAATCGCTACCACGTTTGCTGTAGTTCTACGGAAAAAAGTTCTGAAGCCTAGCGTGCAGAGTGATTCAGGCGGTTAGCTCGGTCAAGCTAAGATGAACAAAAGAAAATGTCTTGGCGTCTGTCGCGGAAAAAGGGTGCCACAAGGGGGGGACTTTGGCAGGGTGTTTGCTCGGAAATGTCAGAACCCCAAAATCTCTCGGGAGGATTTCATGAACAAACCGACTCGTTCTCGATGGTTGGGTATTGTGCTGGTGCTGTCTCTCAGCGCGTGCTTGACAAGTGCTCTCAACGCCCAGCAACCGGCGCGACAGCCGGACCAGCAATCTCCAAGCCAGGCGGGGGGGCAACAATCGCAACCGCCAGCCCAGGCACCGGATCAATCGGGACAGCAAGCGCCCGATTCCCAGGCCCAGTCCCAGCAGCCTCAAGGCCAAATCTTCGCAGGCACGGTTGTGAAGTCTGGCAACAAGTACGTATTGCAAGATGCTGGTGGCACGGCATACGACGTCGATCGCCAGGATCTGATGAAAAAATATGAGGGCCAGAAAGTTCGCGTCAACGGCACGCTCGACCCGGACGGCAAAACCATCCACGTAAAATAAACAGGACGCGATCCACGTCCTCTGGCGCGAAAGAAGGGGCCGCCGAAATCGGCCCCTCTTTTGTCGTTCACAACCGGATGGAAGCGCATCCACCCGCAAGGGCTGCGCCCTCGGCCCCTACCCCGCGTATAGAAAGCTCCCGGCGACCAGCAGCAGCCGAGATGTTTAAGAGCGTAACCTGCGCAGTTATTCCCCTCTGCGACTGGCATTCGTCCATCGCGTTGCGATTCGATCGGCGCAGAATGGGTATTCCACAAAAGCTGTCGCTCTACGATCAAACATTCACATGCCGGCCTTGCGTGGTTTTGCGGGTGCTTGTTAAGCTTGCCCCATGCCGCGACCGATGAAGGAGCGTATCGAAGACTTGCGGAGAGAAATAGCCGACATCAGCGAAGCCAACCGCTTGTACTTCGAAGGCGGGAAAAAGGCAGTAGCGGCAGCCGATCACCAGCGAAGGCTTGAGAGATTGCAGGCCATCCGGGATGAGTTGATGTCCCTCACTGACTGGAAAAAAACCTGACGCCGCGCCTGCCTACGGCTCGGAAAACAGGTTTTCTCTGTTGATTGAAATCCGCCGGGAATGCAGTTGAGCTTGAGCAAAACGCGGCCGCAAATCGTCGGCGGTTGCTGACACCGTGTTATGCCGCTGGGGATTCTGGCACGAACCACGAGCCCCCGTCAGCCTTGTAGTGGGCGTGATGCTTGACTGGATATCTGATTCCTGTAGAACAACAGGGACGTCTTGAGTCGCCATCCCGCGCTTGTAATCTCTGAGGCGCATGTTAGTATGACCATGCCGTTAACGTACACGATCGGGACTTTTGCGCTGCCTTCATGAGCTAGAGAATCCTCCGTACGGCTTGCAAGTAACATGCTAACCACTCTTCTCGCGAGCCTCCTTGTATCCTCTGCCGCCGTCGACACCCACAGCTCACCCATTCCATTGCGGAAGATCGTTAGAGACACGATTGGTTCGCCTGGTTTGGCCAATCTCCTGAGGCAGAGGAATTGAACCGGATGTCCATGCAGGTTCTCGGAGTCGATGTCGGGACGGGTGGTACTCGCGCCGTAGTTGTCGGCGAGAACGGTTGCATACTCTCGTCCGCTACCGAGGAACACGAGCCCTTTGCCTCACCTCAGATTGGCTGGGCCGAGCAAAACCCCGAAGACTGGTGGCGTGCCTGCGGGATTGCCGTGCGGAAAGCCTTGGCCATCGCGGCCTTGGCTGGCGATCAGATAGGCTGCGTCGGGTTCTCGGGACAGATGCACGGGGCGGTCATGCTGGACGTCACGGACGAAGTTGTGCGTCCGGCGCTGATCTGGTGCGACGTGCGCACCGAAAAACAATGTCAGGAGCTTTCGGAAAAAGTCGGAGCCGAAGCGCTCATCCGCCTCACCTGCAATCCTGCGCTGCCCAATTTCACTTTAACCAAGTTCCTATGGGTGCGCGAGAACGAACCGGAGAATTGGAAACGGGTCCGGTCGGTGATGCTGCCCAAGGACTACGTCCGCTTCCGGCTTACCGGTGAGAGAGCCACTGACATGGCAGACGCATCCGGTACCTTGCTGCTGGATGTCGCCCACCGCCGGTGGTCTCATGAAGTGCTGCAGGCGGCCGGCATGGACAAGTCGCTGCTGCCGCGGCTGTTTGAGTCGTCCGAAATCTGCGGGAAAGTCTCTCCCAGTGGAGCCGCTGCTACCGGTCTGCAGCCGGGTACTCCGGTTGTGGCCGGCGCCGGAGACCAGGCTGCCGGAGCCGTGGGCATGGGAATCGTGGCGCCGGGTGCGGTGAGCGCAACCATCGGAACATCTGGAGTTGTGTTCGCGGCGACGGATCGTCCGGCTCTTGATCCCAAAGGAAGGCTGCACACTTTCTGTCATGCCGTGCCGGGTCGTTGGCACCTGATGGGAGTAACGCAGGCGGCGGGCCTTTCCTTGCGATGGTTTCGTGACCGCTTCGGCGCGGCTGGAAATGAAGATGGGCGTGATGCTTACGAGCGCCTTACGGCAGAGGCCGCTGCCCTCCCACCCGGATCTGACGGCCTCTTGTGGGCTCCATACTTGATGGGTGAGCGTACGCCGCATCTTGACCCGAACGCGCGCGCAGCTTTGATTGGCCTGACTGCGTCCCACACCCGCGGGCATGTGGTCCGCGCGATTCTTGAAGGCGTGGCATTCAGTTTGAGGGATTCGTTCACACTTTTTGCCGAGATGGGCGTTCCCGTCCGGAACATTCGTCTGGGCGGAGGTGGAGCGCGATCTCCGTTGTGGCGGCAGATTCAGGCTGATGTCTATGGACGCGAAGTTGAAGTCCTCGAAGCCGAAGAGGGCGCGGCCTATGGAGCGGCAATTCTTGCCGGGGTTGGAGCTGGAGTCTGGAGTTCGGTCGACACCGCCTGCAGTGAAGTAGTAAAGGTCGCCCAACGTGTGGCTCCGCAACCTGCGGTGGTTGAGCGAATGAATGCGAGCTACGCGGCATACCGCCGGATATATCCGGCGGTGGTGTCGGTTTTGGGCTGAGTGACCTGGACTGAGGGAGGGCCGAGGAGGAAGTCTATGAGGAGCGGTGACGCCTCCTATCGGCCAACCGTGGAGGACGAGTCCTCGTAACCTGCCAAGATAGAATCTATGCGCCGAACCTTACCTTAAATTCTCAACTAAGTCATGACGCGCCCCCAGCACCTTGAAATTCTAGTAGTACTCCTGCTCGGAGGCTGGGGCCTCGAAACCTTGCACGCCGAAGCGAGCCGAGACGCATGGTTGCGGGATGCGCCCCTGGAGAGCGCGGTGCGCTCAAAATACGAATCGCTTCCGGCGAGCGTGGTTGTTCTGGGGAATTCGGCCGTGCTCAGGACGGCACAGGGAGAGATGATTCGTGGCCTCAAGGGAATGACCGGCAAAACCCTGGATGCAGGGAGAGGCGTCCGGGAGAGGGCGATTGTCCTAGGAACACTCGCAACCATCCACGCTGCAGCCCCGGGATTGGCGCCACCCAATCCGCTCGGAGCGGGTGGCTTTTGGCTGATCACTGCGCAAGTTCGTGGCTTCGACTGCCTAATTGTCACCTCCCCTACGGAGCGGGGCGTTCTTTACGGCGTGTTCGCGTTCCTGAGCAAAGTGGCAGGCGGCGAACCTGTTTCTCCGCTCCACGAATTGCAGCAACCCTACGCGGCGCTTCGCTGGGTGGATCAATGGGACAACTTGAATGGCACCATCGAGCGTGGATACGCGGGCCCTTCCATCTTCTTTGAGAAGGGAAGTGTCCGCCCTGATTTAACCCGCGCCGGTGAATACGCACGCTTGCTTGCTTCCCTCGGCATCACTGGTTGCACGATCAACAACGTGAATGCTGATCCCCGTATTGTTGACGATAGTTTTCTTCCGCAACTGGCGCGCATCGCGGATGTATTTCGTCCCTGGGGCGTGCAGCTGGCGGTGTCCGTCGATCTGGGTAGCCCTAAGACTTTAGGAAACTTAGACAGCTTCGACCCGCTCAATCCCCGGGTGGTCGAATGGTGGCGGACAAAGGCCGACGAGATCTACCGGCAGATTCCGGACTTCGGTGGGTTTGTGGTCAAGGCAGATTCCGAGGGGCGTTCCGGTCCATCCTCCTACGGCCGGACACCTGCCGACGCGGCCAACGTCATTGCCCGCGCGCTCCAGCCGCATGGCGGCGTTCTTTTTTATCGGGCCTTCGTGTATGACCATCACCTGGATTGGCAAAACCCCAAGAATGACCGCGCCCGAGCTGCTTACGACATTTTCCATCCGCTCGACGGGAAGTTCGACGCCAACGTCATCATCCAGACCAAGTACGGCCCCATCGACTTTCAGGCACGCGAGCCAGTATCGCCGCTTTTCGGCGGGCTGGAGAAAACCAACGAAGGCATCGAATTGCAAATCACGCAGGAGTACACGGGGCAGCAGCGGCATCTGTGCTTCCTTCCTACGATGTGGAAACAGGTGCTGGACTTCGACCTGCGCGTGAACGGTGACCGGACACCAGTTAAAGACCTGGTCGCTGGCAAAGTGTTTCATCGCATCGCTGGAGCTTTTGTGGGCGTGGCCAATGTCGGCATGAACCCGAACTGGCTCGGGCATCCGCTGGCCATGGCCAACCTCTACGGTTTCGGGCGCTTGGCATGGAACCCCAATCTGAGCGCGGAGACCATCGCCCGGGAGTGGACTGGTCTCACCTTTGGCAACGATCCGGTGGTGGTGAAGACGATCACCGCCATGCTGCTTGCGTCCTGGCATACCTATGAGAACTACACCGGGCCGCTGGGCGCACAAACGTTGACCGATATTCTGGGCAGCCATTACGGGCCGGGAATTGAATCCTCCGAGCGCAATGGCTGGGGGCAGTGGCATCGCGCTGATCACCAGGGTATCGGCATGGACCGCACTGTGGCGACCGGCACTGGTTATGACGGTCAATATCCGCCTGCGATTCGAGATTTGTACGAGTCCGTGCAGACGACTCCGGACGAACTGCTGTTGTTTTTCCATCATGTTCCATACACCTACCGACTCCGTTCGGGTAAAACGGTAATCCAGCACATCTATGACTCGCATTACGAAGGCGCGGAGCAGGCGGCCGATTTCGTGCGGCAATGGAAATCGCTTGAACTTCGGGTGCCGGCCGAGTTGTATTCAGAGGTGCTGGCCAGGCTTGAATACCAGGCGGGGCATGCGATCGTGTGGCGCGACGCGATTTGCAATTGGTTTTTACGAACATCCGGGATTCCTGACGCGCAGGGGCGCGTGGGAAATCATCCCCGTCGCATTGAGGCGGAAGCTATGTCGCTCAAGGGCTACACAGCCATGGACGTGATTCCCTGGGAAAACGCTTCGGGAGGCAAAGGCATTGAATGTGTGCAGGCGTCGACTTGCACGGCCACATTAGTGTTCGACTGGGCCGCAGGGACATATGAGATGGATGTGCAGTACTTCGATCAGAGCAACGGGGAATCGAAGTTCCGGATCTTTGTAAGCAATCGGCAGGTGGATGAATGGGTGGCCAGCGATCGCCTGCCTGCGACCAAGCCAGGCGGCGATTCTTCCACCCGCCGCAGAATTCCCGGGCTAGCTCTTCGCCCAGGAGATGAAATCCGCATAGAGGGCATTCCGGACAGCGAGGAACGCGCACCTCTGGACTACGTCGAGTTGCATGCCTCAACCGAATGAGAAATGCCGGCTGCAATCCGTTACCGGAAGGGGTTTAGATAAATGTCACCCGGGTTAGAGAAACTGCCCTACCGATTCTTACTTGCCACATTGCTCGTCTGCAGTTGGACTGGCACACAGGCGCAGTCCGCCAATTACGATGAATCAAAAGTCGGCGCCTACACTCTTCCCGATCCGCTGATCTTCAACAATGGCAAGCCTGTGCGTAGCGCGCGTGACTGGAAACGCCGGCGAGAGGAGGTTGTCGAACTCTTTGCGACGAGTGTGTACGGCCACAGCCCAAAAGCGCCCAAACGCACAACTTTCGAGATGTTTGATAGCGCCAAGACTGCGCTTGGCGGCAAGGCGATTCGCAAGCAAGTGACCATTTACTTTTCTGCCAACAAGGACGGGCCGAAGGAGGATGTGCTCATCTACGTTCCTGCCGGGGCGCGCAAGCCGGTTCCAATCATCCTCACCCTTAATTTTTCAGGCAACCAGTCTGTCATCAACGACCCAGGGATCAAGCTGTCCACAATCTGGGACTCGAAGACGCACCGGCGGCAACCAGCGTCCGAAGAATCGCGCGGGCGTGACACGGAATTCGAGGTCGAGAAAATCCTGGCCCGGGGATACGGCTTTGCCACCATCTGCTACCAAGACATAGAGCCGGATTTCAAAGGCGGCTATGTCGACGGCATCCGCCCTTTGTTCTTCAAACCAGGACAGAGCGAGCCCGCGCCCGACGACTGGGGTGCCATCGCGGCGTGGTCCTACGGTTTAAGCCGGGCCCTGGATTATCTGGAGAAGGACAAGGATGTTGACGCGAAGCGGGTGGCGATTATGGGCCACTCCCGTCTCGGCAAGGCCGTTCTCTGGGCAGGCGCCATCGATACCCGCTTTGCCATGGTGCTCTCCAGTTGTTCGGGAGAGGGTGGAGCTTCACTGGCGCGGCGCAACTATGGCGAAACTGTCACCCATCTTGTCGACGCGTTTCCTTACTGGTTCAGTACCAACTTCCAAAAATATCCTGATCATGTCGACCAGCTTCCCGTCGATACCCACGAATTGATTGCCCTGATCGCTCCCCGCCCCGTATATATTACCGGCGCCGAAGACGATCGCTGGGGCGATCCCAAGGGCGAGTTCCTCGCATGTATTGCTGCTGGCCCTGTCTATCGGCTACTGGGCCGGCAGGATCTTGGGACCAGTGAGATGCCGGCGCTCGACCAGCCGATCATGCATACCATCGCGTATCACATTCGTACCGGCAAGCATGCGGTCACCGCCTTCGATTGGGATCAATTCCTGGCTTTTGCCGACATGCACCTTCGCGGCCGCCAGTGAAAGTGGATTCACTCTACGCCTTACTTCGTGGCCTACTTGGTTACACTGTTTGTCTGTAGCCTCGATCATGCCTACGAGTTTAGTTGCGTCAAGGTTGAAGATGAGGAGTGAATGGCCGGCGAAACCACCAGCGGCCTGAAACTCCTCTCCTGAAACTCCTCTTATGTAGCGACAACGGTGCGCTTGAGGCCCGATGTGACCAGCGGAATTACCAGCATTAGGACCTCCGGGAAGCAGCGAAATCTGAGGTGCTGACTTCAGGACCATGAGCTACCCGACTATATCAGCCCCGATTGTTCGAGCGCAGACTCTAGAGGCAGACCACCGTACTGTCACGGGACATGGCGGTATGGACATGGCGGTATGGGCGGTATGGGAGCTTACTGGTGCGCCGCCGGACTCTCGGCGGGCAGGGGCGCGATGGGCGCGATCGGCTGCGCCGTCTCTTCGCTGCTTTGCGGGAGCGGTTGCTCCAGGGCCACGGCCAGAACCTGATCCATGGTTTCGACAAAACGCAACTTCATGGCATTGCGCAGATTCTCCGGAACCTCGGCCAGGTCTTTCTCATTGTCCTGAGGCAGGATCACCTCGAACAATCCGGCGCGATGCGCGGCCAGAAGTTTTTCTTTCAATCCGCCGATCGGCAACACTTTGCCGCGCAGCGTAATCTCGCCGGTCATGGCGATATCGCGACGCACGGGAATCTTGCTCAGAGCGCTGGAAATAGCGGTAGCGATCGTGATGCCCGCCGAGGGGCCATCTTTGGGGATGGCGCCTTCCGGCACATGCACGTGAATGTCGAGAGTGCGGTAGAAATCGCGCTGCAATCCCAGGCGATGGGCGCGCGAGCGCACATAAGACATGGCTGCCTGCGCCGATTCCTGCATCACGTCGCCGAGTTTGCCGGTCAGCGTGAGCTTGCCCTTGCCGTCCACCACGGTGGCTTCGGTGCTCAGGATGGATCCGCCCACTTCGGTCCAGGCCAAGCCGGTAACCAGGCCAACTTCGCTTTTTTCGTGGGCCAAGGTGTCGCGGAACTTAATCACGCCCAGGAAATCGTTCACGTTGTCCGGAGCGATGGCGACGTTGTAGCCTTCCCCGTCTTTTACCACCTTGCGCGCGACCTTGCGGCAAACGTTGCCGATTTCGCGTTC
>Ga0099828_10002195_pt1 | contig 13377 bp, 10 predicted proteins | sample CZO8metaG_2_FD_79338 | JGI IMG/M metagenome (GOLD analysis project Ga0099828, IMG submission 79338) | Vadose zone soil microbial communities from the Eel River Critical Zone Observatory, Northern California, USA - CZOApr15con2H1.8 metaG | ecosystem: Environmental > Terrestrial > Soil > Vadose...
ATCCTTCGCGTCCACGGGGCGGGGTGTGGCACGTACCGCATTCCGACGGCAACTCAAGCACGTTACCGTCTGCGTGATGTGACCTTCCAGCAGCCTGTCATCCTGAGCGCAGCGCCTGTCATCCTGAGTGCAGCGAAGGATCTCAACCGGCGGATTTATGAGGAAGGGTTGTTGCTACAGGAGGCTAGGATGCTAACCAGCTAGACAGTCTAATGCGTCTGAACGTCGTGTGCCCCATTGCTTCGCAGGAGATCCACAACTTCCTGCTGACGCCCGTTAGTTTTAACTGTTAAAATGATATGACCAGCCTCAAACTCACGTTTGTAGTAGTCAACTTTCTTTTCGGGCACGCCAATATTTGTAAAAGCGCTGAGAAAACCACCGGATACAGCTCCAATTGCTGCTCCACCGAGAGCGGTTATCAGGGTCCCGCCTGCAATCACTGGGCCGATACCAGGGATCAACAGCGCGGATGCTGCACTCAGCACGCCACCCATGACCCCACCACTAACCGCTCCAACGTCTTCATTGACCCGCCTTTCATCATCGCTGTCATCCTGAGCGCAGCGACTGTCATCCTGAGCGTAGCGAAGGATCTCTTCTCTCTCTTCTTCCGTCTCGACTTTTGCCTCATTAGAGACTATACCACCTTCTTTTGCTTCATGATCGCTCTCCGTAGGGACCCTCAGCGAAGCTTGCGGAGCGCGTTTCAATTCCTTCGCGTCCGCGGGGTGGGGAATTCCCCTAATTGTATCTATAACTTCCTCTGCGGCAGGCAGAGCGGTTTCCAACGCGTTCGCTGCGGGTGATGGGCCTATTACAGGAAGCAATAGCAAATCGGCTGCGCCTATCACGCCGCCAATGATGCCCCTGGTGATGTCGTCGGCTCTTTCTTTTGCTACGTTTTCCACCTCTCCCGCTGTGCTATCGCCTTCTGTCGTGTCGTGGTTGCGAAATACGAATCCGACCTGGTCGTTGCTAAATCCAGCTTGCTTCAGTTCCTGTATGGCCTGCTGAGCCATCCTGGAGTCTTCAAAAACACCAATTACATTCGAATGCTCTGACATGATTAAGAGCTCTCCTCTTTCAGGATTTTTACCTAGACTGTTTCTCAATACGCATGCGCTTCGCGAAAAGTTACATAGCCTACTGCGCATATTGGTACTCGTACAACCTACGATAGACCCCCTGGTTATGCAGCAACTCCTCGTGGGTGCCCTCCTCCACGATCCGACCCTTGTGCATCACAATGATGCGGTCGACATTGCGGATTGTCGAGAGTCGATGGGCGATTATGATGGAGGTACGATTCAGCATCAGCTTGTTCACAGCGTCCTGAATTAAGACCTCTGTCTCGGTGTCGACACTCGAAGTTGCCTCGTCCAGGATCAACAGGATTTCGGGATTGAAGGCGATGGCCCTGGCAAACGCCAGCAACTGTTTCTCGCCCACCGAAAGGCCCGCCCCGCGCTCGCGTACCTCCTCGTCATAGCCTTGGGGTAGGCGTTCGATAAAGTGGGCTGCGTTGACATACTCTGCCGCCTGGCGCATGCGCTCATCACTGATGCCCTCTTCGTGCAAGCGAATGTTGCTGGCGATGGTGCCGGAAAAGATGAAAGGGTCTTGCAGCACCGTTCCCACATGGCGGCGTACATCTTTCTGGCGTGCTTCGCGTATGTCAATGCCGTCAATCAGGATTGCGCCTTTTTGCACATCGTAGAAGCGAGAGATCAGGCTGATGATCGATGTCTTGCCTGCCCCGGTAGCTCCCACGATGGCCACGCGCTCGCCCGGACGAATCTTCAAAGAGATGCCCTTTAGAACCCACTCACCCGGATTGTAGGCAAACCACACATCGCGGAACTCGATTTCGCCCTTGACCTCGTCAAACTCCTTGGGGTGTGGTGGGTCCTGTATGGTAATCGGCTCATCGAGCACCTTGAAGATACGCTCGGAACTGGCCATCGCCGATTGCAGAATGTTGTACTTCTCGGCCAGGTCGCGTATAGGCAAGAAGAAGCGGTCAACGTATTGCAGGTAGGCGACCAATGATCCCAGTGTCAGTGCACCTAGCAGGACCCGTCCGCCACCATACCAGATAATCAAGGCGACTGCCAGTGCGCTGAAGAAGTTGGTGATCGAGCCAAAGAGCACAAAGTACAGGATGGAGCGGATCGTCTGCTTGAGATAGTCGCGGTTCAGTTCGTCAAAACGCTCGTAGTTGCGCTGCTCGCGATTGAACAACTGCACAATGGACATGCCGGCGATATTCTCTGCAACATAGGCATTGATACGAGCCAGGCGCACACGAATGGCGCGGAAGTTGTCACGCATTGCGGTGCGGAAATAGGAGGCGATCAAGAAGAGCGGCGGCATTACAATGAACGTGACAAGCGCTAATTGCCAGTTGATAACCAGCAACGTAATCGTCACGCCAACGATAGTGAGCACGTCACTGAGGATGGAAATCGCGCCAGAAGTGAACATCTCATTGAGCGAATCCACGTCGTTGGTCAGGCGGGTCATCAGCCGCCCGACGGGATTATGATCGAAAAATGAAAGAGCAAGGCGCTGCAAGTGCTCAAACATCTGCGAACGCATATCGAACATGATACGTTGGCCCACGATGTTCAGAATGAAGACATGCAGGTAGCGCAGCACCATGCCTAGCGTTAAGACAAGCATATAAATGACGGCTATCGTCAACAAGCCATTGCCACGGTCGGTCAGGCTCAACTGGTGTGTCGTAGGGGCAATATAATGGTCAATGCCGTAACCCGTCAGGGCAGGTCCAACAAGGTCTATCAGTGAGACTAGGAGCAGTAACAACAGTGCCAGGGATACCAGACGTGTGTAGGGACGCACGTATGTCAACAAGCGGCGCATAATACGTGCGTCGTAGGCTTTGCCAAGAATATCATCTTCTTGAAAAAAGGTCGCCATCTTCCGTTTCCTCTAGTTCTTCGCCGATCAATTGTCGCCGGTACATCTCGGCATACAAACCTCGCATTTGCAGCAGCGTCTCGTGCGTCCCTTCTTCAACGATTCGCCCTTCATCCAGCACAATGATATGATCGAGATTCTTCACCGTTGAGCAACGGTGCGAGATCACAATCGTCGTGCGTCCCTGCATCACCTTGCGCAACTGCTTCAGAATCTCCGCTTCAGTATGGGTGTCCACGCTCGCCATAGCATCATCAAGGATCAGAATAGCCGGGCAGCCCGCTTCTAATTTTGCAATGGCGCGAGCCAGTGATGCGCGCTGCTTCTGACCCCCTGAAAGCGTCACGCCGCGCTCACCAATCATCGTCGAGATGCCATCTGGAAAATCCTCCACGTCCTTGGAGAGTTGCGCGATCTGCATTACTTCCTGAAGGCGCTCATCACTGAGTGACTCCACACCAAAGCCGATGTTCTCTGCCAATGGCAAAGAGAACAAGAACGTTTCTTGCGGCACATGGCCAATTTGACGGCGCAGTACCGGCAGTGGGATCTCTCGCACGTCGATCCCATCGATGAGTACCCGCCCCTGGGTGACATCGAACACACGCGGTAAAAGGCTCACCAGCGTCGATTTGCCCGAACCCGTCGGCCCGACGACCGCCAGCGATGAGCCTGCCTTCACCTTGATATTGATATCGTGCAAGACTTCACGCTCACCATATGCGAAGGACACATGACGGAACTCGACATCACCTTTGATCTGCTTTTCGCGTGACGGGTGCTTCATTAATGGGCCACTCTTGAGGAACCCTGTCTGGGGGACAGGTATGCCTGCTTCGCCAGGACTGGCGATCGTCGGTTCGTGATCCATCACCTCATTGATACGGATCATCGAGGCTGATCCCTGTTGAAAGAGGTTCACGACCCAGCCGAAAGCAATCATCGGCCACGTCAACTGCGCCAGGTAAGCGGTAAACTGCACCAGTTGCCCCAGCGTGATGCGTCCTTGAATGACATCGAGTCCGCCGCGCCAGAGCAGAATGATCGATGCCAGGCCAGCGATAAAGAACATCGCTGGCCACAGCAATGCATTGATGCGGGCATAGTTGATGCTGTGGCGGACGTACTCCTGATTGGCGGCACGAAATGCCTGCAGCTCTGCGTCTTCTTGCGTGTAGGCTTTGACGATACGAATGCCGGAGAAATTCTCCTGCGCCCGTGCCGAGACCTCGCCAAATTGATCCTGCACTAACTTGTAGCGACGCTCGATCTGCCGGCTCACCACAATAAAGAAAATCGTAATCAACGGCAGCACCGACACAGCGTAGATTGTCAGCCGCAGGTCGATGGTCAACATAAAACTGACGGTTGCGATACATGCAACAATAGTATTGATGAGGTTACTAATACCAGGACCAAGCAGGCCACGAACAGCAGTCAGGTCGTTGGTGGCTCGTGCAACCAGGTCGCCTACTTTGTTATGCTGGAAGTAATCGAGTTCCAACTTCTCAAAGTGCTTGAACAGGTTTCCGCGTAGTTCATACTCGATACGGCGCGAAACCTCGGATTGGAAGAAACGTCCGTAGAATTGTAGGACCGCTTGTACTATGCCCACACCGACAATCAACAATCCATAGCGCAGCAATACCCCTGGATCAGCGCCAATATGGAGACTATCAACCGCCAGACGAATGATGTAGGGCAGTACAAGTGCAACGGCGTTTGCGAGTATGAGAAACAAAAAGCCGCCAATGATGGCGACTCTATACCTGAAGAGGTACGAGCGTAGCTTTATCAGAGCAGACATACTTCTATTGTAATACGTCAACAAAAGAGTAAGCAATAGGTCCCACCACAACCCTGGGCTGGAAAGCTCAAAATGTAGTGGTGCCCCTTGCGGCTGCCAGGCTTGCTTGTACGAAAGGAAATGCTGAACAGGTTAGATTGCAGTGGCGTTGTACGATGTGTGAGAAAGGCAGCCTGGTGGGTGACGAGGTAAAAAATGAATCAGTTCCCTTTGGCCAGGTGAAAAGGGGTCGCAGGGACCCGTAGATCCCCGATTTATCGTGGGATAGCTTGCGGAGCGCGTTTCAATCCTTCGCGTCCGCGGGGTGGGGCGCGGGACCTCATAGCATCTCGATAGAGCTCAAACGAGCACCTCATCAAGATCACCGACCAGTTTTTGAATCTCACGCAGGCGACGCTCTGCCAACTCCACATTCTCCAGTGCCTGAGCTAGAATACGAGCTTCTAAGGAGGAGTAGGACTCGGCAATCTCGGGGTCAATAGCGCCACCAACTAACTCTAGAGCGCGGTTTAGTTTTGTCTCCTCTGGTGTTACAGTTGTCATGGTTTTTTACCTCTCCGTTGTGCAAAGATGTAAAGCACGGTATGCATGAGACGACCTATGTAGACGATAAAATACGAAACTAGTGCGCTCTGTAAGAGTTTGCGTCTCAATAATCAGTACGTTAACGACTGGCGATTAGTTACATCGGTAGGAACAATGTTTTTGTTCCTCGTGTGGTAGCTCTAGGGTTCATGAATATATTATATTAGACGGCGAAAATCTTCAAATGGGGGTACCATTATTCCTACTCCCTACAACAATGAGCAAGAACATAACTATTCCCAAGCACCTTCGGTGGTTCGCAAGAGTTTGTTGTTGCAGGCATGGCAGCCAGCGGCTACCATGCCTGCAACAACAAAAAGACGCGAGCCGCCAAGGGCGGTGAGGAGTCAGGTAGCCGAGTTATTTAACAGTAATCATTAGATTCATGTTTACATGGATGGAGCAATAAATGTGGTATGTCCCTGCCGTAGCAAATGGGCCAATCTCAACATTATTACCATTGACCTGTAGGTTACTGACTGTCGGAGCCCCTGGCTCTTTGGCGGGTCTTGCAGAGCCGTTAACCCAGCTACCGTTGCTGAGAATGTGTAAATAAGCCCCATCATCGATAAGCATTAACTTCGAGCCCTTGGGTACGTCTACACTGGATTCCACAAAATTCGCCGGACCCATATGCACCGTTGGCTCACCACCGCCGCTGCTACTGCTCCCAGAACTGGCCGGACCTGTGCCCGCACTCGCCTCAGGAGTCCCTGGGCGTGCACATGCCACCAGCAAAATACTGCCAAGTGCCAATGCTGTCAGCATCAGCAACATCCATGTACATCGCTTCTTACTCATAAACGTCGTTCCCTCTTGTATTATTAGTTAGCCCTCTTGAAAGGAAAAGGGCACGGTAACATATTCTATCCCATACTATAAGGCGAAATGCAAGGAGTTAGGAATAGAGTATGGACTGTTTCTTTTATCAGGTGCCCCCCTGATTTTTGTGATCTGCCTTTTGTTCCTCAACTATTGAATCTGAGTCCAAGTCGCCAGTTAGTTCGTGTTTGTAATCATATAGCGTCAGGCTTTGTTTGAATGTGAGGAGAGAAGAACATATGGCAGAGCATCATGCATCTGTGACAATACAAGCACCTGTACAACAGGTGTATCAACTTTTCAAACACTTCAATGATTTTCCGAAGTTCATGAGTTTCGTGAAGGAAGTGACCTATTATGACGATCAGCTCAGCCATTGGGTGGTTGACGTGGCAGGTCGTCACGAGTGGGATGCCATCGATCAGAACTGGCTTGAGAACCGACAAATTGGCTGGGTCTCCACCAGTGGCCTGAAAAATTCAGGCCGAGTGACCTTTAAAGAAACCGGACCCGATCAGACGCTTGTGGATGTCTACATCGACTATGATCCCCCAGCAGGGGTGCTTGGTGACATTGGGGAAAACCTGGGTGTGGGCAGTCGTTTTGAGGCTGCATTACAACACGACCTGGAAAACTTCGCTGAAATGGTGAGGCAAGCGCCCCCTGGGGCGCTCGACCCGAGCTCATCTAGCTATCTCTTCAATCCTGAGAGTGCAGCGGCCAGGGGAACTACCACTGATCGGCAAAATGCTACCATGGCTGACGATACGACGGATCAAGAGGGCAGCGAAGATTATCGCCCTACATTGGATCGTGATATCATCGGGGAGCCAACGCCTGGCGAACCTTCGGGTACCGTTCCTCCAACCGTTCCCGGAGAAGCACCTGATCCGTCTCCTGATATGGTTGGGCTTCCAGACCCTACCGAGCCAAAAGCTCCATATGAGACGTAGACAATGCTTCCCTTTTTGAAGTGGCACACAGCATTGACTTTCATGACATACTATGGTATATAGTTAGTATTCCCTTGAGGGAATACCAGGGAAGCAAAGAGACCCTGGCATCAGGCGAAGGACCTTACATTGGTGCTTCCGAAAGGAGATTAAACATGCCAATGAAGAAACCAATACGCCTCTTAGGGATGGTCTTTCAGATTGACAAGTAAAGCCCGTGACGGCGGGCATACCGAGCCTCTGAGCCTCTGACCAGTACCTGATTTACCGCGTCTATCTCATGTTTATGCAGAATAACCGGTCTATCGACGGCTTTCGTCGCAGGTTGGTGGGGGTAAGCAGAGGGAACTGCTAAGGGCATATCTTCTATGACTATCATGCCCTCTCTAAATGTAGTATAGCTCGGTTGACGTGACACGGGAGTTGTGCAGAAAAAACACACACAAGGGCCAAAACATATGTTTGGCCCTTGCTGCTATTACAGGGGCAGGGATTTTTTAAATGTCCTCGTCCAGTGACAAAATCGCCATAAACGCCTCTTGTGGAATCTCAACGTTGCCCACCATCTTCAGCCGCTTCTTTCCTTCTTTCTGCTTCTCCAACAGTTTGCGTTTGCGCGTGATGTCACCGCCGTAACACTTCGCGAGCACATCTTTGCGTAACGCTTTGACGCTTTCACGGGCAATAACACGTGAACCAATAGCGGCTTGAACAGGTACCTCAAAGAGTTGACGCGGGATGAGTCTGCGCAGCCTCTCAACAAGCGTTCGTCCTTGCTGATACGCTTTCTCACGATGCAGCACCAGTGAGAGCGCGTCCACGGGATAGCCATTGACAAGAATATCCAGTTTCACCAGGTCTGCTTCCTGGTAACCGGCGAAACTGTAATCGAGCGAGGCGTAGCCCTGTGTTCGCGACTTGAGCTGGTCATAAAAATCAACAATCAATTCTGCCAGTGGCATACTGTACGTCAGCAAGACGCGCTCAGGCTCGATGTACTTCATCTCTTTGAAAGTGCCACGCCGGGTGGTCACCAAATCCATGATCGTACCGATGTAGCGAGTAGGCGTGAAGATAGAAATATCCATCCACGGCTCTTCGATCTTCTCAACCGAGTCCTGTGAAGGGAACTCAGATGGATTGTCAACCCTGACCGTTTCACCATTGGTCTTGGTGACGTAGTACTCTACGCTTGGGGCGGTCGCAAGAATATCCAGGTTGTACTCGCGCTCGAGGCGCTCCTGCACAATTTCCATGTGCAGCAGACCGAGAAAGCCGCAGCGGAAGCCAAAGCCTAAGGCAGTTGAGGTTTCTGGCTCATAGAAAAGTGAGGCGTCATTGAGTTGCAGGCGGTCCAACGCATCGCGCAAGAGCGGGTAGTCGTTGCCTTCCACCGGATAGATGCCCGCAAAGACCATCGGTTTGGCGGGTTTGTAGCCAGGAAGAGCCCCGATCTGACCGAGCGCGGAGGGGACGGTCACGGTGTCACCTACATGACAGTCTTTGACGTTCTTGAAGCCTGTGGCGATGTAGCCAACCTCGCCGCTTGTCAGTATCCCGGCGGAGGTCAGGCGTGGTTGGAAGTAGCCAACCTCCAATACCTCGGTGGTGCTGCCGACCGCCATCATTGCAATCCGTTCGCCTTCGCGCAACTGCCCATCGACGATGCGTACGTAGGCGATGACCCCCTTGTATGGGTCGTAGTGAGAGTCGAAGACGAGCGCACGTAACGGCTGGCGAACATTGCCCCTTGGGGGTGGGATCTGCCTGATAATCGCTTCTAAGATCTCCTGCGTGCCGATGCCTTCCTTGGCCGAGGCCAGGATGCTCTCTTCTTTAGGCAAGCCAATGACATCTTCGACCTCCTGCTTGACTCGTTCAGGGTCGGCGCTTGGCAGGTCGATTTTGTTAATGACGGGAATGATATTGAGGTTGGCTTCAACTGCCAGGTACAGGTTGGCGAGAGTCTGAGCTTCGATGCCCTGAGTGGAATCGATGACCAGTAGCGCTCCTTCGCATGCGGCCAGGCTGCGTGATACTTCGTAGGTGAAGTCGACATGGCCGGGTGTGTCGATCAGGTTCAACTCGTACTCTTCACCGTTGAGCGCGGTGTAGAGCATACGTACTGCCTGCGCTTTGATGGTAATGCCCTTTTCGCGCTCTAAATCCATCTGGTCGAGCATCTGTTCTGTCAGTTCTCTTTTGGAGACGGTTCCGGTATATTCCAACAGGCGATCTGCCAGCGTTGATTTGCCATGATCGATATGGGCGACGATACAAAAATTTCGGATATGTAATTGATCTGTCATTCGATGATTCCTCCGCACAACACCTCATCTCCATCCTCACCGCCATAGAAGACGGCTCCTTGTCCAGGTGTGATGGCGCGCTGCGGGTGTAAGAGTGTCACTTGCGCACGCTTCCCTTGCAGGGGTCTCACCAGTGCAGGCTGTTCGGCTGCCTTGTAGCGCACACGCACGGCTGCCTCGAAGGGCTCGGTTGGTATTTCGCCACTGACATAGTGCATACTGCCAACGCTAAAGCTCGTCTTCTCCAGGGCTTGCGCTGGACCGACGATGAGTGCGTTCTGCTGTGCGTCGATCTGCAAGACATGTAGTGGCTCTGTCGAGGTCACTCCCAGCCCCTTGCGCTGTCCGATGGTGTAGTAGGCGAGTCCGCGATGACGACCCAGTAGCTTGCCGCCCTGGTCGTAGATTGGCCCTGGCTTCGGCAGCGTGATCACCGATCCTGTTCTGGCTGTTGCGCCGGTTGTGCTCACTATGGCGCTTTCTGCCAGGGTAGCTCCGTAGCGGTCGATGAAGCCGCGATAATCGTTGTGTGCGACGAAGCAAATTTCCTGGCTCTCTGCCTTCGTTGCGACGCTCATGCCACGTTCAGCCGCCATGGCCCGTACCTGTGGCTTGGTGTATGGTCCCAGTGGGAAGCAGGCATGGGTGAGTTGCTGCTGATTGAGCACGTGTAGCACATACGACTGGTCCTTCTCGGGGTCGACTGCACGCCGTAGCCTGCGCTTGCCGGTGAACGGGTGATCATCCACGCGCACGTAGTGGCCGGTTGCCAGGTAGTCGGCATCAAGCGCCAATGCACGTTTGAGTAGCACGGTGAAGCGAATATGGCGGTTACAGACCAGGCACGGGTTAGGCGTACGCCCGGCGATGTACTCCTGGTAGAAGAAGTCTACGACGTTCTCCTTGAACTCTTGCTCGACGTTGACCAGGTAAAAGGGGATGTCGAGCGTGCGTGCAACGCGCCTGGCATCGTCGACCGCTTCGAGGGAACAGCATTTATTTTGTACAACGCGCTCGACGCCGTCGTCTGCGATAACGCCGGGTTCTGACCAGAGGCGGAGCATCATGCCAATAACCTCGTGTCCTTGTTCTTTGAGTAGCGCGGCGGCGACCGAGCTATCTACGCCGCCGCTCATTGCGACGACTATTCGTGCCATTGTCTGTTTTGCTCCTGCATCTGTTTGCTCATGATAGAAAAAAGGCTAGCCTCTTGGGCTAGCCGCCTCAAATTGCGTTTCTGCTTGGGTGCGTTCTACTGATGTTGCCCTCTTCTGCCATAGTAAAGGTAGCATAGAGTGGCTAGGTTGTCAAATGGCCTTACAGAAACTCAGGTGCTTGCATCAAAGAGGTTTTAAGACAAAATTATATTCTACGGTGTAAAAAGGCGTGGGGACATGGTAGCGGGCTGCTTCCTGTGCCGAGTCGTGGCGGACAAAATCGACGACCAGTGAATCCTTGGTGCCAAAGACGGCATCCGAATCGAGGTACTTGTCCCCCTTGACAAACAGATGCGTCGTGACTGGCACAAAACCATCCGCCGAAATGAGTAGGTGAATATGAGCTGGCCGGAACGGATGACGGTTTAGCGCCCGTAGTAACTGCCCAACTGGGCCGTCATCTGGTATGGCATAGGAGACGGGTTTGATCCCTACAAAGCAGAAACGTCCTTCGCTATCGGTGCGGAACTTGCCGCGCAAATTCATGTCGGGCTGTTCTGCGTCCTGTTGCTCATACAGACCATTCTCGTTGGTCTCCCACACATCGAGCATGGCATGAGGTATAAGCGTCCCGTCTGTGGAAAGTACCTGCCCCATCACAACGACCGGCTGGCCAAGACCATCTTTACTTATCGTTGTCCCCATTGGCAGTTCCGATGCACCTTCCCGGTAGAACGGGCCGAAGACCGTACTCTCGGTCGCTCCATCTAGCGATGGATGATTGATCGCATCGACCAGCATCGACACGCCAAGCGTGTCTGAGAGTAGAATAAACTCCTGACGTTTTTCGTCGCACATCTGGCCGGTTCTCGTCAGGAACTGAATACCTAACATCCATTCTTCCTGGGTAAGTTCAACCTCACGAACGAAAGAGTGGAGATGGCGGATGAGACTGGTCATAACAGTCTTCAACCTGGGGTTTGGCGTTTGCGCCATGCTGCCTAGCACATTTTGGGTAAGCTGTTCCTCGGTATTGTTGCTCATGGTCTGACCACTCCTTATGTCAAACTCTTCCTCTGTGCTCTGCGCTGAAGACGAATGCTCTCTGACACAGGACACTGTGGAAAGGTCTTTTCCTGCTACCGCAGTTGCTTGAACTCGACGACAGCATCTTCCACTGTTTCTTCCACCGCTTCGTGACGAATGGGAGGATGGACCTGGCTGTCTCGTGCCAACTCCAACGCCACATCCAGGATCCAGTCCTCTTGCCCCGCCACCGCCTGGCGCCGCCCTAACTCCGTCAGGATCGTGCGTGGGTCGATCCCGTAGCGCTCACCCGCTCGCTGCGCGTGCAGCAAAAAGGTGGAATAGACCCCTGCATAGCCAATTGTGATCGCATCGCGGCTCGGAATCGGCTGGTAGGGCATCATCGGCGCAATCACATACTCGGCGGCATCCATCAGTTTATAGACATCCAATCCTGGATTGAGGCCCATTTTCTCCAGCACCGTCGCTAAGAGCTCGGTCGGTGCGTTCCCGGCGCCTGCTCCCAGCCCACGCAAACACCCATCCAACTGATCAGCCCCGGCCTCTAAAGCAGCAATGCTGTTCCCGACTGCCACCCCCAGGTTATTGTGGGCGTGAAAGCCTACCTGGATTGACAGCGCCTCCTTGAGTGCTTTGACGCGAGCGTAGGCATCCTTGGGCAGCATGGCCCCGGCGGAGTCCACGATATAGACGCAATCGGCGCCATAGGATTCCATGAGCTTCGCCTGCTGGACAAGCGTCTCAGGGGGACGCATATGCGCCATCATCAGGAAGCCCACTGTCTCCATCCCGAGCTTCTTGGCGATCTCGAAATGTTCCTCGGAGACATCAGCCTCGGTGCATTGCGTGGCGATGCGCACTACCTGAGCACCATGCTCTATTGCCTCCTTGAGTTCTTTCACTGTGCCAATCCCAGGGAGGAGGAGCACAGCGATTTTGGCCCGTTGGCACACGCGGCGGGCCTCGGAGATGAGTTCCATTTCTGGTGTTCGCGAGAACCCATACTGAATCGAGGAGCCAGCAAGGCCATCTCCATGCGTTACCTCAATCACAGGAACTCCTGCCTCGTCCAGAGCCTGTGCGACGGCGCGGACTTGCTCGACAGTAAACTGGTGGCGCATTGGGTGCGACCCGTCGCGCAAACTCGTGTCAGTAATACGTGGTACTTTCATGCTACAACCTCCTGCTGTACTCCGAGCAGCCTCTGGGCGAGCAGCTCACCCACGCGGCGGGCGGAAGCGGTCATAATGTCCAGATTTCCCGCGTGCCTGGGTAAGTAATCTCCGGCCCCCTCGACTTCGAGGAGCATGGTTACCACTGGTCGTTTGCCCCAGGGGGTGTCTCGCATCTCAAACACCGGGGGGTTCTTGAGATGATACCCCGGCACGTATGCTTGCACCTCGGCCTCCATCTGCTCGACCGAGGCTGTAAGAGCGGCCTCGTCGAACTCCCCTTCAGGGATGACATAGACGGTGTTACGCATCATAATGGGCGGATCAGCCGGGTTGAGGATGATGATGGCCTTGCCTTGCTTCGCCCCTCCAACCACCTCCAGGGCTCTGGCGGTGGTCTCGGTAAATTCATCAATGTTCTGACGGGTTCCGGGTCCGGCGGAGAGACTGGCGACCGTACTGACCATCTCGGCATACAGCACTGGCGTTACTCGGCTGACCGCATAGACGATGGGGGTGGTCGCCTGGCCACCACAGGTGACCATATTGACATTGACCTCATCAAGATGCGCCTTCAGATTG
>Ga0099828_10002198_pt1 | contig 13371 bp, 11 predicted proteins | sample CZO8metaG_2_FD_79338 | JGI IMG/M metagenome (GOLD analysis project Ga0099828, IMG submission 79338) | Vadose zone soil microbial communities from the Eel River Critical Zone Observatory, Northern California, USA - CZOApr15con2H1.8 metaG | ecosystem: Environmental > Terrestrial > Soil > Vadose...
CACGTCGTCGGCGACGTACACCGGGTCCTTCCCGCCCAGCTCGAGGTTCAGCCGGATGAGCCGGCTTCCCGCCTCCGCCGCGATGCGCCGGCCCGTCGCGTAGGAGCCGGTGAAGAAGACCGCCTGGACCTTCTGGCCCACGAGCGCCGCGCCCGTTTCCCCGCTTCCCGTCACCACGATGAAGACGTCCTCCGGGACGCCGGCCTCGCGCATCAGATCGCCGATGGCGAGGCCGGTGAGCGTCGCGAGCTCGGACGGCTTGTAGAGGACGGTGTTGCCGGTGAGCAGGGCCGGGATGAAGACGTTCGAGCCCACGAAGTACGGGTAGTTCCACGCGGAGACGTTGGCCACGACGCCGAGGGGCTCGAGGGTGATGGATTCTTCCAGTCCTTCGCGCCGCAGCACCGTCTCCTCGCGCAGGACCGACGGTGTCGTCTCGAGGAAGAAGTCGATCCTTCCCGGCGTCGCCTCCACCTCGTTCCCGGACTGGGTGATGGGCTTGCCCATCTCCGAGGTCAGCGTGCGCGCCAGCTCGTCGCGCCGCCGGACGAGCAGGTCGCGAAAGCGGCCGATCGCCGAGGCCCGCTCCTCGTAAGGACGCGCGGCCCAGCCCGTCTGCGCACGCCGGGCCCGCTCATGCTTGCGGGCGACGTCCTCGGGACCGTCCTCGGCCAGCTCCCGTATGACCGCGCCCGTCGCGGGGTTCGTGACCTTCACGCGGACCGGGCGGGGGCGAACGCCTCTCCCCAGAGGCGGCGGAAGTCCTCCGGCGTGCACGGCCGCGGGTTGTTGAGGTGGCAGGTGTCCGCGAAGGCCAGCTCGGCGAGGCGGCCCACCTCGGTCGGCTTCACGCCGGCTTCGGCGGGGCCGCGCGGGATCCCGATGCGCTGCTTCAGCTCGGCCAGCCAGCGCAGGAAAGCCTCGCCGTCGCCGTCCAGGCCGACGGCCTGGGCCAGGATCCGGAACCGCTCCGGCACCGCCGCGAGGTTGAAGCGGAGCGCGGGCTCGATCATGAGGCCGTTGGCGAACCCGTGATGCAGGTCGGCCACGGTCGAGAGGGCATGGGCGCAGGAGTGCACGACGCCGAGCCCCTTCTGGAAAGCGATCGCGCCCATCATGGAGGACATCATCATCGAGCCGCGGGCCTCGACGTCCCCGGGCGTCTCCACGCAGCGCGGCAGCGCGCGCGCGCCCAGCCGCAGGCCCTCGAGCGCGATGCCGTCGCAGATCGGGTGGTAGGCCTTGGCCAGATAGGCCTCGATGCAGTGGGTCAGCGCGTCCATGCCCGTCGCGGCGGTGACCGCCTTCGGCAGGCCGAGGGTGACCTCCGGGTCCGCGAAAACGGCGCGCGCGAGGAGCTGCGGGGCGAAGATGATCTTCTTCACTTTCGTCCGGTCGTCGGAGATGACCGCGCTGCGCCCGACTTCGCTGCCGGTGCCGGCGGTCGTCGGCACCGCGACCCAGTACGGCACCGGCTGGTCCACGGGCCGCGCGTCCGCGAGGCCGTCCTCGTACTCGAACAGCCCGCCCGGATGGCGGGCCATGAGCGCGACGGCCTTGGCGACGTCGAGGGCCGCTCCCCCGCCGATGCCGACGATCGAGTCGGCTCTGTGCGCCCGGAACGCCTCGACACCGGCGACGACCTGCGATGCGACCGGGTTGCCGGCCACGCCCGAGAAGGGGGTCGCGTCGAGCGGCGACAGCGACTCGAGCACCTCGGCGAAGACGGGCAGCGCGGCCAGCCCGCGGTCGGTGACGACCAGCGGCCGCTTCAAGCCCTGCGCGCCAAGGTCCTCGGCGATGCGCAGGCGGGCGCCGGGCCCGAAGTGGATGCGGGTCGGGAAGCTGAAGGTATGGATGGTCGTCATTTCACCTGGGGGGTGCTAGCGGCGCACCCCCCAGACCCCCCGCTAGCTTCGCGGCAGTGAATCCCGCTCCGCTCGCCTTGCGTTTCATATGATTTCAAAGTAGCGCTTCAGCTCCCAGTCGGTCACGGCCTGCTGGGCCTGGCGCCACTCCCAATCGCGCGTGCGGGCGAAATGGTCGACGAACTCCTCGCCGAGGAGCTCCCGGGCGAGGCTCGACCGCTGCAGGCGGTCGGTGGCCTCCTGCAGCGTCCGCGGCAGCCGCACCGCCTTCTCCGCCTGATAAGCGCTGCCCGTCACCGGCTCGTCGCTCAGCTCGAGCCCCTGCTCGATCCCCCACACGCCGGCCGCGACCGAGGCCGCCATCGCCAGGTACGGGTTGAGGTCCGCGCCGCCGACGCGCACCTCCACCCGCGTCGAGCTCGCGCTGCCCGGGATCACGCGGAAGGCGACCGTGCGGTTGTCGACACCCCAGGTGACGCGCGTGGGCGCCCAGAAGCCCTCGACCAGGCGCTTGTAGCTGTTCACGGTCGGAGCGAAGAAGGGGAGCATGTCGGGCAACGCGCGGAGCTGGCCGGCCAGGTAGCTCTTGAACGTCTTGCTCATGCGGTGCGGGTCCTTGTCGTCGTGGAGCACGTTCCGGCCGTCCTGCCAGAGGCTCTGGTGCATGTGGCAGCCGCAGCCGGGCAGCTCCCGGCTCCACCGCGCCATGAACGTGGGCATCACGCCGAAGCGCTGCGCGATCTCCTTGACCGCGGTCTTGAACAGCACCGCGCGGTCCGCGGCCTCCAGGCCCGGGGCATGGAGGATGGCCGCCTCGAAGACGCCGGGGCCCGTCTCCGTGTGCAAGCCCTCGAGGGGCACGCGGAAGGCGGCCAGGTCGTCGAAGAGGGCGGTGAAGTACGGGCGATTGTGCGCGGGGCGCACGATCGAGTACCCGAACATCCCGGGCGTGAGCGGCTGGGGCGAGGTGTAGCCCTTGGCCGCCCAGGTCTGCGGCGTCTCCTGGAAGTTGAACCACTCGTACTCCAGGCCCGCGTCCGGCAGCAGGCCGCGCGCCGCGGCGCGGGCGAGGACCCGCTTGAACAACTGCCGCGGACAGACGCCGAGGGGCTTGCCCTGGCCGTCCACGAAGTCGGCCAGGAAGAAGGGCACTCCTCCATCCCACGGTACCGTGCGGTAGGTCGAGAGGTCGATGCGGGCGAGCGCGTCCGGATAGCCGCTGTGCCAGCCCGTGTAGCTCGCGTTGTCGTAGCAAACGTCGGAGGAATCCCAGCCGAAGACGACGTTGCAGAAGCCGAAGCCGGATTCCGCGGCCGAGAGGAACTTCTCCTTGTGCATGTACTTCCCGCGCAGGATGCCGTCCAGGTCGGTGATCGCGACCTTGACCTTCTGCGCGGGCGAGCGTCGGACCTCCTCGAGGACGTCGGCCGCGCTTCGGGAGCCGGTCATCCGTTCCTCCTCAGTGGTGGAGCGCCCACTGCGCATTATAGGATCCATCAAAGAAACCAAGGAGGTGCCCCGTGTCCCCGATCGCGGCCGTGTTGCTCGTGGCATTGCAGGCGGCGCCGAGCCCGTCACCGACGCCGTCGCCCCAGGCTCGTCCGGAGATCGCGGCCGAAGTCGGGCGCGGCCTGCGCGCCTACAACGCCCAGGAGCTCCCCTACTACGACTCCGCCCTCGCGCCGGACGCCGTCTACATCGCGGACGACGGCGCCGTCTTCGCCGGAAAGGAGCGCGTGATGCGGCTCTTCACGCGCATCTTCGGCGGCGCGCAGAAGCCCCACCTGGAGATCAGCGACCTCGTTACCGGCGGGAAGGGCGACACCGCCTGGGCGCGCTTCGCCTGGATGCTGAGCGGGATCGAGCACGCGCGGCCCGGCGTGACGACCGTGATCTTCGAGCGCGCGGGCAGCGGATGGCAGGTGGCGTCGATCCAGAACACGGCCAAGGGCCACGCCATGCGCGCCGCCAGCCCCGCGCCCGGGGCGACCCCTTCGCCGGAGGCCCACCGGCACTGACGATGTGACGCCGTTCACATTCGCGCTCGGCCGCGGGCGGGACTATAGTTCCCCACGCGCGGTCCCCAGGGAGGGGCATGGCTCGTCAATACAAGCTCCGCCTCGGAGACGGCACCCTCCTGGCGGTCGACCTCGTCGGGCTGCGCGCCTGGCTCCACGACGACAAGGCGCGGGTGCAGCGCGTCGGCTCCCGCCGCTGGCGCACCCTCAACGAGATGATCGAGGCGGAGACCGCGAAGGCGGCGGCCAACGCCGCGCGTCCCCGACCCTCGGCGTCCCCGACGCCAAAGGCGGAGCCATCGCGGGAGCCGGACGACAGCATCCCGAAGCCCGACGACGCCGTCGCGAAACCAGGGCACAACGTCCCCATCCTCCCGCCGGAGGGGCTCGAGGAGGAGGAGGAAGTTCCGATCCCGGCCGAAGAAGAGGAGTTCGCGATCCCGCCCGACGAGGAGGTGGCGATCCCGACGGAGCCGACGGAACTGCCCGCGCTGGCACGAAGCGCGGCGGTAGAGCCGCTCGCGGCCGCCGTCGCGAAGCCGGCCGCCACCGTCGCGAAGCCACTCAGCGCTGTGACGAAGGCACCCGCCGCGGTCTCGAAAGCGCCGGGCGCGGTTCCGAAGCCACCCGCCGCCGTTCCCCCAAAGCCGGTGCCGCCCCCGGCGGACGAGCCGCCCGTCATCTCCCGGGAGTCCTTCGACCTCGGCGACGTAGCCCGGAGCGCGGTCACGACGCCCTTTGTGGGCTTCACCCCGCCTCGCTCGACGCGCCCGCGCGTGCCGGACGACGGCATGCCGATCATCCCGTTCAAGCCGCGCGACGACGAGGAGCCGGCGGAGGAGGAGCTCCAAGAGCTGGACCTGATCGAGGAGAAAGAGCCGGTCCGGATCCATATTCCGCCGGCGGCCCAGCATCTGATCGACCGCGCCTCCTCGTGGCTCACGCGAGTGACCGCTCCCCGGCCGCCTCGGCCGGAGCCGTTGAAGCCGCCTCCTCCCCTCAGCGAGCTGCCGAGCCTGCGCCTCGCGCCACTGGAGGCAGACCGCGGCCCGAGGCACCCCTGGCCGAAGCGACAGCTCCTGATCGTCGCCGCGGTCCTGGGCGGGCTCGGGCTGGTCGCGACCACGCTCGCCTGGCTGCCGAGGCTCGAGTGGTTCACCGGGAAGGCAAGACCGGTGGCTCCCGCCCCGGCCACGACGCCGACGCCGGAAGCGCAGGCGCCGCTGCCGCCGGAGCTGCAGATCGCGGCCGAGCAGCTTCCCCACCTGGCCCCCGAGACGATCCAGCTCGTGGCTTCGACCATCGCCCTCGGCCGCCCGCCCGATCCGCCGGAGGTCTTCCGCCGCGCCGGCGTGGCCGCCAACCGCGGCGCGTCCACGCTGACGGAGGACGAGGCACGGGAGCTGCGCTCTCTCAAGAGCGCGGTGGTCGGCGCGCTGCGTCCCCTGGACCGGGAGCGCGTCCTGGCCTACGACCGCGTCACGGTGGGACGCGATCTGATGCTCGGCGAGGACGCCCGCGTGCTGCGGCTCTACGCGAGCGGCGTGCGGGCCTTGTCGACGCCGCGGCGCGAGCGCCTCCAGGTCCTGCTCGGAAAGACGATCGCGGCCGCCCTCGTCCGCAGCGCGCCTCGGACGGATGCGGCTCCGCCGGCCCCCGGGACCCGCTGACCGCGGCTACTTTTCGAGGCTCAACCGCTGCGCGTTCTTCTCGGCCGTGAGCGCCAGCTCCATCGCGAGCAGGCAGTGCGCCTGGGGCAGCGCGGTCTCGGTCCGGTTGAGGACGTCGTCGACGAGCTGCTCGCCGTAGGGAAGCGGCACGCCGCTGCAATCGACGTAGCGCGTCTCCTTCTGATCGACCACGAACAGGTGGTTCGCGCCCGGGCGGCCGGCGATGTCGACGTTCTTGCGGAGCTCCATGAAGCCGTCCGCGCCGAGGATCGCGAGCCGCCCGTCGCCCCAGGTGTTGAGCCCGTCCGGGGTGAACCAGTCGACGCGGATGTATCCGCTGCCCCCGTTGCCGCGCAGCATCACGTCGCCGAAGTCCTCCAGCTCCGGCGTGTCCCGATGATGGACGTTCCCCACCTGCGAGGCGACCACCTCGGCCTTGTTGGATCGGGTGAAGAACAGGAACTGGTCGAACTGGTGCGAGGCGATGTCGCACAGGATGCCGCCGTAGCGCTCTTTCTGGAAGAACCACGCCGGACGGGTCTGGGGCCTCATCCGGTGCGGCCCGAGCCCGATCGTCTGGATGACCCCGCCGATTGCGCCGGCCTTGACCAGCTCCCCGGCTTTCACCGTGGCGCGGTTCTCGAGCCGCTCGCTGTAGAGGATCGAATAAATGCGCCTGGTCTCCGCTTGCACGCGGCGCACGTCCGCGAGCTGATCGAGGGTCGTCATCCCCGGCTTGTCCACCATGAAGTCCTTGCCGTGGCGCATGACCTCGATCCCGAGCGGGGCCCGCTCGTTTGGAATGGACGCGCTCACGACCAGCTTGATCGAGGGATCGTCCAGGATCTCGCGCTCGCTCCGGGCGAGCTTCGCCTGCGGGTACCGCTTGGCGAACGCGGCCGCGAGATCGGGCTCCCTGGCGAAGAACGAGACCAGCTCCCCGCCTCCGCGAATCACCGAGTCGACCTGGCCGTTGATGTGGTCATGGTTCAAGCCGATCGCCGCGAAGCGGATGCGCGGCGCCCTCGGCGGCGGCGCCGCGCTCTCCTGGGCCGAGGCGCTTCCCGGGCGGGCCGCCGCCCACGCGACGCCGGCCGTGGTGATCGACGACTTCAGGAACGCGCGCCGGCCCGGCCGATCCCTCTTCATTGATTTCCCTCCCCATTCCCGAGCACGGCCGGCAGCCCGGCCCGCACCTAGCGTCCGCCCGCCGACTTCAGGTACTTCAGCAGCTCCGAGTCGGTGGACAGGATCAGCCAGGCCTTCTCGTCCAGGCTGGCGTTGAGCGTCTCCATCGACTTGAGGAACTGGTAGAGGTCCGGGTCACGGCCATAGGCGCTCGCGTAGATCGTGGTGGCCTTCGCGTCAGCGGCGCCCTTGATCTCCTGGGCCGACTTGTACCCGGCCGAGCTGGCCGAGAGCATGTCGCGCTCCTTCTGGCCGCGAATCTCCGCCGCCCGTCCCTGGCCTTCGGACCGGCTGCGCTCCGCGATGCGCTTGCGCTCCGAAACCATGCGCTCGAAGACCTTCTGCTGGACGGTATCGACGTAGTTGATGCGCTTGAAGCGCACGTCCACCAGCTCGATGCCGAACTCGGGCGTGATGCGGGCGGCTTTCTCCAGGATGATCTGGGCGATCTTGCTCCGGCCCACGGCGACCGGGGCCATGGCCTCCGCGGACCCGATGCCCGCCAGCTCCTCCGTCAACTGGAAGGGACGATTGCTCGAACGGACCACCTCGATCAGGTCGAAGGAGGCGACCGCGTTCCGGGTCTCGCCGTCCACGATGTCGTCGAGCCGGCTCTGGCCTCCGCGTTCGTCGTGCACGGCCTGGTAGAAGCGCAAGGGATCGGCGATGCGCCAGCGGGCGTAGGTGTCCACCCAGATGTACTTCTTGTCTTTCGTGGGGATCTCGTTGGGATCGCCGTCGTACTCCAGCCAGCGCTTGTCGAACCGGTGCACGGTCTGGATGAACGGCACCTTCACGTGCAGGCCCGGCTCCTTGAGGACGCCCCCGAGCGGCCTCCCGAACTGCGTGAGGATCACCTGCTCGGTCTCGGAGACGGTGTAGATGGAGGCGATGAGCAGCAGCGCGACGGCGGCCCCGAGCGCGGCGAGCGGGCGGCTCACCGCTTCACCTCCGCCGGGGTCCCCTCGAGCTGGAGCAGCGGCAAGATGCCGCGCGCCTTTTCATCCAGGATCAGCTTGCGGCCGGCCCTCGGGATGAGCGTGCCCATCGTCTCGAGATAGACGCGCTTGCGCGTGACCGCAGGCGACTTGCGGTACTCCTCGTAGAAGGACACGAAGCGGCGCGCGTCACCCTCCGCGTTGTTCACGCGCTCGACCGCGTACCCTTCGGCCGCCCGCACGGCCTGCTCGGCCTCGCCCTTGGCCCGGGGCACGGCCTTGTTGTAATCGGCCCAGGCGTCGTTGATCGCCCGTTCCCTTTCCTGGATGGCCTGGTTCACCTCGTTGAAGGCGGGCTTCACCGGGTCGGGGGGATTGACGTCCTGCAGCACGAGCTGCTGGACCTCGATGCCGATGCCGTAGAGGTTGCACAGCCGCTGCAGCTCCTCCTTCGCTTGACGCGCGATGGCCTCCCGGCCGATGGTGAGCACCTCGTCCACGCTGTGGTCGCCCACCACCTGCCGCATCGCGGCCTCCGACATGTAGCGGAAGGTCTCGGGCACGTCGCGGATGTGGAACAGGTACGCGCGGGGGTCCTTGATCCGGTACTGCACGATCCACTCGACCACGGCCACGTTGAGATCGCCGGTCAGCATGACCGCCTCCGCCCGCGTTTCCGCAGACTCCGGAGCGAACTCCGAGCGCTGGCCGGCTCGCGTGGTACGGAACCCGAACTCCATCTTGAGCTGCCGCTGCACGGGCACCTTGGTCACGGTCTCGACGAACGGTATCTTCAGGTGCGGCCCGGGCTCGGTCGTGTGCGCGTAGGCGCCGAACCGCTGGACGACGCCGACCTCGTCCGGCTCGACCTGGTAGTACCCCGCGACGAACAGGATGAGCGCGGCGGCGACGGCCAGGAGAGCGAGGCCGGACCGGGCGGGCAGACGCGGCATGGGCGGCAAGCGCATCGGCACGGGAATGCGGCCCACGCCGCCTGGGTCCGGGGGCCAGCCGCTTCGCATGTGCGCCTCCTCGGCTCGGTGAGGATCGGAGTATAGCCCGCGTCGGACCTCTGGCCGCCCCGGCGTCGCGGCACGTCGGGAGGCGCGATGCGTGGGCGCCGGTCTGAACCGGAATCTCGGCACCGCGCGATCGAGCGTGCTAAGATGGTACCTCTCCTGAGCCGCGCGGGCCGATCCGGTCCCTCCACGAGCTTACCTGGATGCCGCGGAGGGCCCGGATGAACAAGATCACCATCGAGTACGTGGGATTTCGAACGAGCGCGAAAAGGCGCGAGTACCTGCTGCGCTCGCACTTCGGTCCCGAGAGCCACGATTACACGGTGGGGATCGCCCTCGCCGATTTCTCGGCGGGACGCGCGCGCTTCCAGGACGGGCCGGAGATCTGCTACCTCAAGCTCGTCCGCGAGCTGGAGGCGCAGTCGGCGGGCGCCACGCCCGGTGCCGACGACCTCACGGTCACGGACGTGGAGCTGGCCGACTACGTGACCGCCCACACCACTCCGGGCCGCAGCCGGGGCGGGTTCTCGGCGGGCGGCTCGGCCGCGGCCGCCGCCGCAAAAGTGGCCGCCACTAGAGCGGCTGCGGATCGTGTCCAGCCGAACCGCAACTAGGCGCCGCGCCGACGTTGTGATACACTCTTTTCCTGCATAGTTGCCGTTTGCTCGGCGTACGAAGACGGGTCGTTCGATTCTGTCCGGCCTCCGTTTCGTTCACGCCTGCAGATAACGCTGTCAACTAGGCGAGGGCTGAAGGAGGCCCGACGTTCATGATCGAAGGTACCGTCAAGTGGTTCAACGAGTCCAAGGGTTTCGGTTTCCTCTCCCGCGAGGGTGGTCCGGACGTGTTCGTGCATCACTCGGAGATCCGGGCCGAGGGGTTCCGCACCCTCAACGAGGGTGATCGCGTGCGGTTCGAGGTGGTGGACAGCCCGAAGGGGCCCCGCGCCGCGAACGTCAGCCGCGTCTAAGGCTCGAACAAACCGACATCGGCCGGGGCCGGAAGGTCCCGGCCTTTTGTTTTTTGCGGGGCCTTCGCTCGCTCTTTGAGCTGGGGGGCGCTCCCACCCCCCAGACCCCCGGGCTCAGCTCACCGTCAGGTCCGCGTTCGGCAGGAGGCGGGGCATGCGCCGCGCGTGCGTGGCCTGCTCGAACGCATAGGCGAGCCTGATCAGCGTGGGCTCGCTCCAGGCGCGGCCGACGAACGAGATCCCCACCGGCAGTCCGAAGACGTATCCCGCGGGCACCGTGACGTGGGGGTACCCGGCCACGGCGGGGGGCGTCGACATGCCGCCGCCGAAATGGTCGCCGTCGACGAGGTCGGTCATCCAGGCCGGGCCGCCGGTCGGGGCCACGATCGCGTCCAGCTTCTCCTTGCTCATCACGGCGTCGATGCCCTCCAGCGCCGCCAGCCGGCGGTTGTGCGCCAGGGCCTCGACGTACGCGAGGTCGGTCAGCGCCCCCTTCTCCTGCGCCTTGATGAAGAGGTCCTGGCCGAAGTAGGGCATCTCCTCCGTGCGGTGCGCTTCGTTGAAGGCGATGACGTCGGCGAGCGTCCGCACGGGCGCCCTGGGCCCGAGGCTCGCGAGGTAGGCGTTGAGGTCGGCCTTCAGCTCGTAGAGCAGCACCGTCAGCTCGCTCTCGTCGTACTCCCCCGTGTGCGGGATGTCGGCCGGGTCCACGAGGTCGGCGCCGCGCCGCTTCATCTCCGCCAGAGCGCCCTCCATGACGCGATCGACCGCGGCGTGGAAGCCCAAGAACTTGCGCGCGACGCCGATGCGGGCGCCGCGCAGGCCGGCCTCGTCGAGGAAGGACGCGTAGTCCTTCGGAGCGCGTCCGGCGTCGGCGGTGGCGGCATCCCGCGGATCGACGCCGGCGATGGCGGCGAGGAGGATCGCCGCATCGCGGACCGTGCGCGCCATCGGTCCCGCCGTGTCCTGGCTGTGCGCGATGGGGATGATCCCCGCGCGGCTCACGAGGCCGAGGGTCGGCTTGATGCCCACCAGCCCGTTGGCGGTCGACGGGCACACGATGGAGCCGTCGGTCTCGGTGCCGATGGCCGCCGCGCAGAGGTTCGCCGAGACGGCCGATCCCGAGCCGGAGCTGGACCCGCAGGGGTTGCGGTCGAGGGCGTAGGGGTTCCGGCACTGCCCTCCGCGCCCGCTCCATCCGCTCGACGAGTGGCTCGAGCGGATGTTGGCCCACTCGCTGAGGTTGGCCTTGCCGAGGAGCACGGCCCCCGCCTCCCGCAGCCGCTGCGCGACGTACGAGTCCCGCAGCGGTATCGATCCCGCCAGGGCGAGGGACCCCGCCGTCGTCGTCATGCGGTCGGCGGTGTCGAGGTTGTCCTTGATGAGGATCGGGATCCCGTGAAGCGGCCCGCGCGGGCCCTTCGCCTTGCGCTCGGCGTCGAGGCCGTCCGCGATCGCCAGCGCCTCGGGGTTCGTCTCGATCACGCTGCGCAGCGTCGGACCCTTCCGGTCGAGGGCTTCGATCCGGTCGAGATAGGCCTGGGTGAGGCGCCGGGCGGTGAGGCGGCCGGCCTTCATCTGCTCCTCAAGGCCGTCGATCGTCGCTTCTTCGAGCGCCACGGCGCTCGCGGCCGGCTTGGCCGGCCGGGCCGCCGCCTCGACCCGCCATCGGCCGGTCGCGTGCGCGGCCATCCCCATCGCGCCGCCGATCGCGCCGTAGCGCAGGAACTCCCTTCGGCCGATGTGCTTCGTCATGAACGCCGCCTCGTGCTCAGACCTTGACGCTGGACAGGTAGGCGACGCTCTGCGGGATGTGCCCGAGCGGATCCTTGCTCTCGTCTTCGATGAAGTAGTACGAGACGCCGGCCTTCTTGGCGGCCCGCAGCACGGCCGGATAGTCGATCGCGCCCGTGCCCACGGGGACGTCCATGTCCGCCTCCGCGCCCGCACTGCCCGCCTTGACGGGCACGCCCTTCTTGCGGTCCTTCACGTGGAGCGACCGCACGCGGCCCTTGTGCTTCTCGATGAGCTGCGCCGGATCGGCGCCGCCGTTGTAGGCGTGGAAGACGTCGATCTGGAACGAGACGAGCTTGGGATCGGCCATACCGGCGAACGTGTCGAAGAGCGTCCCCTCGGGCGAGGGGACGAACTCGTAGCCGTGGCAGTGGTAGCCGAAGGTGAGCCCGGCGTCCTGCGCCGCCTTGCCGAACCGGTTGAAGACCTCGGCCCCTGTCGTCGCGTCGGCGCGGGTGAACGCGTCGCCCTTGTGCGGGATCCAGGCGCACACCACTCCCCCGGCGCCGAGCCCCTTCGCCTCGGCGATCGCGCCGGCCGCGTCGTCGCGCAGGCGGTCGAAGCCGATGTGCGCGGAGCGGCACTTCAGCCCCGCGGCGTCGAGGGCCGAGCGGAACTCGGGGAGCGTGTGATTCCAGAGCCCCGCGCTCTCCACCTCGCGGAGGCCCATCGCGCGGACCTTGGCCAGTGTGCCGGCCAGGTCCTTGGGCCCGTACTCGCGCAGGCTGTAGAGCTGCAGGCCGATGGGCCCGTTGAGACTGCTCTTGATCTCCGGTGTGTCGGCGCCCAGGGCCCAGGTCGGCTTCATCGCCGAAGCCGTCAGGCCGGCGGCCAGCGTGGACAGGAATTCTCGGCGGGAGGACATCGCTTCACCTCGCTCGGGCGCGAAGTATAGCCCGTAACCCGCGGCGCGCGCCGTGCGATAGCATGGGAGCGCGAAGCCGCGCCGCCTGACATCCAACCGGGCGGCGGAGAACGGTCCGGCCTGGAGCCCCGACAGCCGGAAGATCGCCTTCTCGTCCCGGCGCGAGGACGACGAGGTGAGCCAGACAGCTTCCCGATCCGCCGCTGGGACCGGTGGTTCGATGACACGCAGACGCACCTGTTCGCAGTCCCGGCCGCGGGCGGGGCGGCCCGGGACCTGCTCGCGGGGACGCGCCTCGCGTCGCTCCCGGGACTCGCCGGCGCCACCGGCGAAGGATCCGGCGACAGCCTGGAGCCGGCCTGGGCCCCGGACGGCCAGTCGGTCGTGTTCGTGGCCACCGCGAATCGCAACCGCGGGGCGTACTCGCCCACCAACACGCACTTGTTCGAGGTCGCGGCGACCGGCGGAGAGCCCCGCCCCCTCACGACCGGAGACGCCGGTTACGCTCATCCCGCGTTCAGTCCCGACGGCAAGTCGGTCTGCTTCCGCGTGGGCGATGAATGGGGGAAGATCTACGCCGTCGACCGTCTCGCCTGCGCCGCGTGGCCGTGGAACGGGTCGATCCGTACCCTGACCCCGAAGTTCGACCGGTCGGTCGCCGACTTCGCGATCGCGCCCGACAGCCGGACGCTCTACCTGACGGCCGAAGACTCGGGCTACGTGAAGCTCTTCTCGGTGCCCGCCCGAGGCGGCGAGGTCACGCCCGTCCTCGATTCGCGCGGCGCCTTCGGCACGATCGAGATCCCGGCGGCGGCGGCGCGCATGTTCATCGTCGCGAGCTGGGGAAGCTCCGTGAACCCGGCCGAGCTGGTGCGCGTGGACCCCGTGACGAAGAAGCAGACCAGCTGGCGGGACCAGATCTCGCTGCGCTGGAACTACCACATGCTCGCCAGCCCCGGCTACGTCGTGCTCCTCACCGACTACCGAGGCTCGACGGGCTACGGCGAGCAGTTCACGCTCGACATCCTGGGCGATCCGCTC
>Ga0099828_10002201_pt1 | contig 13367 bp, 12 predicted proteins | sample CZO8metaG_2_FD_79338 | JGI IMG/M metagenome (GOLD analysis project Ga0099828, IMG submission 79338) | Vadose zone soil microbial communities from the Eel River Critical Zone Observatory, Northern California, USA - CZOApr15con2H1.8 metaG | ecosystem: Environmental > Terrestrial > Soil > Vadose...
CGCCATGAGCGGAACGATGCCCGAGCCGCCGGCGACGAGGAGCAGTGGGCCGCCAAGCGTCGTCTCCCAGACGAAGTAGCCGCCGATCGGCCCGCGTACCTCGATGCGGTCGCCGACCACGGCGACGTCGTGCAGGAAGGGGGAGACCTCACCATCCACCACTCGCTCGACGGTCACTTCGATCTCGCCCTCCGTTTCGGGGCCGGATGCGATCGAGTAGCTGCGCTGCACGCTGTAGCCGTCGGCGGCCGTCAACCGCAGGTCGTAATGCTGTCCCGGCCGGTGAGGCGTCCAGCCCGGCAGACGGAGCGTGTACGACCGCACGCGTGGCGTCTCATCGCGGATCGCGGTGATCGTGGCCAGCTGCCAGTCGAGGACGCGCCGTTCCTTAGTCGCCGCTGTAGCGCTCCTCTTTCCACGGATCGCCGCGGATGTGGTAGCCGAGCGACTCCCAGAAGCCCGGCGTCTCTTTCTCGGTGATGTGCAACCCACGGACCCACTTCGCGCTCTTCCAGAAATACAGGTGCGGCACGACGAGTCGAGCCGGGCCCCCGTGCTCGGGATCGAGTGGCGCTCCGTCATACTCGTAGGCGACGAAGGCTTGGCCGTTGACAAGGTCGGGCAAGCGAAGGTTCGTCGTGTAGCCGCCATCGGAGTACGCGGTCGCGAAGCCGCCGCGTGGCTCGAGCTCGACGAACTCGAGGAGCGTGTCCACGCTCACGCCGCGCCAGCGTGTGTCGAGCTTGGTCCACTTCGTCACGCACGAGATGTCGACGACGAAGTCCTGCGCGGGCAGCTTTTGGAACTCCGCCCACGACCACGTGACCTTCTCGCGTACGAGCCCCTCGATCGCGAACGACCAGAGGCGCAGGTTGGTCGTCGGCGTGGGACCGGCCGAGAGGACCGGGAAGTCCTTGGTGAGGTACTGGCCGGGCGGGACGCGGTTCGCCGTGGTGCCGGTCGCCCGTGGCCTGCCTTCGAAGCCGCGCGTCACGAAAGGTTCTGGCACGTCGCGGCGATGCTGCTACTCGGCGGGCCTCGGGGCAAACCGCATCGAGCCCGCGCGCCTTCTCAGTAGACTCGCGGTGTGGCCCGGATCACCGACCTCCTCGCAACCGGGCGCACGTTCTCGTTCGAATTCTTCCCACCCAAAGACGAGGAGGAGCAGCGGCTGCTCACGCGGACCATCTCCGATCTGCAGCCACTCCGTCCGTCGTTCGTCTCGGTCACGTATCGCGGAGGGCGGATCTCGCGCGAACGGACGACGCGCGTCGTCATCGACCTGTTGAGAACCACCGACCTCACGCCGATGCCGCACCTGACCTGCGTGGCCCATCCGCGCTTCGAGCTCGGCGAGATCATCGGCGGCTTCCGCGCCGCGGGCCTTGAGAACCTGCTCGCCCTCGGCGGCGACCCCCTTCCCGCGGAGGAGTCGTACAAGGAGCTCGAGTACGCCTCGGAGCTGGTCGAGCTCGGGCGCCACCTTGGCTTCGAGTCGATCGGTGTCGCGGCTCATCCCGCCGGCCACCCGAGATCGCCCGATCTCGTCTCGGATCGCGAGCACCTGGCGTTCAAGCTGCGCCTCGCGGACTTCGCGATCACGCAGTTCTTTTTCAAGGTCGAGGAGTACGAGCGTCTGCGCGACGAGCTGGCCGCCCGCGGCGTTACCAAGCCGATCCTCGCCGGCATCATGCCGATCACGTCGCTCGTCTCGGTCCAGCGCATGGCGCAGCTATCCGGCTATGCGGTCCCCGACGACGTGGTTCGTCGCATCGAGGCGGGCGGCGACGACCGCGACGAGATCCGCCGGCGTGGGATCGAGGTGGCGACCGAGCTCTGCCGCGACCTGCTGGACGCAGGTGTGCCTGGCTTGCACTTCTACACACTCAACTTCTCAAAGGCCACGCGCGAGATCTACACGAAGCTCGGGCTCGTCACGCAGCACTGAGAGGCGGGCGGGCGTGTCCCGCCCGCCTCTCGAACGGCGCTAGTGGCCGTGCACAGCCTTCACCAGGTCGGGCACGAGGTTCGCCGCGTTCGGGGTCCCCAGACCCGTGACCGGGTCCCAGCCGACCGTCGCCGGATAGCCCGGGATGCTCGGGTCGGCCTGGTTCGTGTTGCCCGTCGCGACGTCGAAGAAGTCGTTCTGGTAGCGCGTTTTGTCCGCGCCGATCTTGTAGAGCGCGGGGTTGATCAGCCCCAGACCCCCGCCGTTGACCTGGTCGGCGATCGCGATCAGACCCGCCCACTGCGGGCAGGAGAGCGATGTGCCGCCGATGTCGTACCAGCCGGATAGGGAGGCGCCGACGTTGCTCCCGTTGCCGTCGGGTGGGAGCGACACGTACACGAGCGCGCCGGTACCGGAGCTGGCCTGGAAGGCCACATCCGGGACGCCGCGCATCGTGGCGATCGGGGTGCTGCCGGTCGGAAGCGCGTTCTGCCACGAGGGCTTCGCGAAGACGTGGCTGAAGCCGCCACCGGAGAATGTCCAGGCGACTTCGGCGTTGACGCCACCCGGGTTGAAGAACGAGCTGCCGCACTTCGCGCCGATACCCGGCTTCTTAAAGTTCGTCCGCGCCTGGTTCGTCGTCGCGGTCGGATCGGTGCACAGGTAGGTGCCGCCGATGCCCGTGACCAGCGGATCGGAGGCCGGCCACTCCACGCTCGGGAACGGGATCAACGTGTTCGGGCCCTGGCCCACCAAGGCTTGCTTCGTGGCGTTCGCGGTGCCGCTGTCACCCGACGAACCGAGAACGGTGACGCCGTTCGCCGCGGCGTTGATGTAGGCGAAGCGCAGGTTCTGCAGCGACTGAAAGCTGCCGAACGCGTCCTCCGCCGATGCGAAGCTCTGCGAGATGACCTGCGCGAGGTGGTTTGTCACCACGAAGTCCTCGGCCTTCATCATCTGAAGGAAGCCCTGGACGCCGAGCGTCTCGGCGGTGTTGCTGTGGACGAGCAGGATGTTCGCGCCGGGCGCGATCGCGTGCGACGTCTCCACGTCGAGCGCGACCTCGAGCGCCCACGCGCTCTTGTCTTCGAGGTGCGTGCCGTTGCCGGGCTGCGCGACGGTCGCCGGCGAGCCGTTGATGGCGAGCTCGCTGAACGTCGGCATGCCGGGGGTGCAGGTCACGCCTTCTTCGCCGCACATCGGCCGCAGGCCGAAGGCCTGGTTGAAGACGTGGAGGTCGTGCGCCATCGTGTCGCTTCCGTAGGAGTCGACGATCGCGATGGTGATGCCCGTGCCGTCGAGGCCATGGGCGTAGAGGGGCCCGACGTTGTATGCGGACTGGATCGCCTGGGGCGTGAAGCACGTGCGGCCGACGGCCTCGCACTGCGCCTCCGTCGGGGGCGTCGTACCGCCCGCGATGAACTGGTAGTCGGACACCGTCGGGTGCGGCGCGGGCAGCGCCGCCTGGATGGACGGGGCCGTGCCGATCGTCGCGGCGATCACGAACCCGGCCACGAGTAGCGCGGCGGCGTGTCTGAGCGTTGCCATGTTCGCCTCCCCTGTTTCGCTGTGACCGCCTCAGCGGACGGCGGCCCGGATGCTAGAGCACACCGCTGTCGCTCGCGCGCGGATGGGTGCACTGATCACCGGTGAAGCGGCGTCTGCTAATGCGAGAATGATGCTGTGAGAGCGAGCCTCGCGTGACTTCGACCGCCGACATGACGACGCGCGAGATGCAGGTCCGGAGCTAAGAAGGCGAAGCTCATCGATCGCATCACGGCCGGAATGCGCGCAGGCGAGACGGTGGCGCCGGTGGGGAAGCTCGTTGGCTTCCGTCCGATGTCGGTCGAAACCGGGAAGGCGGTGTTCGAGCTGGAGGCAGGTCCGCAGCACGCCAACCCGATGGGCACGCTCCACGGCGGCATCATCTGCGACGTTGCGGATGCGGCCATGGGCGTCGCGTATGCCTCGACCCTTGATGAGGGCGAAAGCTTCACGACCATCGAGCTGAAGATCAACTTCCTGCGGCCATTCAAGAGCGGCACGCTCATCGCCACCGGACGCGTGGTGAAAGCCGGACGGACGATCGGGCTCACGGAGTGCGATGTGACGGATACGGAAGGCCGGCTCGTCGCACGAGCCATGAGCACGTGCATGACCCTCCGCTAGCCACGAGTCCCGGCCTCGACTGGCTCCTCGGCTTCTCGGACGCCGCGCGCGGCGTCGGCTGGAACGCGCGCTCGAACCCGTCGCTCGAGTGGAATCTTCGCCGCACGCGCGTGCTGCTCGATCTATTGGGGCGACCGGACCGGCAGCTCGCCATCGTCCTCGTTGCGGGGACCAAGGGGAAGGGCTCGACGGCGGCGCTGCTCGCGAGCGTGCTCGCGGCGTCCGGCGTTCGCGCGGGCCTCTACACGAAGCCTCACCTGCAGAGCTATCGCGAGCGCATCCGCGTCGACGGCGAGATCATCTCCACGGCCGATCTGGAGGACTCGATCGCTCGCTTGCGCCCACAGGTCAGTGCGATGCGCCGACTGATCCCCACGGCCGGCCAGCCAACGACCTTCGAACTGACCACCGCGCTCGCGCTCGCGCATTTCGCGGCGACCGCGTGTGCCGTCGCCGTCGTGGAGGTCGGACTCGGCGGCCGCTTCGACGCCACGAACGCGACCGATCCACACGTCTCCGTGATCACGCCGATCAGCCATGACCATATGCGCGAGCTCGGCACGAGCCTCCGGCAGATCGCGTCGGAGAAGGCCGGCGTGCTGCGGCCGGGCCGGGTCGCGATCGTCGCGCGGCAAAACGACGCGGTCGCCGCGGTCGTGCTCAGAGCGGCGAAATCTGTCGCCGCCGAACTTCGCGAGATCTCACCGCTCTCGGCGGCGGTCGCGAAGCGCTACGGTCTCGCGCTGCGCGGGGGACATCAGCGCCAGAATGCCGCGCTGGCCATCGCCGCAGCGCGCGCGCTCGAGCACGGCGTGCCCTTTCGCGAAGGGGCGATCGGACGCGGCCTGCGACAGCTTCGCTGGCCGGGTCGCTTCGAGCTCGTGCCGAGCAGCCCACCTCTCGTGCTCGACGGCGCGCACAACGACGGGTCGGCTGCGGCGCTCGCCGCGGCGATCCGCGCAGAGGTGCCAGGGCGTAGGGTGCGCTTGGTCATCGGGATGATGCAGGACAAGGACGCCCGCGCCGTCGCCAGCGCTCTCGCGCCGATCGCGTCGGCCGTCTACGCGACGCGCGCCCAGAGCCCACGTGCCGCTGACCCGGCCGCGATCGCGCGGCTGTTCCGCCGCGTGCCCGTCCGCGTGTTCGACGATCTCGGCTCCGCGCTGCGTGCGGCGCGTGCCGACGCGAGGCCGGGTGAGACGCTGTGCGTCACGGGATCGCTCGCGCTGGTCGGCGAAGCTCGCGGGCTGCTCGGATTACCCGTTCCGGAGCGGCTCTGGGACTAGCGCGCCACGTGCCACTGGTCCGCGTTCCACGACGCGACGTCCCAGCCGTTGGGCGCGTAACCGAGGACGCGGATCCGGAAGGCGTCGTAGCGACCGCGGTCATAGAGCCAGATCGCGATCGCCCGCTCGTTGAGGATGCCGAGCACTTCGCCATAGAGATCGCGACGCCGGTCGAGCTCCAGCGTGCGACCGGCCTCGTCGAGAAGCCGATCGACACGCACGTCGCAAAAACGCTCGTAGTTGCTTCCGGCGCCGTTGTTCTCCGCGCGGGGGATCGCGTCACAACGATGCCGCTGCGCGAGATAGCTCTGCGGGTCGGGGCTCGTGACGCCGAGCCCCGCCTGCGCGAGCAGCAGATCGAAGTCGCCGCGCTTGCGTACGCCGCTCGACTGCCACGATCCGGTGAGAACGGCCGACGGGACGTTGGCGATGCGCAGCTCGACACCGATCGCGCGCCACTCGTCCACCAGGGTCTGCTCGATCTGCTCGCGCAGCTTGTTGCCGGTGGTGCTCACGACGCGTAGCGACAGCCGTTTGCCCTCTTTCGCGCGGATGCCGTCAGCCGCGCGCGGCCACCCCGCATCGTCGAGCAGCTTCGCCGCGAGGACCGGGTCGTAGTTCTCCTGCGCGATGCCGGTCCGCGCGGCCCAGCCGATCGGGATCTCGCTGCTCCCCGGCCGCGTGCGTCCATAGAGAAGCTTGTCGACGATGAGCGCCTTCGGCGTGGCCAGCACGAGGGCGCGCCGCACGGCGACCTCGCCGAGCACGGGATGCGGAGTCATCGACCCGGGTCGCAAGAGGTTGAAGGCGAGCGTCTCGACCGCCGGCGACGGCACGCTCGTGACGCGGACCTGTGGATCGACCTCGAGCTCGACGGCGTCGGCCTCGCTCAGACTGCCGGCCGCGTCCACCTCGCCCGCGCGGAGCTGCAGCTTCGCGGCCTCCACCGATGACACAAAGCGGAAGATCACGCGGTCGAGGTACGGCCGGCCCGCGACACGGTAGCGCTCGTTGCGCTCGGCGGTGACGTGATCGCCAGAGACGAACTCGGTGATGCGGAACGGACCGGTCCCGAGCGGGGCGCGTGCGAATGCGGCGACCGCGGCGTCGCTCGCCCCATCGAGCACGTGCTGCGGCAGCAGCGCGTCGAAGCGCGTGGCATAGGCCGCATCGATGGCGCGGTATCGGACGAGTGCCGTCCGATCGTCAGGCGTCTCGACGTCGGTCATGAGCTCGTACCCCTCGCGCGTCGTCACGCGTGGATCGGTCATCACCGCGCGCCAGGTGAAGCGCACATCGGCGCTCGTGAGCGGCGTGCCGTCGGACCAGCGCAGGTCCGGTCGCAGCATCCATCGCACGGTCATCGTGCCTTCCGGCGTCAGACGTACCGCGCCGTTCGCGAGCGTCGGTACCTCCGCCGCGAGCACCGCGCGCGGGGACCCGTCCGGCGCCGCGGCGGTGAGGCCCTCGACGGCGAGCCGGTACACGAGCGCGTTGGTCTGCGTCCCGGTGGAGCGGAACGGATGGAGCGTCTCGGGCTCCTGCGCCGCGAACACGACGGTTCCCCCAGTGCGCGGCGCGGTCGGCGCGTCGGTGCGCGAGACGATCGTCGGCGCGCTGCATGCGCTCAGGCAGAGTGCCGCGGCCAACCAGATGCGGCCGCCGCGCCCGACCATCGGCGCGTGCATCACCAGGAAGGTGGTCACAGAATCCAATTTAGTGCCATACCTCACCGTGCCCGAGCTGCTAACGCGCGGGATAGACACGTTCGGCGACGCGCGCGCCCTCGTAACGCGCGACGGAGCGGAGAGCTTCCGAGAGCTCGGATCGCACGTGGCCGGCGTTGCCGTCGCGCTGCGCCGGATGGGCGTGCAGCCGGGCGACCGCATGCTTCTCGTCGCCCCGAATTCGGACGCCACCGTGCACGTATGGCTCGGCGCGATCGTCGCGGGCGTGTTCCCGGCCGCGGTCAATCCAGACCTGACCCTTCCCGAGCTCGCGTATCTCGCCGACGATCTCGATGCGGCCGCGATCGTGGCCGAAGGCACGCGTGCGCAACGCCTGGGGGCCGGGCTTCATCGTCGCTCGGCCGAGCTGCACGAGCTGGGCAGCGAACGGGCGTCGGACCTCGAGCCTGCTGCGTCGTCGGCGCTCGATCCCGCGGCGATCGTGTACACGTCGGGGACGACGAGCCGGCCGAAGGGCGTCCTCGTCCGGCACGCTGCGTACACCGAGACCGGAGTCTCGTTCCCTGGGTGGGTCGGCCTCACCGCTCGCGAGTCTCTCTGGGCCTGCCTGCCGTTGTTCCACATCAACGCGCAGGCCTACACCCTCATGACGTCGCTCGCGTACGGATACCCGGTCGCCGTGACGGAGCGGTTCCATGCGAGGACGTTCTGGACCGACGCACGCGACCTCGGCGTCACGTCGGTGAACGTCGTTGGCGCGATGGTCGCGATCCTCGCGCGACAGCCGCACGAGTCCTGGGTCCCCTCGGCGCTCAGGACGCTTTACGCGGCGCCCGCACCCGCGCCGGAGGAGCGCTCGTCGCTCGAAGAGCGATTCCGCGTGCGCATCGTCGGCGGCTATGGCATGAGCGAGAACACCTTCGGCTGCATCGAGAACGATGCGTCGCGCCGCAAGCCGCTCTGCATCGGACGGCCGCGGCAGCCGGCATCGGGTGCTTTCACGAACCAGCTGCGCATCGTCACGCCGGAAGGAGCCGAGGCACGGCCCGGCGAGATCGGCGAGCTCGAGTTCCGCAATGCGGTGATGACGCCCGGCTACTGGAACGCGCCGGATGTGACCGAGCGGTTGCTCGCCGGCGGTTGGCTGCACACCGGCGACGCGGGTCACGCGGACGCGGCCGGCGATGTGTTCCTCGACGGCCGCTACAAGGAGATGATCCGGCGCCGCGGCGAGAACATCTCGCCGGCCGAGGTCGAACAGGCGCTCCTGTCGCATCCCGCTGTCGCCGCGGCCGCGGTGTTCGGTGTTCCGTCCGAGTTGAGCGAGGAGGACGTCGCCGCCGTGGTGGTGCTGGTCAGCGCCGCGAGCGTCAGCGAGGCCGAGCTTCGGGACTGGGCCGCGCGCGGCCTCGCGCCGTACAAGGTACCGGCGACGATCGCGTTTCGCGAATCAATGCCGATGACCCCTACGATGCGTGTCGCGAAAGATGAGCTGAGAGCGGAGTACTTGAAGGAACGGACTTGAGGACCGAAGTCGCGGCGCCGCAGTTCGAGCCGCCTTATCTGCATCCCGACTACCGAGCGACCGTCCTACGCGCGCCCGGTCAGCGGCTGGTGCGGCTGCCGGAAGAGTGGTTCCATCGCACCGCCGGTCCCGCGTTCGGCCGGATCCCGGTCAGTCCGTCGGACGCCGATCTCACGCGCCAGCACCAGGGCGAGCCGCTCGGCGAGCGGATCTTCGTGAGCGGGCGGATCATCGACTCGGACGGTCGGCCGGTGCGCGCGACGCTCGTCGAGGTCTGGCAGGCGAACGCGGCCGGACGGTACGTCGACCCGGTCGACCAGCATCCGGCGCCGCTCGATCCGAACTTCACCGGCGCCGGCCGATGCCTCACCGATGCGCATGGCGAGTTCCGCTTCGTGACCGTGAAGCCCGGCGCCTACCCGTGGCGGAACCACGAGAACGGCTGGCGCCCGGCGCACATCCACTTCTCGGTCTTCGGGCCGCAGCTCGACAGCCGCCTCGTGACGCAGATGTATTTCCCCGGCGATCCGTTGATCCCGCTCGATCCGATCCTCCGATCGGTCGGCGACCGTGGCCGCGATCTGCTCGTCGCCCGCTTCGATCTCGAGACGACACGGCCGGAGTGGGCGCTTGGGTACCGCTGGGACATCGTCCTGCGGGGACGCGCCGCCACCCCGCGGGAGGTCTGATTCACGCGATGCCGGATCAGCGTGCGCCGACACCATCACAGACCGTCGGTCCGTTCTTCGGCTTCGCGCTGCCGTTCGCCGGTGACGCGGATGCGAACGCCTCCGCGCCGCTGCGCATCCAGGGACAGGTGTTCGACGGCGCCGGCGCGGTGGTGCCCGACGCGATCCTCGAGCTCTGGCACAGTGACGCCTTCGTGCGCTGCGCCACCGACCCTGTGGGACGCTACCGCGTCACTCTCCCGCGACCGCGCGCGACAGCCGGACCGGACGGCTCGAGGCAGGCGCCGCATCTGGAGGTGAGCGTGTTCGCGCGCGGCCTCCTCCGCCATCTCGAAACGCGCATCTATCTTCCCGACGAGGAAGCGGCCAACGCGGCGGATCCGATGCTTGCGCTGGTCGATCCAGCACGACGGGACACGCTCGTCGCGCGCCGCGAGGGCGCTGCTCTGCGCTTCGACATTCGCCTGCAGGGTGTATCCGAGACGGTCTTCTTTGCCCTCTGACCGGCTGTTCGGGCCTAGCCTCACGACGCCCGAGATGTCCGCCGCCGTCGGTGAAGACGCCTGGCTCGCTGCGATGCTGCGTTTCGAAGCGGCGCTCGCCGCGGCGCAGGCGAAGGCAGGACTGATCCCGGTCGATGCCGCGACCGCGATCCGAGCAGCGTGCGAACCGGCTCGCTTCGACATCGCGGCGATCGGACGCGATGCGGTCGCCTCGGCGACGCCGGTGGTCCCACTGGTGGACGCGCTGCGACGCGCTGTTGGCGCGAAGGCCGCGGAGTTCGTACACCGGGGCGTCACGAGTCAGGACGCCATCGACACGGCGATGATGGTCGTCTCCCGCGACGGTCTCAATCTCGTGATCGTCGATCTCGCAGGCCTCGCGTCGCGCTGTGCCGCGCTCGCCCAGCGCCACCGGAAGACGCCGATGGCGGGCCGCACGCTTCTGGTGCGGGCGCGCCCGATCACCTTCGGGTTCAAGGCGGCGACCTGGCTGGTCGGCGTCGTCGAAGCCCGTGGTCGCTTGGTCGAGCTCCGCAGCAGTCGGCTGGCCGTGCAGCTGGGAGGCGCGGTCGGGACACGCGACGCGTTCGGCGCCGCGGGCGAGGCGATCCAGGCGCAGATCGCGCGCGAGCTCGGGCTCACCGAGGCGCAGCCGCTGCCATGGCACGCGAACCGCGGCCGCGTGGCCGAGATCGGCTCGGCGCTCGCGATCGCCGCCGGGGCCGCCGCGAAGATCGCGCTCGACGTGATCCTGCTCTCGCAGACCGAGGTCGGCGAGGTCGCGGAGGCCGCACCCGGGCGATCGTCCGCGATGCCCGAGAAGCGCAACCCGGCCCATGCCGTTGAGGCGCGCGCCGCGTTCGCCGGTGTCGTTGCTCAGGCGGGCGTGCTGGTAGCAGCGGTGGCCGGCGAGCACGAGCGATCGGCCGGCGCCTGGCAATCCGAGTGGCCGGCACTGTCCGAGGCCTTCCGGCTCACGGCGGGCGCCGTCGCGCGGGCGGCCGACGCCATCACCGATCTGGGGGTCGACGAGAACCGGATGCTCGCGAACCTCGCGCCCGGCGACGTTGGTGACGTCGAGTCAGCGGGCGCGCTGGTGGACCGCGCGCTCGCGTTCTATCGAACGCAGGAGGAGAAGCGATGAGCGACGAGGAGCTCGATCGTGGGATGAAGATCCGCCGCACCGTTCTCGGAGACAAGTACGTGGATCAGGCGGTCGCGAAGCGCACGGCGTTCACGGCGGACTTCCAGGATCTTCTCACGCGCTACGCGTGGGGAGAGGTGTGGACGCGACCGGGCCTCGATCGTCGAACACGCTGCTGCATCACCGTGGCGATGCTCGTCGCGTTGAACCGCGACGAGGAACTGGCGCTCCACGTGCGCGCGGCGCTCGACAACGGCGTGACGGCGGAGGAGCTGAAGGAGGTGTTGCTGCAGTCGGCGGTCTACTGCGGGGTCCCCGCGGCTAATGCCGCGTTCCGCGTCGCGTCCGAAGTGCTCGCGCGCCGCTAGCGATCGGCGCGATTCAGCCCCAGACCTCGCGCGCGGTCTCGACGATGAGCTCCAGCTTCGCCTTCTGCTCGTCCGACGTCAATGCGTTGCCCTCGACCGTCGAGGAGAAGCCGCACTGCCCGCTGAGGCAGAGGTGTTCGAGCGGCACGTATTTTGTGGCCTGGTCGATCCTTCGCTTCAGGTCGTCCTTCTTCTCCAGCTCGCCGCGCTTGGTGGTCACCAGGCCGAGCACGACGACCTTTCCCTTTGGCACGAAGCGCAGCGGCTCGAACGTACCGGAGCGCGCATCGTCGTACTCCAGGAAGAAGGCGTCGACCCCGAGCCGACCGAACACCGCCTCCGCGACGTAGTCGTAGCCGCCCGAAGCGGCCCACGACGACCGGAAGTTCCCGCGGCACGAATGCGTGCAGATCGTCATGCCTGCGGGCCTGTTCGCGATGGCCTCGTTGATAAGGCGGATGTAGATCTCGTGCTGATGCTCCTTGTCGCCGCCCATCGACGCGATGTATTCGCGCTGTGACGGATCGTTGAGGTAGGCGAGGCTCGTGTCGTCCAGCTGAAGATACGAGCACCCGAGCTTCGCCAGCTCCGCGATCTCCCGCGCGTAGACGGCGGCGAGGTCGTGATAGAAGGAGTCGAGGTCGGGATAGACCTTCTCGTCGATCGAGGCACGCCCTCCGCGGTAATGGACCATGCTCGGACTCGGGATCGTGAGCTTCGGTCTGTTCTTCGTGACCGACTTCAGGAACGTAAAGTCTTCGCCGAAGATCGTGCGGTCGAGCCGGAGCTTTTCACCGATATGCAGGGCCGCCGGGGTGAACTCGATCACGCCCTTCTCGTTGCGGAACTGCACCGCCATGTGGCCGGCGGTCTTCTCGATCCCGCCGATCTGGTAGATGAAGTCCATGTGCCACGAGGCGCGGCGGAACTCGCCGTCGGTCGCGGAGCGCAGTCCGACGTCCTCCTGCATCCTCACGACCCTGCGAATCGCCTCGTCCTCGATCGCGCGCAGCTGGGCCGCGTCGATGCGGCCCTGCGCGCGATCCTCGCGGGCGCGCAGGAGCTCGGGCGGGCGCAGGAGGCTGCCGACGTGGTCGGCGCGGAACGGTGGAGCGGTCCGTACCGTCATCGCGCCCAAGACTAGACTCGCGGCCATCCAGGGGTGGGGAGGCAGCGCACGAAGCGTCGAGAGTTGATCAAGAGGGCGGCCGTCCTCGGTGGCACTGCGGTGGGAGGCTCGCTGCTGGCGGCCTGCGCTCCGGCGGCGACGGCGCCGAGCCCTTCAGCGAGCAGCGTGCCGACCACCACCGCGTCGCCGACGCCGAAGCCGATCCGCACGCTCAAGGTCGGCTATCTGCCGCTCACCGACTTCCTCGGCATGTACGCCGCGATCGAGCAGGGCTACATGGCCGACGAAGGCCTGAAGCTGGAGCTGACGGCAATGGCGGGCGGCGCCACGATCATCCCGGCCATCGTCGGCGGATCGCTCGATTTCGGGATCTCGAACTACGTATCGGTCATAGTTGCGAACGGCCAGGGGATCAAGATCAAGGCATTCAGCGACAGCGCGTACGGCAGCAAGGCCAGCCCGCCGTTCGCGATCATCGTGAAGAAGGGCAGCGCGATCAAGACCGCGAAGGACCTGAATGGGAAGAAGGTCGCGGTGAACACGCGCAACGGCATCGTCCATGTCGGCGTGATGGAATGGATCGAGCGCAACGGCGGCGACCCCGCGACCGTCCAGTACGTCGAGCTGCCGTTCCCGCAGATGCCGCCCGCGATCACGAACGGGTCGGTCGACGCAGCCGCTGCGACCGAGCCCTTCGTGACCGTCTCGACCTCCCAGGATGCCACCGTCCTGTCGTATTACCTCACCGACCTCCGCGACCCTTGCGCCATCTCCGGGTTCATCTCGACCGACGATTGGATCACCAAGAACCGCGACGCCGCTGCGGCCTTCCACCGCGCCAACACCAAGGGCCTGGACTGGGTCGCCAAGAACGACAAGACCGCCCGCGAGTATGCCGCCAAGTACGCGAACCTCGAC
>Ga0099828_10002203_pt1 | contig 13361 bp, 10 predicted proteins | sample CZO8metaG_2_FD_79338 | JGI IMG/M metagenome (GOLD analysis project Ga0099828, IMG submission 79338) | Vadose zone soil microbial communities from the Eel River Critical Zone Observatory, Northern California, USA - CZOApr15con2H1.8 metaG | ecosystem: Environmental > Terrestrial > Soil > Vadose...
ACTGCCAGTAATCCGGGTTCAACTTCCGGCAATCCCAATTCATCCAAACCAACGGTGATATATGGCACCTCAATTGCTAGCACCCCTGGAGTTGGCCCAACCGTCATTCTCACGCCCACAACAGTCCCCGGCGGCAATCCGCATAGTCAGTTGGTAACGCTTGCTGACCGTACGCTCGTCATCACCGGTGTGAGTCAGCAGGCAGGAAGTGATAGCAATTCAAAAGAGATCAATCTAACAATGACGATCAAGAACACGAGCACGAAACCCATCATGAATGAAGCAGCGTTTTTTCAGTTGATCGGCTCTGAAGGAGATGCCTTTGGTGTAGCATCCGGCGCCACCTCTAACTTCTTTGGCACAATAGCGCCACAAAGTTCGCGCAGTGCCACCATTGTCTTTCAAGTGCCGGCGGGCGCAGTCAACGGATTACACCTGCTGTATCGGCCTGAAGTGGCCACAGAAACCGTTTCCGTCGCCTTGAATTTCTCTTGAGTGTGCATGCGTCATTTCCCTCGCAGCTTTTGGCGCATAAACTCAAGTACCATGCGGTCAAGACGGGCATCCTCGAACCAGCGCTCCTCCAGGTTTTCCCTGCCGCTAAATTTGCGAAATGCGTCGCGTGTCCTATCATCATAGGCGCCGGTGATCCCGCTCTGGTAGTCCCCGCTGGCGATCAATAGTTCTTGTAATTCCGCTGTCACCTCGTGGTCGATAGGCATGATGTCTTGCGGCTCGGGTGGGAATAAATAGAGTTTGTGCAATTGCAGGATGCGCTCCAGTTCATCGATGGGGCGGGGGTGGTCATCCACTCGTAAATCGATGAAGCGATCATTGAACCCGCTGTATCCGCCACCGTCGCGTACCACGAGCAGTGCAGCCGATTGTTGTCCGCGGCTATCTCCCCCCGCGGCCTGGCCTGCAGCCAGCGCCGCGACCAGGCGATCACAAAGCCGCCCTGCCGTCTCTTCAAAAGTGCGCGCCATCGCAAGCACTGTGTCCTCTCCCACCAGGATATTGCCCTGGCATGTATAGTGCTCTCCAACACGGCCACCGGCCCACGGATAACATTCATCGCCTGTGAAGGTAGCAGGTACGCCATCGATACCGACTAGACCCACCTGGCGCATGGCTCGCCCTTCATCGTCACGCGTGAGTTGCTCTAATGTCTCCCTGGCTGGTAGGCCACCTGCCAGCAATTCCAGCCCGCGTGGCCCATAAGTAGTATTTGCCCAGGATTGAGTAGCAATTGCGCCTACTCCTGCCCTGGCCCAGGGGACGACAGCTCCCACCGCAAGAAATTTGGACTGAACCGCAATCCCCAATTCGCCGGCCTGGCTATCGCGTGCCACGATCGAGAATGTCATGAAAGTAACCTCCGGTATATTATTCAGTAGGCTCATTATAAATAACACGATGCAAGAACGCAAACTCGTACTAAACACTTGACTTTTACCGTTCTTTCTAGCAAAATTGTAGGAAGCCTTCGTTCTTTATTTGATTTTGTCCTATGCCACGGATCTGCAATTTGTGAGATTTATGCTCTGAGGAGCGTATATCTTTACAAGACGAAGGCGAGTGCGCCACCGATCAGGTATGTCTCGGTACCCTCGGTCTACTGTCGCAATCCTGCAGTAGCGAGGAACTGGCTTCTCATCTGAGATTGAAACATATTTCGGTAGAGAGACATGCCCGGGTCTGTAAGGAGCCAATTATGGTGCGACAGAACTGGTCTGATGAAGACCTGGCACAAAGGTTGCAGCAACGTGACCCTGACGCCTTGGAAACACTTATCTCTCGGTACTCGCGTGAAGTCTACTATTTTATTCGTCTGGTACTGGACGGTATTGGGGTCGTGCAGGATGCCGAAGAGTGCGTGAATGATCTCTTCGTTGCCGTCTGGCAGGAGATCGACACCTTCGATTCCGAACGGGGAACGCTTCGTACCTGGCTAACTATGCGGGCGAAATACATCGCCCTGGATCGCCGTCGCCACTTGTGCCGGCGTCAGACTCATAATTTGCAATCGGCGGATGAAACCCGCCAATGGATTGCATCAGATGGAAGTGGTGGTGGAAGGAGAACATCGGGGTGGGGTGGGCATGAGTATGAGCATCGTGCCACTCTTCCTCCACACCCTGAATCCAACATGGAATCTCTGCTGGAGCAAAGTGAGAGGCGCGAAGAATTGAGCCTCGCCTTGGCGACGTTGCCTGAGCTTGACCGCTACCTGATTTACCAGCGCTATTTTAAGTACGCCAGTACTGAGGAATTGGCGGCAAAGACGGGTCTCACCCGTCATGCTGTTGATACACGGCTCTGGCGAGCGCGGAAAAGCTTACGTGAGACGCTCAAGGAGCACGCACATGAGTATGAGCGAATTTGAGGGACAACTCAATAACGATGGAGATGCTATTTCCTCCCTGCATAAGCAAGAGCATGCTATTCCCGCCGATTTCGGTGAGGAAGACCTGGCCTTTGTGGAGGAATTGAATGCCCTCTTTTCTCCCGAGGAAGAGGAATTGCCGCCATACTTTGCGCAAACACTGCTGGAATCTGAAGACCCGCGTTTTTATCCTGTTGAACCTGGTTTTGAAAAGAAAACGAGCGTCCGTGTTTTTCGCGATCTCAAGCTGCGCCGCCCCCTGTACCACAATCCAAGATCGCTTCTTGGCGCGGTAACCACTGGCATGCGCGGCATATCTGCTCGCCGCTCGCTGCTGGCTTTCACCGCTGCCTTCATGTTCATGATGCTGATTACCGTTGCTTTCACCGCCCCGTCGTTTGCCCAGGGCATGGCAATCTTGCTTCAAGGTGCTCGCGGCGGCGTATATCAAGTGCATAACTACCCCAAAGTTGTGCGTAGGTCCCAGCACCCTCATCAGCATAGTAGCAATGCTCAACCCGGGCCGATCAGCCTTCTTGCGGCGCTACAACAACTGCATTTCAGCATGTACTGGCCTGCGTGGCATCCTAGCAACTATTCTTTGGACTCTATTTACCTCTATCAAGCAAAGGATCAGTCGTGGTCTGATGGACCAGTTGTGGAACTGGTGTTTAGCCTCCCTGACGCCGGGGCAGCACCAAAGGGTACGGGCCAGATTGTCATACGTGAATTTAAACCGAGTGAAGAGGCCCTTCAAGTGGTGCAAGATAATGCGGTGCATCTCATACAAAACGATCAGTACGGTCGCCCACAGGCTATCTATGTGAACGGTCAGTGGTTACCTCCGACTGGCAAATCTTTACCCCAGTGGGCCTATGGCGGCCGCGGTGAGGTGATTTATGGGCGGCAGGATGGCGTTGTTTTCTGGATTGCAGGCGACCAGCGCGATGGTATAAACGAGACGATGTTGTGGCAAATAGCCCAGGCCATGGGAACAATACAAACAACTCGTTCCATCACTCACCAGATGCTGTTGCAATTTAGGGTTCAACAGGCCGCTTTAAGTGATGCACGCGACGTCTTTATGAATGATCTCCTCCAGGTTTACCCTGATGACAGCCCAGAAAGCGCATACTTCATGAGTCTAACCTCCTGGCGCGCTGCGCAGGTAACTGCACAAAAGTCGGTGTCGCACAGTAATTAGCTGCCTCATACGCAATGCTAACGCTCAAAACCGATGTTGGCTCGATCAATTTGAAAAGAGGCGTCTCTTACTGATGAGGCTAGTTTCTTTTGGAAGGCCGCGGCAAAAGCATCAGCATGTTCTTCCTTGAACACCCCGAAAACATAGCGATCGGGACGCACGAGGATGAAGAGATCACGCCTGTTCAGCATGAAATCGCTGATTTCGTTTTCGATTGAGACGAAACGTACTCCTGCGCGTTGCCAGGTGTCAGACCTCAGCGAAGCAAATGCTGCTTCACGTTGGTCAGAGAGACGTAAGAGAGCAAAACCTGTTCCCAATACATCGTCGAGGAGCATCTTCTTGCCTTGCGCGGTTCTTACCTCGGGTTGGGGCAACATCACACCTACCCATTTCTTGCTTTCTTTCGTACCATCAAAAAGCAAAAAGCCTTTTTTATAGCGTGGCTGTGGCTTGAGGCGTGCTTCTGTGAAGTACTCACGGGTGGCCGGTATAGCGTTCAATGAGCGAAACACAACATCCCGCAGCAGGGCTACGGGCCTGGATGTAGTCATAACGATACGCCCTAAGAACGTTGAAAGCCAGATCATCTGCGCTGCATATTCGTGGCACTCTTCGCTATAGCTGTCGAGCAGCGCCGGACTTGCCAGGCCTTGTAGCACCATGTGCAATTTCCAGCAGAGGTTATGAGCATCGTGTAAACCACAATCCATGCCCTGTCCACCGAATGGCGGCATCATATGTGCAGCGTCTCCCAGCAGGAAGACACGCCCCTTTGAAAAGGTGCCGGCCAGCGCGGCATGGAAGGTGTAAACGCACCGGCGGATGATCTGAGGGTCACGAGGCCCTCCAGCCTGTTGGATCAATGCGTGTATGCGCTCATCACGTAACAGGTCTTCTTCTCTCTCACCGGGTAGCAGCATAAACTCCCACCTGCGGGCAGCATGCGGGGCAGGAATAGTGACTGCTGGCCGGCTTGGATTACAGAAAAACCTGGCAACGGTAGAGTGATCAGGATCATTGATGGAGTCGATGACCAGCCATTTCTGTGGAAAGGTCGAGCCTTGCATAGCTATGTCTAGCTGCTCCCTTATGTAGCTCTTGCCACCGTCACAGGCCAGTAAGTAGGCACATTCGAATCTTTTCAAAACTCCACCGGGAGTGCGTACAGAGACAAGTACGCCAGCATCACCCTGCTCAAATGTTTCGACCGTGTGTTGAAACTGCACGCTGATGCCTGGGAAACGCTTGAGTCCCTGGAGCAGCGTGGCTTCAAACTCGGGCTGGTCAAACGTTGAGATCAGCGGGTAGCCATTTCTCATACTCGTAGGCGCGACCCGGCCCAGGTAGTGTTTACCTGAGATATAGTGAGCATCGATACCCAGCAGTACGTTCTCGATTACAGCCTTGCTCAGCCCCATGGCCTGGCAGACACGCAGGCCCTCATCATCGATCGAAATTGCTTTGGGGCAATCGCTCAGACCGCTATTGCGCTCCAGGACGAGCGCATCGATACCGAGCATGCCCAGCAGATTGGCCGCGGTGAGGCCTGTAGGCCCCGCGCCGGCAATGATGACTGAAAAATATGGAGGAGATGATATGTCGCCCATGTTCCCTCCTGCGGATGCGACACGCTAGCAATGCCGACAATGGTAGTGTGTGTAAATATTATACGTTGGAGAGGAATAGAAGGTGAATATAAAGCCGCTGTCGTTGGGTTTGCGAGTAAATGCACCAGCAGAAGGTAATGCCGTGGGCTGTTCTAAACGATAACCGCGTTTCTACATGATGAGAAACGCGGTTACCGCTCTCGACACCTCATTGTATCGACGTTTATGAGTTGTCTGATGCGTCAGACGGGGCAGTGACATGTGACCTCGTGTCAGGTAGGTCTGATCCGGTGGGAAGAGTTTATGTTAGCGCTGAGCACCTCCTTTCATCAGGCGACTTGCTCTCAATCACATACATGCCTGAACACATCATGTATGTAATAGATAAGATAACCTATCTTTTTGAAGAAACAAACACAGAAGTGTAAGAAGTGTGTAACAAAATATGTAAAAAGCTGCTTTAACCTATTCCCACGCTCCCGAACAGCGGTATGTGCACCATCCAGCCGTACATGGATGTATAGAACGTGCCGCCCACCTTCGCGCACTGCGCCCCCGTCGTAATCGTGCCGGTCAGGCCGAACAGCGAGTTAGCATCGAAGAGCGTTTGACCCGCATCTCCCGCCGGTAGGCAGATACTCACGTGCAAATGCCATGGTGCGACGCTCAACGGGATACGTGCGTTCAACTGGTCTTCGGTGGCATTCGTTGGTGCGCTGTACATCACGCCGGCAAACTGGTAACCGTCGCCGCTTTTTGTGTAGAGCAAGGCGCTTGGATGCGCCAGGTTAAGCGTCGTTTGTGCCTCGGAGAAGTTCTGCACATTCGCAAAATGATAGATGCTTTGAGGCACAGTGGGAGCGAAAATCCGGTAGCCATCTTTTAATGCCAGGTGGTAATCCGTGTACTTGTCAAAACACACATGCGCGTTTTGCACGATTGCCTCTATACGTGCTCTATCTGCCGGTGTGACGGGCCGGTATGAGGTCATTCTCATATGTGGTCCCATCTGCATATGCCCTGGTACTACCGGTTGCGCTGAAGTGGTGCCGGAAGAGGAGGCGGTTTGCCCTACCGGGATTGTTGACTGGCAAGTCGGTGCTTGCGTTACTGCTTGAGGAGAAGCCTGGCCCTGGTTACTTCCACAGGCTGCAAGCACAAATATCAGTACGAAGAGCATTGGCAGGAGTTTAGTGCGCATGGCTACTCCTTTGCATCTTTATGCCACCAGGCAATCACAAAGATTGACCGTATCATGAACCGGATACAAGGTACTGCTTTTCCGTGAAAAACACTCCTACCCATTCACCCTTAAAAGAGTGTAGCATAGCGGAAACCGATTGTCGAGGGAAAGTTTGAACTTTATACTTGCGCGTTCCGCCTCGCCGCTTTGTAATGTACGCTGGACTGCCCTTGAACCAGCGGGAGCGTAAACGTGATGCGCGTGCCCTCACCTGGAGCGCTTTCAGCATGGATCGTTCCAGCGTGCGCCGTGACAATCGCCTTGACGATTGCCAGGCCAAGGCCGCTGCCGCCGCTTGCCCCGGTACGCGAACGGTCACTGCGGAAGAAGCGGTCAAAAATGTAGGGCAGGTCGCCGGCATTGATACCAATCCCGGTGTCGCTCACCCACACGTCGAGCCATTTGGCCCCTGCACCGCTGTTTGCCCTGGCTCCAATGGTGATGCTGCCGCCCGGGGGTGTATAGCGCCGGGCGTTATCTAGCAGGTTAAGCAATACCTGCGTTACGCGGTCGCTATCCGCCAGCACAAGCGGTGTGCCGGGCGCAATTGCATTGTGTAAGGTTATACCGCCCTGTTCGCATTCCGGCCCGATTACTTCAAGCACTTCATCGGCCAGCGCATGCAGATCAAGCGGCGCCAGGTCGAGTTGTACCCAGCCAGACTCAAGCGATGACATGTGCTGCATGTCGCTCACCAGGCGACGCAAGCGCTGCACCTCGCGGCCAATCAGTTGGGCTGTCTCCTGGCGCTCTTTTGGCTCAGAAATCACATCGTCTGCCAGCGCCTCGCTGAAGCCCTGTATTGCAGTCAGCGGTGTCACCAGGTCATGGGCGATGTTGGCGATCAATTCGCGCCGCACCTGGTCCTGGTGGCGCAATTCATTGACATCGGACTCGATTTTATCTGCCATCGCATTAAAAGTCGAAGCCAGTCTTCCCAGCTCATCCTGGCTTTTGGGTTCATCAACCCGTTGAGTGTAGTTACCACCTTTCATCTCCTCGGCGGCAAGCGTGAGCGATGTTAGCGGCCGTGTCAGGCTGCGTACCAGCAGCAAACTGAAGATAATTACAACTACCGCGATGGCAAGACCCGTGAAAAGGATTACATGGTCAACATTTGCCAGGAAATCGTAGGGAGAAAAGCCTGCTGGATAATGTAATGGTGCGATCACAAGTAAAGCGCCAATCAACGTGCCGTTCGCCTGTCCCCCATCATATAAGGGAACGCAGATGTAGAATCCTGGAAGTTTACTGTTGCCGCCATTCAACGAGATTTGCAGGTTCCCCTGTACTTCCTGCCCTTGCACTGCCTGCCGCAGAGGTTGGGTGAAAGCCGAGATAACGAACGGAGGAAGAGGGACGCTAAGTACATGAAGGTGCGTATCCACCGCTACATTAATTCCTGGCCCGAAGATGCGAAGTTGTTCTCCGAGACTACCCCAACTTCCGCCTCCGTTTTGATAAATTTGACCAATTTGTTGCGCAGCGTTCTCTGCTTCCGCTTTGAGTTGGTCTTGCTGTGCCTTGTAGAAGTAGTTCTGCACTGCCAGTGAGACGACAAGCACCAGCAGTAGAATCGCTCCCAACGCGACGACCAGGTAGCTCAGCACGAGCTTTACACGCAAACTCGGAACAAGGCGCGATGATTTGACCTCCATGCTTATTGCTCCTCGGGGTCAAACTTGTAACCCAGTCCCCACACTGTTTTGATATGATGAAGAGTATCAGTACCGCCTGCGGTCTCCAACTTCTTACGGAGCGTGCCAATATGCACATCAACAGTGCGACCATCACCGAGAAACGAGTATCCCCAGATTTGTTCCAGTAGAGTCTCGCGGGTAAACACGCGGCTAGGAGCCGCAGCAAGCGTCACGAGCAGATTGAACTCCTTTGCTGTCAATGTCACGAGATGCCCGTTGACTTCGACGCGCCTTGCAGGGATATTGATGCGCAGTCCACCATAGCGCAGTTCTTCAACAATATTCCCTGCTTTTCCTTTGTCCGTGCCTGTCTCATCAGAGGCGATGAGCTGGTTGCCCTTGAATGAAAAGCCATTGGCCCGGTGTACTCCAACAGCTTCCGCCAGAGCATCTACTTCCTGGGCATGCAAAGTGCCTGAGCGTGAGCTTCTGCGCAGTATCGCTTTGACGCGGCTGACCACTTCGCGTGGGCTAAATGGTTTGACAAGGTAATCATCGGCCCCCAATTCAAGCCCTGCTATCCGGTCTTCCTCCCCCTGGCGCGCAGTGAGCATGAGAATAGGGGTATCTGCCCAGGCGCGGATACGACGGCACACCTCCATGCCGTCCATTACCGGGAGCATCAAGTCGAGAATCACCAGGTCTGGACGTTCGCGCGCGTGCAATTCCAGCCCTGCTACGCCGTCACTGGCTGTGATTACAGTATAGCCTGCCCGCTCTAGATACAGGCGGATGAGTTGCGTAATATTCGCTTCGTCTTCGATAATAAGTATTTTCATCGAGTATAGTTCACCGGTTTCCTTGTCACATGCTTTATGTTGAGCAGCGAGAGCGGCCCGAGATAGCTCTCCTGGTATGTATGAACCCCGAACAGTATCCACTATCTATCATACAGCATACATGTGAAAGATCAAAAAATTTCCCCAAAATTGTAAAGTCTTTGTAAGAAGACTACATGGCTCACTCTTGGGCACCTTGAATTTCTTACACACATTTTACAGTTTTCTAGAGGTTTCCTGATGAATGCGAGCTAGACTATCCGTAGGTGAAAAATGTAGCTACCTATGAGGTGTGATACGTAATTTTTTTGGAGGTTCATAATAATGCAAGATCCTTATGTAGATACTCAAAATTCGATGCCATACCAACCTGTGTCAATGCCCGACCAGGATCCGTATCAAGCGACTTTGCCCCAGCATGCACCTGGGCAATTTCAGACTGATCCCCATTTGCCGCCGGTAAATCCCAGGCGTTCTGGCAGTAGGGTACGTACGGGTGCTATTATAGCGCTCACGCTGGTGCTTGTCCTGGTCTTTGGCGTAGGCCTGTTTGCCGGCTGGCAATTCGGCAGGAGCGGTACCAGTACCGCTGCCGGAAACTCCAGTACAGGGACATTGCAGACCGGCGCTGCCCCTGCAGTAACTGTGCCACCGCTTAGCGGAAATAATATCGACACGGTACGCGAGGCGGTGATTGCGAAGGTTCGGCCCTCTGTGGTTGAGGTAAATGTTACCATACCTGGCGGTTCCGGCATAGGCTCCGGCGTCATTGTCGACCGGCGGGGGTATATTGTCACCAATAACCACGTGGTCAGTAACGCCCAAAGTATACAGGTCGTGCTGTACAACGGCACCAAGTTGCAAGCTCAACTGGTTGGAACCGATCCTGCCGACGACCTGGCTGTCTTGAAGATTACCCCTCCTTCTTCCGGCCTGACCGTGGCGACGCTCGGTGACTCATCGAAGCTGCAGGTGGGGCAGGATGTAATGGCGATTGGTAACCCGTTGGGCATCACCCAGACGGTCACCAGCGGCATCGTCAGCGCGCTGGGGCGTAGTGTCAGCGAAGGCCAAGGCGGCGCAACGATCCCCAATGCGATTCAGACCGATGCGCCAATCAACCCTGGCAATAGTGGCGGCGCACTGGTAGACCTGCAGGGCAACCTGGTCGGTATTCCAACCCTGACTGCGATCGATCCCGAGTTTAATACACCGGCCAATGGAGTGGGCTTTGCCATTCCATCAAATCGCGTAGCATTTATCGTGCCACAGATCATCGCGAATGGCAGCGTGACACATACCGGGCGGGCGTATCTCGGTGTGAGCCTTGCCGGCGTTGATGCTACCCTGGTTGCGCAAGACCACCTTGCGGTGGATCACGGAGCGTTCGTTGTGAACGTGGTTTCAGGTAGTCCTGCGGCCTCAGCGGGCTTGCAGTCTGGCGATGTGATTGTACAGATCGGCAATAGTCAGGTAAATGATGTCCAATCATTGAGCGATATTCTGGTCAACTCAAGCCCTGGCCAGACGGCAGCTTTAAAGGTCTACCGGGGCAGCCAGCAATTGACGATCAATGTCACGTTGGGTGAGTTACCGGCGGGAGGCTAGATGAGGCTTTTTCAACGCCCATCGAAACTTAGCGCCGAGTATATCTCGCCAAAAAAGCGACTTGGTACCCTCGCCAGTAACTGTGTTTGCGCGAACCCATTCTGGCCTGCCAGCCCTTCCCACGTCTCATAGGACAGTGGGAAGGGCACCCACATATTGCCACGATCGGCATTGTATTCCACCAGGATCAAACGACCACCTGGTTGCAGGTACCCGCGTATCAACTGCAAAACAGGGTCTTTGTGGCGCACGTAATGGAGTGAGTTGGCCATGATGATACCATCAAGCGGCGGCAGATCGAGCTGCTGGGTGAAATCTCCGGCGATGTAATCGGCAGTTGTGGCAGGGAAGTTAGCACGCATCGCCCTTTCCTGCTCTCGGAGCGCACCTCTGTCCCTGTCCACCGAAAAGATATGCCCCGTTGGCCCTAGCAAATCGGCCAGCGCGAGCGTAAAAGCACCGGCGCCTGAGCCGAGATCGGCCCAGGTGCCCCCTTGTCCGGGCACACCTTTTTGCAAGAGATAGACATGATCTTTATGGTTCATATAGGTCTTCTTTCTACTGCTGTTTTGCTGGCACATTGTACCCGTTGGTCATCCATCGTTGCCGGTTGTATGGTTACTATACGTCACGCCGAGTCGAACTTCAATGCCGACCCTCTTTCCTTGACAGCGTGCTTCACCGGGTTATAGTATTGATTTGAAGACGGGTAATGGCACCCGTCCAACCCATCGCTTCTGGGAGGTGCAAAGTTGCCCCAAAAAGAGTGTTTCCTGATCCTGGGCGGCGCAGGTCTGGTTGGTAAACAGATTGCCCGCCGCATCGCAACCGACACGAACCTGTTCCCTCGCAAAATCGTTATCGCTTCATTGTTCAGTGCGGAAGTCGAGCACGCGCTGGCAGAACTTGGTAAGACATCCGGTGACAGAGAAATCGAGTGGGTTGGGGAGCATGGCAATATATTCGTGCGCAGCGAGTATGCAGAAGTAAACCCCAGGGAGTTATTGCAAGACCCTGTACATCGAGAAGCAGTATTCGCAGACCTGTTCGACAAAATTGAGGATGCTTACGAGCGTTCTCACCTTGTCAGCCTCATTCGTAAGCATCGACCGGACGTCATTATTGACAGCGTTAACACTTCAACCGCTATCAGCTACCAAAACGTTTACATCGCTTCCAACCAGGCCAGGGAGCAGGTACTGGACCTCTTAGAAACAATTCGCGTTGGTGATCTGCAGTGCGCCGGTAGCAAGCTGGATAAGACAAGCCTGGTGCTGTACGAACTCCTATTAAGTCAATCCCTGCCGGAGCTTATTCGCCATGTCTTCCTGCTCAACAGGGCGATGGTAGAGGTTGGCACACGCCTTTACCTCAAAATCGGCACGACAGGTACCGGCGGGATGGGCCTGAATATACCCTATACACACAGCGAGGACAAGCCATCGGCCCAGTTAATCACCAAGACAGCGGTGGCTTTCGCGCATACCGGCCTGCTCTTCCTGATGGCTCGCACAGCTGGAGGCCCAATTGTCAAGGAGATTAAGCCCGGTGGTATGATCGGCTACGCGGACGTCGTCTTCCGGCCAATTCCACTACGCGGCAAACGTGGTGTGGTGTTACACAGGTACACAGGGCAGACCGAAATGCTGAATGAACACCTGGCGCTGCATCAAACTGAAAGTATGTTTCGAGACCTGGGAGAACTTGAACTGCCCATCATCGACACTGGTGAGAACGGGCTGTTTACCAGGGGGGAATTTGAGACCATCACGGCGATGGGCCAGATGGAGTTTATCACGCCCGAGGAGATTGCGCACGAGGTGTCGATGGAGATCCAGGGCAGTACCACGGGGCGAGATGTGATTGCTGCCATCGATAGTGCTGTGATGAACCCTACCTATCGCGCAGGCTACCTGCGTCACCGCGCCCTGGCAGATCTTGAGCGCTTAGAATCGGAGACGAGCACACACAGCGTGGCCCTGGGGCACCTGGGGCCGCCAGAGCTTTCCAAGCTGCTTTGGGAAGCGGAGCTGTTTAAATTACGCTACGAAAAGCTGCGAGCAGTGCTTAAACGCATGCCGGAAGAACTCTCGGAGGAACTCTCTGAGTTGATCCAGGCGCAGGAGTTTGAGCAGATGTGCCAGACGATCATTTCGCTTGGATTGCCTATACTGTTGCCCGGCGGAAAGCACATTATTCGCGGTCCTCGCATCAGTATTCCAGAGAAAATCGAGCCTGATGTGCGGATCACCGAGGAGGATGTGGATGCATGGGCGCAGAAAGGCTGGGTCGATTTGCGTCCCAGGAATATGGCTCTGTGGCTAGAGCGCTTTGAAAAGATGGAGAGCAGCCGGCTGCATATCCACGGGCGTGGGTCCGCAGCCGTCACCCTCGAGGGCTATCTCTACGAAGATCTTCGTATCGGTGAGGTCGTTGGCTGGATTTTCAACAACGAGCACGATGGGTACAGGATTAAGTACGGGCACAGGATCAAATAACTATTGACTCGCTAAAAGAGGCATGCTATAGTGTAGCCCTGTAAATCAGAAGCCAAGGTAGCTCAGTCGGTAGAGCACAGCACTGAAAATGCTGGTGTCGCCGGTTCGATTCCGGCCCTTGGCACCAACGGATGAACGTACAAAACCTCAAGATATGTGACAGGGAGCCTGGGGCTTTTTCTATTGAGTGACATTTTTCCCTGCACCTCGTCAGATGTTCTGCCCCTATAGTATGACAATGGCGTGCTATGAAAACGCCTTGAGCAGCGTCACGAGCGGGAAAGGCCCCACACCAGGCAACACTTGTGTTTGCCCTGGCACGAACTTCCATGC
>Ga0099828_10002204_pt1 | contig 13360 bp, 16 predicted proteins | sample CZO8metaG_2_FD_79338 | JGI IMG/M metagenome (GOLD analysis project Ga0099828, IMG submission 79338) | Vadose zone soil microbial communities from the Eel River Critical Zone Observatory, Northern California, USA - CZOApr15con2H1.8 metaG | ecosystem: Environmental > Terrestrial > Soil > Vadose...
ATCCCGGACGGGTTGAACACCTGAACCCGTTCGATCAGGACGGCGTCAAGCAAGGCCGCGTCCGGACGGGGATGACGAAAGCAGGCGTGATTCTCGCGATCGGCTACCCCCCGGAACATGCGACGCCGGGCCTCCAGTCGAACGCCTGGCAGTACTGGAAGAATCGGTTCGGCACGATGGTCGTTCACTTCGCTCACGGAAAAGTCGTACGCGTCCAGGATTGACGCGAGTGGCGTCGTGCTCCGCGTTATCGCGTCGCTGGCGAGCCTTCCGTACAGGCCTTGCCTTCGTGGTCTTCGGCCTGGGCGCCGTCGTTCTGGCAACCATCATCCTGCCGATGCTGTCGCTGTGGCCATCGCGCGACCACGAACTCCGAGCGCAGCGCGCCGTTCAACTCTCGCTTTGTCTATTTACCTGGTTCATGCAACTCTTGTGTCTCATACGCGTGTCCTGGAAGCACGCCGACCGTCTGACCGCACATCCAGTCATCTTCATCGCCAATCACCCCAGTCTCATCGACGTGGTTCTCATCTTGGGGCGGCTGCGGCAGGCGGATTGCATCGTGAAGCACGCGACTCTCACGAATCCCTTTCTTCGCCTGGTCGTAGGGAAGGCCGGCTATCTGACCAACGACGGCGGAGCAAACCTCCTTCACTGCGCCGCTCACAGACTCCACAGTGGCCGTTGCCTTCTCGTCTTTCCGGAGGGAACGCGGTCGCCCGCTGGCAGCTTGGGGCGATTCCGCAGGGGCGCCGCCCGCGTGGCGCTCGAGAGTAATTGCCCGATCATCCCGATCGTCCTCACCTGCGAGCCCCCGACACTCCTCAGAGGACAGAAGTGGCACGACGTTCCCGACCGCCCTGCCCATTACACCCTCGATGTGCAGCAGCCAATCATCCCTCGGGACTGGGTCGACGCTGAACGGCCTCGCTCCCTCGCTGCTCGCCGCCTGACCGCCGAGTTGCGGCGGTTGTACGAAACCAAGCTTTCGACCGAGATGGCACACCCATGAACATTTCGAAGGCTGACATACTCTCCCGGCTCACCGATGTCCTGGTGTCGGGCTTCGACATCCGACGCGAGGACATCGTTGCGGATGCCCGCCTCGTCGACGATCTCGAGCTCGACAGCCTCGATCGTGTCGACCTCGTCGTAAGGTTGGAACAGGAAACTAACCTCGCTATCGAAGAGGAAGAACTCAAGGGCATTCAGACCATCAGCGACGTCATCGCTGTCTTGCACGGCAAACTGAATTCACGTCCGGGCTAGGCATCGATGCGGCGACTCGGCATGACGATCACCATTCTTTACTCGTTCCTGATCTTCACGGCTCTCGGCATCGCGTTGGTACTTGCGTTTGGCCTCCTCGAGCGCTGGACCTTGTACAACGGGGTGATTGCTGCCTACCTGGCGATGGGCACTATTCTCATCGTCGAGCGCATCTACCGTGAGTGCCCCTTTCCCGGTCACGACACCTCTCGCGTCGGCGCCTGGCTTGGACGATTCCTTCCTCGAGCGTCAGGCTCGTGAACATTCGGGCGACTCTCCTCCACGAAACCGTAACGCCGCGCCGGTGGGAGCGCGTCTTCCAGGTTCCCCCCACACTTTCTTGCTTTGCCGGGCATTTCCCCGGCTTTCCGATCGTTCCCGCAGTCGTTCAGATCAGTTGGGTGATGGATCTCGCCCACGCCATGCTCATGGGCCACCGCACCCTCGCTTCTATCGACGCCTTGAAGTTTACGGCGCCGATTCAACCCGGGGACACCGTGCACTTGAGCGCCGAATGCTCGCCTGACGGTTCCTCGCTTTCGTTCCGTCTCTGGAGCGGCAAACGGGTCTTTTCGTCCGGGCGGTGTCGCTTCGTGGTGACCTGACAGACGCGCTCATGAAACCCGGTCTACTGATACCGATCTTCAATCACCGGGACACTATTCCCGATGTCGTGGCCGGTCTCGCCTATCTCGGCCTTCCCTGCCTCATCGTGGATGACGGAAGTGACGCAGCCACGAGAGCAACACTTCGTCGTCTCCCGCCTCTTTTCCCGTGGATCGAACTGTCTCATCTTCCAAAAAACCGGGGACGCGGCGTGGCCCTTCGTCACGGCTACCGGGTGGCATCCGAACGGGGATGGTCTCACGTCGTGCAGATCGATGCCGACCGGCAGCACGACCCCGTCGATATCCCCGCGTTCCTGGCTGCCGCGGAGCGCGCGCCCTCGGCAGCGATCATCGGTGAACCTCGCTTCGATGGAAGCGCACCGAAGGCGCGTCTCTACGGTCGCCGCTTGTCGCAATTCATCGTGTGGGGGTTCACCCGCTCCCGCGATATCCGGGACCCTCTTTGCGGGTTCCGCTGCTTTCCGCTGGATCCCGTGATCCGGCTACTCCAATCGCGACGCTTCGGCAATCGGATGGAGTTCGACGTCGAAATACTCGTGCACCTCGCGTGGGCTGGAGTACCGATCGTCAATATCGAGACCCACGTACGCTACTTCCCAGGAGGCATCTCGCACTTCCGGATGGTCCGCGACAACATCCTCATCGTCACGGCCTACGCAAAGTTGTTCCTTCGTTTCCTCGCACACCTCCGGGCATGACTCGGGCAACGGACTGGCGCACCATTGCCGAGCGTGGCTCGATCATTGGAATGCGGTTCATCGTCTGGTGCTACCGGCTGTTCGGACGAGGATTGTGCCAGTTACTACTCGTTCCAATCAGCGCGTACTTTTTCGTGACTCATCCGGTCGCGCGGGCCGCGTCTCGGCAATACCTCCATCGCCTCCACCATCATCCCGGACACGGCTCACCGTTCGTTCGCGAACCCGGGCTGTGGCACTCCCTCCTGCACTTTCGTGAGTTCGGACTCAATATTCTCGATCGTGTTGGGTTTCTGCTCGGCAGAAATCCCGAGGTGAAGCTCGTTGTCCACGGCGTCGAACATCTCGAGGGCCTCATGCGGCAACGGCGAGGCGCCGTGTTGCTGAGTGCTCATCTGGGCAGTTTCGACGTCCTCCGCGTACTGGCCGATCGAGCTGGCGTCGTGGTGAAGGTTGTCATGTTTCTCCGAAACGCCAGAATGATCAACGCGATATTCAGGGACCTCAACCCGCAACTTGCCACCCAGATCATCAATATAGAACCGGGATCGCCCCGCGCTGTCTTCGAGATGCGGGATTGCATACAACGCGGTGAGTTCGTCGGGCTCCTCGGCGACCGGGTGGGAGCCGGTGACGCCAGAGTGGAGCACGTTTCCTTCCTTGAACAGCCCGCCGCCTTTCCCCAGGGCCCGTTCGCTCTCACTACCCTGCTACGCTGCCCGCTCCTCTTCATCATCGGGCTACGCGTCGATCGAACGGCGTACGAAATCTTCATCGAGCCGCTTGACGGCGCCGACACGCATGAGACGATGCGCCGGTACGTGGCCCGGCTCGAAGCGTATTGCCGCAGGGCTCCTTACCAGTGGTTCAACTTCTTCGATTTTTGGGCCGGCCATCTGACGGCTTCAGCATGAGCGTCGCAGAATATCCGCCCGTGTCAGAGCTCATACCGCATGCGGGGCCTATGGTGCTGCTCCACAGCGTCATCGATCATTCGCGCCAGCGCACCCGATGCCGGGTCGTGATCGGTGCCAATTCACCCTATCATGACGATGGCATCGTGCCTCCGTGGATCGGGCTCGAATACCTCGCGCAAGCCATCGCTGTGCACGGCGGTCTGCACGGGCGGGCCGCTGGCGACCCGATTCGCCTCGGCCTGCTGGTGGGCTGTCGGTGCCTGACCATCGCGACCACCAACTTCACCTGCGGCCAGGTGCTCGAGGCGTCGGTGGCGCGTCTTTGGGGCGAACGCGACCTCTTCGCATTCAGGTGCACGTTGACCGATAGCCATAACGGCTCGGTCCTCATGCACGGCGACTTCGTCGTCGCGCGCGCCGATGCCGTCCCCTCTCCCCCGGCCCGATCGCCGGATGAGTAGGCGCGTCGTCGTCACGGGAATGGCGGGCGTTTCGTCACTCGGTCACGACTGGCGGACGGTACGGGATCGCCTGCTCGGCGGGAAGTCCGGCGTTGCGGTCATGCCCGAGTGGGCGGAGTACGAAGGCCTCCGCAGCCGTCTCGGCGCGCCAATTCCCGACTTCGCCGTGCCCGATCACTACACGCGTAAGAAAACGCGCACGATGGGACGCGTGGCTCTCCTGGCCACACGCGCCACGGAACTTGCCCTCGCAGACTCGGGCCTCGTGCGGCACCGCTCTCTATCCGATGGATCGGTGGGGATCGCCTACGGCTCCACGGCCGGCGGGATGCGTGCCATGGAAATCTATGCCGCCAACCTTTACACGCGGCACACGCTGAAGAACATCGCGGGAACGGATTATCTCCAGTTCATGAGCCATACGTGTGCCGCGAATCTGGCGCAGTTTTTCGGCATCACGGGACGCGTCATGCCGACCAGTAGCGCGTGTACGGCGGGAAGCCAAGCCATCGGCTACGCGTACGAGGTTCTGAAATCGGCAAAGCAGACTGTGATGATCGCCGGAGGTGCCGAGGAATTGCACGCCGCTCACGTGGCGGTGTTCGACATCATGTTCGCCACCTCGACCGCGAACGAAACTCCCCGCCTGACCCCGCGGCCGTTTGACGTCCGCCGTGATGGTCTCGTTCTTGGAGAGGGCGCCGGCACGCTGGTTCTCGAAAGTCTCGACCACGCGCTGCAACGCGGCGCCCACATTCATGCCGAGATCGTCGGCTACGGTACGAACTGTGATGGACAGCACATGACGAATCCGGAGGCCGGCGGCATGCGGCGGGTGATGGAGCTCGCGCTCGAGGACGCCGGCCTCGGTCCCCACGACATCGGGTACGTCAACGCGCACGGAACGGCCACCGAGGCCGGTGACATCGCCGAAAGTCTCGCCACCGCCGAGGTCTTCGGACCCGCCACCCCGATGAGTTCGTTGAAGAGTTATCTTGGCCACACGCTGGGCGCGTGTGGGGCTCTCGAGGCCTGGATGACGATCGAGATGATGCGTGAAGGTTGGTTCGCCCCGACCTTGAACCTTCATGACATCGATCCTCGCTGCGGTAGGCTCGATTACATCCGAGATGAATGCCGGCTGCTCGAGACAAGGTTTGTCATAACGAATAACTTTGCCTTCGGCGGAGTCAACACCTCGCTGATCTTCAAGCGGTGGGATGGCGAGTGAGCGACCGCGAGGCGACCGACCCAAGGAGGTGGGTCAGGCTGAAGTTTTCCGAGGTGCGTAAAACGTCCGAGGTGCGTAGAATGTCTATCGACCGAAGTTCCGTGGTAAAGATGTCGCGGCCGCAGTATGGTCCGCCGCGCGAAAAGGAGTGACCGATGCTTTGTGACCGTTATCTCAGAGGAGTGCTTACGGTGATCGCAGTGGCGCTGAGCGCGATCGCGCTCAACGCGTGGCTCACGACCGTCGGCTTGCCCCGCGCCGAGGCGCAGGGCGCCAAGTACGACATCTCCATCCCCAAATCGTGGGGGAAGGTTGTCGGCTTCGCCGGCGGCGACATCCTCTTCGAGGACCATGAGGGCAACCTCCGCCAGGTGGAGACCTACGGTAAGGGGTCGGACTTCCCGCGCGTCAAGGTCAATGTGATGCGAAAGTGACGCGGCCGACCTCAGGTCTGCCGCCTCAAAACAAGGCACGCCACGAACACCTGCGAACGAGGGCGCGCTCATCGTGCCCGAACCGGCGACCGCTCGGCGGCGCGAGATCAAGACGCCCGTGCGCTGAGGGCTGAGGGCCGGTCGTTGAGGGCTGTATGCCGGCCGTACGCTGGGTTCCGCGCCGTCGCAGCGCGCCCTCGATGCTGAGAGCGGGCTTTAGTCGCCTAAGACTAGTAGCCTCAGCCCTTCGCGATCTTCTCGATCTCCTTCTTCGGCAGGGTCTGCAGGCGGGAGAGGAGCGACTTCACCCGCCGCTCGCTCGAGTGGTCGGCGAGGATGAGCTTCTTCGAGCGCGTGCCGTTGACGATGTAGGCCACCCAATCGTCGAGGTTCGGCGTTCCGCGCCAGGCGACCGTGACGCCCGAGAGGCGCATGCGGCGACGGCCTTCCACCTTCGCGAGCGGCTTGCGGCTTCCGTCCATTGTGCCCTCTATCTCGCTACACTGCGCCGGTCGGGTGGGACCGAAGAGCGGGTTGAGCCAAGTCTGAGAACATTGCCTGCCAAACTTACGAGCGGCGCGATTTCCGTGTCAAGGTCTCCTTTGTCCGCTAGAAATGCCCGCGCGAGGCGATGCGATGGCACGCGGACCGCGTGTAATCGGGAAAACTTCGTGGTCTGCCCTCCGTGGACGAATGGACCGGTACAATTCGCCAGCCTGCCCGCGAGACCGCGCCAGGGCGTGTGATTTTGGCGTCTGTGGATAGCGGTGGACATGTGGATAAGCTGTGAGCAGTTTTTGGCGCGCCGCCGGCTCAGGTGCGCGCGGCGAGGAGCCGCTCGAGGATCTCCCGCGCGAGAATGGGGCCGCGCGTGATGAATCCGGTGAAATATCCGACCGCGGTCGCGCCTTCCCGGAGGAGCTCGAGGGCTTTTTCGGGCGAATCCACGCCGCCGGTGGCGATGATCTCGAGCCCGGCGAATTTCGCGCGCGTCCGCCGCAGGTTCGCGAGCGTTTGGGCGAAGATCTGCGGTCCGGAGAGGCCGCCGGTCCTCTGGGACAGCCTCGGCTCGTCCACGCGGCGTGTGTTGCCGTAGTTCACGATGCGGATCCCGGCCTCGAGCGCGGCCGGGATGATCTGCGCCTCGTTCGCGTCCGCAAAGTCGGGCGAGAGCTTGACGATGAGGGGCTTCGCCGTGGCCGCGCGCACGGCCCGCAGGAGCGTCACCAGCTCCGCGGGCCGGCGGCTCCACTCGTAGACGAGCGCCGTGTTGGGCGAGGAGATGTTGAACTCGACCAGGTCGCCGAGCGGGCCGAGCGCCTGGACGAGCGCGACGTAATCGTCCACCGATTCGCCCGCGACGCTCACGATCAACGGCACGCGGTGCGGCAGCCCCGCGAGCAGGGCACGGAAAGCCTCGAGCCCTGGGTTCTGAAAGCCGTTGCAGTTCACGAGGCCGGGCCCGGCCGTGGTCCGCACGCGGACCAGGTTCGGCTGCGGATGGCCGGGCCGCGCCTGCCGCGTGATGGACTTCGCCGTGACGGCGCCGAAGCCGAGCCCCATCGCGCGCCGGAGGATGCGCGGGTCGTAGTACATCGCCGCGAGGATGAGCGGGTTCGGCAGCCGCACGCCGCCGAGCGTCACCGCGAGGCGCGGGTCCTCGAGGCGGAACGCGCCGAGGCGGTCCCACGGGAGGAGCTTGAGCGCCGTCTGCCCGAGCGCGATCGCCGTCGGCTCGGGAAGGCGGCAGAGCAGGCCGTCGTAGAGGACGCGGTAGAGGGCCCCGATGGCTCGCGTCATGCGGAAACCGCCCGAGAATAGCACACGGTTCTTGACGATGGGGGACGAGGCCTTTAGGGTAAGGCATTGATTCACATCGTGAACTCGCGGGTCCTGCTCGCGCTCGGCGCGGCGCTCCTCACGGGGGCGTGCGCGATCGGCCCCCTCGGGGTACCGCCGCTCGACGGCGCCGCGGGCGACGACGTCACCGCGCCGGCCTTCGTCTTCGCCGCGGACACGTTCGCCTTCCCCAACGAGATCCGTGCGCGGCACCCGGACGTCCACGACCTCTACGCGAACTATTGCTTCGTGCTGGCGCGCGGCGTCCGCCAGTTCCAGCAGTTCGCGCGGTTCGACCCGGCGCTGCCGAAGCGCGACCACGCGGGCTACGTGGCCCTCGTGCGACGCATCGCGGCGCGCGCGCCCTGGGAGCCGGCGCTGCCGTCGGCGGAGCGCGTGCCGATCCCCGGCTACGCGGACCTGCGCGAGTTCTCGCGCGCCGAGGAGTCGGCGGTGAAGGAGGGGCTCGGCGGGCGGTTCTGGACGATGGCGCACTGGACGAACTGGCGGGTCGGCTTCGTCGTGACGCGCGCCCACCAGGAGAACGTCGCGCGCGAGATCGTCGAGGAGCTCCGCGCGGGCCGCCTCGTTCAGCTTCTGATCACGAACTGGCCGAAGCCCGAGCTGAACCACACGGTCGTCGCGTTCGCGGCGCACGACACGGGCGCCGGCATCGACTTCAGCGTCTCGGACCCGAACGACCCGAGCGAGCCCGGCGTCCTCACCTGGCGCCGCGCGACCCGGCGCTTCTGGGCGACGCACGTCTACGACACCGAGCCCGGCGACATCCGGGTCTTCCGGATGTACTTCTCGCGGCTGCTCTGATGACCCGCGTGCCCGCCGCGCCGCCCGGCGCGCTCACGCTTCCGGACACCCCGCCGCGCTGGTACGCCCACGACTGGAACCGCGCGGCCGTCTATCGGGTCGGCGCGGGCGTCCTCGGCGCCCTGCCACGCCGCGCGCGGCTCGGGCTCGCGGCGGCGGTCGCCGCGGTGGCGCCGTTCCCGGCCGAGCGCGCCGTGGTCCGCGCGAACCTCGCGCGCATCGCGCCCGGCCTCACCGCGGCGGAGCGCCGGGCCCTCGCGCGCCGGGTGTTCCGCTGCTTCGCCATGTGCTTTGCCGATCTCCTCACCGCGAACCGCTCCGACAGGGAGGCCGGCGGCCTGCTCGCAGGCGTCGAGGGCGAGGAGCATCTCCACGCCGCGCTCGCCGCCGGGCGCGGCGTCATCTTCCTGACGGCGCACTTCGGGAACTGGGAGCTCGCCGGCCGGCTCCTCCTGCGCCGCTTCCGCCGGCCGACCCACGTGCTGGTCACCGCCGAGCCCGATCCCGGCGTCGAGGCGTTCCTCCGCGGCGGGGGACCGCTCAGGTTCGTGACGCGCGATCACCCGGTCGCGGGCGTGACGCTACTGACGGCGCTGCGGCGCAACGAGGTGGTCGCGATGCAGGGTGACCGGGGGCTCGGCACTCGCGGCGACCTCGCGCTCCCGTTCTTCGGCGCCCCCGCGGCATTCCCGCTCGGGCCGTTCGTGCTGGCGCGCGCCGCGGGCGCGCCGCTCCTGCCGGCCTTCTGCGCGCTGCGCGACGACCGGCGCTACGCGGTCACGCTCGGCGCCCCGATCCGCGTGGCCCCCGAGGGCGAGGCCGCGGCGCTCGCGGCGTGGGTGCGGGTGCTCGAAGACCGCGTGCGGCGCCAGCCCGAGCAGTGGTTCAACTTCTTCGACGTCTGGGGCGGCGCCCCTGCGCGCTGAGCCCGTCGTCATCGTGGCCGCGGGGGCCGTCACCCCGATCGGGGGCGATCTCGACGCCTTCTGGTCCGGGCTCGTGACGGGCAGCGACGGCATCACACGGATCGAGCGCTTCCCCGTGGACGACCTCCGCGTGGGGCGCGGCGGCGAGATCAAGAAGCTCCGCGCGGGGCGGCCGCCGGGTCCGGGGTGCCGCGCCTCACAGCTCCTCTTCGCCGCGGCGGACGACCTGGTGGCGCGCGCGCCGCTCGACGCGCCGGCCGGCCGCGTCGCCGTGGTCGTCGGCACCGCGCTCGGCGGCGTCGAGGAGCTCGAGGCCGCGCTCGAGCCCGGCGGCACCCTGCGCCAGGCCGCGGGCGCGCTCTACGACGCTCCCGCGCACGCGCTGGCGCGCCGGCTCGGCGCGCGCGGGCCGGTGCTGACCGTCTCCACGGCGTGCGCGTCGGGGGCGACGGCGCTCGGCGTCGCCGCCGACCTCCTGCGCGAGGGCGCCGCCGACCGCGTCGTGGCCGGCGGGTACGACGTCCTCTGCCGCTTCGTCATGCGCGGCTTCGACGCGCTCCGCTCGCTCACCCGCGAGCGCGTCCGGCCGTTCGACCGCCGTCGCAGCGGGCTCCTGCTCGGGGAGGGCGCGGGCCTCGTCCTGATGGCGCGCGAGGCCGACGCGCGGGGCCCGCGGCTCGGTCGCCTCCTCGGCCACGCGAGCGCGAGCGACGGCTCGCATCTGACGGCGCCCGCGCCCGACGGCCGGGGCCTCGAATTCGCGGTCCGCGCGGCGATGGACGAGGCGGGCGTCGCGGCGTCGGACGTGGACTTCGTGAGCGCTCACGGGACCGCGACGCCGTTGAACGACCGGGTGGAGACCGAGGTGCTCCGGCGCGTGCTGGGGCCCCGGGCCACGGCGATCCCGATGAACTCGATCAAGGGCGGGCTCGGCCACACGATGGGCGCGGCGGCGACGCTGGAGGCCATCATGTGCCTGCTCGCCTCGCGCGAAGGCGTCGTGCCGCACACGGTCGGCCTCGAGGAGCGCGATCCCAGCTGCGATCTGGACTACGTCGCCGCGGCGCCGCGCGTGGCGCGGCCGCGCGTGAGCCTCAGCACCTCGCTCGGCTTTGGTGGGTGCAACGCCGCGCTCGTGCTGGAAGGGGCGGGCGCGTGAGGGGCGCGGCCGTCACCGGCGTCGGGCTCTTGACCGGGTGGGGCGAGGGCGTCGCCGCGCTCCCCGCCGACGCGCGGGCTTCCGCGGGCGGGCGGCGGATCGTCACGCTGGCGCGCCCGGCGCTCGCGGGCGAGCGCTTCAGGCGGGCCACGCGCGAGTGCCTGCTCGGTGTCGCGGCGGTCGAGGCGCTGCTCCGCGACGCCGGCCTCGCGCGCGCCGACGTCGGGGGCAGCGACACGGCGCTGGTCTACGTCACCGCGGCCGCGTACGGCGCCTCGAACCTGGATTTCGTTCGCGCCGGGGGAAAGCCGGGGGCGTTGCACTTCCCGTACACGGCGCCGAGCGCGGTGCCGGGGGAGGTCGCGATCGAGTTCGGGCTCACCGGCGCGTACACGATCCTGATCGGCGGGGCCGCGGCGACGCTCGACGCGCTCCGGCAGGCGACGCGCCTCCTGGCCGGTGGCCGGTGCCGGCGGGCGCTCGTTCTCGCGGTCGAGACGTTCGCCGAGTGCGAAGCGCTCTGGACCCGGGCGCGCTGGCTCGCCGGGCGGCCGCTGGTCGAGTCGGCGGCCTGCGCGCTCCTCGTTCCCGCGGACGCCGACACACCGCTCTCGCCGGCGCCCGAGCGCTCGGCCCTCGAGACGCTTGCCCGGGCGCGGGCCGGCGAGACGCTCGCCTGCGCGCCGCTCGTGGGGCTGGCGCTCGCCCGTGCCGCGGGGCCGGCCGGCGCGGTGACGCTCAGCGGGGAGTGGCGGGGCCGGCGCGCAGCGCTCGCGATTCAGGCACACTAGGAGGGCGATGGAACCCAAGGAAGTGCTCGACGAGCTGAAGACCATCCTGACGGCGCGGCTCAAGTTCGACCCGACGCGGGCCAGCGAGACCACGATGGAGACGGCGCTGCCCAAGGGCGTCGAGGGCTCGATCGGTCTCGACTCGCTCGACTTCATCGAGCTGTCCATCGCCATCGAGGAGCGCTTCGGCATCGTGCTCGACGAGTCGGAGGACCTGACCGCGCACTTCGCGTCCTTCGACGCGCTCTGCCGGTACATCGTCTCGCGGATGGGCGGCGCGTGAGCCCGGTCGTCGTCACCGGCCTCGGGGTCGTGAGCCCGTTCGGCGCGGGCGTGAAGGCGTACTGGAACGGCCTCGCCGCCGGCGCGTGCGCGATCCGGCCGGTGACGCTCATCGAGACCGACGGCTTCCGCTGCCGGATCGCCGCCGAGGTTCCCGAGCGCCTCGGCGGCTCGCCGCGGCGCTCGCGGGCCGACCGGCTCGCGCTCGCCGCCGCGCGCGAGGCGGTCGCGGACGCCGGGCTCTCGCGGGACGAGCGCGCCGCGGCGGCGCTGATCGTCGGCGCCGTCGGCGGCGGGATGCTCGAGGCCGAGGCGTGGTATTGGGCGCGCTCCCGCGGCGAGCCGCCCAGGGACGTGCGCGGGCTCCGCGCCACGTTCCCCCTGTCCCACGCCGCCGTCGTCGGCGCGGCCCTCGGCCTCGGGGGGCCGCGCGAGACGCTCGTCACCGCGTGCAGCTCCGGCGCCGCGGCGCTGGCCGTCGCGGCCGAGCTGGTCGCGGCGGGCGAGGCGCCCGTCGCGCTCGCGGGCGGCGTGGACGCCCTCACGCGCATCTGCTTCATGGGCTTCAACGCGCTCCGCCTCCTCGACCCCGAGCCGTGCCGGCCGTTCGATCGCGATCGGCGCGGCATGTCCGTCGGCGAGGGCGCGGCGTTCGTCGTCCTCGAGGACCGCGCGCGCGCCCGGGCGCGGGGGGCCCGCGTCTACGCCGAGCTCGCCGGCTACGGGATGACGACCGACGCCTTCCACGTCACCTCACCCCACCCGGAGGGCGAGGGCATGGCGCGAGCGATGCGGTCGGCCCTCGAGCGGTCGGGCGTGGCGCCGGGCGCCGTCGGTTACGCGAACGCCCACGGCACGGCGACGCCGCAGAACGACCGGATCGAGGCGCGCGCGATCCGCGAGGTGTTCGGCGAGGGTCGCCTCCTCGTCAGCTCGACCAAGTCGATGATCGGCCACACGATGGCGGCGGCCGGCGCGCTCGAGGCCGTCGCGACCGTGCTGGCGCTCGGCCACGAGGTGATACCACCGACCGCGACGCTCGTGACCCCCGACCCGGAGGTCGCCTTCGACTGCGTGCCGCGCGTCGCGCGCGAGGCCGCCGTCGAGTTTGCCATCTCGAACTCGTTCGGCTTCGGCGGCCAGAACGTCACGCTGCTCTTCGGGCGGGCTGAGCGATGACTCGCGTCCTCATCACCGGCGTCGGCGCGGTGACCGGCGCCGTCACCGGCGGCCGCGAGGAGATCGGCGGAGCGCTTGCCCACGCAGGCGACGCTCCGGCGCGGGTGGCCGACGCGACGCTCGCCGGGCTGATCGACCAGGCCGACGCGCGGCGCCTCTCGCGCGTGTGCCAGCTCGCGGTCGCCGCCGGACGGCTGGCGCTCGCCGACGCCGGGCGCGAGGGCGCCGACGGCCTCGGGATGGTCCTCGGGACGGAGTTCGGCGATCTCACCTCGACGCTCGGGTTCGTGGACGGCTTCCTGCGCCGCGGGCCCCAGGGGCTCTCCGCGCTCCTCTTCCCGAACACCGTGATGAACGCGATGGCGGCGACCGCGACGATCGCGGTCCGCGCGCGCGAGCTCTCGCTGACCCTGAACGCGCCGACGGTGGCGGGGGAGCTCGCCGTCGCGCGCGCGGCAGCCCTGATCCGCGCGGGCCGCGTCGAGGCGGTGCTCGCCGGCGGGGTGGACGAGCTCGATCCGCTGGTCGCCGAGATCCTCGACGGGATGGGGGCCGGCGACGAGCTGCGCGGCGAGGGCGCGGGGTTCGTCGTGCTCGAGACCGAGGCGGCGGCGCGCGCGCGGGGCGCGCGGGTGCTCGGCGAGCTCGCGGGCGCCGCGTCGCGCGCGCTGCCGGCGCGCCCCTACGGCGTCGGCCGCCGGGCGGAGTCGCGCGCGATCG
>Ga0099828_10002209_pt1 | contig 13343 bp, 11 predicted proteins | sample CZO8metaG_2_FD_79338 | JGI IMG/M metagenome (GOLD analysis project Ga0099828, IMG submission 79338) | Vadose zone soil microbial communities from the Eel River Critical Zone Observatory, Northern California, USA - CZOApr15con2H1.8 metaG | ecosystem: Environmental > Terrestrial > Soil > Vadose...
ACAGGTAGTTGTGTCTCATTGGTTCCTCAAGGTTCGGTTGGCGATAACCTAACGAATTGCCGCGCAATATTAGTATGAGCGCCCCCTCTTTGTCTATGCTTTCATTTCAGAGGGGATCTGGCGCGGCATCGCGGCCAGCTTGCTTGACACCCCTTTTCCAGCGCTTGTAAGATAACAAGATTCTGCGGTTCTCGCCTCATTTGAGGAGTTAGGCGACAACGCGGTCACGGTCGGGTTCCCCTTACTGGCCTTCGGCAGCATTCTCGGGGCGATGGGGCCAATATTCTCCCTCGCAGGATACCCCGCAGCTTGCTGCGGGGGGGCTTCATGCCCGGGGGTGGCTATTGGAGCTGGGGATCTCAGGAACACCTGGTTGCTGATCGTGTGGTTGATTTACGACGCCTATACCCATGCCCGCATTGATCAACAGGCCGGCATCCGCGAGATTGTCCTCGGGCCGCGTGACTGGATGAGACTCGACAGCCTGCAAGTCCTGACCAAGTTGCTCAACGTCACGCCCAAGGCGGCGGACGCTCAGCAATCGGATCGCGGAGCGAGGAAGGGATGATGAGGCTCGCGATTGCTGGAGCAGCCGTCTGTCTGATGGTCGCGCTGGTTGGGATAGGCGGTGCGGCGGCGCCGGATATCCCGCCGGTCACTGAACGCAACGTCGTCAAGCTGGGTGAGCCGGCGCCGAACTTCCAGCTCCCAGATTTGAATGGCCATCTCGTGGCGCTTTCGGACTTGCGTGGCAAAGTGGTAATGCTGAATTTTTGGGCCACCTGGTGCGGCCCCTGCCGGGTAGAGATGCCGACGATGGAGCAGCTCTATCGGACGTTTTCGCGGAAGGATTTTGAGATTCTCGCCGTGTCCATCGACGTGCAAGGCGTGGCGATCACCAGGCCGTTTCAGCAAGAGTATCATCTGACGTTTCCCATCCTCCACGATGCCGATTATCGTGTGGGATTGATGTATGGCGCACGGAGCATCCCGATGACTTTCCTGGTTGATCGACAGGGGGTTCTCCGCCACCAGATCTTCGGCGCGCGTGACTGGGGAGCTTCCGATGCGCGTCAGCTCGTGCAGATGTTGATGAAATCCTAGGCCATGTCGCAATCGACCACTAATATCTCTCTCGTGGCTGGCTTTTCGGCTGGGTTGCTGTCGTTCGTCTCGCCCTGCGTGCTCCCGCTGATTCCCTCCTACATCTCGTACATCACCGGGCTGTCCATCGAACAACTCACCGACTCGACGGTGCGGTCGAAGTTCAAAAAAACCATTGTCGTCAACGCCCTGTTGTTTATCGCTGGATTTTCAGTAGTATTTGTGGCCTTCGGCGCGTCGGCCAGCTTCATCGGACAGGTCTTGATTGCCTATCAAGAGCACATTCGACGGATCGGTGGGATACTGATCGTCATCTTCGGCCTCTATTTATTGGGGATCTTGAATATCAATTTTCTGAAAATGGAGCATCGTTTCCAATTCAGAAATAGACCGGTCGGGTATGTGGGATCGTTCTTGATCGGCGTGGCGTTTGCCGCCGGGTGGACGCCTTGCGTCGGGCCGGTACTCGGGACCATCTTGATGTACGCCAGCACCACCAACTCGATGCTGGAAGGGGTGCTGTTGCTGACGAGCTATTCGTTGGGATTGGGGTTGCCGTTGTTGCTCACGGCCCTGGGGGTGGATCGGTTCCTCAGCTATTTCAAACAGGCGCGTCTGTATTTGTGGGGCGTCTCCACTTTGAGCGGGGTGGTGCTGATCGTCGTGGGCGTCATGATATACGCCAATACCATCACGATGATTACCGGCTTTTTACAGCAGTATGGGATTGGTTGGTATCTTGGGCAGTGACGCAGAAGGTGTAACTGCCAGTGTAGAGTTCTGAGTCAGCAGAACTCCGCTCTCATAACCGTGCACGCACAATTGCAACTCAGCTTTGAGCACTCAGCACTTAGAATTTAGACTTCCTCCTCCCAATGCGTACTCTGCCTGACGTCAAAGCCTACGATGCCGTGGTTGTCGGCATGGGGCCGGCCGGTGCCACTGCCGCCTACCAGTTGAGTCGAGCCGGCCTGTCTGTGCTCGGGCTCGACAAGGCGACGCATCCACGGTACAAAGTCTGCGGCGGCGGGTTGTCCGCCCGCATCGACCGCATTTTGGAAGACGATTACAAGTCGGTCGTCGAGCATACAGTCTACGGTGTACAGTTTTCATACCGCGGTGCGGATCCCTTTTCCATCGATTCCTCCAGCCCGATTGCTTACATGGTCATGCGCGATCGGTTTGACCATTTCCTCGTGGAAAAAGCGAGGCGCGTGGGCACCGAGGTGCACCAAGGCGAGCAGGCGACGTCCTATCGGCAGCTCTCCGACAGCATTGAAGTGACGACGGTCCGGGGCCGGTACCTGGCCAAGGCTCTGATCGGAGCGGATGGGGCGAACAGCCTGGTGGCGCAGCAGTTGTTCCCGGGACGCCAGAGCCGTCGGATGGCGACCCTGGAGAGCGAACTCGCGATCGGGCCTGCACCTCTTTATCCCGGCACCGGCCGCGTGCTCATCGATATCGGCGCGACACCCAAAGGCTACGCCTGGATCTTCCCGAAGCAGGAACGACTCTCGATCGGGGTGGCAGAGATTTGCGGAAGCCTAGCGAGCCCGAAGAAGACTTTCGATCAGTTCGTGCGGGACGAAAAAGGATTGGCTCCGTGGCAGGTACCACAGCCGGCCGGCCATCCACTTCCGCTCTTCAGTGAGCAAAGCGGGGCCAAGGACTATCGGGAGTCAGTCGGATTGGTGAGTGGCCGCGCCTTGCTGGTGGGAGACGCCGGGCACCTTGTCGATCCCTTGTTCGGCGAAGGCATCTATTACGCGGTGAGGTCCGGGCAGTTGGCTGCAGAATCGATTCTGGATCAAGTTCATGATCGGCGACGGTCGCTGGCCGATTACGAAGAGGCTGTCCGGCGGGAAATATACGAGGAATTTCGGGTGGCGTTCCGCATGGCGCTCATCGTCTATACGTTTCCGCGTCTCTGCCACCGCCTTATGCCCCGCTATCAAAACATCATCATGCTCTACTACGACGTGCTTCGCGGGCGTGAGACCTACCAAACGTTCTTCGCCCGCGCGAAGTATGTGATCAAATCCTCCTTCAAAGAACTGCTCCTTGAAGCGGTTGCGCTCCGTTGAATTCAGAATAGCCTTCAGCGATCAGGGGTCAGCTTTCAGCAAAGGCTAGAGACTGTATTGAAATTGTTGCAGTGCGAGTTTCTGCTGAGAGCTAAGAGCTGATGGCTTCCCGGCTATTCTTTCAGCACCAGGCGCCGAGGCGGCAGCTTACAAAAGACTGGCGCAATGCCGTGGCGGAAGGGAGGTGGAACGATCCAGCGGGGACAGAAGGGATCAGTCCAGCGGCGCGACTCGGCTGATTCCCCGATGGGGGTGCAGTTGGCGAAGTAGAGGAGGGCGTGGGTTCGACATTTTCGGCCAGTAACGTCGCGGGTTTCGCCCCTTCAATTTTCGCGAGCAGGCTCCTCCCCGCACTGGAACGCGCACTGTCCGGGTATTTTTCTGCCAGCAGCGTCAGCTTTTCGCTGGCCCAATCGTCCGCACCCAGGTCGTGGTAGCTGAGTGCCAGAAAGTACAGGGCATCGGGCGCGACCGACTTGTCGGGGTACAGTTTCATGATTTGTTCGAAGCGATGTGCGGCGGCTAGATATGAGCCCCGCCGATAATAGAATTCCCCCACAAAGAGATGCATCTGCGCCAGGAGGTCGTGACATTCTTGGAGCTTCTGGAGCGCTGGGCCGTCATACCGGCTTCCCTGAAAATCTTTCCGCAGCCGTTCAAAGGCCTCGATGGCTTTCTGAATGGGGCCCGGATCACGCTGGATTCCCTTGGTCAGTTTCATCTGGCTTTCCCCGATTCGGAACAACGCATAGGAGGCGAGGATGTGGGTGTGATGGAGATCGAGGAAATGGTTATACTCGACGATGGCTTCTGCATATTCCTCTCTCTCGAAGAACGCCTCTCCTCGCTTCATGATGACGTTGGGGTCGTAGTTCTTTTTCATCGTATCGCCCAAGAAAATCTGCTCGTCAGTGCCGCTCAGAGCTTTCTTCGCGGTGTCCTGATTCTTGGGTGTGCTGGAGCAGGCGGTGATGAGACAGAACACCGCGACAGAGAGGCCAAGGGCCGCTGTAAGTCGTGGCGCAGCAGTCAAGATGGGAAAGGAGCGTACCATCACTGCGTGAAAATGTAGCAGGAGTCCCGGTTGAATGCAAGGTTTCGACTCCATAAGTTGACCCCTGTGGAACCGGGACCTATCAGGCTGCGGGGGAAACCATTTCGGCATAGTAGAACTTCGATGGCCGACACGTCTAGGACAAGAGGAGGACCCCCCCCCACAGGATGCTCAAAAAGGCCGTCCAGCAAGGCCGCAGTGAGCGAAGAGGCGATGCGTACTCTGTTCGGTACGGGGAGCCTCTGAGCGAAGCGAGAACGCCGCTGGCGGACTTTTTGAGCATCCTGCTATAATCCCGCCGATATTGCAGCGAACCACACAGTATTCAGACATATGATACGGACGAGGATTATTGGGACGGGCTCATACCTCCCTGAACGGGTGGTGTCGAATCGTGAGGTGGGGGCTTCGTTGGGCATTGAGCCCGCGGTTGTCTCTCGCTTGACAGGAATTCAGGAGCGACGGAGGGCCGATGCGTCCCAAGCGTCTTCTGATCTTGCGGTGGAAGCAGCTAGGCCGGCGCTTAAGGCTGCCGGACTCCCGGTTTCTGAGCTGGGGGCGATTCTGCTTTCGACAACCTCTCCCGATACGGTCTTTCCCTCCACCGCCTGCCATGTTCAGCGAATGCTTGGGTGTTCCACGATACCGGCATTCGACGTGGCGGCTTCCTGTTCGGGCTTTCTCTATGGACTCTCAATGGCCGATGCGATGATTCGGAGCGGGCAGGTCAAGACGTGTTTGGTAGTGGCCGCAGAAGTGAAGTCTCGTTCCGTCGATCCCGCCGATGGCGATACGGGTCTCTTATTCGGCGATGGAGCCGGTGCGGTCGTGTCGCGGGGCGAGACAGAGGCAGGCCAGCTGAGCCGGGGGCTCTTGGGGCTCCGTCTCCACGCGGACGGTGCCCAGCATGGCTTAATTAGGATTCCCGCAGGCGGATCGCGCCGGCCAACTACGTCGGGGACGGTCGAGGCGAAGAGCCATACGTTGCGGATGCAAGGGGCGCCGCTTTTTCGTTTGGCGGTCAAGCGATTGGACCAGGCCATCCGCGAGATCGTAAAAGAGTTCGGTGTCGATATACAGGATATCGCGCAGCTGGTATTGCACCAAGCCAACGGGCGGATTCTCGACCAGCTCACGAAGCGGCTTGGGGTCTCGCCGGAACGGGTCTGTTCCGTGATCGGACGCTACGGCAATACGTCGTCGGCGTCATTGCCGATCGCGCTCGACCATGCAGTCCGGTCAGGAAGGATCCTGCCACACGACATCGTCCTGCTGGGCAGTTTTGGCGGTGGCGTGACGTGGGCGACAGGGTTGGTTCGGTGGTAAGGCTGTGTAATAGGATGCTGAAACAGTCCGCCAGCACCACAGACCGTGGCGCGTGAAGCGCGAGATATGCGAGCAAGGCGCGACGTGAACAGATTGGATTCCCACCTCGTTGGGCCCGTCTCGCTCGTCCCGCATGTCTCGCCTTTCCCGCCCGTTGTCTCAGACGCGCTGACTAGTAGAGCTCTGGCGTGCCTATAGAGTTTTTCTGTAGCCTGCCAGGCACGGGTGTGACGGTGCTGTCAATCTGGCCGTGAGAAACGCCGATTGTATCTGAACTGAGGAGCCACGCGATGCTGTTTGGATTGATCCCTCAAGAAGAAGCCTTCTTTGAGCTGTTCAAGGAGGCCGCACATAACATGATTGAGGGGAGCCGTCTCCTGAAGGTGATGATGGAGGATTTCCGGTCTCCCATCGAACAAGCCAAGGGGATCAAAGACGTTGAGCACGTTGGAGATGGCATCACGCACGACATTGCGCGTCGATTGAACAAGACCTTTATTACGCCGATCGATCGGGAAGACATTCATGACCTCGCCAGCGCCCTCGACGATATTCTGGATGTCACGGAGGCGATCGCCGACCGCTTCGTGTTATACAAGGTGGCGAAGCCGACCGAGATGGCGATCAAGCTAGCCGACATTCTTTACCAGGCATCTGTGGCCGTGGGGCGAGGTGTAGACCTCCTGGGCCTTCCGCATCCGGAGATGAAGAAATGCAGTGTGCAGGTGAACAGCCTGGAGAACGAGGCCGACCGAGTCTCCCGCGATGCGATTTCCGCCCTCTTTGAAAAAGAAACCAATCCGATCGCGGTGATCATGTGGAAAGAAATTTACGAGAACTTCGAAGCGGGAACCGACCGCTGCGAAGACGTCGCGAACATTCTTGAGCGGATCGCGCTCAAACACCACTAGTTCACGTAAGACGGAATACGTTAAACGTGAAAGGCGGATGCAAGAGAGAACCTCATGACAGTCCGGTTCCTACCTGAATGATTCCACACGTTTCACCTTTTACGTTTCACGTCTCACGGTTGGGCCATGCCTGACCTGACTGGAATGTTGCTCATCGTGGTTGTGTTGGCGCTCTTGTTCGACTTTTCGAACGGGTGGCATGACAGTGCCAACGCCATTGCGACCGTCGTCTCGACGAGAGTCGTGAGCCCGTTTGTGGCGGTCATGGCAGCCGGTGTCCTCAATGTGGCCGGGGCATTCATGTCCACCGCCGTGGCCAAGATGGTGGGGTCGGGGATTGTTAATCCGGCTTTTGTCACCCAAGAAATGGTTGCGGCGGCATTGGCCGGTGCGATCTTGTGGAATCTCTTCACGCTGTTGTTGGGATTGCCGACCAGTTCCTCTCATGCCTTGCTCGGCGGACTGGTCGGGGCTGCGGTGACCCATGGAGGGTGGGCCACGGTGAAGTGGTCCGGGCTTCGACCGGTGATGGAAGCCATGGTGCTTGCGCCGTTCTTTGGCTTTGCCATCGGGTTTTCGTTGATGGTGTTGATCAGTTGGGTCTGTTTTCGTGTGACCCGGAGCGTGGCCACTCGGCTGTTCAAACGGCTGCAACTGGTGTCCGCCTGTTTCATGGCGTTCAGTCACGGCTCCAACGATGCGCAGAAGGCCATGGGGATCATTACGTTGGCGTTGCTCTCTGCGGGGCAGATTCCTTCGGGTGAGGTGCCGGGTTGGGTGATCGGCGCCTGCGCGGTTGCGATGGGATTGGGAACGGCCGTGGGCGGCTGGCGGATCGTCCGTACGCTGGGAATGGGCATCGTCAAGCTGGAACCGGTGCATGGGTTTGCTGCGGAGACCGGTGCCGCGGCGGTGCTGCTCGTGACGGCGTACATTGGTCTGCCGGTGAGCACCACTCAGACCATCACGACGTCGGTCATGGGGGTCGGCGCGATCAAGCGACTCTCGGCGGTGCGCTGGGGCGTCACCAAGAAAATCTTGTACGCCTGGATTTTCACGCTTCCTGGCGCCGCTCTTCTCGCGTCGCTCATCTATTATCTGATCGGGATCAGGTTTAGCTGACCGGGTGACTGATCTGTTGGACGGGTAGCCGGACGACAAAACGGCTGCCGGTCGGGACGTTCGCTTCGACCCACACCCGCCCGCCCAGACCTTCGACAATATGCCTGACGATCGCCAGCCCGAGCCCTGTTCCACCTAACTCACGCGAGCGGGCCTTATCGACTCGATAAAATCGTTCGAATACGCGTGGGCGATCCATTTCAGGAATTCCCATGCCGGTATCGGTCACGCTCAGCTCCACAGCCGTGGCAATCACGGGCTGTTCGGCATCGTCCGAAACCGGGTGGGCCGCCACGGTGATGGTCCCGTTCTCGGGGGTGTATTTGACAGCGTTATCGAGCAAGTTGGACAGGACTTGTATCAGCCGGTCTTCATCGCCGAGCACAGCAGGCAGATTGTCCTCCACGAAGGAGACGAGCCGGTGCCCCTTCTTGTCTGCTAAGGGCTTGATCATGGCCAGCGTTCGTTCGATGACACCCTGGATATGGAGCGGCTCTCGCTTGAACTGGACCTGCCCGGATTCGATTTTTGACAGCTGAAGGAGGTCTTCTAGAATCAGGTTCAGCCGGTCGCTTTGCTTGAGAATGATGTCGAGGAATTTTGTGTTAGTCTCAGGATCGTCTTTGGCGCCATCGAGCAAGGCTTCGATATACCCCTTGATCGACGTGAGCGGGGTCCTCAGCTCGTGGGACACGTTGGCGACGAAATCTTTCCGGATAATTTCCAGGCGGCGTAATTCTGTCATGTCGTGAAAGACAAGAATCGCGCACGCTTCGTTCTCTCGATCGCAATCAGTAACCGAGGCCTCGATATGGAGACGGCGACCGCTCGGGTGCAGGAGAATTTCATCTTCTTCGTTTATTCGTTTCGTCAGGACCGTTGAGACTAACGTATCCAACTGAGGATGCCGGAAGACATCGGAGCAGGGGTGTCCCCGTGCTTCCATCCTGGTGACGTCGAACATCCGTTCCAGCGCGGGATTGATTTGCAGCACGCGACCTCGACGGTCCAGGACCATCACGCCTTCGACCATCGAGGTCAGCATGGCCAAGAGCTGGGATCGATCGTCGGAGAGTTCATCGATCTTGGTTCTCAGTTGGTCCGTCATGTGGTTGAGCGTGTCGGCTAAGAGGCCGACTTCATCCCGTGATCCGGTCCGAATGCGGACCGCAAGGTCCCCCTTCGCCAGCTGCTGTGCGGCGATCGCAATATCGGACAGGGGTTTCGTGATGCTGTGAGCGAGCCACACACTCAGCGCGACGGCAATCAAGAATGCAATCCCGAAGGCGAGGGCCAAGTCTTGGTGCAACTTGGCCACTTCACGATCAAATGTCGTCATCGGTAACCCCAGCCTCAAGAAGACAGCGGGCGTCGCCTGGTTCGCACCGCTCAGACCGACAGCCAAATACAACGTGCGCTCACCGGTGGTGTGACTCGTGCGGAGATCCGTTCCGCGCCCGGTGGCAACGGCTTGCTGAATTTCCGGTCGTGCCCGGTGGTTCTCAAGCGTGGCGAGGAGGCTATCCGAGACGGCGCTGTCGGCCAACACCCGTCCATCCGGAGCAATGACGGTCACACGTGCGAGGGCTCGCGTGCTGAGATCTCGTACGGCTGCCTGTAATTGGGGGGTCGAAGACAGTGCCCCTGATTGCGTCAGAAACGGCTGCAGCCCGTATGCGACGAGACTGGTTCGAGCCTCCAGTATCTGGCCCGATCGGACGATCTCCTTTTGATCAAGGGAGCGAACCGCCAATGCCCGGGCGATGAGAAGCCCACAGGCGAGGACCAGCAGGGTTCCGATAGTGACCTTCCATCGGATGGAGAGGGTCATGCCGAACGATCCAACTCTCTGAGCTTATACCCCAGGGATTTGACCGAAATAATCGCCTCGTTGAGCGAAGGGAGTTTCTGCTTGAGTCTTCGGATGTGGACGTCGACCGTCCGCGTCGTTCCGTAGTAATCGTATCCCCAGACGGTATTGAGGAGGATGTCTCTTGTCAGGACTCTGCCGGGATTGCGCAAGAGATGCTCGAGCAGGCCGAACTCTTTTGCCGTGAGGGGAACTTCCATCTTCTTCACGGTGACTTCGTGCCGCGCGAGATCCATGACGAGATTGCCGTAGCGATATTGGGCTGGGCTGTCGTCTAGTTTCCGCTCAAGCCGTCGAAGGAGGGCCTTGATGCGGGCAACCAGGGTTTTGGGGCTAAATGGTTTGGTGACGTAGTCGTCGGCTCCCAGCTCCAGGCCAATGATGGTGTCCGATTCCTCGGCTTTGGCAGTCAACATGATGATGGGGAGCATCGCGGTCTCTGGAGCCGATCGAAGTCGCTTACAGACCTCGAGGCCGTCGATCTCGGGCAGCATCAAGTCGAGGACGACCAAATCAGGCTTCTCCTGTTTCACTTGCTGGAGGCCTTCCGTACCGGTCTTGGCCGATACGGTTTGAAAGCCTTCTTTCTCCAAATACAGTGTGACCAGTTGGAGAATGTCGTGCTCATCTTCAACGATGAGGATCTTCTTGCTTGTAGGGCTTGGCATAGCTGGTGGTGTGAGCCTACGAGGGAGTGGGCATCGTGTCAAGACGGGCAGGGAAGAGAGGCGTGGGCCAATTGTGTTGACGGGGCCGGTTGCTCTGACGTAAGGTGGACTCCAGTGATGTGTGGGGACGTGGGCACGAATGTGGCCATGTCCGGTGTGAAGGAAAGGTAACCGTCATGAAGATCTATCTCGCTAATCCACGAGGGTTCTGCGCCGGAGTCGACCGGGCGATCGATATCGTCGATCTCTCGCTGAAGAAGTATGGGGCGCCCATCTATGTCCGACACGAAATCGTCCATAGCCGGCATGTTGTGAACTCGCTCCGCACCAAGGGTGCCGTGTTCGTGGAGGAGTTGGGAGAAGTGCCGGAAGGTTCGGTCGTGATCTTCAGTGCCCATGGGGTCGCCAAGTCGGTCTGGGACGAAGCGAATCGGCGGCGGCTGCATGTGATCGATGCCACCTGTCCGTTGGTCATCAAAGTGCATAACGAGGTCAACCGCGACTATACGCAGGGGTATGATCTCATTCTGATCGGCCATGCCGGCCATCCCGAAGTGATCGGGACGCTCGGACAGATTCCGGACAAGTTCCATCTGGTCTCCTCCGTAACAGATGTCGAGAAGCTGCAGGTTGATAACGTCCACGACCTCTCGTACGTCACGCAAACTACGCTGAGCGTTGATGAGTGCCGGGATATCGTCGGCGCACTCCATAAGCGGTTTCCGCACATCAAGGGGCCGCACCAGGAGGATATTTGTTACGCGACACAGAACCGCCAGAATGCGGTGAAGGAGCTCTCCAAGCTGGTGGACGTCATTCTCGTCATCGGCTCCCCGAATAGCTCAAACTCCAACCGTCTACGTGAGTTGGGGGAGCAGTGCGGGATTGCGTCCTACTTGATCGATGCCGCGTCTGATATCAATCCAACCTGGCTCACGAACGTGCAAGCGGTCGGGATCACCGCCGGCGCTTCAGCGCCCGAGGTTCTGGTCGAAGAGGTGGTGATGTACCTCAAGACGTTTGGGACCGCAGAGGTCCAAGATCTGACTGTGATCGAAGAAGATGTTGAGTTTCTACTTCCTAAGGAACTGATCACCATTGAGTCCTCCAACAAATCTGTTGGGGTTCAGGTGGGATAACCGCATCCCTCGCCACCATTCTACTCCCCCAAATGTTGTAGGTCTCTCTCCTCGTGCCTACCACCGGCAGTATTTTCCTTTGATTCTTCCCCTAGGTCTGTGCTAGAAATCCAGGCGTACTATCCGCTAACCAGCACTATTATGACGGTTCGTCGCGAAGTCTGGCAGTCGCCTAGCGAGACAGGCGCGTGGAGACGTGGGAAAGGAGGCAGACTTGAACAGTCTGTTGACCGACCGAGCGGCGAGCCCGCCCGCCTGGACGCCGTGCTAACCGTGTCCTGGCTTGTGGCAGCGGAGAATCCACGATTGCAGCAGAAGCGCTCATGAATAATGCGGATTAAGTCCTCTCGAGACACGCTACCGAAGGAGTCGCCGATGTATTTGAAATCAATCGAAATGGTGGGGTTTAAGTCGTTCGCGGAGGCCCGGATCGAATTCCCTGATGGCGTCACCGCCATCGTGGGGCCAAACGGGAGCGGGAAAAGTAATGTCGTCGATGCGATGCTTTGGGTACTCGGCGAGCAGAGCACGAAGGCCCTGCGCAGCGAGAAGATGGAAGATGTGATCTTTAATGGAACCGAAATGCGGAAGCCTCTCGGCCTGGCGGAAGTGTCGCTCATGATCAGCGGACTGGATCGGATCAATGTAGATCCCCTGTCCGGTCTTTCGAGCCAGCTGTCGGAATATCAAGAGCTTATGATCACACGCCGCCTGTACCGTAATGGCGACAGCGAATACCTCATCAATAAGACCGTCTGCCGGTTGAAGGATGTCCGGAGCCTCCTACTGGACACCAGGGCCGGGACAAAAGGACACACCGTCATTGCGCAGGGGCAGATCGATCAGATCCTTAACGCGTCACCACAAGATAGACGCGAGTTGATCGAAGAAACCGCCGGCATCATTCGCTACAAGAAGCAGAAGGCCGAAACGTTGCGCAAGTTGGACGCGACGCAACAAAACCTCTTGCGGGTGAGGGACATCATTGCTGAAGTGAAAAAACAGTTGAATTCCCTTGAGCGCCAAGCGCGGCAGGCGCGGTCCTATCAGACGTTGCACCAAGAAGCCAAGTCGCTGGAGATTCGGTTGCTGACCAACGAATACCGTGTCCTACGAACCACGCTCAAGCAGGTGGAATCGGAGCTGCAGACGTTGGGGGACTATGAGTCCGAACAGTCCGCCGAACTTGCGCGCCTGAATGCGGAACTTGAGGGGATCAAGCTCGCGATTGCCACAGCGAACGAAGCGATCGGGCAGCGGCGCGAGGAATTGTCGAAGGTCGAACAGCAACAGGCGCAGGCGCTGACGGCCGCAGAAGTCGAGCGTAATCGCGGTGAGCTCTATGCGCAGCAGCAGAGTCAGGGTGGGCAGGAACTCGCGCGCCTCACCCAGGAGCAGAAGCAGGGCGCGGCGGAAGCTGCGGCCATCGAGAACACCCTGGCCGCGCTCGAGCGTGAATGCGCGGAGCGGGAGCAGGTATTCGCGACGCTCGACCGGGAGATGAAAGAGCTGGTCCAGCAACGAACCGCGGCTTTGGCTGAAGAGGAACGAGGGCGTCTGGACGTCCTCAACCTGGCGGTGTTGGTCGCCAATACAAAGCAGACATTGGTGCAATTGGCCGCTCGCATTCAAGAGGCGGCGGATCGTGAAGGCCGGCTGGCTCGTGAGCGGGAAGACTTTCGCCTGCAGCATGTCACGGCAACGGACAAGCATCAGGCGCTGCAACAGGCCTCCCATGACGCGGAGCGATTGGTGGCTGACCTGCGTCGGCAGCAGCAGGGTGTCGAGCAAGAGAGCGAACGCGTGTCGGCCGAGTTGGCCGAGGTCGATCAGTTGGTATTTCGTCAGTCGGAAGAGTTGGCCGCAGTGGATTCTCACCTAAGAGCACTGCAAGGCGTGCTTCAAGAAGATATGGGTTATGGGCGGCGCGGCGACGAAGAATCGACTGCGCTCAAAGTCTGTACCGGGGTTCGTGATGCCATTGCTGAGTGGTTGGCTGTGCCTCCTGGATGGGACCGCGCGGTGGAAGCGATTTTGGGCGAACGGGTCAGGGGATGGTTCGTCG
>Ga0099828_10002210_pt1 | contig 13335 bp, 17 predicted proteins | sample CZO8metaG_2_FD_79338 | JGI IMG/M metagenome (GOLD analysis project Ga0099828, IMG submission 79338) | Vadose zone soil microbial communities from the Eel River Critical Zone Observatory, Northern California, USA - CZOApr15con2H1.8 metaG | ecosystem: Environmental > Terrestrial > Soil > Vadose...
CTCGGGCCACAGGCCTGTCGTTTCCAGGTCAATTACAGCGATAGGTCGCTTCAATTGGATCACCCGTCCGTTCTTGTCTGCCATCTCTCCTCCCAGCGCCGGGCTGCGGCGCGCCACCACGTTTGAGGGACAGCGGAAGACCACTGCATGCACATACAGCTGACTGTCTAGCTGTGCGGACTGGCGAACTGCATTTGCCCTCACAGCACTGGGCCGCGTACCTTCTGACGGGCCAGCCAGGCTTCCAGGTCTCTCCGATCGATGCGAACACTTTTCCCGATACGGACCTGCGGCAGGTCGCCGTTCCAGATGGCCGTTCGCAGGGCCCAGACTTTCAGTCCCAATTCCTCGGAAGCCTGTTTCAGCGTGAGCAGGCGCGGCAAGGCCTCCAATCGCTCGCGGATTTCCGCGCCGTCTCTCATCGCTTTCCTCCCACTCGGCTGCGAATGCGGCGCGCGGCGCGCGGTCGTTTGCCGCGCGCTGGGTATGCCTGCCACGTGCAGCGCGCCGAACAGAACTGCTTACGAGCGGAGCGAAGCCGTACAAAATAACGGCCGCATTGTCGACACGTGCCCAATACCTCCACGGCGAGGCCGCGTAGCTCGCTGAGCGCTTCGTCAAGCGCAACCCCTATGATGGCGTCCTGTGTGAGGGGCAACGGCAAGACCGGGCCATACTGCAGGTAACGCCTGCCATCTGGACCTTCCCAAGTGCTAAGGCGACGTGGGACCTGCACCGTCAGCCGGACTCTCCGCTGGTCCTGAAGGGTGAGATTATCCTCAAGCCCCTCACGGACGGCGGTTTGGATTCGAGGCCAGTTCCAACTCGCAGTGTCGCGCATGATCGATTGCGTGTGCTTTCGGATCTGTCCGCGGGCCTGCTCATGGCTGACGCCGAGAAACCAATCCCAGAACGCACCCTGCAGCCACTCAGGCGAACGGCCGGCGGTGTAGGCCCAATCGAGAAATTCCCGCGTGTAGCTCAGGCGCACCTGGTGCGTAACTGGTGTCCGAAATAGTTGCCCGCGTTGCATCCGTCCCCCTGACCTCTGCTGCCTATTCCTGAACAGGCGTGAGGAGGATATCCCAGGAGCAGGGCGGCGTCAAGATTAGTCTTGCAAACAGGCATCCCTCTGTTGTAAAAGCTACCCTTACGATTGGCAGGAGGAATTAAAACATGCGGAACACTAGATACAGCTTGGCCGAGCCCCGAGGCCGACCTGCTGGTTTCATCACCTTTCGGCGCGCCACGGCACTGGCGCAGTGCAGTGAATCGACGATCCGCAGATTGATCCGACGGCGTGGCGTACAGGTGGTGCGCTGGCGGCACCGTGTGCTGCTCCGGGAGAGCGATCTGCGCGCGTGGCTGAAGGCAAAGCCCTACCAGCCGGCAAAACAGGGGCCACTTTACCCTCGGCAGAAGGCGCATGCGGCGGAGTCTCCGGCCGAGCCGAACACCGTGGGAGTCGCCACATGAGCGGCGAGAAGAAATCTGTACCGAACGGCAACGCGCTTCTCTCTGTGGAGGAAATCTCGTCGCTGGCGTGTGTGTCGAAAACCACGGTCCGGCGGCTCGTCAAGACAGGCGAGGTGCCGGCGGTTAGAATCAACCGACTGGTTAGAGTACGCTTGAGTGACTGGACGGCCTATCTCGAAGGGCACCGCGTGGTCGGCCGGCCGCTTCCGGTGCCGACGGCGCGGCCGCGGGCGGCCGGTGGGCGCGGTGCGCCGACGCGATCGCCCTAGTGTGTGCTGCGATCGCGGCGTCGGAGCTGGCACACGCGACCGTCTGTCCATGTGTGGCGGGTAGAAAAAGGAAGAGCGCCGACGCATCGACTCATCAGCGCTCTCTGAAAAGGTTGGTGCGCAACCAAGGGCACCGAAACCATGGATAGGGTACACCAAAACGGCAATGGGTCAAGCCCGCCGTGGTTCCGCGCGGTCACGCGGCGCCTCACTGTGTCGCTCCACAAGCGGAACATACATTTGCCGCTGTGGCCTAAGGTTATCTCCGCGGCGTACGAGATGACACATGACGAAGCCGAGTGCGAGCTCCTTCGGCGCACGCGGCTACTTGACATCGACGGTAGTCGTTTCGTCGTAGCTTTCGCCGGCGATCCGCTCGAACCCGACGAACGACACCGGCTCCGCCGACTACTCGATCACGCGTTGACACGAGTCGGCCTAAATTGCCACCGCGTGCACCTGGTCTCAAATCCCCGCGCGTGAGGTGACGATGGCGACTCGTAAAGGTTCGAGCCGAGATGCTCGCAAGCCTGCTCCTGGGCGGAGATCGCCTGGCCAGAAGAAAGCGCCCGACGGGGGGAATAATCAACCAGGTACCACTGAACATATGGCGGGAGCCGGCAGCATGCCAGCGTGTGATGCCAAAGCCAACGAAGCAACACCAACACCCAGCCCTCCCGCGGAGATCGCACAAAGCCAACACGCAGGCCAACCCCAAATAGGCGTGCCCGCCCCGGATGCGACGGTCCGGCCAGCGGCTATGACTTCCTGGGAAAAAATCCTGCAGGGGATGGAGCGTCGGGTGAACCCGCACAGCTTCAGCACCTGGTTTCGACCCACAAGGCAGGAAGGCACCGAGAACGGAAAGCTCATCGTGCGCGTGCCCTCCAAGGTGTTTCGCACGCGGCTGACGAAGACCTACGGCGAGCTGCTGAATGCTGTGCTGGCCGAATTGGGCATGACTGGAACGCAACTGGAATTCCATTGCACCGAGGCAGAGCCGCCGCCACTGTCCGCTACAGTTCTACCGGGCGCACCTGAGAAAGGCGCCAGCGATGCGGCGGCAGAGAGCCGCGGCGATAAATGCCCGGTCCTTCCCGACCTCGCGTGGTACGGCCTCAGTCGCGAGTATCGAGAGATTGTCGGCCCGTGCACGGAGGCCTCCCACAGTTATCATCTGGCCTGCTTTCTCTCCGCAGTGGGAGCTTGTTTGCGCCGCCACGTCTACATCCAGAGAGCCGGCCGACACCATCCGAATCTCTACATCGTGCTGGTGGGCCCATCCGGAGGCGCGCGGAAGAGTACAGCCTTACACTTGGGACTCGACCTGGTGGAGGCAATTCACCGGAAATTCGCCATTGTGCGGACCCTCGATTCGCGCGAAGGGTTTATCGAGAATCTAGACGAACTCGGTAAGTCGAACGCGCAGAGCGGCGGGGTCACCGCGATTCTAAGCCTTGAGGAGCTGCGCTCACTGATCGACAAGACGCGGATGGAAGGGCTTGGCAACATCGTGCCCATGCTCACCCATGCCTACGACTGTCCTCGCTCTCTCGATGTGCGTACGCGAAAGAACCCCGTCAAGGTTGAGAACCCGACGCTCTCGTTGGCGGCGGCAACGACGTGGGACTGGCTCGAAGGTATTAAATCTCCGGACCTGCTGGGCGGCTTGGGCAATCGCGTCATGTGGGTCGCCGGCGAACCCGGCGCCGCCATAGACGACCCGCCAGAGCCGGACGGTGAGCGATGGAATGGGTTGGTTCGTGAGTTGCGCGCTCGCATCGCGCGCTGGCGGCGGCACGGGAGCACGAAATTCTCTTTGTCCCCTCAGGCAGCCGCACGCTGGAAGATAATCTATGGCGAGATCTACGCCCACCGCAACGATGACCCTCTCATCGCTACCCTCTGTGAGCGGCTGCAAAACCACTGCCTGAAAGTCGCACTCATCCATGCTGCCCTCGACGGCCAGTCCGTGATCGAATTGCACCACCTGGAGGCAGCCTATGCCTTCACGCAGTTCCTTTACGACGGCCTGTGGAACCTGTTCCGCGGCTTCGGAATGTCGCCGACCGGGAAATTGGAAGCGAAGATCATCGAAGTCGTCAAGGCAGCCGGACCAGAAGGAATCCGGCTCCCGAAATTGAAGAGGCGGTTTTGGCGCTACGACACGGAAATGTTCAATCGCTGCCTCCGCAGCCTCTGCGAAACCGATGGACCGCTCGTCCGATTCACGGATGGCCGAAAGGTCATTATCGTCGCGGCGGATTCGTGAACCAAACGGCTGCACCAAACTGGTGCAGAAGATGGCTCCTACGCTGAACACATAGGGGGGCCGTTGGGACGTTGGGATTTTGGCGTTAGTGCCACGCAGAATCAATCACTTGAACTCCCCACGGCCATATGTGGGGAGGTGTTGGGAGTTTGGATGAAACTCCCCACACCTCCCAACGTGGTCCCACAGGGGTTTGTGGGGAATTCAACTTATAGATAAGAAAGAGAGATAGAGTGAAACTCCCAACATCCCCACCCAGGGGGTATGTATGTTCGGCATTTTCGCAGGATCGCCGCTACCAAAGCGGCGACAAGGCCATTCGCTGCACCTGCATTTTGTGGCGGGCGCGCACAGTGTTGCCCGTGGAGACACGCCAGGATGCGGGCGTCGAGGATCGGATGCTCGCCTGGGCCCTCACCGTGCCCGGCGTAGCGATCGTCTGCCGCGGCCACGACGTGTAGCAGTGGGAGCGAGTGCTCGCGCCGTATGCCGAGCGTGAGGCCGTGGGCAAGGCGATCCCTGGAGGTGGGATGTGATGACGTTTTACATCCGGCTCAGCAGGCAGCAATGCCGGCCAGTGCTGCGATATCCGGTCGAGCTCCCTGCGAAAATCTTCGACAGTGCGCGCATCGGTAATCCGGAATTTGCCGTGGCGTTCGCACTTCCAGGCGCCATGGTGATCTGCGAGCCCAACCAACTCAACAAGTGGAAGACATTGGTCGCGGAATTTTCCGCGCGGGAGAACGCGACCGCTGAGCCGGCGGCACCGCCAGCAGAATCCTCGCCGCCTGCCAGCGGCGAGGAAAGGAGCGAGTGATGCTGCATCTTCGACTCCGTGTTGACGTGCAGTGCCCGCGGCATCCCCGCCGCACCTACCACGCGCCACCGGCGGGCTGCGTAATCTGTCAGAGTATCGCCGCGGCGGCCGATCGCGCGCGCGAGGTGGAGCGTGAGCTGCGCGGCGCGAGCCGGCTCGGCGCCGCGCTTCACTGGAAGAATCATCGCCGGCGCGCTACATCGCCTCCGTTGCCCTGAAGTCCGCACTTGCTCACGCTGCGGTGTTTCCATGCTCGGCGATGACCTGGAATGTGCCGGCGTCGGTAACTCGCTTAAAGGGCCGATCTGCCCGGTGCTGGCGGCCAGGCCCGCGTCAGCGTGTGGCTCCTGGCAGCTCCAATGCGCGCCGCCGGGCATTTTAAGCGGCGTTGGTGGAGCACACCGATCGGTGCAACTCAGCAACGGGAATCCGGCCAGCGGGCCCGTTGCACGTTCCGGTCAGTCGCAGCAGAACTCCGCGCACGGCCCTAACTGTTCCAGCTCGATGCCATGGCGCTCACTCCATCACGCCGGCGGTCGCGCGTTTCACATCGCCCGTTTTCGGGGCGGCCGAGGGCGAGGGCGCCGCGCGTTTTGGCGTGCACGTGCACAGAGCTCGACGGCCACAGGAGTGCAGCGAGTCTGCGGCCGATCGCCAGGCGATGTTCTCGCCAGGGGAAAGAGCGAAGACCTTGCAGGAATTCCGAAGACCATCCCGACGCTCCCACGCTCCAGCTCCAGGCGAAGACCGAACCAACTACCTCGGGGCCGTTGGGCCCAACCAAGACGGAATGGGGACAAAACCGAATTGAGCGAGGGAAACGTCTAGGGGATTCACTCGCTGCACGAGCTGCGGTGCAAGCAACACGCCGCGTGAATTGAGCGCGTCGGCGTGGACGCGGCCGCGGCGCCTTCGGCCTGCGGACTCCGGAGACCTGCCGGCCGCATTACACGGCCCGCCGCAGTTACGCGGCGACCCACTGTCCATTCGCGTGTGTATTCACCACTGGAAGGCACTGCCGCACACGCCCCTGCCTTCAGCCGACGAAGGGATCGCGGGCGGGCCAGACGTCTGGGCAGAGGCCCGCGGGTGCACCGTGGCGGGGCCAGATGCGCGCGGTGAAGACGTCAGGCAGGTCCTCGCTTTCCCCGCGACGCAGGCCCTCGTCGCGATGCGTAGTGGCGCAATTCTTCGCCGTGAACACTGACAGTCGGCCCGCGCTTCCCCGCGGCACTTGTGACCGGGCTGCGCCTGCCCATCGCGTCCACCAGGTCTGGAGCGCTGAGCTCTCCCGCTCTCTGCGGAAAGGAATTCTCCTCAGAAGGGACCCTAGTCCGCGAAATCTTCGGGATCTGCGAAACAGACGCCTGGCGCACGCTGTGGCAGATTTTGCCTGCCAGCGTGCCCGGCATCTTCGCCGGCGCCGTGCCAGATCGGGACCCGGAATCCGTCCCGACCCTCCCGCTCGGGAATTTTTTCGAGGGCCGTGTGGCTCTCCGGGCTCCCCAGTCAGACCATCCCTCGAAAATCGCAGATAATTCAGCACCGGCGGTTGACTCCGAACCGCCGCGCGTTGGGCCCACAGATGTGGCACGCGGTAATTCGCAAAGAATCTGTGAGCTTGCCGGCAGGGCGATCCGAGAGAGCTACGAATTTGCACGCTTCTACGAGACATTGACACCCGGACATATCAAAGCCGTAACGTCTATGATTTGGACCTAAATAGGTGGACAATTACATCGAGGAAGTTCACCAATGCCCTACGACCCGACAGCAGAGCAGAGGGCGATCCTTGCCCACGATCCATACCATCACGCGCGTGTTCTCGCTGGGCCAGGGACCGGGAAGAGCGCCACTCTAGTTGCCTTAGTCAATCAACTGCTCGCTGGGAATCCGGCGCCGCGGATTAAACTGATCACGTTCACACGAGCTGCAACGGCTGAACTCGCGAAGAAGGTCTCCGACCATCCCGCGGCCGCGGCCGAGCGCCCGAGCACGATGCACTCTTTTTCGATTTCTACACTGCTGCGCAACCCGGGAACGGGCAACTTCCCACGGCCGTTGCGAATCGCCGATACGTGGGAGGACCAAAAAATCGTTAAGCCGACGCTGGCCCGGAGAATCAACGTCCGGGTCACGAAGCTGGACGATCTGTTCCGCGAGATGGCGTCGAATTGGGAATTTCTGGAGCGGCGGGAGTTGCCCAAGGTCGACCCCGCGCACCGCGCTCGATTTCTCGCAGCCTGGCACGAGCACCGAGAGGTGTACGGATACACGTTGCTGGCCGAGCTGCCCTTTGCGCTGCGGCAGGCCCTTCACGATCACGCCGAGCTGGGGGGCATCGAATACGATATGCTGATCGTTGATGAATACCAAGACTTGAACGCATGCGACCTGGAAGTACTGCGCTTGATCGCTGCCCGCGGTTGCACGATCATTGCGGCGGGAGACGACGATCAGTCGATTTATTCGTTCCGCTACGCCGCGCCGGCCGGGATTCGGCGCTTCTGCGAGGACTATCCGGGTTCGGTCACGTATCCACTCTCGGTGACGCAGCGCTGCGGGAGTCGCATTATCGAGTGTGCCCAGTACATCATTGAAGGCGATCTTGGACGGCCTGCGGGTCGTCCACCACTGCACAGCGCCGAGGGTTCGCCGCCCGGTGAGGTAGCATTGCTCGCGTTTGATGATGAGGTCTCTGAAGCCTGCGGTGTGGCAGAAATCATTCATCAGCTCATCAACCGCGATCACGTACAACCCGAAGAAATATTGGTGCTGATGCGGGGCGATCACAATGGCACCTTTAGTCGGCCGATCAAACGCGCGTTGGATGTTCGTGAGATCCCCTATTCCGACCCTGACGCCGTCATCCGCATGCTGGGCGAGAACTCAAATCGCCGAATGCTCGCCACCTTTCGGCTGTTGGTCAACAACCGGGATTCGCTTGCGTGGGCCACGCTCTTGTATCTGGCCCCGGGCATCGGCCAGAGCTGTTCCAATTACGTGTATGAGCGCGCGCGTGAGCGGCGCGCGCAATTCGGGCACACACTGTGGGAGGCATACGAGGCAGGTTTCCCCGACGCGCCGCGAACGTCCGAACGAATGGCCACGCTGCTGCGAAGCGTCACGACCTGGCTGGAGGCACATCGACCACCCGAGGAAACGCCGGAGGACGGCTGGGGGCACTGGATGATCGAGGTGGCCGGGGGTGAGGTAGTGCCGGCACCGAGTGATGCGTGTCGCGAACTGTTGCTCGCTCTAGATGACATCGTCGACGCAGATCAGGATCTCGGCCAATACCTCTCGCAGATCACACCTCTGGGGAAAGATCGCACGCTCGCGGAAAGCAGAGGAGTGCGAATAATGACTATGATGGGCTCGAAAGGGCTCACGGTCCGCGCCACGATCGTGGCTGGTCTGGATGACGGCATTGTGCCCCGACCGGACGCCGATCTGAACGAAGAACGGCGCCTTCTCTACGTCGCGACGACCCGCGCGAAGGAATTTCTTTTCGGAACCTGGGCGGGACAGCGCTTCGGCCCAGCGGCGCGCGCAGGCGGTCAGAATGCACGCGACTTGCGACGGCACAGTCACTTCTTTGACGGCGGGCCAGTGCGATCGCAGCATGGGCCGACCTATCTCAGAAGGCGACGCGGTGAAGCGGCGCATTGACGCCGAGTGATTTGACGCCAGCATAGCTCCGCCCGCAGTCTTGCCGAAGTGTCCGCCCAAAGTCGCTCAAAATCCGGCTGTGGGAAGTTATGAGGCGCACGTACCCAGGAAACGCGTACGAGTGTCACTGGGATCGGCGATTTCGCGCAATTGGGCCCAGCTACATTCGGCGCAAGCTTGCCGCGCGTCACCGCCATCGCGCCGCGTCAGTGGCTGGAACTCAGGAGCTTCGCCTCGACGCCCGGTTTCCACGGTACCTGGACGCCGCAGAGTGAGCAACTCAGATCGTGGCGGCCTCGCTGCTCGGTCGTAATTCCCCTTACACGTAGCTGATGGAAAGCGGCCTGGACGATCCGCGCAATCTGGCGATTGTGAAAGCTACCGCGTATCGCCCGGGGCGGAAGCTCAACCAACTCGCGAATCTTCAGTAGTGCCGCTGGAGGCATGGTGCGCTGCTCGGTCTCGGTGATTTGGGAGGGGATTCCTTCATGTGCTCACTCCGGTCACCCCGAGCGTACTTTCCGCCGCGGTGTCATCGGCGACTCGATGCTCGCTTGTCTCGACCTTCCCACGCGCGCGTGGCAAATTTTTGAGGCGAGCGTGGTAGCTCGGAGTGAGTTTCCCTTTCCGAAGCCAGTATTCGCGCGACTGCACCCGTTGGCGGTGGACACGGCACACGGGACAGAACCGCGACGAGCGGGACTTCGCGCAGTAGAGCTTCCCACAGCGCACGCAGAACTTCTCGAAATGTTTGAGCATACGCTGGCCATATCTCTGTACCAGCAGCCGGTCTGCAAGCTCCGCGGCGGCCCGTGTGAATTCCGGCAGATCGGCTAGTGCCACGGGGCTCACCACTAACATGCCGCTTTCCGTGACGCCGTACCGGACCCGATCCCCAGCCCTCACGCCAAGAACCTCGCAGAGCGCGCTGGGCAGAGTGAGTGAGAGCGCAGCGCCGGCACGCCGCGTCAGCGTGTATGCTCCACCTGGCACGCAGGCCAAGCCCCAGGAGATTTGCTGGTGCGTGGAGCCATGTAGGAGGGAATCGTATGCAGCCCGTTCGACGTGATCTGCCCACCGTTCAGTGAGGACCTCGCGCGGCTCGATAGCGATTCCCATTCGCCGAGGTCATACCACACTTACTCTTTTTGTGCTAGACGCCGGGGTTGGGGGCTGTGCCCGGATTGTGCCCACGCTCGGGAAACACCTGAACGACGCAGGCAACTCTTCCGGGTTTCAACTTCCCATGTAAGCCTTTGCCGATACAAGCAGTTGTGACCTGCCGACGCCTCTGAGCATCAGCAGTCCGTGCGCGTCAGTTCCCCCTGTTAATGCGGATGGTGTTGGTTCGAGTCCAACCGCCCCAGCCAAACCTCCCCGTAAATCCGCCACCTGGACCCGCGTACGGAGGAAAAGGTGTTGCCGCGGGCTTTACGGAAACGATGAAGGGGGGCCATTGTCTTGCACTGCTCTACCTGTCCAAGCTCGAGTACCACAAGAGCGATGAGGGGATCAAAGAGGCGACCGAAAGAACGCAAACGCACTTCCGCCGATGGGTATGGTCCATTGGGTGTGGTTTTTTGGGGTAGGCGGCGGAAGCGGTCGGGGGAAGATCGCGCCGGCCCAGCCCTCAATCCCCTAAAGGGATCCTCGGCGCGTCTCCCCCTTCGGAAACTGTGTTCGCACGCAGTAGGCCAAACGTAAGCTGTTGAAACTTCGATGCTTCCGTAATTGCGGAAGGGTAAAAAAGGCATGCCCGGGGAAAATTTTCCGGGAGAGGGCGCCATTCGCGGTGGCGGTTTTCCGGGGAGACTCAACTTAAGTCAATATGTGCAAAAGATTGCACTTACCTGCGCTCCATGCCTGCTGACCGCTCAGCCCCGCAAGATAAACTGTGCATGGCGTGGGTCCTTTGGCCAGCTCTTGGTTACGGTTATTGTCTTGGGGCACTTCGATGAGCGCTCGTGCAGAACACCGACCCACCCTTTTGCCTTATTTCACTCCGGCCTCGGGCCTGTTAGGATTACCCAAATGCTTCGCGGAGAATACCTCACGACACTCGACCAGCGTGGTAAGCCAGTCTCCAAAACGAAGCGCAGGACGCATCGCCGCAGCGACGGCGAAGCGCTGCGTACGACAGGCCACTCCGGGCGCAACGCCGATCAGTTCCATCACGTGAACGAAGTGCTGTCGGATTCGGATGGCAACCTGGATACCGGCGAGGTCGAAACAGGCAAGCGCGTGCAGAAATTCGTGCGGGTGCGCGGAAATCCGGCCCGGTGACAGAGCGGGGCCGTTCGGGACGGCCCGGAGCTGTACGCATTCCCGCGGGGCTGCATTTTGATGTCAATGTATTAAGAAAATCGGTTCCTCAATGACTCGGGCAGAGAAGAGCTCTATACCCTTGCGGTCGGCAAGAAGCGCGGGGGCTTGCGGGCTTTTGTCAATTGCTCGAACGCGTAAGCGATCTTGAGCAGGGTGGGCTCGCTCCAAGCGCGGCCAAAGAACGAAATACCCACCGGCAGACCAAACACGAATCCGGCGGGCACGGTGACATCCGGGTAGCCGGCCACGGCCGCGGCGTTGGAACTCCCGCCAACGGAGTGATCGCCGTTGGCGTAGTCGGTGATCCACGCGGGTCCCGCGGTAGGCGCAACGATCGCATCCAATTTGAACTTGTCCATGACGGCGTCAATGCCTTCCGCGCGCGCCAGACGCCGGTTCGCATTCAGCGCGTTGAGATAATCCTTTTCGGTGAGTGGCCCCTTGGCCTCAGCCTTCACAAACTGGTCCTGGCCAAAATAGGGCATCTCCTTCTCGCGGTTCTTTTCGTTGAACTCGATTAGCGCCTTCAGCGTTGACGGCGCGCCGGGACGCCCCGCCAGATACGCGTTGAGGTCGGCCTTCAGCTCGTACAGCAGCACCGAGAGTTCGGAGTCGTCGTATTTTCCGTGGGACGGCAGGTCCGCCGGATCAACGATCACGGCGCCTTCACGCTTCATCGCTTCGAGCAGGCCCTCCAGCAGCGCGTCCCCGGCATCATTGAAGCCGAAATATTTTCGGGCCACGCCAAGGCGCGCGCCTCGCAGACCTTTCGCATCGAGGAACTGAGTAAAGTCTGTCGGTTTGCCCCGGCTCGCCGGGGTCGTGGGATCGGCGGGATCGACGCCCGCAAGCGCCCCGAGGAGGGTGGCAGCGTCGCGGACCGTGCGCGCCATCGGCCCCGCGGTGTCTTGGCTGTGCGCGATGGGAATGATGCCGCTGCGGCTTAGCAAGCCGAGAGTCGGTTTGATCCCCACGATTCCGTTGGCTGAGGCGGGACACACGACCGAGCCGTCGGTCTCCGTGCCGATGGTCAAGCTGCACAGGTTCGCCGCCACGGCCACTCCCGAACCGGAACTTGAGCCGCACGGATTGCGGTCGAGCGCGTACGGATTTTTTGTCTGCCCGCCACGACCGCTCCAGCCGCTGGTGGAATGGCTCGAGCGGATATTTGCCCACTCGCTGAGGTTGGTTTTCCCGAGGAGCACCGCGCCGACTTGTCGCAGGCGTTGGATCACGAAGGCATCTCTCACCGGACGCAGGCCTGCGAGCGCCAGCGATCCCGCAGTCGTCTGCATGCGGTCGGCGGTGTCGATGTTGTCCTTGACCAGGACTGGAATGCCGTGGAGTGGCCCTCGCGCGCCCTTCTGCTTCCGTTCGCGGTCGAGCGCATCTGCAATCGCTAAGGCGTCGGGGTTCGTTTCGATCACGCTGCGGAGAGTGGCGCCGCCCCGATCGATTTCCGCAATGCGCGCGAGATAGTTTTCCGCGAGGGAGCGCGCCGTGAATCTTCCTGACGAAAGCCCCGCCTGCAGATCGGCAAGAGTCAGTTCATCCAGCTCGAAGCTTCGAGCGGCGGACCTGGGCCGCACACTTTGCCCTGCCTCGTCAGCACTTGAGACAGCCGCGAGCGCCGGAACGGCTGGGAGCGCAGCCGCGCCCAGCCCCGCCTCGATTCCCGCCTTGAGAAACTCGCGGCGTCCCTGCGCATCGCGGTCGAAGAAACGTTCCGTCATTTGGCTAGCTAGATTGTATCTCTTCAGGCGCGGCGTCGAATGCTCCTGCATCCACACGACGCTGCCCGGCGTCAGGCCGATGCGCATCCAACAGGACGTTAACGTCAACCAGGATCATCGAGGCCATCCATCAGATCGAGTAGCGCTGAAGTATCATCCAAATCCACGCCCGGTTGCAATCCGCCCTTGCCGTACGTGATCAATTTGAAATCTTTGCGCACCGTCCTTCGTCGACGCTTCGCCAACGTCTCCCGCAAAGCATTGCCGATGATTTCGGTTAGAGTTGTGCCAGTCTCCAGCGCCACCTTCTTCGCCTGTTGGACCAGATCATCAGGCAGATTGACTATAATTTTCATTGGTCATACAGAGATTTGCTGGATGCCGACCAATTCGAGCGTCTCGGGAATCTCTCCGTCCTCCAAACACAATTCGATGACTTCGCGTGTGCGCTCCTTCAACGCATCGAGCGTATTCGCCTGCGTGTAACAACCTCGCAATGCCGGGACCGAAGCCAGGTAGTAGCCGCCCTCGTCCCGTTCGATGACGACCGTAAATTTTCGCTTGGCTTTCATCACCACTCCACTTGCGAAAGAGTGTAGCACGCTCAAAAACAAGAACGCCCGCCGCGATTGCATCGCGACGGGCCGTTGGGAATTAATCCTGGCGGCGACCTACGTTCCCACACAGTTACCCGTGCAGTATCATCGGCCCTGCGGGGCTTAACTTCCGTGTTCGGGATGGGAACGGGTGTGACCCCCGCGGTATGACCAC
>Ga0099828_10002215_pt1 | contig 13320 bp, 10 predicted proteins | sample CZO8metaG_2_FD_79338 | JGI IMG/M metagenome (GOLD analysis project Ga0099828, IMG submission 79338) | Vadose zone soil microbial communities from the Eel River Critical Zone Observatory, Northern California, USA - CZOApr15con2H1.8 metaG | ecosystem: Environmental > Terrestrial > Soil > Vadose...
CGGCCTCCTCCCGCTGCAAGGTGGTGATCCTCGACGAGGCCCACATGCTGACCGACGAGGCTTCGAACGCCTTGTTGAAAACACTCGAAGAGCCGCCCGAGAACGTGATCTTCGTGATGGCCACGACGCAGCCCGAGGCCCTGGTGGACACGATCCGCTCGCGGGCACAGCACTTCCACTTCCGCGCGCTGGAGTTTGCGGAAATCACCCGGGCACTCGAGCAGATCGCGCAGAAGGAAGACCTACAGGCCGATCCCGGCGCGCTGGCGGTGATGGCGCGCTCGGCCGAAGGCAGCCTGCGCGACGCGCTCTCGCTGCTCGAGCAGGCGCGGGCTTATTGCGGCGCGACGATCACCGATGCCCAGGTGCGCGAGCTGCTGGGCGTGGTGCCCGAGGAAGTGCTCGACGCCCTGGTGGACGCTGTGGCGGCACGCTCGGCCGAGCGCGTGCTCCAGCTCGTGCACCGCTTCCTGGCGGAGGGGCGCAACCTGCAACACTTCTGCCGCGAAGCCATTCAGCATTTCCGCAACTTGTTGTTGGCGCGCGTCTGTGGCGCCGACTCCGAGCTGATTGCCGCGACACCAGACCAGCGGCCCCGTCTGATCCGCGCGGCCCAGAAGTTTTCCGAGGAAGACCTGACGCGCTTCTTCCAGATCCTGCTCGCCACCGATGACGACTTGCGGCGCAAGCCCGACCCGCGGCTGCACCTGGAGATGGGTCTGCTGCGGCTGGTGAACGCCGCGCGGCTCGCGCCGCTGGAAGAAGTTCTGGCCGAGCTCGACAAGGGAGCGGGAGCGACACGCAGCCCTGGCGCGACGGCCTCGCAGCCGAGCGCGCTGGCGCGTGCTGCGGCCGCCGCTTCATCGGCGGCCGCCGGAGCCGTTGCAGCTCCGATGGCAAATGAAGCACCTCTTGCGGGTGCCGCTGCGCCGCTGGCCGAAGGGCGCGCGCGCAGCCCCGTCCCGGCAGCGCGGCCCAGCATTGTGGCCAAGGCTGCGGGAGAGCTGAACGGAATCGAGGCGGCGCAGGTGGAAGCGATCAAGACGGCCATCCTCACGCAGCAGAAGTTTCTGGGCGAGTTGGTCGAGCACGTGTGCCGCTGGGAGCTCGACGGCGGCGAAATCCGGCTTTACTTCCCCACCGAGAGCCGTGCGCTGGCGGAAATGTTGCAGGCGCGCGACCCGATGGAGAAACTGCGCACAATCACCAGCCAGGTGATCGGTCACCCGCTGCGCGTCTGTGTTAAACTGGAAGCCGCAGCGCCAACGGGCGGGGCTTCGCGAACCTTGCGGGGTTCACCTGAGTTGAGGGCGCAGTTGGAGCAGGATCCGGTGGTGCGCGCGATGCTGGAACGCTTCGGCGGCAGGATCGCCGAGGTAAAGCACCGGGACGAGGACTGAACCATGGAAGTCAAGGCTCTGCAGCAAATCCTTTCGCAATTCCGCCAAATGCAGGAAAACCTCCAGAAGCAGGTTGATGCCGTCCACGTGGAGTCGTCGGCCGGCGGCGGCATGGTCACTGTGAAGATGAACGGGCAGAAGCAGGTGACCGAAGTGCGCATCGACCCGGAAGTGTTTGCCAGCAAAGACCAGGAGATGTTGCAGGACTTGCTCCTCGCGGCGCTCAACGAGGCCACCCGGCGCGTGGATGAAGAGCTCGCCAACCAGATGAAGAGCCTTGCAGGCGGACTGCCCGGGATCGCTGGGTTGAAAATCCCCGGGCTGTTCTGACTGGGAATCCTCGGTGAAATTCATTCCATGGCTGGACAGGCAGGAATGCCTGCCCTACTTTCATGCCTGACTTTGCCGCGCCGATTGAGCGCCTGATTGACGAACTGAAGCGCCTGCCCGGCATCGGGCAAAAGACAGCGCAGCGGCTGGCGTTCCACCTGCTGCGCGCCGCCCCCGAGGATGCGCTCGCATTGGCTGACGCGATCCGCGACGCGAAGGCAAAGATGCGCGAGTGCTCCGTCTGCAACAACGTCACCGATACCGACCCCTGCTTCTACTGCTCCAGCGCGACCCGCAGCCGCAAGACCATCTGCGTGGTCGAAGAGCCCCACAACATCCTGGCCGTCGAAAAGACGCGCCAGTACACCGGGCTCTACCACGTGCTGGGCGGAGCGCTTTCGCCGCTCCAGGGCGTGGGCCCCGAACAACTGAAGATCAAAAGCCTGATCGAGCGGTTGAAAAAAGACACCGTGGAAGAGATCATCATCGCGACCAACCCCACGGCCGAGGGCGAGGCCACCGCCGTGTACCTCTCGAAGCTGATCAAGCCACTGGGCATCCGCGTGACCCGCATCGGCGTGGGCATCCCGGTGGGCTCCGACCTCGAGTACGCCGATGAAGTCACCATGCTGAAGGCCATGGAGGGCCGCCGTGACCTTTAGCCTCACTCCGTAGGGGACTACGAGAGGCATCCCCGCGTGGCGGCTCCACGGCTTCGCCTTACGCGGCGCTTGGCATTTCAGCAGCTCCGCTTTAGGCTGCGTCTTCCTATATCGTTAAGTTCCGCTCAAGGGATGTTTACAAACGCTCACCGGAGGTTCGCCATGTATCGAATGTCGGCTTTGCGCTCCTTGAGCGCAGCGGCACTGCTCGTTACGCTGATGGCTTGTACGACGCACCCCAGTGAGCGTGCCTTGAAGAAGGTCAGGCTCCTCACAGGCAGTAAAGGCAACTACTACTACTGTGTCGGCCAAGCCCTGCAGGCCAGCTTGCGGGACCGTGGCATCGAGTTGGACGTGGAGCCGTCGTTCGGATCCAAAGACAACATTGACAAGCTGAACAGAAGCGAAGCCGAATTCGCCATTGTCCAAGCTGACGCCGCGCATCGCGCCTGGTATGGCGAGCTGCCGTTCACCCGGGCCGATCAGACTTTGAAACTGGTCGCTCCTCTTTTTACAGAGAAAGTACAGATCCTTATCCCCCCGCACCTTTATTTTTCCTCGCCCGTTGACCTAAAAGGAAAACGTATCTGGCTGGGCCCGCCGGGTAGCGGCCATGAGGTTTCCGCCAAGGCGATGTTAATGGCCTCAGGATTCACTCCGGAAGAGATAGAAAAGAGCCGGTACGACATTTCACCAACCGTTGCTAACGCCTTTGACGAAGCTGCCGAGCTTCTGCGAAAAGGCACCATCGCGGCCGTCTTCCAAACGACAGCAGTGCCGAACGAGCCAATCCGCAGAAAGCTCGCCGAGTTGGATCTTCGCCTCCTCGGACTGGACTGGAAGACGGTGGAAAAACTGGTGGCCGACGGAGTGTACATAGAAGCCTCTCTCCAGAAAACCGAGTATCCGCTGCTGACGGAAGGAATCTTCACCGTCGGGGTACAGACCTTGCTCGTCACTCGGGGAGACATCGCTGATGATGTCGTCAAGGTAATCGCAGAGAGTCTGCAGCGGGACCAGAAATCCATCGAGGCTGAATTGGAGCACCTCCTGCTGAGCAAAGTGAGGGGCCCGGAAAGAATCGAGCCGGCGAAGCTTACCCTGCTGGGCATCCGACCCGCGCCACAATTCCTGAAGCGGGTCCATCCTGCTGCACGCGACGCCCTCCCCAATTGGCCCATCCGAAAGGACTATGTGCATGACATACTCGCACTTGGTGCAGTCTTGGTTGCAATCGCCATTCTCGGAATGTTTTTTCCCGGGCACCGTAAGGCGGCAATCCGGCACGTCGGCCGACATGTTCGCGTCTATCTACCCCTCTGGCTATACGTGTCGGGCAGCATCATCTTGTTGCTGATCGGCGCGGTGTGGCTCCGGGCGTTGGAAGGTGAACTCAACGAGCATTTTGCCACCCTTCCTTCTTCGGCTTTGTCCTTGGCGGAGTCCGCCCTTGACAAGGTGCCCGGCCAGCTCCTCCACTTAGCGCCGGTCCCGACCACCCGAGGCGGCCAAACCGCTATGAGTGTGTCATCTTGGATTGTCTTGCTTCCCCTCGTCGCATTCGGCCCGCTCATTAAGCGCAAGCTCGGTAAGTTTCTCGGCTCGCGGACCGACAAATAGGAATCGTTGGAGGAGGACGCGGGAGCTGTCCACTACAAGGCGGGCCAGCCTCAAAGAAAAAGCCAGAGGCCCGCGGTTTGCGAGAGATCCACCTCTAGCCAGGCTTTGCGAAACGTAGTAGAGTTGCTGCTCTTTTGCCTTCCAGACGCCATTTTTGCCGGAGGCTGCGGATGCCGACACTCGATGACTACATGGCCCAATATGACCACGAGCACACCTCCGCATGGAACAAGCTGTTGCACGGCGTGGGCATCCCCATCATCTTCGTGGGAGCGTTCCTGCTTCTCCTCACCTACTGGCGCCTGGGCTTGGCCTTGTCGGTCGGCGGCTGGGTCATGCTGTTTTTGGGCCACCGCATCGAGGGGAACAAGCCCGCATTCTTCCACGGGCCGGTTTATTTCCTGGTCGGGCCGTTGTGGGTGGCCAAGGAAATCAAAGACTATCTGTTCGGACGGGGCAGCCGTGCGCCCGCGCCGCGCTGAGTCGCGCTCGCAAGATACATTAACTTTTTCGCACGGCAAGGCCAAGGCGCTCGACGCGCTTCGGTCGTGGTGATACGCTTTCGAATGGCCGTGGGGGAAACCGGTGGTTGATTCCGCACCTGGCAGCGAGCTGGAAGTCCAAAAAAGGCGATCCACACGGATCGTCCAAGCCGTGCCGCTGACGGTCACCGGTGTTGACGCGCTTGGCCGGCCGTTTCAGGAACGTACCTCGACGCTGGTCCTCAGTTGCCACGGCTGTCGGTATCAATCCAAGCATTACGTCCTGAAGAATATGTGGGTCACGCTCGAGGTTCCCCATCCGGAGACTGGCCGGGAGCCGCGCACCGTGCGCGGACGAGTCACCTGGATCCAGCGGCCCCGCACCGTGCGCGAACTCTTCCAGATCGCCGTGGAACTGGAGATCCCCGGCAATGCCTGGGGAATCGCCTTCCCGCCTCCGGACTGGTTCGCCTTTGCCGAAACGGCTGCGCCGGAGATTCCCGTCCCGGGAACCGAAGCGGAAGCGCCAGCGCAAGCTCCCCCCGAGGAATGGGTGTTGCCGGCCGCGGCCGCGCACGAAGACAAGCTCCACGTGCTTCCCAGTCCCGCCGGTGGAGAAGCTTCGCTCGCCCTCGCCCGGCAGGTGGCGCGCTTGGTGGTGGAGGCCAAGCAGCAAGTGCAGAACACCGCGCGCGAAGCCACCGCCCAGGCGGTGGCAGCAGAAACGCGGCCGCTGCTTGCGGCGATCCATACCCAACTGAAGGAAGCAGCGGAAAAGGCTGTGCAGGCCGCCGCGGGCTCTTTTGCCGATGAGCTGAACCGCCAAACGACCACTCAAATCGAGCAAGCCCGGCAGGCCAGCGTCGAAACGCTGCGCGAAAAGTGGAACAGCGAGCTCCAGCGTCACCTCCACGAGGCCGGCCCGCAGGTCGCCGAGCACCTCGCAAATATCACCCGGGCTCACCAGACAAGTTTCGAACAACAACTGGACGCTCAGTTCAAGCAGGCGCTCGAGAAACTGGACAAACTGAGCGCCGAAATCGCCGCCAGCGCCGCAAGCACTGAGTCCGGCGTGACGCGCTCCCGCCAGCAGATTGACGAATCCGCCGAAGCCGCAAACCGGACGTGGCAAGAGGCGATGGAACGCCGGGTGGAGGAAACCGGGACGCGTCTGGAGAAGCTGGAGAAGGCAGCGCACGAGATGAACGACCAAGTCGTCGCTGCCACCACGGCGGCCCAGGCTGGGTGGCGCGGGCAGCTCGACACGGATTTGGCCGCCGCCACCACACGCTGGAACGAAAAGATCGAAACGTCACTGGAAAGCGCGGCGCGGCAGGCGGCCGAGCGGCTGGCGCGGCACTCGCAAAGCGTCACTACCCAGCTCGAACAGGCGGTCACCATGCGCGTGGCGGCGACGCGCCAGTCCTTTGAACAGACCATCGCGGCAGCCGAGAGCACCCTGGGCACCCTGCGCACGGCGTTCAGCATGGAAACGGCGCGCGCCAAGGACTCGCTGGCGCAGATCGAACAGGCGGCCAGCCACCTGGGCGAACACGCGTCGCGCTTGGATGCGCTGAGTCAGACAGCAGCCGAGGAGCTGCAGCGGCGCTGCGAGGCAATCCTGGCCACCCAAAGCCAGGAACTCAGCCGTGGTGTCGAAAGCGCCGTGGCCGGCCTGGCCGAGCGGCTCCAGCCCATGCTGGAAGCAGAGGGACAGCAGTCCATGGCTCGTCTGGCCGCGCAACTGGAGCAGCAGCTCACTCCGCAGATGGACCGCGCCCAGCAGCTTCTCGAAAAACTGGCCGCCGGCCAGAGCCAAGCCGAACAGGTTGTGCATGCGCATCAGGAGCGCCTGCACCGAGCAACCGACCGAGACGTGCAGGCGGCGATTACGCGAATCGAGGAAACGGCGAGACGCTTCGAAAAAGATTTCCAGGAATCTGGGCGCGCCGCGGCGGCCAAGTGGCTGACCGAACTCGAGGCCAAGGCCGCTGACACCACGCATACCACCTTCGAGGCGCTCTTCAAGTCGGCCGAGTGGTACGAGAAGAAAGTCCAGACGCACATGCAGGCGGCCATGGATAAGGGGCTCGAGCAGGCCTCCAGCAGCCTGCGCGAGAAGGCCGGCGAGATCTCAGGCGTGTTTGCCTCGGAGCTGAACCACTACAGTCGCAGCTACGTCGAGCACGCCCAAGGCCAGCTGGACGAGGCCGTGAAGGACGCGGTCGAACGCGGCCGCGACCAACTCACGCAGGCCTCCGAAACTTCCGCGGCCACCTTTGGCGACCAAATCCGTGGGCTCGCCGAACGCGAATTCGAGCGGTTGACCGGCTCGATCTCGAGCGCGTTCGAGCAAACCGCCGCGCGCCTGGAAGCCCACGTGGCGCAGGTGCGCTCCAGGGTCGATGCCGATGCGCGCCAGTACTTTGTCGAGTTCCACAAGGGAATGGCCCAGCAGGTCCAGCAGGGCCTGGCCCATGCGCGCCAGGAGTTTGAGGCGCAAATGGCCCCGGTGAAGGACGCCTGGCGCGCGGAACGCGAAGCGCAGCAACAGCAGTTGCAAGAGGCCCTCGGGCACCTGAGCAACGACTCCATCGACGCGTACAAGAAGCGCCTGGAAAACGTCTCGAACTCATGGCTGCTGACCACGGCCACGAAGCTCAGCCAGCAGTCCCAAGACCTGATTGCAACACTGGCCAATTCTGCCGAGCGGCAGCTCCGCGAAACGTGCTCACAGGTGTTTGCCAGCGTGGGTGAAACCCTCCGCCAGCGCCTGATGGATTTCTCCAGCAGCCTCACCGATACGGCCCCCCCGGGGGAAAAGAAGTAGCGCCCGGCGGTACGCTCCCCGCTTGTATAATACCGGCCATGGCAAATCGCGCTTACGTGAGCCTGTGGTCGAAGAATTTCTCCGAAGCCACGATGCTCGAACAGTTCGAGCGGCTGCTCGAAACGGTTCCCTTCTCCGCCACACGGCCCGGGTTCACCGAGCTGGTGATTCGCGCCGTGGATCCGGCGGAGACCTCCTTGGTGGAGCGCGACTTGCGCCACCAGCCGTTGGACGCCGCCGCTGTGGTCGAGATGGCGCGCGAGTACCTGCATGCCGATTCGGCCTACGAAGTCCAAACGCACTGGGACCTGTGCGTGTATAACACCGGCCTCGCCCGCTGGCAGCCACAGCCTCAGCGTCTGGGGATTATCTGCCACGGCGAGGAGTACGACAGCGGCGCTTACGCCGAGGACGGCCACTTTCAGGCCGACATCGGTTTTGAGCACTTGTTCACCGGCCACGCGCGACTTCTCGGCCCAGCCACCGGCAGCGCGGCGCCGCCCCAGCATCCGGCTGAGGCGGAGTTCCTGGCGGTGATGGCGCAGCCCGAAAACCTGCACGAGTATCACCAGAAGACCCGCGAAAACATCCAAAAACTGATGGACTGGATGCGGGCGGTGGAGCAGGCCGTGCCGGTCGAGCGCTACCGGCTCTGGTCGGAAGGAGAGGAAAATTTTGAAGCGCGCCTGGATGAGATTTTGGCTGTGCGCTAGCGTGCTGGCTGCTTCCCTCCTCGCCCTGGGCGAACCCCTGCGCTCCGGCGCGCAGTCGCCGGACACGCCGAAGCGCGCGAACGAGCTCTCTCTTGCAGGCCTGCGGCCGGGCAAAGACGCGCTGGCCGCCGCGAAAAAGCGATTTGGCGTGGCCCACCTGCTTCCCGACAAGTCCACAGCAGACAAAACAAAAGTCTGGGTAGACAACTGCACAGGCCGATCGCTGAGCGTGGAGCTCAATGAGAAGGGTATGATTCAAAGCTTGACGGCAGGTCTGCTGTCGGCAGGGTCCGCAGACTGTTCGGGAAACTTGGAACGGCATAGCTCCATCCGTACAGACAATCTGAAGACGGGGCGGGGATTGAGGCTGGGCGACCCCCGCGACCGTGTGGTCGAGCTGTACGGCGAGCCAAACTCAAGCGGGCCTTCCGAAAAGGGTAGCCAGGAGCTAGAATTATTATTTTATATGTTTGACTGGGCTGGATCTGACGTGCCGCAAGTGATGGAAATCTTCTGCGATCGCGCGACCGGCCGCGTGGTTGAAATGACGCTGGCATTCCCCAGTCTCTAGGAAGCTCGGAAAAACGGATGCGCTCGACGGCTGTAACAATGCTCTTCTGCGCCCTCACGCTGCTGGTGGCGTGCGGCCGGTCGGCTCCGTCCCAGCCTGTCGAGGCGCCGGCCAAGCCGCCCGCTCCGGTTGTGCCGCAGGAGATTACCGGCGTGGTGCAGAGTCTATTGGGCTCGGACGCCGAGGTGATTGTCTTCGGCGATCTGGTGCGCACCGCTCAGGAGCAAGTGCTCGCGGTCAACCGGCTTCCCAAGACGCCGGCCGGCACGGTTCCGGGGATTCTGGTGACCCGCGCGGTCGTGGCCGAAAACGACGGCGGGAAGTGGAAGGAAGTCTTCCGTTGCGACGAGCACCTGAAAAACCCCGAGGGCTTTCTGAGCGGCACGCCCCTTGCTCCGGTAACGGGCTGGCGGCTGCAATACGAGCAGAACGCAGAGAAAGGCCTGCTGCTCTTCTTCACGCCGCTCAAGCAGCCCCGAGGCGGCCACGTCCCGGCGATCGGCGTGCGCTGGAACCCCAAGGTGAAGCGCTACCAGTCGCTCGATCGCAACTTTGAGCAATTTCTGGGCGAACTGCCCGCTCTGGAAAGGCCCACGTCGCGCCTGAAATGAGCAGCGCCGCACAAGTCGTTTCGGCAAAAGCGCCGCCCCGGCCGCGCACCTCGTCGTGGAAGAATCTGCGGGGCCTGCTGCCCTACACCGCCCGGTACCAAGGCAGGGTGGCGCTCGGCCTGGTCGTGCTCTGCGCCATGGGCGTGGTGGGCAACGTGGTGCCGTTGATCACCGGTTCGATCATCGATTCCCTTTCGGGCCTGGCCCAGCCGCTGGCCCACCTGACCGGGCCGGCGCGCTCCCTGCTGCGTCCCCTGCTGCCCTTTTACCAGCCGTCGAGCCGGGACACCCTGCTGGTCTTCTGCCTTGCCCTGCTCGTGGTGGTGGCGATCAAGGGCGTGCTGTCGTTCTGGACGCGGTGGATCCTGATCGGAGTCTCGCGCGACATCGAGTATGACCTGCGCAACGATCTGCTGAGCAGACTCGTCCAGCTCGAACCCGAGTTTTACGTGCGCAATCGCACCGGCGAGCTGATGTCGCGGGCCACCAACGACCTGAACGCCGTGCGCATGGTGCTGGGCCCGGGGATCATGTATAGCGCCACGACGATTGTGACCATGGCGCTGGCGATCGTGCTGATGCTGAAGCTTTCGCCGGTCCTGACGCTGTGGGTCTTCTTGCCCGTACCGCTGGTGGTTGTGGCCGTGTGGTATTTCGGAAAACTGATCCACGAGCTGTCCGAAAAAATTCAGGCCTCGCTGGCCACGCTTTCCGCGCGTGCGCAGGAAAACCTTGCCGGCGTGCGCGTGGTGCGCGCCTACCGCCAGGAAGAGGCGGAGATGCGCGCCTTCGACGCGCCGAATCGTGAATACGTCGGGCGAAACATGGAAATGATCCGCACCTGGAGCATGTTCATGCCCGGGCTCCAAGCCCTCATCGGCATCTCCCTTCTGCTCGTGCTCTGGCAGGGCGGGCGCCAGGTCGTGCTGGGCAACATCTCACTCGGCACTTTCATGGCCTTCTACTTCTACCTGGGACTGCTGGTCTGGCCCATGGTCGCGCTCGGCTGGGTGACCAACATCTTCCAGCGCGGAGCCGCCTCGATGGGCCGCTTGAACTACATCCTAAACGCCGAGCCTGCCATCAACGACGCCGAGGCGCGCCCCGATGGCTCCGAGATCCGCGGCGCGATCGAGTTGCGCCATCTAACGTTTGCCTACCCGACCGCCGGTAACCGTGGCGCGCCGGGAAGCGCCGCCGACCCGGGTGAGCCCACCACCGGGCCCGTACTCCAAGACATCAACCTCCATGTGCCGGCCGGCTCCACCCTCGCCATCGTGGGCCCCACCGGCAGCGGCAAATCCACGCTGGCGGCGCTGATCGCCCGGCTCTGGGAAGCGCCGCCGGAAACGTTGCTGCTTGACGGCCGGCCCATCCGGCAGTGGCCGCTGGCCGCGCTCCGGTGCGCCATCGGGTTTGTGCCGCAGGACACCTTCTTATTCAGCGAGACGGTGCGCGGGAATATCGCCTTTGGGGTCGAAGAGGCGCCGGAGGACCGCGTCGCGGAAGCCGCGCAGGTTTCCAGCATCTTCGGCGACATCCAAGACTTCCCCGCGCGCTTTGACACGCTGGTGGGCGAACGCGGCATCACCCTCTCCGGCGGACAGAAACAGCGCACCGCGCTGGCGCGCGCAGTGATCCGCGACCCCAGGATCCTCATCCTCGACGATGCTCTCGCGAGCGTGGATACCGACACCGAGGAAAAGATTCTGCGGCGCCTCAAGGACGTGATGCGGCAGCGGACGACGATCCTGATCTCGCACCGCTGCTCGACGGTGCGGCACGCCGACCAGATCGTGGTGCTGCGCGGCGGGCGCCTGGTCGAGCAAGGCACGCACGAAGAGCTCCTGGCGCTGGGCGGGTACTACTACGACCTGTACCAGAAGCAGTTGCTCGAGGAAGAACTCGAACGCTCATGAGCGACTTTCGCGAAGAAGAGGCGTTAGGCAAGGCGTACGACACGCGGCTGACCCGGCGGCTGCTGGCCTACCTGCGGCCGTATAAGCGGCGCGTATGGTTCGCGCTGGCGCTGACGCTCGCCATCAACCCGTTGGAGTTGCTGACCCCCTACCTGTTCAAAGTGGCGGTGGACTCCTACGTCGTGCCGGTCCTCCAGCACCACCTCCCGGCCACGGCGGGGTTGCGCGGGCTCGCCTGGGTGACGCTGGTGTTCTTGGCCACCGTGATGCTCGGCTTCACGTTGTATTACATCCAGATTCGTGTGATGCAGCGCGTCGGCCAGGAAATCATGTACGACCTGCGGCGAGAGGTTTTCGGCCGCCTGCAGCGGCTGCCGATGAGTTTCTACGACCGCAGCCCTGTGGGCCGGCTGTTGACCCGCGTCACGACCGACGTGGACGCACTCAACGACCTGTTTGCCGCAGGCATCGTCATGATGCTCAACGACGTCGTTCTGTTGGTGATGTTTGCCGGGGGAATGCTGTACTGGAATTGGCGGCTGGCGCTGGCCGCTTTTGCCGTGCTGCCGCTCATCTTGGTCGTTACCTTGCTGTTTCGCACCAAAGTGCGCGAAGCCAACCGCCGCATCCGCGTGGCCATCGCCCGGATCAATGCCTTTCTCCAGGAGCACATCAGCGGGATGGCCGTGGTGCAACTGTTCAACCGCGAGCGCAAGGCGCGCCAGCAGTTCGAGAAGCTGAACCGTACCCACATGCTGGCCTACAAGGACGCCATCCTGGCCTTCGCGTTGTTTTACCCGGTGGTGGAATTTCTGGGCGTGACCGCAATCGCCCTGCTGCTCTGGTTCGGCGGCCTGCGCGTGCTGGCGAGCACTCTGACAGTGGGCGTGGTGTTCATGTTCATGCAGTACGCGCAGCGCTTCTTCCGGCCGATTCAGGATCTCAGCGAGAAATTTAACATCCTGCAAACGGCGATGGCCAGCTCCGAGCGCATTTTCAAGCTGCTCGACGAGCCGGTGACGGTCTCCTTGCCGGCCGAGGCGCAGACGCGGGAAAAGCCGCGCGGCGAAATCGAGTTCCGCAACGTCTGGTTCGCCTATCGCGGCGGCGCCGAGCCCGCGGAGGAAGACTGGGTGCTGCGCGACGTCTCGTTCCGCGTCACGCCGGGGCAGACATTCGCTCTGGTCGGTCACACCGGCGCCGGCAAGACAACCATCATCCAGTTGCTGCTGCGCTTCTACGATATCCAGCGCGGTCAGATCCTGCTCGACGGGGTGGACATCCGCCAGTTCAATTTGCAGGAGCTGCGGCGGCATTTCGGCATTGTGCTGCAGGACCCCTTCCTATTCACCGGCACGCTGGAATCGAACGTTCGCCTCGGCACGGAAGAGATCGGCCGCGCCACGGTCGAACGCGCGCTCGCGGAAGTGGGCCTCGGCGCATTCCTCCAATCGCTGCCGGGCGGCGTCACCGCTCCGGTGAGTGAGCGCGGCGCAACGTTCTCCATGGGTCAGCGGCAACTGGTCAGCTTTGCCCGCGCGCTGGCGCACAACCCGCGGTTCCTGATTCTCGACGAGGCCACCTCGAGCGTGGACACAAAGACCGAGCTACTGATCCGCGAGGCGCTCGATCGCCTGCTCGCAGGGCGCACAGCGTTGGTGATCGCGCACCGGCTGAGCACGATTCAGCACGCCGACCGCATCCTGGTGTTTCACAAGGGCCGGTTGCGCGAGCAGGGCTCGCACCAGGAGTTGTTGGCGCAGCGCGGCATTTACTACCGCCTCTACCAGCTTCAGTACAAGGATCAGGAGCTGCGCTTCCCGCTCGCTGCATCCGGCGAGGGAGCCGGCGCCCCGCTGCCCGCAGATGATTAATTCTCCTGCCTCTCTATTCCGTCTCGGCGCGGCTGGCAGGCGTGTCAGCCACAGCGGCACGCAATGATCAAGCCGCAAGTCCTGATCTCGGCTGGCGAAGCGTCCGGCGACATGTACGCCGCGCGGCTCGCGGCCGCGCTGTGCCGTCGCGCCGACGTCCACCTGTTCGGGCTCGGCGGGCCGCGGATGCGCGAGGCCGGCGTCGAGCTTCTGGCCGACTGCTCGGAAGTCGCGGTGGTCGGGATCAGCGAATTCGTGCGGCGCGTGCCGGCAGGGTGGCGCGTGCTGCGGCGACTCGTAGCCGCCTC
>Ga0099828_10002216_pt1 | contig 13318 bp, 11 predicted proteins | sample CZO8metaG_2_FD_79338 | JGI IMG/M metagenome (GOLD analysis project Ga0099828, IMG submission 79338) | Vadose zone soil microbial communities from the Eel River Critical Zone Observatory, Northern California, USA - CZOApr15con2H1.8 metaG | ecosystem: Environmental > Terrestrial > Soil > Vadose...
GCCGAATTGCTCCTCGAGCTCTTTCCGCAATCGCTGGGCGAGCGCAGGGCTCAGGCCGCCGGTGGAGATGGCGATTTGCAGTTCGCCGCGGCGGACCACGGCCGGGAAGTAGAAATCGCAGCGCTCGGGCTCGTCCACAGTGTTGCACAGCACGCCGCGGCTCTTTGCTTCGGCGTATATTTCGTCGTGAAGCGCGCGCGAACTCGTCGCCGCAATCACCAGAAACACGCCGGCAAGATCGGCGGGCACGTATTCGCGCGCCTGCCATTCGATGCGGCCTTCGCGCGCCCACTCGCGCACTTTAGGCGTGGCCTTCGGCGCGACCACACGCACGGAGGCCGCCGTGGCCAGAAGGCATTCAATCTTCGCCTCGCCCACACTCCCGGCGCCAATCACTAGGCACCGCCGGCCATCGAGTTTGACAAACATGGGAAACAAACTCACCGCTTACTCCTTCAGGTGCAACCCGCACTCAATTTTCGTGAAGCCTGACCAGCGCCCCGCGCGCGGGTCCTCGCCCGGTTGAACGGGCCGCGTGCAATACGTGCAGCCAATGCTGGGATAATTCTGCTCGTGCAGCGGGTTGTATGGGACGCGATTCGCGCGGATGTAGTCCCAGACTTTTTCCCAGGTCCAATCCGCGAGCGGATTGAGCTTCACCAGGCCGAATTTTTCGTCCCACTCAATTTTCTTGGCATTCGCCCGCGTGGCGGCCTGGTCCCGGCGGATGCCGGTGACCCAAGCGTTGAATTCGGCGAGCTTGGCTTTCAACGGCTCGACCTTGCGCAAGGCGCAGCACTGGTCAGGATGGCGCGACCACAACGCTGGACCGTACTGCGCTGCTTGCTCGTCCGGCGTTAGGCGGGATTTCAACCGCTCCACGCGGAGGCCGTACTTTTGCTCGATTTGCTCCAGCAGCGCGTAGGTTTCCGGGAAGAGAAAGTCTGTGTCGAGCGTGAACACGCGGATGTCCGGACGCAGGCGCGCAGCCATATCAATCAAGACGACGTCTTCGGCGCCAAAACTTGAAGCCACGGCCGCCCGCGGGTGAAACTCCGTGAGCCCCCAGCGGAGAACTTCCTCGGCGCTCCAGCGTTCGGCTTCCGCCTGCACCCTGTCAATTTGCTGTTGTGACGCCGCGCTCATTACATCGCTCCAGGTCCGGTCCAACACGCGCCCTAAACAAAACAGCCCACGAGCACTTGGCTTCGCGGGCCGCTTGGAAGAGCTTTGAGGATTGCCTTACCGCGCTTGCGTATCCTAGGCTCCCAAGGTGGTCCGCGCCGCCCACGTACACTTGGGCCGGCGCGTCGTAATCGCTTTGGGAGTCGTGTGAATCATTCTTCCACAAGGATAAAGGAACTGCCCAAATTGTCAACTCCAAACCATCTTGGTCGTTGCGATTCTGCTGCGGCCCTCCGGCGAGCCCGATTATGCGTTCCCGCTTCAAGGCGGCTTTTAGAATCAATGAGATGCCCGCCTGAAGGCGGGCGCTACACAGGGGCCGGCCGCGTCGTCGAACCGGCGCTTAGAGGGGCGCCTCCTGCGATGGACGGCACTACCAGCACGCGGTCTCCTTCACGGAACTGGTACTCATTTCCGCCGAGGAAGCGGATATCTTCCTCGTTGACGTAAATGTTGATGAAGCGCCGGATCTGCCCGGTGTCATCCCGCAAGTGCCTGGTAATGGCGGGGAAGCGCGCCTCGATCTCGCCCAGGAGTTCAGGCAGCGTCGTCGAGCTGCACTCGATCGTCTGGACGCCCTCGGTGAACCGGCGCAGCGCGGTGGGAATCTCAACAGTGATTTTCATCTCGGCTCTAGTTTCCCGCGACGGCGGCTAGACGGTCGTTGAGGAGCGCCTCGAATACGGCTAGGCGCGGCTCAATCGCCGGGCTCAACGCGTATTGCTGCGCGACCGCGTCAATGGTCTTGAGGCCGTTGCCCGTGATGCACACCACCGTGGTTTCGTTCGGGCCAATGTGACCCTGCTCGATGAGTTTCTTGGTCACGCTGGTGGTCACGCCGCCAGCGGTTTCGGCGAAAATGCCCTCAGTTTCGGCCAGCAATTGAATGCCGCTGACGATCTCGGTGTCGGGGACGTCCTCCGCCCAGCCGCCAGTTTCGCGGATCACGTGCGTGGCGTAGTAGCCGTCCGCGGGATTTCCGATGGCGAGCGACTTCGCAATCGTTGCGGGCTTCTGCGGCTCGAGCTGCTCGAGTTTCCGCTTCACGGCGTCGGAGATGGGAGAGCAGCCGGTCGCCTGCGCGCCGAAGAATCGCACCTTCTTTTCCTCGACCAGGCCCAGCGTGATCAGTTCCCCAAACGCCTTGCGAATTTTGGTGATTAGCGAGCCCCCGGCCATCGGGACCACAATGTTGTCCGGGAGCCGCCAGCCGAGTTGCTCGGCAACCTCGTAGCCAACGGTCTTCGAGCCTTCGGCGTAATACGGCCGGAGGTTCACATTCACGAAGCCCCAGCGATATTTTTCGGCAATCTGAGAGCACAGCCGGTTCACTTGGTCGTAATTGCCTGCAATGCGGACCAGCTTCGCGCCAAAGACCTGCGTGCCGATGATTTTCGCGGGCTCGAGGTCGGCGGGGATGAAGATGCACGCGTCTAGGCCTTCGCGGGCGGCCTGCGCGGCCACCGCATTTGCCAGGTTGCCCGTCGAAGAGCAACTCACCACCTGGAAGCCAAACCGGCGCGCCGCCGCCAGGGCCGTCGCCACCACGCGGTCTTTGAACGAAAGGGTCGGGAAGCAGACGGCGTCGTTCTTGATGTAGAGGCCGCTGGCGCCCAGGATTTTGCCCAGATGGCGCGCTTCTGTCAGCGGCGTAAACCCAGCGGGGACTGTGCCTCGGAAGCCTTCTTGGAGGGGCAGCAGGGCGCTGTAGCGCCACAAATTGGGCGGGCCTGCCTCGATGTTCTTTCGGGTGAAGACACTGCGGGCAGCTTCTAGATCGTAAGTAACTTCGAGCGGCGAGAGGCATTCGTCGCAGAACGACCGGGGCTCGTTGCCCCACAACCGGCCGCATTCCCGGCATTTGAGTTGATGAGATAAGCCCATGTCCGCTTCCTGTCCTTTACGCCAAGCTGGCGAATCGCCTGTGGCTTATGAAACGGCTGGTAGAACTGCTGCGGTGGGCGGCCTGGAGGGAAAACTAAAAACCCTCCACGCCAAAGAACTCGGGGAGGGCTCAAGAGTTGCTAGCTCAGATCTCGGTTCTTTAGCAGTTTTTAACGTGGAGCAAGTTGCCTTAAATCGCCACGTTTCCAGCACGCCCAATATAGACTCCGTCTAATGCAGTGTCAAGGCGTTTTCTTCGGAGGATCGCTAGTAGACATTTCCGTGCTCCAACCAGGGACATTTCCGTTAGGCAGCAGGGTCATTTAGCCCGGACCACTGTGATGACGCATGCCAGGGTTAACTGATTGAGTCCTCCAATGTGCGAGCGTGAGGACCTTGGCCGGAAATGCGGGAGAATGGAGTGGATCAGACTCATTCCAAACGCCAAGAGAGGCCGCTATGGGTCAGGCCCGCGTGGAGTTAACCGGCTGGAAAGCGATCCTAGTGTTGGTGGCGGTGCTGGGAATCTCGGGCTACCGACTCTCCTCACGTTTTCCCACTGTGGACGATGCCGGTCGCGAGGCCATTCGCGACTGGCTGGTCAAAGATTACACAGGGAGGGGGCCTGCCGGTCTGGCCCAGCGTGTCGCCGAATACCGCGCTGGCTTGCCGGACCGGCCGGAAGCTCTTCCGGCGGTTGAGCCCCGCGTCGAATTTGTCTCGCTCTCGGCGCATGGATGGCGCGATGCGATGGTCGTCCGATCGGAAGTTTCGGTGGACGGGGGACCGCCGCCGGATAGCCGCCCAGTCAGATATCTCTTTCTCACAACCAAGGTCGGAGGCGGTTGGATGGTTCTGGCCGAAAGCGATTCCTTCCGATATTACACGGCGCTGTTGAGGTAAAACGGAGGAACTCTGCGGCGCGCCGGTTGCCGCATGAGCTATTTGCCCCGGCAAAAGCCGGGCGGCGTGAGGTAGAGGATTCCATCTTGCGAGGCTTAGTACATTCGGGTAATCTAATGATTGTGGAATTGACTGCCCACCTCGCAAGTAACTGCGCTTGTTGCTGTTGTTCGTAGCCAAGTACCGGACTGCTGTCTGGGTGGGCGAAGCAGTCGATCCGGAGCAAGGCTCCTAAGTTAGTTGGCACGAAAGCCCACCACCGGATAACCCGGTCGGTGGGTTTGTTATTTTGGGAGCTGGCGGACAAATGCCCCCAGGTGTCATTCCGAGCGAAGCGAGGAATCTCTCTGCGCTAGTCACCAAGAAAGAGAGATTCCTCGTCGCTTTGCTCCTCGGGATGACAATCCTGGGGCGTATGTCGGCCAATGGCTAGGCACACGAAAATGGCGGACGTTTCTAGCGATATCGCGAACTCGACCCCGGCGGATGCCGCGGTCAACGATCGGCTGGGCTTGTCGGCGCGAAAGATTAGCTACCTGAAGACGCTCGAGGCGGAAAGCATCTACATCATCCGGGAGGCGGCGGCCGAGTTTGCGCGGCCGGTGATGCTGTATTCCATCGGCAAAGACTCCTCGGTGATGCTGCGCCTGGCGCAGAAAGCGTTTTATCCCGGGAAAATTCCATTTCCCTTGCTGCACATTGACACGAGCTATAAATTCCCGGAAATGGTCAAGTTCCGTGACGAATATACGCGGCAAATCGGCGCCGAGTTGATCGTCCACAAGAATCAGGAGGCGCTGGACGCGGGCGCCAACCCGTTTGCTCTTGGCACGCAGAAGTGCTGCGGTCTGCTCAAGACGAAATCGTTGCTCGATGCGCTGGCCGAGGGCGGCTTCACCGCGGCGTTCGGCGGCGCGCGCCGCGACGAAGAAAAATCCCGCGCCAAAGAGAGGGTGTACTCCTTCCGCGATGCGTTCGGCCAGTGGGACCCGAAGAACCAGCGGCCCGAGCTGTGGAACATTTTCAACTCGCGGATCAACAAGGGCGAAAGCATCCGCGTGTTTCCGCTGTCAAACTGGACCGAAGCGGACGTATGGCTCTACATCCTGATGGAAAACATTCCCATTGTGCCGCTCTATTACGCGAAGGAGCGCGAGGTCGTCCTGCGCGACGGCGCGATCATCGTGGTGTACGACAAGTCCGCGCTGCTGCCGGGGGAGAGCACCCAGCGCATGGTCTGCCGCATGAGGTCGCTCGGGTGCGTGCCGTGCACCGGGGCGATCCGCTCTGAGGCGGACACTCTCCAGAAAATTATTGAGGAGATGTTCACCTTCCGCCGCTCAGAGCGCGAAAATCGCGCCATTGACCACGACGAGGAAGGCTCGATGGAGATCAAGAAGCGCGAGGGGTACTTCTAATGGCCGTTGTCGCTGGCGGGGAAGCGCGCGAGGGCGCCGCTTCTTTCATCGAGCAGAATCTGGCGAAGGAGCTGCTGCGGTTCACGACCGCGGGCAGCGTGGACGACGGCAAATCTACGCTGATCGGGCGGCTGCTGCACGACACGAAGACGGTGTACGAAGACCAGCTCGCTGCGGTGAAGAAGAGCCGTATCAACCGCTCGACCGGGCCGATTGATTTTTCGCTGCTCATCGATGGCCTGCGGGCCGAGCGCGAGCAGGGCATTACCATTGACGTCGCCCACCGCTACTTCGAGACGCCCCGCCGGAAGTTCATCATCGCAGACACGCCGGGCCACGAGCAGTACACGCGCAATATGGCCACGGGCGCTTCGACCGCGAGCCTCGCTGTAATCTTGATTGACGCAACGAGGGGGCTGCTGCCTCAGACGCGGCGGCACACATACATTTCGTCATTGCTCGGAATTCCCAACGTGCTCGCGGCCATCAACAAAATGGACTTGGTGGACTACGAGGAAGAAGTTTATCGACGGGTCAAGCAGGATTTTCTGGCTCTGGCGGCGCAACTGGGCGTGCGGCACGTGGCGACAATCCCCATCAGCGCGCTCGAAGGCGATAACGTGGTCACGCGGAAGGCGCACATGCCGTGGTTCGAGGGGCCGACTTTTCTCGAGCACCTCGAAACTGTGCCGCTGCACGCCGCGGCTCCTTCCGACGCGGTGCGCTTCCCAGTGCAGTACGTCATTCGGCCGGACGCCACCTTTCGCGGCTTCGCCGGGCAGATTGCCAGCGGCGTCATTCGGCCGGGGGATGAGGTGTTGTCGCTTCCTTCGCGGCAGAAAAGCCGGGTGCGGACGATTGTCACTTACGACGGCGAATTGGAGGAAGCGTTCGACCCCATGTCGGTGACGGTCACGCTCGAAGATGAAATTGACCTGAGCCGAGGCGACATGCTGGTTTCGCCGCACAGCGCGCCCTGCGTCTCGCGCCGCTTCGCGGCCATGGTCGTCTGGTTTGACGCGGAAGCCTTCGACCCGAGGCGAAATTACCTGGTCAAACATGCGTCGCGGATGGGCCGGGTGAAGGCCGCCCGGATTCGGTCCCGCATCAACGTCGACACGTTGGAGCAGGAGCCCGCGGCCACGTTGCGCATGAATGACATCGCCACCGTCGAGTTCGAGACCGCCAGCCCTCTGTTCTTCGATCTCTACGGAAGCAACCGCATGACCGGCAGCTTCATCCTGATTGACCCCATCTCGAATGCGACGGTCGCCGCCGGCATGATCCGCGAAGACCTGTCCACCGACGCGTTGGAGACGAGTCCGGAGCAGGAATCCGCTGTCACGGAAGCCGACCTGGAACCAGTGACGCCAGCGGAGCGTTACCATCGCCAAGGCCACTACCCCGGCCTCATTCTGGTCGAAGATAATCCCGCTCTAGCAGCACGCCTGGAACGCGCGCTATTCGACGATCACTTCCAGGTGCTGCTGGTGAGCAGCGCCGTCACGGCGCCGGAAATGCTGCAGCGTACTCTCCCCCTGTACCAATCCCTCGGCCTCGTAGTGATTTATTCCTGCGCCGCGCTTGCCCCAGAAGCCAAGCGCAGATTGACCGCCCTCGCCCCCGACCGCTTCTTTGATCTTTCATACTTTGAACTGCCCGCAGAGGGACTTCAGGCCATGCGTAAAGTTTCATCACTCTTTCAATCGCTCCGTGCGCTTGCGCCTCGCACTGGGTAAACAAAAATCCTGAAGCCTGGCCCTCTTGACAAATGCGGGGGCAACACACCGTCTAAGTCCTTTTAATCATTTTCCGGAGATATCCTCATCATCTTCGCCTGTCTGAATCTCTCCCCAAAGATTCCAAAGGAACTGGACCTGAACGTCTTCATAGGCATTACGGATCGCATTGCGAAGGGCAGCCGGTTCGAGCCCAAGCTTCGAGGCCAGGCAAGAAATCACCTTCTCAGCCTGGTCACGATTCTGTGAGTCCTCACTGTCCAGACCCTCTTGCAGTGTCGCTAATTCGATTGCGCCACGAATGCCGAATGGGCGCAGCATCCCAATCTTTTCTTCGAAATAGCCAAACAGGATGGCTTGGTCGATTATGTCTAGAATTGTTTTCCACTCGATATTTGTCGTCAGGAGCAGTTTGATTGGATCTGCTGTGGCCACTTGCGCTGCACTCTCGAAACCCTCATCTATGAGACGATCTACCATCCCCTCCGAAAGTCCCTGGAGCATGAACAGGTTCGGTTTCTCCGTTGGTTGTCTTGACCCTACTGAATTCAGTTTGGTACTCGTCTGGCCTTTAATGAAGTTGTAAAGCTCCTGGATGGGGAAGGCGCCGATCCCAAAAGCAATTGCTGGCTTCAGTGATGTGGTGAACGGTGTCGATAACAAAGGGGCAATGATCGGAGCGACCAGCATCCGCAACCAGATCAAGTAGAGGCCCATAGGAGTCAGGTCAACCGCCCCGTATCTCTTAACAATATCGTACAGGCCCCAGATAAACGCTCCCGCCAAGCCAGCTATTGCCTCTCGCGGCACTCTTTGCACTGCTTTCTCCACGGCATCTGACAGGCCCAAGTGAAAACCCAACCACAGGAAAGTCATTGCAACGAATAGACCCGCGACTATCCCGTTCAACGCAAGTGGGAGATGGTACTTATCCCTGCCAACTCTTCGGTAAAACAGGCTATCAATGACCCGATCGATTGTCCTTTCCTTCGCATTATCTGAGGACCTAAACGCTTCAAGATACTTCACGAACGTCTTTCCCCGGCTCATGATGCTGTTGATTTCAATGCGCCGCCCATATAAGATTCCTCGGTATTGGCGGTTGATCAGGTATAAGAACAGACCAGGAAGCAAAGTGGCGGCCCAGAGGAGAGGGGTTTTTATCATATGGTTATTCCTATTTCGTATAACTACACATCTTTGGAACACACGATACGACAATCCCCCGACCCCTGTCAAGCTTTGTCCAATTAACCGTGTCCCCCGACAACATTGACCCAGGGTCTCCGATGATAATGGGATTCGCGGACCTTATGTCCACCAGTAGCCCGCAATCTGGAGCGACCTCAGGTGTTGCTGGCCGGATTTGTCCATGACGCCTAGCCATGCAAACGTGGGGGGGGGGGCGTTTTGGTAGAAGAGCGGAAGCCATGAGTAGCCCGGCCGGAGTTGCGGGGTTTTGGCGGCCCAGCGGGAAATCGGACCGCAGCGCGGCAAAAACTTGACCAAATCTGCCGTCAGCTACCCGTTAACGCTTTGTATTGGGCGTCTGTCAAAGGCACGACGGAAAGCCTGCCTTCACGGACGAGAGGTGAATTCGCGAACCGCTTGTCGACCTTGATTTGCGCCAGCGTGACCGGCTTCGCAAGCGCCTTTCCCACTTTAATTTTGACCGCCGGATTTTTGGGATCTGGGACATCAACCGAAACGACCGACGCGGTCCCGACCGCGCTCTTGCGGTTTCCGGTTTCGTAGATCACCAGCCTTGCGCCGGGGCTCATCTCTCGAAGGTGCTTCACCGCGGCTGGGCTGGAGACGCCTTCCCACAGCGTCACGCCGTCGCGCTGGAGGTCCTCAAAGGAATACTCGGAAGGTTCGGTCTTGAGCAGATAGTTTTGAGACATGAATCCGCGCCTCCGCGTTCAGGATTTCACATTGTACACTCGGCCAGAATAATCCCCACCCTGGCCGGAATGGGGCCGCTGGCCCTAAATCGGTATCGGACACATTTGGGCTAGACAGGCTGCGGAAAAGTCCATTTCGGAGGCGTCGGGGTAGCACAGGCACTCTTGCCTGTGCGCTGTTTACGGGTGCTTAGCCATAGCCGCAAGTGCACAGCCAAGAGTGGCTGTGCTACCAATTCCGCGACCTGTAGAACCGGTCGCACTGCTGCTCGCCCACAAGGCGGGCGGCCTCTACAACTGCAAATCCCGCCGAACGCGGGTGGTTTTGTAGAGGCCGCTCCGTCCAGTCTTTTCTGGGACGGAGCGGGCAATTTTCCTTTCCAAATGACCAACCACCACCCGTTTGGTCGTGTTTTAGAAGGAAGAGATGAAACGAGAGCGGCCCGCAGATTGCGAAGTCGGAGGTCGGACCTTCAGGTCCGACATAATGGGTCGTTTGAAAAGGGCTTTTAAGCCCTGAGGTTTCAGGGGCTGAAGCCCCCAGTTCGATGACCTTGAACGTCGGAGCTGAAGCTCCGACCTCCGCAAACTGGAATCATCCCAACACCCCTCCAAGCGAGGACACTACGGGGCGCCATCAACATTTGACCTGGCGCTCGCGAGGATGCTAACGTGGGCGTGTCTTGGTAGAGGAGCGGAAGCCATTACTAGCTAGGCCGTAGTTCCGAGGGGCTTCGGAGGCCTGGGCGAAAGGGGCAGCAGGATTTTCCGCCGAAGTTTCCCACGGCAGTGCCGCCGGAGAGGCTGGGGGGCGCGGTTAATACCCGCCCACTGTCATCCGAGGGAATCGGATGGAGCGCTATCGAGAAGCGAGGCGCCGGAAACTGTTTGCGGCGCTGGACTTCCCCTCTGCGCGCTGTTCCTTCCTTGGGTTAGACCCTCACCAGGAAATTGAGTTTTCCAAGTAGCACAGGCTTCAGCCTGTGTCCGCCGGCAATTGGAGCACCAAAAGCGCACAGACTGAAGTCTGTGCTACGAAAACCAATGCATCCAGTTGAGATGACGCGAGCGCTGATCGACATTGAGTCGATCACGGAGAACGAGAAGCAGGTGGGGGAATACCTGCTGCGGTATCTCTCTGGGTTGGCGGCGCCGACGGGCGGCACGGCGGAAGCGATGCCGGTTTCGCCCGAGCGGTTCAACGTGTATGCCGAATGGGGGCGTCCCGCAGTGACGCTTTCAACTCACATGGACACTGTGCCGCCATTTGTTGCGTCGCGCGAGGACGACGAGCGAATTTATGGGCGCGGCGCGTGCGACGCGAAGGGAATTATCGCGGCGATGATCGGCGCGGCAGAAAAATTACTGGAGGGCGGCACGCGCAATTTTGCGCTGCTTTTTGTGGTGGGAGAAGAAAAGAACAGCGCCGGGGCCGACGTCGCCGCGCGCGCGCCGCGCGGCTCGCGGTACTTAATCGACGGCGAACCCACGGAGAGCAAGGTGGCGCTCGGCTCGAAGGGGATGCTGCGCTACGAAATTGTCGCCACGGGGAAAATGGCGCATTCGGCGTATCCTGAGCTGGGCGAATCGGCCATCGAAAAGCTGATTGACGCGCTCGACGCCATTCGGCGGGTGTCTTTGCCGGAGTATTCTTTGCTGGGCCGCACCACCGTGAACATCGGCACCATCTCCGGCGGGCGCGCACCGAACATTGTGCCGGACGCCGCGAGGGCGGAGCTGGCGGTCCGGTTGGTGGGCGATCCGCAGGTGGTTGACGAGGCCCTGCGCCGGGCTGTGGGAGACCTCGCGGCGGTGAACGAAATCTTGAGATTTCCTGTGGTGCGCCACGCGTCGCTCGACGGTTTTCCGACTTGCGTGGTGGCGTTCTCGACCGACATCCCCGCGCTTTCGCCGGCCTGGGGCGAGCCGTTCCTGTTCGGGCCGGGGAGCATTCACGTGGCGCACACGCCGGAGGAGAGAATCGCCAAAAAGGAGTTGCTCGACGCCGTGGACACGTACGCGCGCATGGTCAAGATGCTGCAGAGCCGGGCGGGAGCCTGACTTGCCGAAGAATCTCGCCATTGTCGGCTACGGGAAAATGGGCCGGCTGATCGAGCAGCTTTCGCCGGAGGCGGGCTTCCACGTTGCGCTGAAGCTCGACATCGAAGAGAACGCGGGCCAACAGGGAATTACGACGGAAAAGTTCCGCGGCATTGACGTGGCCATCGAGTTCTCGACGCCGGAAACTGCCGTGGCAAATCTCGAGCGGCTCTGCGCCATCGGTGTGCCGACCGTCGTGGGCACCACGGGCTGGTACAATGAGTTGGGGCGTGTGCGGGCGTTTGTCGAAAAGAGCGGCAACGGAGTCGTGTGGAGCGCGAACTACTCGGTCGGCGTGAATGTGTTTCGCCGCGCGGTGGCGGAAACGGCGCGACTGCTGGCCAGCGAGGCGGAATACGGCGCGTGGGTCTGGGAGGTCCACCACTCGACGAAGAAAGACGCGCCTTCGGGCACGCTGATCGCGCTGGTGGAAGAAATGAAGCGCGCGGGGTACACGCGCCCGATTAGCAGCAGCTCAAACCGCGCCGGGGCGAACCCCGGGATTCACGAGATCGGGTTCGACTCGGCGGCCGACACCATCACTCTGCGGCACACGGCGCGCAGCCGCGAAGGGTTCGCGCGCGGGGCGCTGAAGGCGGCGCAGTGGGTAATGGGCAAGCGCGGACTTCACGAATTCGGAGAGGTGATTTTTGCCGGCGACGCCAAGGCGGTGCGCCGCCCGGCGGATTGAGGTGGCACGATGTTTACTGGATTCACAGGCTGCGGGACGGCAATGGTCACGCCGTTCCGCAAAGATTTGTCGCTGGACGAAGAGGCGCTGCGGCGGCTGGTCCGCCGGCAAATCGCGGGCGGAATCAACTTCCTGGTGCCTTGCGGGACGACGGGGGAGAGTCCGACGCTGTCGCACGAAGAGCACCTGCGCGTCGTGGCGATCACGCTGGAAGAGGCGAAAGGGAAAGTGCCGGTCCTGGCCGGCGCGGGCGGCTATAATACGCGCGAGGTGATCGAGACGGCGCGGGAGTGCGAGCGCCTGGGCGCCGATGGAATTCTTTCCGTCGCGCCGTATTACAACAAGCCCACGCAGGAAGGGCTCTTTCAGCACTACAAAGCGATCGCGGCGGCGATTTCGATCCCCGTGATTCTCTACAACGTGCCCCCACGCACCAGCGTGAACATTGACCCTGCCACCGTGCGCCGCTTGGCGGAGATCGAGAACATCATCGGCGTCAAGGAAGCGTCGGGGAGCATCGCGCAAATCACGCAGGTGGTCCAGCAGGCGCCCCAAGGGTTTCTCGTGCTCTCGGGCGATGATTCGCTCACGCTGCCGGTCGTGGCGATGGGCGGCCGCGGAATCGTTTCCGTGGTCTCGAACGAAATTCCCGCTGAGATGACGAGGCTGGCGCAGCTTTGCGTCGCGGGCGACTTCGCGGGGGCGCGCGTGTTGCAACGCAAATATCAGCCCTTGATGGAAGTCAACTTTGTCGAGACCAGCCCCGGTCCCGTGAAGGCGGCTATGGCGGAGATGGGCCTGCTCGAGCCGGTCTGGCGGCTGCCGCTGGTTGCTCCGAAGCCGGAAACTCTGGCGAAGATTCGCGCTGTGCTCGAATCGCTCGCGCTGCTCGAAAGGGTCCACGTTGCCAACCGCGCCTGAAAAATCTCAAAACATGGAAGCGCTGGTCGAGGCGCTGTTTGACCGGAAGCCCGCGAGCTATACGGAAGAAGACCGCCGGCTTTTCCGCGCGTTCAAAGAAGAGCTGAACGCGGGACGCGTGAGGGCCGCGTCGCCCGACCCTTCGCAGAAAACCGGCTGGCGAACCAATGCCTGGGTGAAAAAGGGAATCTTGCTGGGCTTCCGCATGGGCGACGTTGTGGACATGTCCATTGACGCCGCGCGGCTGCCGTTTTTTGACAAGGACACTTACCCCGTGCGCCGCTTCGGCGCTGGTGATGGCGTGCGCATCGTGCCCGGCGGGTCGAGCATCCGCGACGGCTGCTACATCGGGCGTGACGTCGTTTGTATGCCGCCGATGTTCATCAACGCGGGCGCGTACGTGGGCGATGGCACCATGGTGGACTCGCACGCGCTGGTGGGAAGCTGTGCGCAGATCGGGCGCAACTGCCACATCTCGGCCGCAAGCCAGATCGGCGGTGTGCTGGAACCGGTGGGCGCGCTACCCGTGATTGTCGAAGACGACGTGCTGGTGGGCGGCAATTGCGGCATCTA
>Ga0099828_10002221_pt1 | contig 13305 bp, 10 predicted proteins | sample CZO8metaG_2_FD_79338 | JGI IMG/M metagenome (GOLD analysis project Ga0099828, IMG submission 79338) | Vadose zone soil microbial communities from the Eel River Critical Zone Observatory, Northern California, USA - CZOApr15con2H1.8 metaG | ecosystem: Environmental > Terrestrial > Soil > Vadose...
GAGGAAACGCACGTTTTCTACCTTCGCCTCAACCCGGTTGCGTTCGGCCAGTTCGAGCATGGCATCGGTCATATCCAGGCCATAAGCAAAGCCTGTAGGGCCAACGCGACTCGCTGAAAGCAGCACATCGACGCCACCTCCGCTGCCAAGATCAAGCACTTTTTCCCCCGGCCTCAGTTCGGCCAGCGCCGTGGGATTGCCGCAGCCCAGCGAGGCAAGCGCTGCCGCCACCGGCAGCTCACCCAGTTCCGCGCTGCTATAGAGGTTGCTGGTAATAGCATCACCATTCGTTGTAGTGCAGCAGCCACTACCGCAACAGCCGCTGGCATTGAATGTACCAGCACTCAACACCTGCTGCGCGGTGCGCGCATAGCGCTCGCTTACTGCCGCTCGTAACTGCTCATCGTTCTCTGGCACCATGTTCATCGTTCATATCCTTTCTGACTCTTGACTGGCAAGGTCCACATTTTTTATATGACATCGAGCCATCGCTTCGATATTCATCTCTATAGACGGTGATTTCGCCGAAAGGACGCAAACCGCTGTTACGCCAAACTACCTTCGAAGCCACGCCCGCCATTCGCACAGCAGGCACAGAGGTTACGGCCTATGCTCTGGATGAAAAGAAAATCCTTCGAAGCCACACCCGCCATTCGCACAGCAGGCACACTTTGGATAGTAATCGATAATCCTTCCCCTGCGGTCAAACTCCAGGTGACAGCATTCCAGCAACATTTCTCTCAACTTCTCCCTCGCCCGTTGGACACGCGATTTAGCGCCGGAGAACGAGAGACCAAGTCTCCTCGCGAGCTCCTTTTGCGTGAGTCCCTCGTATTCCGTCAAAATCAGCGCCTGCCGGTAGACATCGGGCAGGCAATCAACCATCTCCTTGAGGGAAAGAGCCAGCATGCGCTCTACATCATTCTCACCTGGCTCTTCAGGAAGATCGAGCGTCTCGGGAATACCCGCAGTAATCCTCCGATCCCGGTAATAATCATAGACAGCATTGCGCGTTATCTGGTAGATCCAGCTTTGCAATTTGTGCCCATCTTTGAGCATCTCTATGTGTGTATGGATTTTGACAAAAACGTCTTGTAGTTTTCTCCGGTTGGGGTGTAGCCCAGCTGAATGAATGCCGCCCATACCACCTCTTAGTGCGTTTGAGATTCTCATATGCACCGGTGATCTACTATAGTACCTTATGCATTCCATCTCTTGCGTTAGCTGACCTCGGCGTACAGCTGCTCATCGTTGGTCGGTATGGTAATCATCTTCTTTCCTCTTCCTTTCGGCATATGGACTTGCAGAGAGGTACCCTAGTTCGCTCACTGCGCTCCGTTCTGTTCAGAGAGACGGGGTGGTTTCAAAAGGGTCGCAGCCTGCTGACTCCTCATTGGCGTTACTGGCTCGTCGGTGCAACAGGCCACCGTCTCACAATTGTGACATATCGGTTGATAGTCGAGAATGTGGCCTCTGCGGTCCAACTCAAAGTGGCAACATTCCAGCAATTGCTGTTTAAGTTTCTCGCGTGCCCGCTGCACGCGAGATTTCGCGCCAGAAAAGGACAACCCCAGCCGCTCGGCCAGCTCCTTTTGCGTAATTCCTTGATATGCTGTGAGCACCAGTGCTTGCCGGTCCAGTTCTGGCAGGCTTTTCACCATCGCACGAACGCATGGTAACAGTTCACTCACGACATCATCATCGGGGAGCTCTTCCGGCATGTCAAGAACCTCCGCTGCCTCGAGCGTGGTCGTCTGCCTTCTGTTGCGGTAGGAATCAATGATGGCATTGCGCGCGATCTGGTAAATCCAACTCTCTAGTCTTATCACATCTTTGAGTGTCTCGATATGCTGTGGATTTTGAGAAACACGTCCTGCAACACATCTTCGGCAGTGAACTCATCGGTAACGCGCCGCCGGATGAATTGCTGCAAAGAACCATGAAATGCGTCCCAGACCTGCTCTGTCGTAGTCAACATGTCCTCACCTCTTTCGTTAATCTGTTCTTGATTAGAAGACGTAAATACCACCAAAAGGACGCATGCTGTTCCTCCTGACTTGTTATGGTGCGTAGCAGACTCGTTCCCCGGCGAATCAACGCCCGAGCATCCAGGCTCGAGCCTGCGCGCCCTCCTCCGAAAGGGCAGAGTGCATGGTGAATGATCCATAACGGGATGCGAAAATGTTGTGTGTAAAACGTTGGCCTGTTGCGCATCCCATGGGCTTAGCTTTGCCAGTCTTCTTTAATTAGATGAAACATGATTCCTAATTTCCAATAAAGTTGTGCCTCCCAATCCTCGCGGCTGGCGCGTGCTTCTCTGCCTAAAGGTTGTTAGGAAGTAGGAGGAGTTGCCAGGCTTTTCAGACGATCTGCTAAGGCTGTGTAGCGTTGTCGATCTATGACCCGTTTGATGGCGAGTCCAATGGCTTTGGTAGGCCCTACCAGGACAGCGAGGTTTTTTGCTCTGGTTAGTCCTGTGTAGAGCAGGTTTCTGCTCAAGAGCACATAGTGTTGCATGATTATGTAGGATGATTTTAGCTCTGTCAAGAAGCCATATGGTGATATCATGCCTCCTTTTCACAGCCCCCGCTCAGCTTGAGTGCGAGCGAGGGCCGCGACGGAACGTATTACTCAGCGTGCTCTTCGCTTGTTACCACGTGCAGCTTACGCACAGGCGAAAACAAGGTCCAGAGAAAGGCTAGGAAGAAGCCGCAGCACCCGATCAGGAAGGTCGCGCGCAATCCGAGATGTTCACCAAGCACCCCACCGAGAAGTGCACCGAGCGGCAAGGTCCCAACACCGATAAACTGCATGCCCGCTCCCATTCGTCCCAGGAGTCGGTTGGGAGTCACCTGCTGCCGCAGACTGAGCTCGTTCACGTTGAAGAGCGTGTTTGAGACGCCAAAGAGGAGTGCACCTACGATGATCATGCTCACCTCTACCCCAGGAGGTCCACCAGCCAGGGGAATCAGGAGCCAGCCGGCAGCCAGAGTGAAAGCCGAGAGCAAAATAGTGGGACCAATCCCAAGCTTGCGCGTCATCCAGGGATTGCATGCTGCTCCGACCAGCGCGCTCAGGCTGGCCACGCTGAACATCAGGCCAAAGAAGATCGCACCAAGGTGGAGCACCTGCACGAAAAAGAGCACGCGTACCACATCCGTGATGCCTCCGAAAAAGTTCAGGGTCGCTCCGCAGGCGGCAATCGAGCGCAGGGTCGCGTTTTTCAACAGGACGCCGAGCCCTTCGCGAAGATCTCGCCAGAAATTGGTTGACTCCTCCGACGTTGATGGCGCTTCTTGCACATGAATCGTCCACACAGAGAACGCGGAGACAAGAAACGAGCAGGTATCGACGAAGATGGCCAGGGGAGCGGTGACCAATTGGATCAGCCAGCCGGCCAGTCCAGGCCCGGCCAGGTTGGCCAGCAAGTTACTCATTTCGAGCTTGCTGTTGCCCTCGATGAGAAGCTTGCGCTCCACGATAGTGGGTAAAAAAGCGCAGTAGGCCGTATCAAAGAAAAAGGTCAACGTCCCGGTCGCGAAAGCGACCAGGAAGAGGTATTCGATGCGCAGCCAGCCAAGCAGTGTAAGGATGGGAAGAGAGCCGAACAGAAGCGCGCGCCCAACGTCAGCGATGATGAGCATTGGGCGGCGTGGCAGGCGGTCTACCCACACACCGGCAAAGAGGCCGATGAGCAGTGTAGGGAGGGTCTCCGCAAACACGAGAAAGCTCATCTGTGATGCGGTGGCATGCAACAGCAGAACAGCGGTAAAGGGGAGTGCCAGAAAGGTAATCTGCGAACCGAAAAGAGACACCGTCGAGCCTGCCCACAGCTTTAAAAAGTTCGGATGTCGCCAGAGCCCGGCTGGGGCTGAAGATGATGGGGTGTTCATCGTGAAAATCCATTTCTCCTGCATGAATAACAATGGGAAAAAAGACAGCATCCCTGTTCTCGTGACCACGGTTGCTGAAAAAGCCGCCAGCCTGGTGGGATGCTGAAAGAAATGGGTCGAGTTCGCGATGGTTATGGGAAGCAGGAAAAATGGTCAGCACCGGACGTTACGAGTTGGACAGATCATGCCCATCAAGGGCAAAGGCAAGACCGAGCTACCTTCCTTGATGGTGCGGCCAAACCACTTCATGCTGTACCAGACAAAGAAAGGTTGAGCCTCTGCACAAAGCATGCACAGGTGTCCGGGCGGCGCCATTTTCCGCCGCATAAGCAAAGGCGCCAGGCTTATGCGGCGAAGGCATCAAAGAGGATGCACTCGGTGAGAGATGGTTGGTTCTGCACGTGCTGATGCTACCATGGCTGCTTCAGGTTGTCAAGCGGTTGCAGTGGCACGATGATCTCCTCTTGGCATCTGAGCACCTGCGCTGGTATACTTGTTCCAAACGTGTGGAAAGGAACAGGCGACATCGTGTCATCACCAGAGGAAGCTGCACTCCACGCAGATCGCTCTCCTGTCGAATATCTCCAGGGCATTGTTGAGCGTGTGACCTTTCACAGCGATGAAAGTGGATATACCGTGCTTCGCTTCACCGTGCCGGGGCAGCGCGATCTCGTGACCGTCATTGGGCGGTTCCCCGAGATTCATGCGGGTCAGACGCTGCGCCTGACCGGCTTGTGGCGCGAACATCCCAAATATGGCCGTCAATTCCAGTGCCTCCATGCTCAGGAGACGAAACCGGCGACGCTCACGGGCCTGGAAAAATACCTGGGTAGCGGGCTGATCAAAGGCATTGGTCCCGTCACCGCCAAACGCATCGTCAAACATTTCGGCCTGGACACGCTGGAGATCATTGAGCAGTCGTGCTCCCGCCTCATCGAAGTCCCTGGCATTGGCGAGCGGCGCGTTGGCATGATTGAGCGTGCCTGGGCAGCGCAAAAAGCGATCAAAGAGGTCATGCTCTTTTTGCGCGGCCATGACGTCTCGACTACCTACGCCGTGAAAATCTACAAGCAGTATGGCGATCAAGCCATCGAGATTGTGTCGAAGAACCCGTACCAACTGGCCGCGGATATTTACGGGATTGGCTTTGTCACCGCCGATACTATTGCCCGCAAGCTGGGTATCGCCCCGGATTCCGACTTTCGCTACCAGGCGGGCTTGCTCTATGTGCTGAGCCAGGCAGGGGAAGAAGGCCACTGTTTTCTCCCGGTCAAGACCCTGGTGGAACACGCCACCAAACGGCTGGCGCTCCCTGATGCACCTGTTGACCCGACGCACCTTGAGACGCTGATTGAGGCGATGGCCAGAGAAGAGCAGTTGATCGTCGAACCAGGGTATGGTGACCTGGCTGACCAGCAGATCTGCTACGCACCCGCCTTCTACCATACCGAAGTGGCGCTGGCCAGGCGACTCGCTACTTTTGCCAGCGCACCGGTCGAAGTGGACCTGGAGCGCGTGGGCCTCTGGATTGACCGGTTCACGGAGAAGCGCGGGATAACCCTTTCCGCCGAGCAGCGCCGCGCCGTCGAACTGGCGGCATCGTCTCGCCTGCTGGTCCTTACCGGTGGGCCTGGCTGCGGCAAGACGTTTACGACCAGGACCATTGTGGCGTTGTGGCGGGCCATGCGCAAAGCGATCCTGCTGGCCGCCCCCACTGGCCGCGCAGCGCAACGGCTCGCTGAGCTGACCCATGTGGAAGCGAAAACCATTCACCGAATGCTCGCCTTTGATCCGGGGACGATGAAGTTCCGACATGATGAAGACCATCCGTTGGAGGCGCAAGCCTTCGTGGTCGATGAGACCTCCATGCTTGATCTCTTTCTGGCCCACTCCCTCTTCAAAGCGATTCCGCCTGATGCCCAGGTGCTCCTGGTCGGCGATATTGATCAGCTCCCAAGTGTCGGGCCTGGGATGGTGTTACGCGACTTGATCACCTCCGAGCAGATCCCTGTGGTCAGGCTGACTGAGGTGTTTCGACAGGCAGCGACCAGCCACATCATCACGAATGCTCACCGCATCAATACCGGCCAGATGCCTCGTTTGACTCCACTAGCCAGGACTGAAGAGTCAGACTGCCTGTGGATGGACGCAGCAGAACCAGCGGATGGTGTCGAGGCCATTCGTCGTCTGGTCACTGACATCCTGCCCAGGCGTGGTATTAACCCGGTGCAGGAGGTGCAGGTCCTCTGTCCGACGACGAGAGGTGAGATTGGCACGCGCCAACTCAACGCCATGCTCCAGCAGACCCTCAATCCGCCACGTCCTGGGAAAACAGAATTGTCGCGCGGCGGCAGTATTCTGCGTGTGGGCGATCGTGTCATCCAGCAAGTCAATGACTACACACGGGAAGTGTTTAATGGAGACCTGGGGGCCGTCGCGAACATTGACCTGGAGGAGCAAGAAGTGGTGGTCCAGTTCGCCGAGCGAGAGGTGAGTTACGACTACGCCGATTTGGGGGAGCTCGCCCTGGCCTGGGCCGTGACCGTTCACAAGAGCCAGGGAAGTGAGTTTAGCACCATTCTTTTTCCTCTGTTCCTCCAACATTACGTGCTTTTGAGTCGAAACCTCTTGTATACCGGACTCACACGAGCTAAACAATTGGCCGTGCTGATTGGCCCTCCCAAAGCAATCGGACTGACGGTCAAGCGCGTGATGGATCGGCAGCGCTACACGGGTTTATCTGACCGGCTCAAGAGTCATGCTTCGGCTCGAAGCCAGGCATCAGTGATCGAGCGCCTCTGATATCAAATCCGGTGATGTCCTGTTGGTATGAACACACCGATCACCCTGCACCCTCATCGCAGTGTCGAAGCCATCGAGACGCGCTCTCAGCGCAATGTGGTGAGCGTCTTGCTCGTGCCCCTGTTGCAGCATGCGTTCGCTGGTTAGCCAGAGAGCGCTTGCAGTGCCTTCCGGCAAACCTCCACATCCACTTCGACACACAGCAGAACAGAGTTCGTAGAGGTGCGCGAAACCTGGACGGTGGTGAAGAGGAAGGGAAGATCTGCATGCGCCGTGGCAGGACCGATCGTATAGGTTCCCCGAGCTGTCGCCACAACGGTCAGGGTGATGCCTACTGCCGTGTGGGGAGCGAGATGATACCCTTCCACAGGGAATGGCCCTATTGTTGTCACATGCGTAGCGTCCTTGAGAGGATTCATCGATGCCACCACCTCGTGACGAAGCTGGAGCGATGGCGCAAGGCCAAGAGGGAAGGTGAGCGGATGGAGCACCAGCGTCTTGTCCGAGATATTGGCCACATACTCACCAAAGCGAAACTCCTCTCCACGAGAGAGATGCCAGTCGACCGCGATGCCTCCACTGTTTGTACCCAGCACCCCATCGCTGGGAAAGGGGAACCGCGAGAGCGAGAGGCCAGCCAACAGGCCTGTGCCTACGAGCGTGATGAGCCCGAGGAGCGCGACGAAAGCCAAAATCAGGTATGTGCGCTCACGTGAGACATGGCTGGGCATGGTCGCTCTCTGAAGTTCCCCTTCTCTCACGCTCGGTCCAGCATGAGGCCGGAGATGGGTGACCAGCACATAACTGCACGCGAGGGAGAACAGGAAGGCGATGGGAGGGACAGCAAACGCGAGATAGGTGTGCTGAACCGAATCGTAAAGGCCCCTCCCGGGCCAGAGGAGGGAGAACGCGACGAGGCAGCTGCTCAGGCTCAACCCAATGAGGTTGAGCACATACCCGAGAGAGACGCTGATGCGAAGTCCCTTGTCTCTCCGTTCGCCCTTGAGAGGCCAGAGCGCAAGGCAGACCAGGTAGGTGAGGGCCGGCAGGATCAGTGTGACGAGCAGCCCCATCACCAGGGGCACCGAGAGGGGAGGCATCAGGGGCGTTAACCGTAATGCAGCTGGCTGGAACGGCTCAGCGAGCAGTTGCCAACCGGTGATCGTAGGATTAAAAAACGCATAAGGAGAATAGTCGTCCACGTACGGAAAAAAGAGGCTCAGTGCGATCACCAGGTGGCAGAGGAGACCCAGGGCAGCGGCGATCGTCAGGCGCAAGCCCAGGAGGCTCTCCAAAGCGCGCGGTCTCCCTTCTGCCGCAAGGCCAGAGCGTTCGCCGCTCTCTGTCCCTATGACCGCCAGAGCTTCCGCCCGGCTCATGCGCAGGGCTGACCGAGGCTTCAGAGGCAGACGGATAGCCAGCGCGAGACAGAGGATGGAAGACAGGCCAAAGCTGAGGGGTATGAGTTGTAGGATAAGGGTGATCAAGCTTGCCAGGGTGCCATCTGGGAGCAGGCTCAAGCCAGGCAGCATGCTCGAGAAAAAGGGCGGCACCGGGAGGGTCCAGGAGTAGTAGAGGCAGGCCATGAAGGTTAAAGCCGGGCTGATCCACAGGCCGACCAGGCTGAGCAGCCGCGTGGGAAATCTGAAAGCACCCCATGCTGCCAGCGGAGGGAAGACCAGCGGGCCTAGCTGGAAGAGAGCGAAGACGACAACGTCGATGAACACACCATCAGGAGTGAGCTGGTAGAAAACTTGCCCGGTGCATATGCCAAGAATGAGGCAGGAGAGGATCACCAGATGAATGAGGGGAATGATGGAGCAGCAGCGCAGCAACAGCGACGGGGCCCTCATGTGCGGTTCCTTTCTACTCAAAGGCCAAAAGACGGGAAGATCTCTCATCTCATGGTAAAACGGCTCGTGAGATGTCTACGTCACTGCAAAACATCACTTTTCCAAAGGATTTGATATAAAAGAACGGACGCGCTTTCTTTACGACTGGTGTCGCTTGCCTTCTTCCAGCTTTTGCATCCGTCTCTCGCAGACAGCAATGAGCCTCTGGAGCAGATCGACACGCTTCTTCTGCGCCCCAACTAATGCGCTCCGACCTGTTTTCTGCGGTTGGATCTCGGCAAGCTTCTTTTCATGTGCGGAAAGCGCCCGGCGCAGTTTTTCCAGGGCATCGGCCGTTCCGCCTTCAGCAAGCTTCTCCAACTCTGCATTGGAAAGCCCTTCTGGATTGAAAATTAAGCGAATATCGGGCGTTTCTGGCGCTGGTATTCGTTTCAAGGCGGCCTGGCAGGCTTTTGCTCCGCTTCGTCTCCATTCGCAACGTATTTTTCCAGTGGGGTCATTGGGACCTGCGATGTGACTGGCAGGGTGTTCGCTCCTTCGTGCAGCAGTCTCGCTTTCTCTCCACCGATGAACATGCCGCAGCGCTCACAATCGAGTCGATGAGGGCAGGTTGCATAACTCTGATTGCCACAGAACATTGGCTCGCCATCGGTGTCGTAGCCAATGAACCATCGAAGCGCTGGCAGGCCATCTGCCGCGGCTTGTAGGTCGACAACTCCCTCAATGATGCGGCTTACATCATCGGCTCGTCGGATTCTCCGGTGAAGTTGGATGGGATTCTCCCTGACATAGCGTCTAATAGTCTTGGTATCCGAATGGCCCGCGTAAAGAGCGAGATCTTCGAGGCTCACCCCATTACTGCGCAGAAGCGTCAAGCGTGTACTGCGGCCGCGATGCCCCGTAATTTTTCCCCTCGCATCTCTCACGTCAACCCCAGCTTTCACACAAAGAAGAGGGATCAGGCAGGCATTCAGAAAGGTGCTTCCTACTTGATGATCCCGGTGGCAAAAGAGGTAATCTACATCCTCATCCGTCTTCCAATCCCGTATCTGTCGCTGATCAGGTGCCCGTTCACGCTTCCAAGCAGTGATGGCCTCAGCCGTGTACGCAGGAATCCAGATCCAACCAGAGCGAAAGTTCTTCCCTGGAGGGACGTGCAGGTAGAAAATGGTGGTCGGCTCTTTGCCTGCTTGCAGATCAGGGAGTGGTCGCTCTACCGGTTGATTGTCTTCATCAAACATCTCTTGGTCCCAATCCTCTCTCAGACAATCAAGCCGCAAACGTACGATCTCGTTAGGGCGCCGGGCAGAAGTAACCCATAGAAGAGCAAGCGCCCGATACAAGCTGAGTGGGTATTTGGCCCCTTGAGGGAGATCGCTCTGCGAAAGGGTTGCAGCAGCAATGGCCAGCTTTGCCCACACGCGCAAGTCAATATCCCTTGGGTTCGCCTCATCGATCGCGCGCTTGAGGTGGCTTGGTGTGGAAAGCGTCTCTTTCGGGTCAAAAGACAAGCTGATCCGGCGCGCTGGTTTTCCAGGGAGCGCGTGTGGCCGTCTGATGAGATCAGTAAAAAAGCGCCGGAGTGCGATGAGGTAGGCTGTCACACTGATCGCTTGAAGCGGATTCCCGAAACGTTTTTGCGCTTCGAGCAAGCGCTGGGCAAAATGTCCTGCGTACTGGCCGTAGCTCCAAGAACAGAGGTGGCTCCTCAAGCGAAGGGCCAGGTCCTCTGTCCATTGGTCAGGGGCGCGAATCGATGGTGCCTGTTCATAAACCCAACGTCCAATGGAAAGAAGACGGAATACATATGCCCGACGGATGCGAGGCGTTAAATCGACAGCGCGTTCATACCAGGCCATGCACCACTCATACCACTCCTGTGCCATGCCGTCTCGCTCAAAAGGAGGGTCCAGGAAATCTGCTGCTTTCTCTACACGCGGCGAAAAGATCCCCAGATGCTCTAGGCCGATGGTCACCCGCCCCATAGCATGGTGCATATGGCTACCGCCGGTCCCCACCTCCGCAACAAGCTCTTCAGAAAGATCTTCGAGGTAGGGAGAGCGATTGAGAACAAAGAGTGTGCAGAGCCCTTGTCTCAGTGGCAACACACTGGTCTCACCGACTTCGTACCCCTTCCGCTGTAACGCATCGTATATTCTCTGACACTGCTCGCTCACGATTCTTCTTCCAAAGTACGCCCTCGCTGTTTCTACCATTTCCATCTGCATCCCCAGCGTGCGGAGGTCGGTCATCCCTCCGAACAGGTATGCCATATCCATGATGCTCATACGACAACTCAGCATACGTCCATATCTCTCGTAAAACAGGCTGCTGTTTGGGCAGATGGTCTCTATCCATTCGTCAGAGGACCATTCCCAGAACGTTTTACCTCGTCGATGCATCTCACGATGCACAATGAGGCGGACTTTACGTCGATTCACCTTGATCCCTGGGCCTTCCCCGACATGCCGCAGCCGAAACACCTCATCAATGGGTTGGTTCAAACGCGCCAGGAGTCTTCTCGCGGCTCTTAATTCGCTGCTGCCATACTTTCTACTCCCTGTGCCACTCCGTTGCGCGAGTGCCCAACATTCTTCTTCTGTCAGTGGGCTTCGGTCGTAGTTTTCAGTACACACGGGCATACGCCATATCACCTGGGCTTGTAAAGCAACGGCCTTGAGATTACTGCTCATGGGTGATCCCCCGTTCCTAGCAGCTTGTCGGAGAGAACAGAGCAGCGGTCACGTCGGCCGCTTCGTCAGTGCGTGCGTCCTTCACGGCACGGGCGGAAGCGACTCAATGGAGCATGGTCGCCAACAGAAAACGGTCGGTGATCGTGAGCGAGTGGGCTACACGCATGTCGTTGCTCCTGCGTTACACTCCGGATAAGGTATGGAAGCGCTTGAGATTGAAGGCCAAGCAAACCAGACACCACTCGCCAGCCGCGGCCAGTTCACCGCGCAAGGAGAACTGGCGGAAGCCCAGCACCTCCTTGATGATCCCGAGCACCGGTTCGACGGTGCATTTGCGGGCCCCATAGATCGCTTGGCCCAAAGTCGTCTTGAGCTTGTAGGCCATCTTGACCAGGGAGCTCGCGTCCTCGGGAGGCGGATCGGGCAGCGGCGCGAAACGCTGTTGCCAGCTGGGATGATGGGGATCACGGCCCGTGGCGATGTAGGGCTCGATACCACGTTTCGCACAGGCGGCCAGCGTCGCAGGGCCAAAATAGCCAGCATCGAACGCCGCTGCCTCTGGCGTGCCGATCGCGGACGGCATGGTGCAGAGCGTGGGTTCGGCTTCCTGACTGTCGTTGGGGTGATTGGAGAGCGCGCTGGCGACGATGAGCAGACTCTCCTGATCGACGGCTATCTGCGCGTTGTAATCTTGCTCAAAACCTGCGTCTGTCGGATTTTTCATGATGCGCGACTCCGGATCGGTGAAGTTGTATTGGTCACCATCTCGAGGCCCTGGCACGGGCGGTTTCGGCGGGCGGCCACTCGAGCGGCGTCCTGTCGTGCGTTCCCGCTCCGCGCGTTGCGCCATCGTGGCTTCGTAGAGCGCCTGCTCCGCTGCCGCACGCTCGACGGCGCGAGCTTCCAGCACGGCTTTGGCCTTCGCCAGCCGCGCCAGCCGGTCCTCTCGCCGTGCAATCTCCCCGCGCACCACCAGTCCATCGGGGACTGCTCGCTGGTCGCTCTGTTCACTGAGGATGAAGAGCTCCTCGACCTCGGCTCGCAGCTGCGTCTCCAACTCCCGCAGCCGCTTGTAGCTGATCGCGTTGTGCCTGGAGGCATCGGCATGGATCTTGGTCCCGTCCAGACTGATCGTGCCCACTTTCAACACGCCCGCCTCCTGTGCCAGCAGGAGCACCTGCACGAAGAGGTCCTTCAGTTCGGGCAGAAATGCGCGCCGAAACGTGGCCAGCGTATCGTGGTCGGGATGCTGGTTGCCTGCAATGAAGCGGAACGGCACCGCCTCATAGGTAGCACGCTCGATCTTGCGCGAACTGAACACGCCAGTGGCATAGCCATAGAGGAGCAGGCCCAACAGCACTTCAGGAGCATAGGGTTCCCCGCCGCGCGACCCATAGTGGGCATACAAGGCCGAGAGGTCAAGCAGAGCCACGCTGTCTACCACGAAGCGGGCCAGATGGTCGGGCGGCAGACAGTCGCCCAGCCGCACTGTCAGATCGAGCGCCTGGGCGTAGTCCACCTTTTTGAATGTTCTACTCATGCTCAAGAGTATACCATCACAGATGGGGGATATGTGCTTCTCTCCGACAAACTGCTAGGTCCTCATTTATTCCCCGGCTGGGAGGACTCCGGTCTCCCAATCTCCTCTCCAACGAGCTTGAACGGATGAGCCAACCATGGTGTTCCCGACGCAAAATGGTCCCTCAGTCCTGCAGGACTGGTTCTTCTGCCGCAAGGTCGTAGCGCGGCTTGCTGTCTTCCGTGCGAACGTTGAGCATGATTTCGATGATGGCGATCATCCGCATGCGATAGGTTTCAAAGAGCTCTCCTTTTTGGGGTCAGCATATCGAAACGTGAAAAGTGTACGCTAAGCAAAACGAGAGGTCGTGCTGATTTACTCATTTGGCTTCACAAGCGGATTGAGGAGAAGAGTTTTGAAGGTTGGAAAGTATTCCCCCTTGCGAGATCCTCTCTCGTGAGCGTTTTATCACGGATGCTCGTCTGGCCCTACAGGCCAATTCATCTGCTTAACGTACACTTTTCACGTTTCGATATGCTGACCCC
>Ga0099828_10002224_pt1 | contig 13302 bp, 7 predicted proteins | sample CZO8metaG_2_FD_79338 | JGI IMG/M metagenome (GOLD analysis project Ga0099828, IMG submission 79338) | Vadose zone soil microbial communities from the Eel River Critical Zone Observatory, Northern California, USA - CZOApr15con2H1.8 metaG | ecosystem: Environmental > Terrestrial > Soil > Vadose...
CGAATAGATTGCACAATCTGACCGTCACTGCCAGACTGGAATTTCCCCAAGCTGTCCCGATTAATTAGATATAGCGTGCCACCTTTCCCAGCGACGGTGAGCAGATGCGGGAAACTACCCGGCTGATCCGATAGCAACATTGGACCTCCGGAGCCCAAGTCTTCATCATTGGAAGCCAATACAGCCTGATCATAAGGAGTGAAGTAGTCGAGCACCGCGAGGCCGCTGGTTTGTAATTTGATCTTCAGAACGCTGTCGGAATAATCGCTCCCCCCGATATTGGCATCAAAGGTCCCATTTCCGGTCGTAAAGTAAATATTGCCAAGCGAGTCCGCGGCGAGTCCGCCGCCGCCTTGCCAGACCGCGCCGTCACTACCATTCGGCGTGGTACAAAAAACACTTAGAAGATTGAGAGTTGATGCGTCAAAGGCGAAGAGCCATCCGTGCCATTGTCCCAGGTCACCTTCGGATCCAAAGGCAACATAAACTACGCCGTTCAATTCCAGTAGGCCAGGCCGATTCAGATGCCACAGAGGATCAAAGGCGACGTTTGTGCCGTCCGTCCCTACCCCCGTGCCGCTGACCTCTCCCGAAATGACCACCGGGCTGCCGGGCTTTTCCGCGCCGGTAGCGATGTTGAGTGCGTGAAGCCGCCAAAAGTACTTCCCGGTTTCCTTGGTGATCGCGGCAACAAACATGGTCCCGGTGCCCGGGTCAATGACGGGTGTACCCGTAATTCCTACCTCGCCACCAATCGGGCCGCCGCCGATGTCTTGAGGCGGAAGCGTGGTGATTCCCGCGGAGGGATTAATAAAACTAGCGTGCCACAGCGGCGCGCTGCTTGCGGTATCGGCGTCAAATGCGTAGACGCTGTCATGCTCGGTCACAACAAAAACGACGTTGTGAGAGCCTTGCCCCGGGATCAGGAGGTTAGGCACGTAAAGCGGTTGAGCATAAACGGAGCCATCCACAGGTACGGAATAAAGCTTGCCGAACTGAACAGGATTCACATTGCTGGGCGTCAGGACCGTTTCTTGCAGGTTCTGGCCTGACCGGAAATTATCATTGTGTTGCGTGAAAATTCCGCCGTAGTTCGTCACGTAAACCTGAGCTACACCGTTCAAACTGGAATCCAACTGGCTGACAGCGGTAATGGTGTGACTCCCGACCAGGGCGGGAGGGGTATACAGCCCGGACGGAGAAAGGATCCCCACTTGGGAGTTGCCGCCTTGAATACCATCTACCGACCAGGTCACATTATTGTTGGCAATGTTGGACCCAACGGCCTGAAATTGTTGAGTCTGGTTGAAAGTTAGAACAGAACTGCGCGGGGTGACCGTGATCGCCGGAGGAATCAGAGTCAGCGAACTGCTGAGGGTAAAACTGCCGTACGTCGCAGAAATTGCGGCCGTCGACGACGCGGAGACGTTTGCGGTGGGGACCGAAAAAGTGATCGCCGTTGCAGTCGCGGGGACCAGGACGCTCGAGGGAACGCTGGCAACAGAGGGATTGTCGCTGGAAAGCGTCACCAGGGCTCCGCCGCCCGGGGCCGCGCTCCATAAGGTCACGGTACCTTGGTAGGAGCTACTTCCCGCCGCGCCCACCGGGCCAAGGATCAGCGAGGACAGAGCCGGCGGTCCGCCCGCTGTACTGGTACCCGTGCCGCTCAGGTTGAGACCGAGGGCAACGCCCCCACCATCCTCCGGGATAATTAGAGTGGCGATTCGCAAGCCGGTTGCCGAGGGGGTGAACGCCACGGTCACCGTGCAGAACCCTCCCGGAGTGATACTCGCCGCGCAGTTGTTGGTCTGACTGAAATCTGCCGCATTCAAATCACTGATACTGAGGCTGCCGATCGTCAACGGAACCGTCCCTACGTCGGTGATGGTAAAGCTTTGATTCACGCTGGTACCCACCACAGTGCTACCGAAGGCCACCGACCAACCCACCGAGGTTTGCGCGATGGTGCCGGTTCCCGTGAAAGAAACATTTTGCGGGCTCCCCGCAGCGTTATCCGTGATCACCAACGATCCGGAGCGAGAACCGAATGTCGTGGGTTGGAATACGACGTTGACTACGCAGTTCGATCCGGCATTGAGAGAGGTCCCGCAATTGTTCGTCTGCAGATAATCGCTCGCCGTCGTCTGAATGCTCGAGATGGTGACCGGCACCGACCCACTGTTCGACAATGTGACCGTACCAGCGGGACTGCTCGTCCCGACTACCTTGGTCCCAAAGTAAAGACTTGTGGTGGACAGACTCAGCGTGGGTGCTATGCCGGAACCGGTGAGCGAGACCGACTGGGGGCTGTTGGAAGCAGCGTCGGTGATGGTCAGCGTGCCAGTGCGCGAGCCGCTCGCCGTCGGAGTGAAGGTCACATTAACTGTGCAACTGGAGTTGGCGGCGACGCTTGCGCCGCAGTTGTTGGTCTGCGCAAAATCCCCGCTGGCTTGGATGCCAGTGATCGAGATGGAAGTGCCTCCAGGATTTGACAGGGTCACCGGCTGTGAGGCGCTCGCGGTTCCCACCTGTTGCGCGACGTAAGTTAAGCCGCCGGGAGATGCCGCAAGGGTTACAACCACGCCGGTACCGGTGAGACTAACGGTGGCAGGAGTGGCCGATGCGTTCGAGGCGATGTTCAAGGAGCCCGAGGCAGGTCCAGCAGATTGCGGGTTGAAATTTACATTGATAGTGCAAAGGGAGCCGGCGGACAGAACGACACCGCAAGAATTGGTCTGGCGAAAACCGGCCGGAGCGGTGATGCTGATGATCGTCAAGACTCCCGTGCCCGGGTTTGAGAAAAGTACAGGTTGGGAACTGCTCGCGGAACCTACGGTCTGGCTCCCGAAGGCCAAGCTCGGCGTGGAAACCGCAGAAGATGGGCAGGCGGTAATGCAGACCTTCGCGAGGAAGCCGTCGTCAGAACTCGACGAACAATTCTTGCAGAACGCCTGGAAAGGCATCACCGTCGGGAAATCGTTCGAGAAGACCTGTCCGGTCACATAGGCATTACCCTGGGGATCGATAGCGATTCCCTGGCCGGTGTCCGTTAGGCTGCCGCCAAGATAAGTGGAAAACAATAAAGCGGCAGATCCAGACTTGGTGACATCCAGTTTCGAGATAAACACGTCGGGGACGGGATTCGGACAGCCTCCGCCACAGGTGGTCTGAATCGGATTGACAAGAGGAAAATCGTTGGAACCGGTCCCGCCAGTGGCATATACGATGCCGTTGCTATCCACGGCGATCGCGTGACCCAAATCGAAGCCACTCCCTCCCAGGAATGTGGAGTACAAGAGAGAATTTGCTCCCGAGGCGCGCAGGTCCCACTTCATGATGATTGCATCCGCGCACTGACCTGCATTGCAGGTCCCTGTGGCGTAATTCGGCTGATAGGCTGACGACGTAACCGGGAAATTGGCCGACGTTGTCCACCCAACCACATAAGCAAAGCCCGAGGAATCGACCGCGACACTCTCGCCCCTCTCGTCATTGCTGCCCCCGAAATAGGTGGAGTAGATCAAATCGCTCGCACCCAAGCCTCCCGGATTGAGCTTGACGAGGAAACCATCTCCGATGCTAATGTTTCCGACCCCACCAAGAGCGGACTGGAACGCAGCGGGAGTTACCGGGAAGTCTGTGGAGAGCGTGCTGCCGGTGACGTAGACGAAACCCAGGTTGTCCACCGCGAGCCCCCAGGCCAGCTCCTGATTGCTGCCACCGATGTATGTCGAATAATTGAGATCGCTCGCTCCATTGCCGGTGGGGTTCACCACGGCAACGTAGGCGTCGCCGAAAAACTGTCCACCGCCCTTATAACTAGTCTGAAAAGCACCCGGGGTGGTTGGGAAGTCGGGGGAAGTTGTCGAGCCGGTTAGAACCATGCGGTTGGCGGAGTCTAGCGCGACGCCAAAGGCGAGATCGAAGCTGCTGCCGCCAAGATAGCTGGAATAGAGCAGGCCGCTGCCCGAAGAATCAATCTTTGCGACAAACGCGTTGCGCGTACAGGGCCCTATGCAAGCAGGCTGGAATGCTCCCGGTGTCACGGGAAAGTTCGTGGAGTTCGTGTCGCCAACGATATAAACGTTTCCGATCGAGTCTATGGCGATTCCGCGGCCAACGTCAGAACCTGCCCCTCCCAAGTAGGTAGAGTAAACCAGCGAGGAAGCTCCTGGAAGTTGCGTGTTGATCTTTGCCACGAAAACATTCCTGCTACCCTTGTTCGCTGATTGAAGTGGATTCAGGACAGGGAAGTCTGCGGAATCGGTCAAACCCACGATGTAAGCGTTCCCTGCTGCGTCAACCGCAACGCGGGCGCCCGAATCTGCGTTGCTTCCGCCCAGGAACGAAGAGTAAGTCAGAGCAGGGTCAATGACCAGAGTACGCGCGGAATCGTAAGCACCAATTTGAAAGCCGAACTCGTCCCCATTTTTCACGACGTAACGGCCTTCGACGTGTTGCTTGGTAGAAGTGAGCCCTTCCGTTTCCTGATACACGACAGGCCTATGCAGAATTACAGAGCGGCCGCCGATCTTGAGAACAATATCGCCTTGCGCGTTCATGCGAATTTTCTTCGCGCCCCGAAACCGCAAGCGGATTTTCTGCGGGTCGGCACCCGGCGAAACGATCAGGTCATACTCAAGTTTTCCCTCGTTGCCGTAGTAGAGGACATCAACGCCAGGATAAAGCTCGCGATAGCGGACCCTGCTGTAGAGGGGAACTTGCGTGCGCCAGTTGGAGGACTGATCGCCAATGAAATAATTGCTCTTGCCCGGTAGTTCGTCGACGCCGAGGATTTGAGGATCAGGATTGGAGCCAACCCAGACCATGCGCACGCTGAGACGCGGAGCTGCAGTTTGGCCAGCGCTGAAGCCGGCGGATTGCATGTCGACTGCGGAAGACTTCCTCTGCTCGGTCGACCCGCGCAATGCAAGGACGGCTTCATTCGGGGTGAGGAACAAAGTGTGGTCATTCCCACGCGATAAAAATTTTACCCGGGCGTCCGCCTGCCCCTCGTTGGCTTCAAACCGTGAAGGGAGTTGCGCGAAGGCGGCAGATGCTTCGGGCTTCCGCGATGTAACGCTTTCGTTCGTGGATTCATCCGCGGCCAGTGCGCGCCCCGCACACATTGTCAGCAAGCCCAGACCGCAAATAAATATGCCCAGCCTTCTCATTTGCATTTTCCAAACGATCAAAGTGACCGTGTGATGGCCGATGACCCGAGGCAATAATGAAAAACCGCGCAGTGCGGGACGCCGTCCATTGGCCGCAGGGCGCCGACGGCACGCCAACTTAGAAGGAAGGCTGCTAACAGTGTTCCTGGAGTGAGTCTCATGGATGTTGAAGTGCCTGCGAGGCCGACTTGAGCACACACGTCTAGTTGCGGCGCTCGGAAGGAAGCAATCCCAGGGCCACTAGACTCCAGGATAAACCGCTTGTAATCAGATATTTAGAACGGTGGGCATCCCTGAGCGACGGAGATATGGGCAAGGCACACGAATGAAAGTGCAATAGTTTTCACAACTAGATGCCCGGACTCAAAGTCCCGCAGGGCTTTCCAGCGGTCATCCCGCGAGCTGCGGGCAAGGGCGCTATACAAACGGCTTAACCCCTCCCACGTTGCTTCACCAGCCCTGGGCATGTAGCATGGGCCAGCCAGCGCGCCATATTGTCGGAAAAATGATCTCGCCCAACCGTGTTGCCTTCATCTCCCATCCCGCCTCCCCAAAGGACGCGCCGTGACCACCGATTCTATTTCCAGAAAATTCTTTCTCGAAATCCTAAGATACATCTGGCCCGCCTATCTCTTGGCCTCTATTCTCATCCTCTGCGGTTTCCACTGGAGCCTACCCAGCACTTATCAAGACAAGTCCTTCCAGGCCGACGAAAACGGTGCTGTTTGGGCTGTTAATCAGATTCACTTTCCGCATCTGAGCCCACATTGGTTTGCTTGGGGCACGGGTCTTTTTTATCAGGTTTATATCGTGAAGCTCATCTTCACAGCGGGCGGCTTAATCCATGCCAGCGACTACTGGATGTTGGTAATGGGCCGACTGGTCGTATTTGCGTCGGCGCTCGGAGCAATTACGGCGCTGTTCTTATTGGCTCGAAAGATGTTTGACCCGTGGACCGCGCGGCTCGCAGCCGTCATTTTTGCCGTCCTTCCGGGATTCGTGATCAACGCTCATTATTTCAAGACCGACATTCCCATGACTTGCTGGATGCTGGTCACCTTGGTCTTCGCGTACCGCCTCTTGGACACGGGAAACCCCAGGGACGTTTTATGGCTAGGTCTCTTCGTCGGCTATACCGCTTCAATTAAATATAGCGCTGGCCTTTTGCTGATTGTGGGTCTGGTCACTATTGCCATGGCCCGGCGCAAATTCCATAAGAGCTTTTCCTGGATTTCGTACTTGCTTTGCGTGGGCTTGGGCTTCGCCTTTGGAGAGCCCGTCGCGCTTCGGCCCAGCAATTGGAAAGATATCTTCGCGGCACTTCGCTGGGTCGCAAGCCTCAACAGGCTGGGTGTCCCTTATCACGTCGCCAGGCCCCCTGCCTGGATTGACTATCCGCTTGACGTCATGCCCTATTCGATGACCGCTCCCATGCTCCTGGCAGCGGCTGCCGCCTTCTTGTGGGTTCTGCTGAGGAGACGCCGGGAGTTCCTGCCGGTCTTGGTGTTCGTCGTGGGCTATTACCCGCTCTTGGCCATGGACAACTGGCGATTGGTGCGCTACACCGTCCCATTGTTGCCACTTGCGGCCCTTTTCGTGGCCTCGCTCGTCGCCCATCTCCGAAAACGGCCGGTCATCGGTACAGTCTCCATTTCCGCGGCTTACGCCATCCTGATCTACGCCTTCCTTTTCTCGCTCTCCTACGTCCGTGTTATGGCCCAGGAGGATCCGCGCATTCAGGCTACTCGCTGGATCAAGCAAAATCTCCCAGCGGAACTCCCGATTCCTACCGTGCCGGCATGGGAGCTTGATAATGCCCAGCTCCGCATGATCGGCTATCCAAAACTAGATGTAAATTTCCGAGTTCCCGAACTCGCCGGCGCCGCCAGTCCCTATTTGATATTTTCAGAGTGGGGCACGTCGTTTTATCTCCAGGCCATCGGGCACTATCCCGAGCAGAAGCAATTCTTCGACTATATTGACGCGAACTACACCGAACTCGTCCATTTCGAGAATTCGCAGAAATTGCTTTTCATAGACAGCAAACGCGGAAGCAGGCTGCCGCAAGATTGGTTGCATCCCAATCCGAGGATCACCATCCTGATTCGCCGCACCAGCCAGCCTGGTCCAAATGATTCCAACTCCAAGAAGCAAAAAATCGGAGTCGCAAAAGAGCAGTCAGACTGATGAACCAGTTATGAAGCGGCCCGAAGCATCGCCGCAAGCCCCGGTCTGCCGTCAATATCTTGATCGTCGTGAACGAAGACAATCGTGCATGCGGCTGCTGCGAGGTAGCAGCCACCCGATGGGTGTCAGGCCGCAAGCCGCTCCTTCAGTCGCGCGCAAGGTTCTTCGATCAATCTCCACGAGAGCCAAGCCACCCCGTACGAGCCTGCGATACCCACAAGTAGTGCGACCGGCAGAAGCGACCACGCGAGCCCAAAGTCGCGGTGTGCGGCCATCTCCCAACCGTGCATCGCCCAGGCGAATAGGGGATGCCAGACGTAAATGCCATAACTGTATTTCCCGAACCGAACCAGCCAGGGACACCGCAGGAATTGCCCAAACCACCCTTGCGTACCGGAGTGCACGACGCCCCAAAAGACCAGTGCACAAGATAGCACCGCAATGCTCGGATATCCGTATGTTGTCATCGCTGGACTATGAGACTCGGGGCCCGACCGGATGACGAGGCAAACGATCCCCGCTGCTACGACCGGCCATGCCCACGGAATCAATCTGGTAACGCTTTTCTGGAGCATCGGATTACGGGCGGCCAAGGCAAGCAACGCCCCCAGCGCCAGCCCATCCAGGCGAAACGGAGTTCCTCGGAAGAGAAATACCGGGGAGACTCCAGCATGTCCAGCGACTAATCGAAGTACCACTGAGAAAATCGCAAGCCCTAGGCAAACATATTTCAAGGTTCGCGTAGGTATCAGATATATGACCAACGGCCATACGATGTAGAACTGCTCCTCGATGGAGAGCGACCAAAAATGGTAAAGATATCCGTTCTGGTGATATGCGTCGCGCCAGTTGGATAGGTACAGCCAGAACCAAGCCTCATCCCCTCCATAAGTCAAAGCGGCCAGCCGCCCGGTGGCGTGTGCGATCAAAGGTACGACATGAAAAAACAGGATCAGATAAGCATAGTAAATCGGAAAAATCCGGAAGACCCGGCGCAAATAGAAACGCCGAAAATAATCCGGCTTGCCTTTGGAGTCGAGAAGGATGCCCGTAATCAGAAAGCCGGATAAGACGAAGAACAAATCCACGCCGGCCCATCCCATGCCTAAGATGTCGTGCAGAATTCCAGGCGGACACACCGGCAACCCGAAGTGCAGGGCAAGAACCAGTAAGATGGCGATTCCTCGGATGCCGTCTAATTCCACGACCCGGGAGAGCGGCGGGCGCGGGCGTGCCGATTCGCACGCCTTGGCGGTAGCATGATGCCCTTCCGCGGCTGTTGGGGCAACCACGCCATTTGAATCGGCAAGCGGCATGAGTTAAATCAGCGCAATCCCTTCTCCAATTCACGGACCGCCTCTTGAGAACAAAACCCTTTTTTTCAGATATTTGAGGCTGAACTCCGGCCTTGCCGGAGTCCTTGGGAAAACACTTTTACATTCTTGTCTTAATCCGGCCTAACCTCGATTACCTAGATTGCCCGAGTTATCGAGACGCAGCGAAACGATTTGATGCGCCCTGCTAACGCAACCTCCACATGAGCCGTCCCGTTTACGAGTTCCAAGTTGATTGTCGCAACCAACTGTTACCGGCCAAGCTGGGAGCTAACTAACTCATCTTTGACCGGCGGACCGAACCATTCTCGGCTAAAGAACGGCAGCCTAAAGGGGCGCGCGCGCCGATCTGTCTTCTCACGAGATGGTGGAGGAGACTTTGTGGCTCGCGTCTAGGCTTGGGGAAGAATAGTAATTGAAGAGGAGCTTCCTGCCCGCAGAGTTGAAAAGACGAAAGTGCGCAATTCCTAGCCTCTGCAACCAGCATTTCAGGGTAGTTCCTAGCACTCCAAATCCGTAGTGGATGCTCCGCATGAAATTGATCGATGAAGCCTCATCGAAATATCGCGTTGGACAAGAGACCTCCCCGATGCGATAGCCAAAGAAAATACACTGCGCAAGCATTTCATTGTCGAAGACAAAATCATCCGAATTCTCAAGGAGGGGCAGACTGAGCAAGACTTCCTTGCTGAAGGCTCGGAAGCCCGTATGATATTCAGACAACTTGGCTCCCGTGAAAGCGTTTTGAAAAGCCGTGAGGAATCGATTGGCCACATATTTATAAAGAGGCATACCGCCCTTCAGGGCACCGCCGCCGAGGATTCGCGAACCGAGAACGACATCGTAAACTCCGTAGCCAATCATGCTGGCCATCGCGGTAACCAGGAGCGGCGTGTATTGGTAGTCGGGGTGAACCATAACCACGATATCGGCGCCAGCGGCCAACGCTTCGCGATAGCAAGTTTGTTGGTTTCTGCCGTACCCATAGTTATTCTCATGAACGAAAATCTGCAAACCGAGCTTTTCCGCGATGCGCACCGTTTCGTCCCTGCTGTTGTCATCGACGAGTATCTTGATATCGACCGCATCGGGGAGTTCCCGCGTAGTTTTTTCGAGGGTTTTCGCCGCGTTGTAAGCCGGCATAACGACGGCGACAAGCTTTCCCTTAATCATATTGGTCCTGTATCAAAACTCTTCAGTAGCACTGGACATATGCGCCATTGCCTTAACCCGCTGGAGGCCGAATCGTGTTTACAGGCCGACTCACCCGCTGATGCACTAGGTGGGCTTGCTTATTGTTTTACGGGAGCACTTCGTTTGCCAAGGAAGCTGCTTCGCGATGATCTTTCTATATTGCTGAAAACAAGCGGTTTAGCGCTAGCCCGATCATCGGCGCCGATAGCTTGGCCCTGAGCGGAAAAAAGGAAAGACAGTTCTGTTCTTGCCTAGGTTATTTCACTTTTGTCAGGCCTTCTTCCGTACATCATGAGGGTCCCAAGTTGTGCTGCTGAGTGTGAGGGTGGCACCGACTGTGGCCTTTCCCGCCGGCACCTCGCGTGAGCGGCAGGGCAGGAGCGCTATTTACAATATCAGCGGGGCGCAAGGAGCCCGTGGAAGATCCCCGCGGGATTCGGAGCGTCGAGCGGCTCCAGGCCATAGCCAACGTCCTGCAGGAAGGAATCAAGTTCCGCCTTTGAACAGCCACAATGCTGCATTTGGAGGGGATGAATTTCGCACAAGATACGAGGGCGTGCGGTAAGAAGCAGTTCGCGAGCTCCTCGGAGAACAAGAAGCTCAGCACCCTCAACATCGATCTTCAAGAGGTCCAACGCGATTAAACGCGTTTTGCAGAACTGGTCGATAGTCACCGAAGGCACTTTGATCTCAGTCGCCGCGGCAGGCCGCTCGGGATTAAGCACTTCGACGTTTTGGCGGCTAAGCGACGCAGCCATGCTGGTCCCATGAATGTAAAAGGAAACAAAACCTTCCGCATCAGACACGACGGTTTCCACGACCTCGACACGGCCCTGCCAGTGGTTCAGGAGAATATTTTGGCGGAGAGTCGCCGCCGTTGGAGCGGAAGGTTCGAAGGAGAAGACGCGGCCCTCCCCGCCGACGCGCTGGGCCGCGGCGAGAGTGAAAAAACCGAAGTGCGCACCGACGTCCGCGACTTTCATACCCGGCCGAATTTCTTCCACAAAAGCGTTGTAGAACACGGGCTCGTAAGAGCGCTTGTCTTCACGGTCATAGCGAGCGCCGAGGCAATAGTCGAGCCGAAAGACGTCACCGTTGATGCACGTCTCGAAGCCGCGATCCTTAGAAGCGCGCGCAAAAGCAGCCTGCCAAAGCGGCTCAACCCTTTGCCACAACCAGGTCTGGCGGCGGAGGAGGGGTGAGTGGCGGATCTTCGAGCCTAGACGATGAACGCCTTCGAGCAAGTCGCGTCTCCCGGACAATCGCTCCGTGAAGTGAAAACGATCTTACGTTACAAATGTCAATCGAACCTATTCCACTCTCAACAGGCTGTCCCCCGGCCCAAACAGATGGCCAATAAGTTCTCCCCAGGCCCAGACAATAGTAAAGAGCAGGACCAAGGGCAAACAGCGGAACAGCATGCTGACGTGGCGTTTTTTGCCGACGACCCATCCGGCAACTCGCAGGGTCAGGATCGGAGGCAAAACGGAACAAAGAGCGGCCCGAATAAGCCGCTCGGGGACCGAAGCACCTTGCGCGCGCACGCCTGTGTAGGAACGGCTGTAGTGGTAGCGCTGGCTGAGGAAGTAACCAAGGGCGAACTCTTTCTTGTGATATACGATGATGGAGGGATCGGAATATAACTTGACACCGCGCTCGCGAAGCCGGGCGTGTAGATCGCCCTCCCACGAGCTGCCGCTTTCCAGCAAGTCAGAAATATGGGCGAGGAATTCCCGCCGGTAGGAGACATTGTTTCCGGGGAGATCCGCAACCTCTCCATCCGGAACGGGATTCATGTAGCGGCCGTATTCGCAAAAAAATACTGCCCAGTCCACAGCGCGCGTGATGCTCCGGTCGTTTTCGACGGCGCCACCGATCACGCCGGAGCGAGCTTCGTGGGCGCGCAGGATCCGTTCGTACCAGCAGGGTCGCGCGAGGCAATGGTCTTCGGTAAGCACAATGATGGCGCCCTGCGAGTGCTTCATGCCGAGCGCGCGGAGTTGCGGGATGGTTATTCGCTGCGGAAAGCTCAAGAGTTTCAGATTCAGATTTCGCTTGCGCATTGTTTCGGCGACGGCGGCACCGCAGCGGTCAGCGACGATCACCTCCGCCTGGTCTTTCAACGTTTGGCACTCCAGAGCGCGGAGGCACTCGTCCAAATGAGCTGCGCCATTCACGGACGCGATGACCACAGAAATCCTGGGGCGAAGATGTTGCTTGGCGGTGTCTTTCTCCTGCTCACTTTGCACAGCAGATCCTTGGCAGGGATGCGTCATTGAGCAGGTTCCGTCTGCAACCGCCCAGGCCCTAACAGGTAACCCGCGAATTCACCCATCGCCCAAACCGTAACGAACAGCGCGAGAAGCGGAAGCGACAGCAGAAACCGCACACGATGCCCTTTCGTCCTAAAGCCTATCAACCGGCGATAAAAGAGCACAGCAGGGAGCATAGGTGTCGCGATCAAACGGAGGAATCGGCTCGGGGACGACATCCTCTTGCATCGGAGTGAGGCAAAGAGCCGCGCGTTGCGGAAGTATCGTCTGGAGAAATTCAGAAAAGTGTCGTGGCGCGTGCAATAGACCACCAGGGACGGATCGAACAGGAAGCGCACGCCCTCACGCTGAAGATCCTGGTGGAAGAAGACTTTCCAAAAACCCTCGCGCATGGAATCAAACTTTAGCTCAATCAGCCATTTCTTGTAGGTGACGTGGTTGCCGGCGAGCACTGAAGTGACGCGGCGTGACGCGGGCAGCATGAATCCGCCATAGTCCGCAAAAAAGCAAGCCCAGTTCAGAAGCCCACCTGAATTCGGATTCTCCACTGCGCCGCCAATGACCGGATACTCGGTTTCATGAGCCTGCCGAAGCCTGGCCATCCATTCGGGAGGAAACCGGCAATAGGCATCGGTCACGGCGATGATTTGTCCCCGTGCTTGCCGGAGAGCTTCGCGGATTAGCTCGGGAGGGCCCATTGACGCGTCAAAGTGCAAGACACGGACGTCAGGATATCGAGCGCGGATGATCTGTTCGCTACCATCGGTCGAGGCATCCGCCACAATGATTTCAGCCGTAACTGAAGGATCTTGGTCGCAGAGCGAATCAAGGCAGGGGTAAAGCTGCTGGGCCGGATTCTTGGTTGCCATCACGACCGAAATCTGGGGCGCATTCATCTAGCCTCGCGCAACACAGGGCCTTCATTTTTCTTCGTTCGAGAGCTCCGCCGGGAAGGGCCAAGGATGTAGCCGACACATTCACCTGCACTCCACGCGGTCAGAAAAATCATCAGTAGGGGAACGCAGGAAAGGAATCTCGCGCGATAGCGGCGCTTTTCCCACACGCACGCCGCGATGCGCTGCAACATCAACAAAGGAACTAGAGGGAAGGCCATGGCACGCAGACTCCTCTGGGTGCGAC
>Ga0099828_10002225_pt1 | contig 13299 bp, 6 predicted proteins | sample CZO8metaG_2_FD_79338 | JGI IMG/M metagenome (GOLD analysis project Ga0099828, IMG submission 79338) | Vadose zone soil microbial communities from the Eel River Critical Zone Observatory, Northern California, USA - CZOApr15con2H1.8 metaG | ecosystem: Environmental > Terrestrial > Soil > Vadose...
CCCTCTCTCGCAAGTTCGGCTCGATGGCGCCCCGAATCGCTGGTTTGATGTTCGCGCTGGCCGGCTTGGGTGGCGCAACCCTTCCGTGGCTGGTCGGGTACACCTCCACCAGGCTCGGTGGCTTGAAATACGGATTATTGGTCCCCCTGTTTGGCTGTATTGTCATGTTGATTCTGAATGTGCGGCTTTCCCAATCTGACTCCTGAGGACGCGGGCGCGCTAGCTCAGCGAAAGCGGGGGACCGGTTGCCATCCCGGAATGTGAGAAGTGGTTGATTCGGGTACCCGGGCCGTCGAATTGCGGACGACAAGTTCGGGCTCAATCTGGATCTCCGCCACGTAGGCTTCGGGATCGTCGATTCGGTTTAGCAAAGTGCGGGCCGCGGTCTCGCCCATCTTCTGAAGCGGTTGACGCACGGTTGTGAGACTCGGGCTGTTATGTACGGCAATCTGGATATCGTCGAATCCCACCACAGAAATATCTTCAGGGACTCGTAGTCCGGCTTCCTGGAATGCGCGGATGGAGCCGATCGCCGAAATATCGTTATAAGCGAAGAGCGCTGTGAATGGGCGGTTACGAGCGAGCAGCTTTTTCGCGAAGGGATAACCTAGATAAGGTGTGGGATCGTCGCCTTCCAGTTGAATGATGAGTTCCATCCGGGTGGGAATGCCAAGTTCCTGGGCAACTTCGCGGATCGCCTTCCAACGGTCCTCAGAATCTGAACTGAAGCGAGAGCCTTTCATGAAGGCAATTTCCTTGTGGCCCAGCTCCCTCAGATGTTTTAGTGCCAGTCGTGCCGCGCGCCGATGATTCAGAACGACATTGGTGACGCCTTCCACGCGGCGGTGTCCGGCGATGGCAACTGTCGGCAGTGGCAACGGGTGGTTGATGGATGTGTCCACCGTAATGAGGCCTTCAACGCCGCGCTCCATGAGAATGTGTGAATAGGTTTCAAGGAGTTTCGGGTCATGACGGTGAGCAACGGTCAAGTAAAAGAAGTTTTTCTGTCGCAGGTATCGTTCAATGCCGCTAATGACTAACGAACCGTAGGGGTCACCAATTTCCTCGGCGACCACGCCGATCATGTAGGTGCGCTTTACCCGCAAGTTGAGAGCATAGAAGCTGGGCTTGTAGTTCAGTTCGCGCGCGGCGGTGAGGATTCGCTCTTGGGTGTGCAGCGGAACCGACCGCGATGCAGCAGATTTGTTCAGCACCGCGGAACAGGTTCCCTTAGTGAGTCCCACGCGCTCAGCTACCATTTGCAGGGTGACGGGATGGGACTTCTTACTGTTCTCATTCTTCTGCGCTTTCATGCGGCCGTCGCTCCTGACTCTCATTAGAAATGGCGTTTGGAAGAGCGCCACACGGGTCGGACTTAGTGGAGCATTCTACCCTATAAAATGCTGCACACACAGTGGTGCAGACAAAAATAGCTAGAATACCGGTTATCTATCTCGCAAGATTTTAGAATACCGGTATTTTTCGCTTGACAAGATAAGGGCATGTGGAGCTAAATGTCGGGCACGTGGGAGTAGTGCAAAAGTACTATCGCGAAAAACCAAATTTTTGGAGTGACCTGCCTGGAGGTTCCTGTGAAAAGAATGGGATTGGCGGCATTGGTAACTTGGTTGGTGGTGGCGCTGAGCTTTTCGGCGACAGTATTCGCACAGTCTGGTGTAGGTTCCGCGCGTGGCACCGTGACGGACGCGCAGGGCGGAACCATCCCGCAGGCCCAGGTCACGATAACCAACGTGGAGACCGGTTATGCGCGAACTGAGAATACTGATGCGAACGGCAACTACGGGTTCCAAAGCCTTCCGGTCGGTCGCTACACTCTGAGCGTGACCAAGGAAGGCTTCAGTACCTTCCAAGAAAAGGACATTGTCCTTCACGTCAACGATAGCCTGACGCTTGACGCCCAATTGAAAGTCGGGGCCAGGACCGAAACGGTCGAAGTAACCGCCTCGACGACCCAGGTCGAGCTCGCCAATGGAGAATTGAGCGGTACGGTTGGGGGTGCCCAGATCACCGAATTGCCGCTGAACGGCCGGAGCTTCGCGCAGTTACTCTTGGCGGTTCCCGGCGTGGAGGTTGATAATGGCTTTTCTTACGACAAGAAAGGCCTTAACGGCGGCGCGGACATATCCGTCAGCGGCGGCGCGTCGAACGCGAATTTGTTTCTGGTCGATGGCGCCAACAACGTCGACGTAGGATCGAATCGCACCATCCTTATTTACCCTTCGCTGGACTCCATCCAGGAGTTCAAGATCGAGCGGAACAGCTATGGCGCCCAATTCGGCGGAGCCGGCGGAGGCGTCATCTCCCTGGTCACCAAGTCGGGGACGAACGATTTTCACGGCAGCGCCTATTACTTCGGCCGCAACGACGTTCTGGATGCCAAGGACCCCGTTCTTAATGCGTTCAATCCGAACTCCAAGAAAAATACGATTCGCCGCAATGACTTCGGATTTTCCATCGGTGGACCAATCATTAAGGACAAAATCTTTTTCTTTGTGTCGGAGGAATGGAACCGTCTGATCGCGGAAAAGGTGCAGAGCGCTCACGTACCCACGCCCTTGCAGCGCACCGGGGACTTCTCCGACGCTGCTCTTGATCCCTCAGCTGCCAGCGCCAACACTAGCGGTTGTCTTCTGAAAGGCGGGCTTACGGATCCGGATCCGACCAATCCTGGCGGTGCGTTTACGGCATCCCCTTCTACGCCGGGCATAATAGACGTCATTCCTGTGGGGCGCCAGAGCGTAGCCGGGCCCACGATTCTGAACACGTATTTTTTGCCGACGCTTGCTCCAGGGGCTCCTAACTATGGCTGCGGCACCAATTGGGCGAAATCGCTTAAGCAGCCGACCTTCTATCGCGAAGATAGCTTCCGCGGAGACATCAATCTCACGAAGACAACCACGTTGATGCTGAAATACACCAATGACTCCTGGTCGTTTGGACCTTCCGCGGTGGGCAATACCGGTTGGGGTGCTGATGCCGGAGCTTCCCAGATCCAGGAATCGTGGAGCCAGCCAGGGCGTATCGCCGTGGCCCGCTTGAGCAAGGTTTTCGGCGCCACAGCCGTGAACGATTTTCAGTTCTCCTACTCGGGGAATCGCATCAATGTCTCCCAAGCGAATGCGGCCGCGGCGCAAGCGCTCAATAAGGTGATTCCAACATTTTTCCCGCCTTCGGGGGACCCGGCCAAGAATCCTCCGGTGTGGATCAATGGCGGCGGCCTTCCGACCATCTGGAGCTTCGCGCCATGGAGCAACCGGGAAGACCTCTTTGCCTGGCAAGATGACTATTCGAAGGTCATTCGGCGCCATACGCTAAAGATGGGAGTCATTTACAGCCGGAATGCCAAAGACCAGGATAACTTCTCCCAGAAGCAAGGTGTGACCTTCGGCCCAGGCGGTTACAACGGCTGCAAAAACATCACCGATCCAGGGTGCACGAACCTGGCGGACTTCACGACCCACTATGGTCCTGCCGATTTTATTTTGCAGAACCAGGCAGTCAATTGGGGCGAACAGAACATCATTTTTAAAAAGCAAGGCCGCTGGGAAAACTTTGAGCTTTACTTCAATGACGACCTGAAGGTAAACGATCGCCTGACTGTCAACATGGGTGTTCGCTACTCCTATCTGCCGAATCCCTACCAGGCGAATGACCAATTCACGATATTCAACCCCACGGCATTTGTCGCCGCGCTAGGGAACGCGCCCTGCAACGGTTTGTTGTACTCGTCAGGCCTCAAGTCGAATCCCTGTCCGGCCGGAACGGGCGGAGTGCGCGGGCCGAACCGGGCGATACAGAACAACTTCCATTGGGGCTTTGCCCCTCGGCTGGGTGTGGCATGGGATTCCACTGGATCGCACAAGTGGGCTATCCGCGCAGGCTTCGGTCAGTTTTACAACCGTGATGACATCTTCGTGACGGACGGCACCGCCGGCACGAACCCGCCGTTCGTCTCTAGCTTTCAATCAATTAACGGCAATGGCCGGTTCCTCGACAATACAAACCAGCTTCCCGCCTGCACCCCGAATTGCTTTGGCACCGGCTTAGGGGTTCCCGGTATTGGGCAGGACCTGAGTGACCGGGCTCCCTATGTCCTGCAATTCAACGGAACCGTGCAGCGCGAAGTTTGGAAGGATGCGAAGTTGGAAGTGGGGTACGTCGGCAGCAGGACCAGAAAGTGGACGAGCAAGTACGATATCAACGCCATTGCTCCGGCCGACAGGCTCTTGTTTGCGGAGTCAAACGGCAACGACGTTGGAAATGCGCTCAAGCCTTTCCATGCGCTAACCACTGGGTGCCTCCCGTTTTTTGCGCATCACGGCAACGCGAAGTACGACTCACTGCAAACGGCGTTCACCACGCGTTTCCATCACAATTCCACCTTCCAGTTAGCCTACACCTACTCCAAAACATACGCGGATACACTCCTGAAAGTTAGCAATGGAGGAGGAAATCTGGTTATTGATCCTTTCAATCTGAAAAACGGCTACGGGCTGAATCCCCTCAACCGGCCGCACATTTTCTCGGCCAACGTGGTCTATAACCTGCCCACTTTGCAGAACATGAATAGGTTCGTCCGGAGTAGCCTGGGCTCTTGGGGAGTTACATCGATCGTCTCCCTCACGAGTGGACACTCCCTTACGCCAGTCATCGGAGGCATTTCGAATGTTAATGATCCCTCCGGCATCGGTAACGGTCCAAATGCTCAGCGGCCCAACCTGGTGCCGGGACAGCCGTGCCGAAACCCCAGCTTTAAGAACTTCCAATGGATCAACCCGAACCGGTACACGATGAACGGGTTCCAGTTGGGCACCATCGGGAACGCACCGGTCGGCGACTGCCTGGGACCACCTACGCGCACAGTGGATTTGTCGTTGGCGAAGCACTTCCATATAACCGAACGGATTGACGCGGAGTTCCGGATTGATTCTTTCAATCTCTTTAACCATCCGCAGTATGGCGACCCCGCCGGCCCTACAAACGGCGTAAATTACAACATAGGCTTCAACGCTCCGAACACAGCCGCGAGTCCCGAGTTCCTGGACGCGAGTGGAAATCCAACGACCTCTCTGGCGAATGCAGTTTCGATCCAGAACAGCACTCCGAATGCCCAAGTAGGTACTGTGGGTACGCAATCTGACAGAAGTCGAGAATTTCAGTACTCGCTGAGGATAACTTTCTAGCGCTGGGACAATCCGATGTCGAAACGTCCCGCTGGCAATCACGCCGGCGGGACGTTTCTCTTTTGTAAAGCTTCCTTGAAAACTTCCCGTGCCACGGCTTGCCTTCTGTGACAAGTTAAGCTCCGCCGAAGTGCCGCAATCGTCTTGTGAGGGCGGAGCGCCATGGGCTGCGGCGCGGGAGGATACCGGGGTTGGGGTTTGCCTCGGAGAAAAAAGTTGTCTATGTTTAAACCATACATGTTTGGGTATCCTTCAAGACCACCTGTCCTCCTGATCCGTTTTCTGATGTTTACTCTCGCGGCACCGCAGGTTCTGGCGGCGCAGGCACAAGGGCCTCAGCGTGTGCCAGTGCCGGTGCCGCCCTCCGCAAAGCGCGCTCCCATAGGCAAGAAAGATCCGAGTGCATTGCCCCCGGTCCCGACTTTCAAAGATATTGCCAAGGAAGTTGGCCTTACGCTTTCGCACACAGCCGCCCCGGAAGCGCATTACGTGATTGATTCGACGAGTGGCGGCGTCGGCCTATTTGATTGCGACAACGATGACCGGCTGGATGTTGTGCTGGTGAATGGCTCGACCGTGGAGAGATTGCGCCAGGGCGGCGATCCCATGGTGACGCTTTATCACCAGGAGCCAAATGGCACCTTCAAAGACATCACCAAGGAGGCCGGATTGACGAGGCTGGGATGGGGTATGGGCGTTGCCGTCGCTGACTACGACAACGACGGCAAGCTCGACCTGTTTGTGACCGGCTACAACGGCAACGTGCTCTACCACAATCTGGGCAATTGCAAATTCGAGGATGTAACCGAGAAGGCCGGAGTCCGCGGTGGAGGGTTCAGCACCGGCGCAGCATGGGGCGATTACGATCGCGACGGCAACGTGGACTTGTTCGTCGCCCGCTATTCGCATTTGGACATCAACAACCTTCCACAATTCGGCAGCAACAAATTCTGCCGGTTCAAAGGCATCCTCGTGCAGTGTGGCCCCTGGGGTCTCGAAGGTGAATCCGACTTTCTCTACCACAATCGCGGTGACGGGACCTTTGAAGAGGTTTCAGTCAAAGCCGGCGTCCACGATGACATCGGCTATTATGGCCTGGGCGTGATGTGGGCCGACTACGACGACGATGGCTGGCCCGATCTCCTGGTCGCCAACGACTCCGTGCCCAACTATCTCTATCACAACAATCACAACGGTACGTTCACCGACGTCGGCTTGCTGACCGGTGTCGCGCTCAGCGGTGAAGGCCTGGAACTTGGAAACATGGGAGTGGATTTTGGCGACTACGACCACAGCGGCCGCTTGAGCTTTCTTGTTACTCACTTTGAAGAGCAGCCTAATTCGCTGTATCGCAACATGAGCGCCAAGGGATTCGATGATGTGAGCTGGACTTCCGGAGTGGGTCAGCCCGGCTATCCTTACGTTGGCTGGGGTACGGCGTTCTTTGACATGGATAACGACACTTGGCTGGACCTTTTTGTAGCTAACGGCCACGTGTATCCGCAGATCGACACGTTGGAGACCGGTCCCCGCTATCGCGAGCCGCTCCTTCTCCATCGCAATAATCGTGACGGTACTTTCGATGAGGTCTCCAAGGAATCCGGACTCGCCGCTCTCCCTCTGCATTCCCGCCGCGGCGCCGCTTTCGGCGACATCTTCAACACCGGAAACATCGACGTCCTTCTCCTAAACGTCGGCGAACCACCTTCGCTCCTCAAGAATATTAATGCCGACGCCTATCACCGCGTCCTCTTTAAGCTCATCGGCACAAAGAGCAACCGCGCTGCGATTGGCGCCCGGGTGACCATCCGCGCCGCCGGCGTCCAGCAATTCAGTGAAGTGCGCGGGGGAGGAAGCTACCTATCGCAGAACGACTTGCGCCTGCACTTCGGTCTTGGCACGGCCAGTAAGATGGAATCGGTCCAGATTCGCTGGCCGAATGGTAATGTTGAGCCACTCCGTGATGTTGCTGGCGACTACATCTATACGGTCGTGGAAGGGAAAGGAATTCAGGACAGGAAACCGCTGCCGCCCCTGTCTCCGGGACACGGCGCGCCGAACGGCGCTCGTTGAACGCGCCGCGACTTCTTCGATGGTGGGTAGGCCCTCTCGGAAATTCCGGGGACGATCCCATGCCTTCGGTTCGTAATCGAGCTATCCCATTGAACGGCTTCTGGAGGCGCGTCCCGGCAAGCCTCATGGTGGTGGCTGCGCTGTCGTCGTTTATTCCCATCGCTCGAGCAGCCGATAATCCTGCCAAGGAACTCCAGGCGCAATTTGAGGCGGCCAAGGCCTCCTTGGCGGCGGGCGATATCACCTCGGCGGAAAGCCATTATATTGACGCGATCGTCCTTGGTTTGCGCCAGCTCGCAGAAATCTCTCTTTCCCTGGGACAGACCGATCAGGCCGCTACTTATCTGGATTCCGCGCTGAGGCTCAAGCCGGATGACGTCGAAACTCAGCTGGATGCAGCTGGCGTTTGGTTCCGCAACGGACAAGTCGCCAAAGCGAAGACGTTGCTGAAATCTCTTGTGGCTAGACAACCGAGGCACGCCCGGGCACGCGGCCTCCTCGGTCGAATCTACATGTTCGAGGGAGATTCCGATAATGCCATCCGGGAATTGAAGACTTCAGTAGATCTCGAGGATGATTTCGAAACTGGCTATTTTCTTGGGATTGCCTATTTGAAGGCAAGGAAGTTGGCCGAAGCCTCGGCGTGGTTCCATCAACTTGAGTCCACGATGGGGGAATCGGCCGCGCTGCATATGCTGTTCGGCCGGGCCTATCTGGTCGCCAAAATCCCGCAGCAAGCTATCCCTGAATTTCGCCAGGCGATCAGGCTTGATCCGAAGTATCCCCGCGCTCACGGCTTTCTCGGATACGCCTATCTTGAGCACTATCAAGAAGAAGGTTACCCGCAGGCGCGCCAGGAATTCGAAAAAGAAGTTAAGCTGCATCCCGATGAGTATCAGGTACAGGAACTTCTGGGGATTGCGAACGTGAACTTGCGCGACTTTCCTGCCGCAGAAGCTGCTCTTCTCCACGCAGCGCGGCTGCGCCCCCGGGAGGCTTCCGTCTACCTCTATCTGGGTGAAACTTACGCCGCAACGAATCGCATCAAGGCAGCGGTCGAAATTCTCGAAAAGTACGTCAGCCTGGTGGGCAACCCGGAAGAAGACAAGCTACGCGAGGTGAGCCGGGCATACTACTTGCTCGGGCAGAATCTGCGGCGGCTCGGTCGCGAGGAAGAGGCCAGGAAAGCGCTGGCACGCTCCCAGCAGATACGAGAAGCGAAGTTCAAGTACGATGTGAAGCACATTTTCGAGGAGAAGAAAAGTTCGGAAGATGCCGGCGAGAGCCGCGTTTCAGACCGCGTCGCTGACTTGCTGGCGACAGGTTCCGCTGAGGAAAAACAGGGCACCCAGAATATGATCCAGCACGGCTTGCCGGCGGGTTCCGTAGGCAAGCAACTGCCCGCCAAGCAGCCGGCGGCAAAAGAAACGGAAGCAGCCAAGCAATACCGTTCATTTGTCGGAGAAATCCTTGGCAGTTCTTATAACGACCTGGGCGTGATGCGGGCCAAGGAATCGAAATTTCCAGAAGCCACCGAGTTTTTCAGGCAGGCTGCCGCATGGAAGCCCGATCTTCCCGGGTTGGATCGCAACTGGGGATTCGCCGGCTTCCGTGCCGAGCTCTACCAGGAAGCTGTTCCACCACTTGAGCGTCAACTCAGAGCCCATCCCGACGACTCTTTCATCCGCCAACTTCTGGGCCTCAGTTATTCCATGTTGGAGAAAGATGAGAAAGTCGTTGAAGTTCTCCAACCCTTTCTCGAACATCCACCCGACGATGCTGGTCTGCTCCTGGCGTGGGGCACCGCCCTGGTCCGCACCCGCCAATCGGGAGCTGCCGCTGGTATTTTTCGCCGGCTGCTGGAGCAAAATGCCGACAACCCCTCGGTCCACCTTTTGCTCGGAAAGGCATACGCGCAACAGGAAGATTATGCGAGTGCCGTCAACGAGCTTAGCAACGCTTCCCGGCTCGATCCCCGGCTTCCAGAAGCTCACTATTACGCCGGTCTAGTCTATCTCCGGCAGAAGGAGTTCGAATCCGCCGCACGGGAATTTCGCGCCGAACTCGATCTTCGCCCAGGCGATCCCCACACGCTGTACCATCTTGGCTACACGCTGCTCTTGCAAGGCCAGCTGCCGGAGTCGATTGGCCTGTTGCGCGAGGTGGTAAAGGCCACGCCCGACTATGAACTGGCTTACTTCGAACTGGGGCGCGCCCTGCTACAGCAGGGAGACGCAACCGGCGCCATTGAGAGCCTGGAAAGGGCCAAGAAGCTTGCCCCGGAACACGACGCCGTATACTTTCAATTGAGCCAAGCTTATCGTCGCGCTGGTCGCGTCCAGGAAGCCGGACAGGCGGTGGCGGCTTACCAGAAACTAATAGAGGCCAACAGACTAAAGAAGCGCGAAAGCCTGGAGATGGACAAGCCCTAATCTTGGCCACACGGGCAACCACGCGAAGTGAATTTTCTTCCGCTCACGTCGTTCTACGCTATCCTAATTAGTTGCTAGAATACCGGTTTTCTCCTATCATTTGCCTGGTTTCGTGCAAGCTGCGGCGCTGTTGCGGAGCCTTGAGTGTGCGGGCGAATCTCGGAGGTTTCATGAACACGTGCGTGCGTCGGCGATCTACCCTTTTGTTCATCCTCTGCACCCTGACGCTTACGGCATGGAGCGGCGAAAACATCCCCAAAGCAGCTTGGAAGCGTGCCATCGGGCAACCTTTGGAAAATGCTGGCACAAAAAAACCATCTTTGGACGCGGGCCACATTGATGACGGTTTCTGGCAAGGCGCCCCAGTGGGCGGATTCGGCGCAGGCACGTTTTCCCGAACATTCCGAGGTGATTTTGCGCGGTGGCACATCAAAGCCGGCGTACACAAATATCACACGGTGAACGCTAATCAATTCGCGATGTTTCAGCAGACGGAGGCCGCGGCCACTGGAACTGCGCGCGTTCTCTTCACCGATCATCCTTCGGGAAGCCAACTGAGCAGTTGGGATTGGGATTATCCCGTAGGCGCGGGCGACTACTACGCGCTCTATCCTAAGTCCTGGTTTGATTATCGATGGGAGAAGTTTCCGGCGCATGTCGTCCTGGAGCAGTTTTCTCCCATCCTTCCCGACAATTACCGGGAATCAAGCTATCCGGTTGCGGTCTATCGCTGGCATGCGGAAAACCCGACCAGCCAAACTGTCACCGTATCCGTCTTGTGTTCCTGGACAAACATGCTGGGATGGTTCCGCACTTTTTCTCGGGACTTCACGGGCGCTTTGAATCAAGGAAACCACAACCGCTTCGCCAGTGAATCTGTGGGCCCGGCTGAGGCCATGAAAGGGATTGTGTTCGAACACAATCGCGCCGGCACTATTCCGAATGAATGGGATGGGCAGTTCGCCATCGCAACCTTGGAGTCGCCTGGCGTGGAAGTCAGTTACCAGACAACCTTTGAGGCAGAAGGCGACGGCAAATCAGTATGGAAGCCCTTCTCCAAGAACGGACGACTCGCTAACAGCGATGAAGCATGGGTCAGCAGTGGCGAGAAACTGGCAGGCGCAATCGCCGTACGCTTCACGCTAGAGCCCGGTGAGAAGCGCGTCATTCCCATGGTCATTTCGTGGGACCTTCCCATCGTCGAGTTCGGCTCGGGACGTCAGTGGCATCGCCGCTACACCGATTTCTATGGAACCACCGGAACAAACGCTTGGAGCATAGCCCGCGATGGTCTGCTCCAGTCGGCTGCGTGGAGTGACCAGATTGATGCCTGGCAAGCTCCTTACGTCAACGACGAGAGCAAGCCGCTCTGGTACCGCGGCATGCTGTTCAACGAGCTCTATACTGTAGCGGATGGAGGTTCCTTTTGGGGACGCCCGCTCGGATCCGACAAGACAGAGCCCTCTACATTTGCGTTCATGGAGTGCTTCGATTATCCGTTTTACGCAACATTGGATGTGCGTTTCTACGGGTCTATGCCCCTCGCCAAATTCTGGCCCGACATAGACAAGCAGGTCTTGCGTCAGTTTGCGGATACTGTGCCCCGCGAGTTGCCGGAAAAAGGATTGTGGGTCTGGAAGTCGCAACAGGCAGGCGATCTCACGTTGCGCGTCCGCAAGAGAAAGGGCGCGGTTCCCCATGATCTGGGCGTGCCCGAAGAGGATCCATTCTTCGACGTAAATCAATTTGCCTGGCAGGACACGAACGGGTGGAAGGATTTGAACTCGAAGTTCGTGCTCATGATTTACCGCGACTTCGTTTTGACCCAAAGAAAGGATCTCGCTTTCCTCCGCTATACCTGGCCTGCGGTGAAAGAGGCGATGCGCTACCTCCAGCAGTACGACCACGGTGGAGGTTTACCGGAAAATGAGGGATATCCGGACCAAACCTACGATACATGGGTTGTACGCGGTCCGAGCGCCTACTCCGGCGGTTTGTGGCTGGCAGCCTTGCGCGCGTCCGAAGAGATGGCAAAAGTTCTAGGCGAGGTTGATTCCGCGGCGCAATACCACGGAATGTTTTTGAAGGGCCAGAACACCTACATCGGCAAGCTCTGGAATGGCGAGTGTTTCTCTTACGACACGGAAAGCGATTACCGGAACACTATCCAGGCGGATCAGCTTGCTGGACAGTGGTATGCCAACATGACGGGCCTTGGTGATCTAATCCCGCGCGAAATGCGGCTGAAGGCTCTGGGAAAGATTTTCGCGTTTAATGTCATGAAGTTTGCCGGCGGAGAGATGGGGGCGGTGAACGGCGTTGCCGACAATGGCTCCATCATCAAAACCAACGAACAGATTCAAGAGGTGTGGACCGGGACGACATTTGGCTTGGCCGCGCTGCTCCTCAGTGAAGGAATGAAAGACCAGGCCTACCACACGGCCCGAGGTATTTTCCACGTTACTTATGAAACTAAGGGCTATTGGTTCCGCACGCCCGAAGCTTGGGACATCACCGGGAATTACCGTGCTTCGATGTATATGCGCCCTGCCGCTATTTGGGCGATGGAAATGACCCGACCCGACGACAGCGAGATGCACGTGAATTTGTCTGGTCGGCCGGTTGCGCATCAGGGAAAGTAGCTGGTTCGGGCCAGTCCCAGATCAACCGATGAAAATTCGCCGTAAAACTCTTCCCACAACTGGTTGAAGAACCCTTGTGGATTTGAGATTTGAGACACACTCGCGAAGGATCAGCCTCAATGTGCACTAGCTAGCGGGAATTCTCGATGCACGCGTGCCGCCCGTGCAGCTTCCAACTATCTATTTAACCGGAGAGTTGTAGGTTCGAGTCCTACTCACGTGGGAACCGTCCGGAGTTACGCTGCTAAAAGCAATCTGTGGTGGTACACGCAATCGTTTTTTGGTCGTGTGAGTACGTTGATTATCGAGTTCGATCAGTTCGAGACGATTGCTCAAGCCCAACTTAGTCTAGGCTCTGTTGTAGGGACTTTGACAAAGCGCGGTATGATGTTTTCTATGACGCGGCAACACATCTTAGACGAGATACGCCGCACCGCAAAAGAGAATGGTGGGGTGCCGTTAGGACACAAACGTTTCGAGCAAGAGACAGGGATTAGATATCACGACTGGTGGGGGAAACTCTGGGCACGTTGGAGTGACGCGCTGCGTGATGCCGGATTGCCCCCGAACACACTGCAAGACGCCTTCAACGACGATGTTCTGATTGAGAAACTGATCGCTTTCATTCGAGAGCTTGGACATTTCCCCGGCACGGGTGATCTTCGCCTGAAGAAGTATAACGACGCGACATTCCCAAACGATAAGGTTTTTGACAGCCACTTCGGTTCCCGCGCTCGGCTTAGAAACGTAGTCATCGAATACTGTTCCTCCGTTGTGTGGGCCGATTGCTTCTAACGGTGATGAAGAGTCGAGCACTGATGAGCGGTCTGCACGAGAAGCTGTTTGACTGTCATAACTGTGCGATTACATGAACTTTCTGCGCTTAAAGGCAACAACGTCCTTGGCCTCAAGTTCGAACCATTCGCCGTTCTTGCGCTTTGCCTCGAA
>Ga0099828_10002227_pt1 | contig 13297 bp, 13 predicted proteins | sample CZO8metaG_2_FD_79338 | JGI IMG/M metagenome (GOLD analysis project Ga0099828, IMG submission 79338) | Vadose zone soil microbial communities from the Eel River Critical Zone Observatory, Northern California, USA - CZOApr15con2H1.8 metaG | ecosystem: Environmental > Terrestrial > Soil > Vadose...
AGGCGTCCAGCGTCGTAATCAAGAATCCCACATCGGGCGAAAAGAATGAATTCGAGCTGGACCGGTCGAAGTTTGCCCCGAACCCAAACTTATGACTTCGGCCGACTTTCACAAAATCTTCGGAAAGTTGGTACTGCACCAAACCGTTGCGGGACTGAAAACTGCCTCCTATATCCGCAAACTGCTCCGGCGGGCTGAAAAATATATGCGTAGGAAGAGCTGCTACAGCTTTTGGTAGGTCAGCGATGCCGGAGGTAGTGTCAATATGAGCATAAGCGAACAAAAGCTGGTTCGCAGCGGATGGACCAAATGCGTGCGTCTCGATGGCTTGGACTTGCCACCAAGTCTGCTTTGCCACTTGATCGAACACCGGCGTAATCGCGTTGATAGATGTTGTGTGGCCGCTATCATGCTGCAAACGGAAAAAGATACGATCATTTCTGCCCAGATTCCAATCCACACGAGCGGCAGCTAAAGCGTCCCGACTGGGGCTGCTGCTAGGTGCAAGGAAATGCATCACACAAGGCACGCCGTTTCCAAGTGATATGGAAAGCCCTGCGCAGCCCAGATCTCCGGGTACGAAGCTGCCGGGAGCTGCTGAACTCGCGCCAGGAGCGGCATTGTAGAGATTGAAGATCTTCTCGTAGAAGGTATCCGAAGCAGAAGCTGTGCCGAACCTGGAATCGATATTCGCAATCGTTGCGGCCTCAAACTGCGGACTCGGGATAAGCACCTGATTGATTACCGGAATAAGCACTCGCAGGCCTTCGGTATCAAAGAAGAAAAACAGCTTATCTTTCTTGATCGGACCTCCAAATGAGCCAGCCCACTGATTGGCGATGTCGAACGGGCGCGGGTTGCCAAGTGCATTATTGAACCAATCGTTGGCATTGAGTACGCGACCATTCCAGTAATACTGCGCGTTGCCGTGAAATTGGTTACTCCCGGACTTGGTTACGTAATTGATGTTTCCTCCCGCGGCATTGCCAAACTGACCGGAGTAGCCCGTGCTCACAACAGTCGCTTCCTGGATTTGGTTCTGCCCGAGGAGAAGCCCAAGCACGCCAGTCGGCGGATTATCTACTCCGTCAATTGAATAAAGGTAGGAAGTGCTGGGCATCCCGAGAATGGAAAAGTTCATTCCTGGTGCGTTTGGGACGTCGGTATTCATCACCACGCCGGGAGTAGTTTGCACAACGTAGCTGAGATCGTTGCCGGGATTCGGAAGCTCAGAAATCTGCTTCTGGTTGATAGAGGCAGAGGCATCGCCGTTCTCGGCTTGGATGAGTGGCACCTCATCGGCAACAATGACTTCGCTGCTTGCTTTCGCAATTGCAAGTGTGACGTTTGCCGTGGTCGGCGGCCCAAGCAGAACATCTACTGCCCGTCTCTCTTCACGAAAGCCGTTATGGGTAACGGTGAGGGCATATCTGCCAGGCGCAAGAAAAAAGAAGTGGTACAACCCCTCGCGATCAGTTTTGGTTGATTGCGTCACGCCTCTGTCAATGTCCTTGATCTCAACACTGACATCCGGCACCACCGCACTAGTCTGATCCGTGATGACACCTGTCAACGCGCCAGAAGTAGTCGTCTGGCCGTTGATGCTAGAACACAGAGAAAGAGAGGCGACGACCAGAGAGCATGCAACTAAACACGAAGGTATCGTCCAGACTCGCATCGAACCGCCCCAAAGATTCGAGCATTACCGGGCTCGGCGGAGTCCATATCATACGCCTACTCGCTCTTGCCCCAGCCACTCCCAAGGCAAGGTCTCCATGCCCGAACAATGCGAAGAAGGACCTCCCTCGGCTCTCTTCTTCGCCGACGTAGCGGAGCCGAAATCATGGGTAATTCAAATTACCCAGGTTCTGTCTTGATAAATCTCACCTCACCACTGGTGTGCCCTGAGTGTGTCCTGTGCCTTTAGACCGCGCGCGCTTACTCCCCTGCTTTCAACATCGTTGTCGTTGTGCTTCCGTGCGGGCTTGGTTAACGGCAAGTTGTTGATCTCTCAAATCGTTAGACGCGAAATCTAGCTCAAGCGTTCTGACGGCCGATCAGTCGGACGCTCTCTCGTCCGTATCTGAAATCTGATCATTGGAGTTGGCTGTGCGCTAGTTGTGTGCCGGATTGCAGGTCAGGCATTCGCAAGGCGGCACCTAGGTCCGTCTGGATCGTGAATGATAAAGGACGTTATCATTCTTAACATGTTCGAGGAACTGCTCTCGCTGTGGCAGCCTCATCGCGGGCTTGTAGGCCCGCCTCCCTTTCGAATTCAGCTCTGGAGTGAGGGAGGTCGAGGAGTGTGGATATCAGAGTCCCGGGGGCCTGCTGTTCCCTATGGACCAATTGATCACGAAGACGGCAACCAAAATCACGGTTACATGCGAATAAAGGGCGATGCAATCGGAGCGCAACGCATTCCGGAGGCAATGGGCTGGCCAGAGTTAGCACAATTTCTGGACTCACTAAATACTGACGCATCTCCGATAGAGAGTGTCGGCTGTGAAAAGTCGTTCTTTCCCGTTACGGACCAAGGCGATATTACAGTGAGTTTGGGCGCTTACATTGATGTCATCTTTACGGACCCGGTTCTGAACGAACGGCCCGAGAACATTCTGCTGCTCGCCAGTCACCTCCTGCCGGCGGTAGAGGGATGCGAGAAATGGTGGGGCAACGTGTCGATGGTTTTGCAGCCCATGCGGTTGATTCCAGGAGCGGCTGCGCCGTGGGGGTTGATGCTCCACATTAGTAACCACGGGCGCACCGAAGCCGAGGCTCGCAAATTCTGGGGCGTTACGGTCGAGCGTTTGGGCAAAGCAACACGCGCGTTGCCGAAGAATCTGAAGTGGCATGAAGACACAAGATGAGCAAAAGGTTCAAGGGCAAGAGGTGCGCGTACTGTGCTGAACGCGAGGCGGTGACTGGGGACCATGTTTTCGCCAGGGAATTCTTTCTAGTCTCTGAGAGGGCCAATCTCCCACAAGCTCCGATCTGCGATGAGTGCAACAACAGGAAATCAAAGCTGGAACATTACTTGACTACCGTGCTGCCTTTTGGCGGCCAACACCCAACGTCACTCGAAAACCTTGAGTCGATGGTGCCAAAACGTCTCCGCAAGAATGCAAAGTTGCATCGCGAGCTCGCCGCTGGACAGCAAAGGGTTCTTACGCAAACAGGTGGCGCATGTCAGCATATCGTTACAATCCCACTGGACGGACCCCGTCTGGATGAACTTTTTGCGATGATTGCGCGGGGATTGATCTGGTATCACTGGCAAATCTATCTGGAGAAGAATTATGCAGTCCAAACTCACAGTGTGACCCGATTCGGGGAGCGTTTTTTCGACGAGCACTTGTTTAAGCTCAACGCTCGGAATCGTGTTCGGGGGAATCTGGGAGATGGTGCCTTCACATACGAGGGCGCCCAAGCTGTTGACGATTCTGGAATAACCATCTGGCGTTTCGACATCTATGGAGGTTTAGTGTCCTGTGAAGATCCAACGGCACCCGAGACAATGGGTTCTCAGATCGTCGTTATCACCGCGCCCGAGGCCGCATTCCAGGCGAAGGCAGAATAGATTGCATCCCGCCTTTACGACCGGCGGAAGAGCAAGCCGGAGGACAGCCCGACATTTCACGTGAAGTATTGAATAATTGCGATGTGACTGAGAGAATCCAGCGCGTAACCCTTAAAGGGGATGAAGATGAAGCATTTCATTTGGGTGTCTTTTGATCTCGGAGTCAAGGGCGACTACGAAGGTATGTATGCTTGGCTTGACAGTAAGGATGCCAAAGAATGCGGCGACAGCGTAGGGTGCTTCTTGTATGAGCACCAGAGCAGCGATTTGCTTGAGGACATTAAGCAAGACATCAGGGCTAACGTCGAGCTCGATGAAAAAAAGAGCCGAATCTACGTGATCAGGCTCGTGAAGGGCAAGATGAAGGGGAGCTTCGTCTTTGGGCACCGCCGCAATCCGCCTTGGGCTGGGTTTGGCGCGACAGGTGAGGATGCCGAGGACAGCAGCAATGAGTAATTATGGGAAGACGGTGATCATCGACACTGGCTTCTGGTATGCCTTCTATAACGCGCGCGATCAGTACCATGAACAGGCGGAAAGAAAGGCAGGATTGCTGGAGACATCAACTGCATTGATTCCGTGGCCTTGTTTGTACGAAACGTTCAACACCAGGTTCGCGAAGAACATCCTTGCCGTTCGCCACTTTGAAAAGATCCTTAGGCAGGCACATGTCGTCCGTCTTTCGGACGAATCGTATCGGGAAGCCGCCCTTGAAGTGGCGATTGCGAGTTCTGCAACGCGCAGCTTTGCGCTGGTGGATGTCGTCATCCGTTTGATATTGGATGATATCAACGTTCGCAAACATGGATTTCTCACGTTCAATCTATGGGATTTTGGAGACTTATGCAGGAAGCATCAAATCGAGCTTCTATAGATGGCCGTGTGCCTGGCGGAATGCGGGCCATGTCGAACCCCCTCCTTGACTGGTCTTGCGCTGAAGCCTAGTTTGATGTTGCCACAAATTTCATAGTCCCATGCCGCTCGGCAGCGTGAACATAACTCTCCGGCCTGTAAGGTTGGCTTTCCTGGTTGATCCCGCCGACACCCGCGGAATTACGGAAGCCATCCAACCGAATACTTTTCTCTGGGGGCGGGATGTTTAACCCGATTGTGCCTGTCTACCGACGTACCCCGAAGAAATGGCAGAGCAAATTCGAACGCACCACAGCGCGGGAGGTCCCGGAGGGACTTATCCGCGCTTTCGACCCTGACTATATTGTCCTCACCGGGAAATATTCGAATCTGACGATTAAATGTTGGTTGGGTTCGTAAAGGAGCCGACTGACTGTCGGTCAGCCGTATCCGCCGAGATTCCTGGTATTGGTGGCAGGTCTGTGCGTTTGCGGTGCGCCAGGCATCGCGAAGAAGCCTTCCGATTGACTTCCCGGAAATACCTCACCCTCCACAGCTCTGATATCAATACCGTCACAGATTCACTCACAGATCATGTGCAGAAGTACCGGGGGGGCGAAGGTTTGTGTGAGCACGGTGACGCGCAAGAGGAGAACTTATCGACGAGTACATGCAGGGAATGCTTGGCGCTGCCCGTGGCGCGAAGTTAAGGAGCCAGATAGTGCAGGTCTGGTCCATCGATTTCTTTCCGTCGTTGTTGGAGCATTTCTGGGTCGTGGTGAAACGCTCCACAGCCTTATTCTGTCCATGGATCATGGTGTTTCTCAGACAATAGCAAAAACTTAGGTTCAAGTTGGGTCAAAACCCTCCAACCAGGGCCAAGAGTAACCTCCGCAAACTTGGGAACATTTGAGAACAAATAGCGCTCCAACCTGTTGACAGCAGCGCGCTGCGCTTCCGGCTGCACGTGCGTGTAGAACTGCAGCGTGATGCGTGGGTCGGCGTGACCCAGTTGCGCCCGTGCTATCGCCACCGGCACGCCCAACTGCGACAGGAGCGTGCCGATGTCGCAGTGCCTGCCACGACAGGCGTGGTATGCTTTCAAGTGTGTCTTCAGGGCCCGTGCCTACCTGCCGGGAGAATGTTGACTCCCCAGCGACGCCGTGCAGTGCTGTACGGCGCTTTTCTCAGGATGCTCCAAGAGTGATTCAACTCTGGTGCGGCGAACACCCTACGTGCTCTGGATAGAGAGAACTTTCCGAGATCGTGCGAAGAATCGGTGACGGTACGCGACAACGACTCCGGGTTGCCATTTTAGTGGTGTCGCGGTGCCAGACGTGCAATTCTGACTAGCCATAAACGTCGGCCCCGACTCGGGTTGCTCCCGACGCTCGATACTGTACGCGTACGACATCACCCTGCTGATATGAAGGCGGATCAGGATGAAAAAGGGCAAAGGGCGCAGACAAAAAATCAAAAAGCCGCCGGACAAAACGAGTCCTGAAGTTCAAAACCAGCATCCGCAACGTCGGATCTGGCGCAGAGTATTGATAATCGCCGGAGGTGTGTTGACAATTGTTGCCGGGGCTCATTTTCAAGTCTGCTTAGGAAACAGAAAGGCGGCAGTAGAGGAGTTTAAGAAATCATTAGCCGCCCAACGTGCAGCTGACCGAAGATACGAGATATCAGATGCGGTAATCCTTAAACAGTACAACGAATTCCGCAGCTACTTGGGGCGACCAGTAGTTACCCGTTCTGGAGTAGATCAGGGCTTAACTTCATTTGTCATGTCGCTGCGCGCTACGGATGCTGCTTGCAATGAATATTATCAAACTTACGACCAATACGTAATCCAGAAGAACAACATTAATAAGCTCTTCCATGTGAGGGGCTACCCGGCTCCTCCGCCGAGTAATTGCGCCATCTTTACAGTGACAGCTGCAGAATTAAGTTCGCTGGATATAGATAGACTCACAAACGATACGGCGTTTCGACTACTTATTACACGGCACGAGGGAGATGAGCCGAGTTTTTCAAGACTAGCAGAAAAGCTGATGGCCATTGAACAGCTGACGACGGTTGCCGATACGAACATGGACGAACTGGTTAGAACATTAGAACAACGGACATCAAAACTGCACCTCAACCTCTGGGACTGCTGCAGGATCTACGAGTAAGAAATGGGATAAATCGATAAATCGGTTATCGACCCTACAATAGCTATCACGTTGAGTGAGCCACCCCAAGGCATGTTTTACGCGACAAGAAAAAGCCTTCGGGTTGTGTCGAAGGCTAAAGTCATTTCTGCATTCTGCCAGAGGTCTTATGAATTTGTTTCGCCCAGGCGAACCAACTCAGTCGGCGGCCGCTCTCCTGCCGGTTCTTCCAGGCAATCAGCGATTCGCCTGAGTTCGTCGCGAATGGATGCAAGATACCACCACAGCACCGCAAGTGTGATGCAAAGCGCAGTCAAGTACATTGGGTTACTCCTTTCTTGGAGGCTCTTGGGAAAATCAGACGAGCAATTCTTGTAGTCCGCGGATGGGCCCGGCGGCCAAGGCGCTGGGGTCAATTCTTGGAAAAGTACCTGCGGGGGTTAGAAAGGGGAGACGGTCGGGTGGGTCTACCTACAAACTAGCATGTAAGTGATTGATCTGTCAAGAGTTACAAGCTTTAGTTAGGTGAATATCCCTCATTTAAGCCATTTTGCAGCCATCCCAAACATCTCCCGTAAAGAAAAATAGATGTGAAGTCGTAGATGGAAGTATGCACTTACCTGGTGATGCTGCAAGCGCCTGCATTCTGGGGCTGAACCGAACAATTCTCCGAGTCGAACGCGGAACGGGGCCCGGTCGGCCACAGGTTGCACTGTGGGTCCGAGGTCGTTGAAGTCTTGAACTCGTCGTTGTTGGCGACGAGGTTGCCCGCGGAAAGGCCCGCGCTGGCCGCAAAGTAGTCGGTCAAGTCATTGTTCGCTGCCGTGGCGGCCCGCCGGTCGTACCAGGTGACGAAGGCATTGCCACCAGAAGCGCAGACCCACGGCATATAGCGGCGTACCGTGACGTTCGCGTTGATGGTAACTGAGGCATGCCCTGGGGCCTGCCAGGTCACGCCACCATCGGTCGAATCCGCCACCAGGATGTTGTCGTTGTTAGCGGCGGTGTTGTTCGCCCATGCCACGTAGATATGATTCGCGTTTGTATCGTCAACCGTGACCGTTGGGCTCGAGAGGATGTTGCCGTTGTTGCAGCGGTCGAGTCCGCCGAACCCATTAATCGGCTGGCAGGCAGTGGAGTTGGCGGGGTTGCATATCTGGCAGCCGGCGAAGTTGGTGAATGCGCTCACCGTTCTCGGGAATACGCCGGGAGCCCCAGCCCTTGTTATCTGGGCCGTCGAGCTGGTGCAGGCGTTGAACTTGTCGATCCTAATGTTCGCAGCACCGCCGTTCCCGCCCGTCACATACACCACGTACAGGAACCCGTTGTTGCCTCCCCCCACAGCGACCCTGGGAAAGTCGGAGCCGGCCTCGAGGGCGAACGGGGGCGCCCAGTTATTGGCCGGGGCGGTGGTGGCGTTGCTATCAGGGGAGCAGGTGACATTGGCTACCCCGTTCACAAGCTCTCTGAAGGCCATATAGACGCGATCGCCGTTTCGGAGGCCCGCGTTGACCCGGTCAGCGGCGATGTGTTCCTGATCGACGCTACAAGCTCCCCCGCCCGAGTTCGGGCATACCGCGGCATTGACCAGGTTGGCGGCGGGGAAGGTCTGGCCGTTATCCGTGGAGCGGGTCGCTTCCACGCAGTTGCTGTTGGCCGGACAGTTACCTCCGAAAAGTCCTGCGGCATAAAATGCCACGCTCTGCCCGACCGCGAGCGAGCTATCACCGTCACCGAAGCCGAAGCCGCCAAAGGACGGGAAGGTGTTGCCGCCGTCGTTAGACGTGATGAACCCGCCTTGCTTGGCGACCACTATGTTCGTGCCGTTGTTCGAGACTGCGACCTCGAGCTCGCCGTTGGTTCCGAGGTTATCAAGCCGGACGGTAGGGAAGATGGGAGGGTCGCCGCCGACGGAGAGTGCAGCGATTCCCCCACCGGCGTCAGTGGCGTTGTCACTGGCATTGTCGTTCCGCCTTAGGCCCCACGACCTAGGCTGGTCGGGCCGCCGTGGCGATCTCCTGAGCTTGTCCAGGTCCTGTTGAACCTGCCCCGGGTTGCCAGTTGAGCTGAACGCGAGGCTCCGGCCAATGGCGAGCACCAGGTTTTTGAGCTGCTCGTCGGCATCGGATGGTAGGGCGGCCTCCAGGCGGACAAGCAGGCTACCCGCCGCGACCGCAGTCGTGATCTGTACCATCATGGGGTCAGGATGCCGCGGGGCTTGACTTGGCTGGGGTCTTGTGACGAGCTGGACGCGTTGCAAGGCTGGCCAGCCCCCGATGGCGAGGAACGTCGAGGGTAAATTAGATTCATGTGCGTATTCTGCGAGTTGGCTCACCGCATCGGCGTGATCAATCCTCGGCAGGTAGCCGATCACCACTCGAACGGTCGGCGTGGCAGTGTTCTGCTGGTCTTCAGGTACATTCAGTATCACCCATGAATTCATGGTTGGCTGAGCGACCGACCAGAGGTCTGGGTAACTAACGGAGATACTCTTGTCGGTATCAATGCGCAGGGTGTGAGCCTTGAGCGGCTGCGCTGCGCACACGATTGGCAAGAACGCCAGAGCCAAGTAAGCTGTCGTAATCACTCCGAAGGAGACCACGGTTTTAGATTGCAACCTTCCTGGGTTTGAACAAATCCGCGGGGGGCGCTGAAAGCTGGACTGCTTACCTGGTATTACCCTAGAGCTAAGTGTGCGTCGCATTGTCTTATTCTCCGTCTTGAGCGGATATTGAACTTCCGGAACCTTCAGGGTGCATTCGTGCGTGGCTTCCCCATCGGAATGCGATTGACCCCACTGAGTGCGACACATGGTGGAATATCTCCAAATCGGAATCGAACCACAAACACGGGTTTCGCTCTATCTGCTTGGATGGGTTCGAACCCAAGTGCCGGGCTGTCGCCTCAGGGAGTGTGCGTTTCCTGCCCGCTCGGTGGGAACTGCTCTTCGGAGAGGCGAATCGGACAAATTTTGTTCCCGTGCTCAGGAGAAGTCAAGAGAAAACGTATGCCAATTCCGCAATGGAACGAGAAGAAAAGACCGCTCATTGGCGGTCTTGGCATTGGGCGGCGCAACAGGCCAAGTAGTTTGTGGACTCTGCGGTGTTGAGGTCGACCGCCCCCATAGGCTCTCGCAGTTTGTGCCGATCACTTGATGAATTTGGGCCGTTGCTGTCCCGAGTTCGCATCGTACGCAAACCGCTGCGGTGGGAAACCCGTGGGAAGCCCCCAAATGTAGAAACCCAAATGGAATATGAAACGAACAACCCTGATCTTGCACTATCTCCTTGACGGGGAAACAGCACCTGCGCAATCCAGATGGAAAAAGCGATTTGTTTCCTTCTAAGCTTATGGGGGTGTTATGGCATTTACTGACAACTGCGATCTCTTTGCCGCGGTTCATGAAGACGGGATTAACCGCGTGGCCCGCCATATCATGCGGCAGCGTCCTTCGCTGTTCAACTACGCAACGCAGTATGTCAATGACCATCCTGAGTTGGCTTGCCATCCGGTCGACCACACCATCGATGTCACGAATCACTCAAATCCTCTTTTCCATGTGATGAACGCGATTCCGATTTTTGGCGCTGATGCTCCCCCCGTTGGTCTTAACTTTTGCGCCCAATTGGTGGAGGCAAAAATTGATTTTCATCCCGGCAATGTCATTAGTCTTCCTGCGGAGCTTAATCCTCCGCTGCAGCCACAGCATCTGGCTATGATGGTGAGAGTCTGCGGAGGCATTGATTGCCCTCCCCGGCAGTTCATCGATCAGATACCGCCGGGCTCACCCTTTCCGAATAGGGCGGGAGCAGAAGGGCAAAAGCAGCCTCCGGAGATTGTGCCTCCCACTCGCAAGCTCATCTGCTTTTGCTTGAACGCCTTCGTCATCGCGCATGTGGAACTGGTAGCCGTATTTGGGAAAGCCTTCTTGATGGGCAAGGTAGATGGAGTGGATATCGTTGACATCAAGCCTGACGAACTGGAGGACGGCGTCAACTGCTACTTGCGCACTACCATCGAGGTCCTATTGCGCGAGAAGCTCGCCATTCCCCTGGAAAAGCTGACTTTGAGCTTTCCGCTCTTTGGCATGCCTATTGCGCTGCAGCCGACTCCCAATCCGCCCGTCGCCAACAATCCGGCGGTGGAAGACGATCAACTCAAAGCATTCGTCAGCATCATGTAACTTGATGAGGAAAAGCCATGGCTCACATTACTATCGCCGCATCGAATAAAGCGTTCCAAGTGCTGTTCAAGACCGTCCGTGACAACTTTGCTTTTTCTAAATCGGACAGCGGCAGCTTTGGGCCGTTTTCTGCCAGCTACTCTGTGGCCCTTCATCTGGAAGGCGGCACGCTTACGTTGAACGATGACAACACGCTGGAAGTCACGGACATGGATATTGTCTTTGACACACTGAAGGTGCAAGTTTGCTTCGATCTTCCCGGTTTTTGCATTCCCAGTTTTTGCATCGTGCCTGACCCCTGGAACGGCTGCCTGGTGGGTTTTCCTGGATTTTGTATCGGAGGGCCAATCTGCGCTCCGCTGGACCTCAGTGGACTGGTCTCGGAGGTCAACGATGTCAAGGCCGGCTTGTCGCCGCACTATGTTGTCGATCCCGCCCGCGACCCGAGCTGGACCGATCTGGACGCAGAGTTGAATGGGAAATCGAACATGTGGAAGATATTCATTGATCCCACATTGGTCAACGTTGATCCCATTGACATCCCTGCCACCGTGGGTAATCTGCTGGAGAACATTGTGAAGAACGCAGTCAATAATCTCTTTCCCAGCTGGCTGCCCGGCTGGGCCAAGGACATCATCTGGGCCTTTCTCGGCCCCATCCTCGACCTCATCAAGGGCATTTTGGGGATTGTTGGTGAGATTAATGAATGGCTTTCCAACCTGCTCGGGAATATCTTTGGTCTCGTGAGTCTGATTGAGACCGCCATCGCGGACTACTTCGCGAGCAAGTATCCGATCTACTCATTTGAGGACCCGTTTCCGATTTTGGATCCCACGCCTACTCTGATTCCGGTCAAGATCCCCATTCGGGACCTGACTGCCACAGTGAACTCGAAGGAAATGGTGGTTTTGGCGAACGTAGGTGCATAGACTATGAGAACAACATTTGATCAAAATCTTTTTACGCAAATCGGCTTGGACAGCGGATCGCTTACCATGCTGGCCTCGGTAGTGCACACTTTTCTCGAAGCCGGGGAATACCGTGGCGCCGTTCATCTCGGTGAGAAGGTTGAGTCCGTGTTCTACATCAAGGCGGACAAGAACAGCCCTGTGGCGCAGGTAAACGTCGACTTGGTCAGCCTGACTGCGCCGGCAGTCCAAGGAACAGGTTGCAGCTGCCCGGAAACCAAGGAAGGCCAGAACCAGTTCGTCATAAACCCGAAGGGCTACGCGGTGTTCCACGTGTCCGCGGGGGCCGGCGGCTATTACGTGCACTTGCGCAAAGCCGATGAGGACCCAAAGCAGAAGATCTTTGACAGCCGCAAACTTGAGGAAGGGGATATTTATTCAGCGGTCATTCTCCGCCCTGGCCGGTATTCGGTCACCAATACGCTCAGCAAAACGGCGGCGGGAGAACTGACCGTTCACTATCCCTCCGCCGGTAAAATCGCCTACCGGCCGCCCGCCCCAGTGCGGGTTGAGGTTGGCGAAAAGGGTTTTGAGCCCAGGAAGCTAGAAGCCCATCCCGGCCAGGGGATTCTATTCCACTTCAAGCAGCCGTCGCGGATCAAAATCGAGATGGTGAAGCCCGACGATGGACCTGGCCATCCCAGCGAGCCTTCACGCGCTGGGTGGAGAAAAGTCTCCCTGCCAGGACAGGTGCCGGCCGAGCCTAGATCGCGATCATGACCGAGGCCGCCGGCGTGATTTCGTCTCTCGGGTCGGCGGCCGGTTCTTTGTACGACCGCGTAGGATTACAACTCAGGGATCTTGCGTCGCGCTTCGATCTCGCTGCGAAACAAGCGCAGATTTCCCAAGCTTATGAAACCTTATGCAGGGAATCCCTCGATATGCCGATCGGCCGGCGGCCGCCTCAATTCTCAAGGATCAATGAGGATGGCACACCTTTTCAATATGCATTGACCATGGCACCCGGCAGGCCATCTCCTCTGCAATTTCTTAGCGAAGCGGGAATCCCCGGCTCCTCCATGATCGATCGTGTTGCCATGAGCCGGCACCGGATCGATACTCTCTGCTCGCTCCTTGGCGCAGAAGAAAGAAGGCAACAGCTATGTAGCCTAATAGATCGCGTTGCTCCGAGGACCGGATTCGAACTGCACACCGATGGCGCCGGAGCCTTCTGGGTTGGGATTCGTTTTTCCCCCGGCGCGCAAGTCAAACTCATCGTTTACATCAATGGTAAGTGGGGAAACGCAGATGCGCGCTGGGCCAGGGCGAATGAATTTGCCGCATGCCTCGGCGCTCTTGAGGTATGGCGAGGGGTGGAATCCCTCTTCGCCGAGGGCATGGAACCGCTGGGTTTGGCATTGACTATTTCGCAAGATCGTCCCATCACCGGCAGGATTTACGCGAGTTCATACGGCAAGTCGGTGGCTTTCTATGAGCGAATGGTCCGGTCTCTCAACCAGCCCGGGTCTTATGCCGTATTGAGCGAGTTCGCAGAAATCATGTTGGGTGACGAACGGCGATACCCCATCCGGTCGGCGGTGTGTTCTGTCGGCCTGAA
>Ga0099828_10002234_pt1 | contig 13253 bp, 13 predicted proteins | sample CZO8metaG_2_FD_79338 | JGI IMG/M metagenome (GOLD analysis project Ga0099828, IMG submission 79338) | Vadose zone soil microbial communities from the Eel River Critical Zone Observatory, Northern California, USA - CZOApr15con2H1.8 metaG | ecosystem: Environmental > Terrestrial > Soil > Vadose...
AACAGGTCAAGTCCGCCCTGGTTAACTCAGCCCACCGGCCCGTCAAGAGCTCGACGAGCGGCAGCGCACTCCAAAACCCGATGAGCAGGGGTGCAGGAAGGATAGACCTCGCGGCCGCTTCCCAAGTCAGCGCTACACTTGAGACCAGTCCAACACCTTCAACGCTAGGCAATGGTCAGGCAAGCTTCAGCTTTGGCGAGCTACGTGCTTCATCTCAAACCCGGAGCTTCACCATAACCCTGACCTCAGTCTCCACCTCTACCATAACCTACACTGTCTCGCTCGTACCGGCCGTCTCAGGCCCAACCGTCACACCCTCAGTAACATCGTTGACGCTGGCGGCAGGTGGAACTGCAACTATCGACGTATCCCTTGCACTGTCACCGAGCCTTTCAGGAGCCTTCTATGGCGACGTTCAGCTAATAGGTGGACCGGTTACACTCAACGTTCCCTACTGGGTAACCGTGGACCCTCCCAACGGGGGAGCTGGATCCGCCCACGGAGCCCACGCAATATAGTTCCGACCTGAACAATCTCCCCTTCTCTTTTCTTCGTCCAGATCAGAGGATGATCACGACCGCTAAAAAGAAGAGACGATCCCCCGCCGAATCAACAATTTTGAACATAGTCAGAAACAGCAACTAATCCGCTGGTTTTCCTAGAAACCGGATTTTCCTTAGTGAATTCTATATAAACGGGGGGAAGGGTAATCAAGATTAGAACGGCGAAAACAAGCACGATCGAACCACCTCCTAACAGGGAGTATTGTCACCGCCATGGCTGAGAACTGGGTGGACGAACGGGACAAAGCAATTCTCGAAACGATCTACTATTGTGAGAACTGCAATATGGTCCTAGAACCCAGGGACATCGATGTAGGACGGCACAAGAAAGAACTTCCACATCACAAGATGCGCAAAGTCTTCATCGTTCGCTGCGGAAACTGCGAGAACATAGTAACCGATAGCCACGCACAGTACAGCCCCGAGAGAAACCAGTTCTGGTGCAAGAACTGCATCGCCGAAACGGGCGTCCAGAACTTCCACACCACCTAGCAACTTCCTTTATACTCAGCCTACCAAGTGGACTGCGTCCAACCTCGGTGTCTCTTTGAATATCGACCTAGTGAGAAAACAGATACCTGTCACTTCCCGCCGAGCCTATTTTGACAACGCAGGAACGGGCCCGCCGTCCATACCGGTCCTCAACTCGATCAACGAGTTCATGGCTGACTGGCGAGAGTACGGCGAGAACTGGGAAGAATGGCTACCTCTAATCATCGACTCACGCCGGCAATTTGGAAAGATGATCGGTGGAGTACCCCTCGACGAGATAGCGTCTGTCCCAAACGTCACCAGCGCGCTCATCAGCCTGGCCAGCAGCATAAACTACAAACCAAACGGCAACATCGTTATCAGCGAACTCAACTTTCCAACCAACATCTACCTCTGGCACCTCCAGAAAAAACACGGACGAGCGAAAGACGTCCGCCTACTTCACCGTGACAATAATGGAACGATCCCCCTAGAACAATGGGAGAAAGCAATTGACGACGATACCTCCATCGTCTCTGTTGACTACGTCTCCTGGACCAATGGCTGTCGTGAGAAAATTCGAGAGATCACAAAGATAGCCCACGAGCACGGCGCGTTTGTCATCGCCGACTCGTTCCACGCTCTGGGCGTTTTTCCAATAGATGCTCGGCAAGACGGAGTCGACGCGCTAGTATGTGGAATGTACAAATGGATGCAAGGGCCCCACGGCGCAGCGTTCGTCTACACCAAGCGTGAGAGGCTGAAGGATCTTGACCCGAACTACATCGGATGGCATGGAGTCCAAGACTCAGTAGCAAGAAGACTCACAAGCCAGCAAGACCTATTCGGAAAACCGTTCAACATCGAAGAGACAATACCCGCGCCAGACGCAACAATGCTTGAAGGTGGAAGCTGGGGAGTGATTTCGATCGTAGGTGCCAAAGCAGCCCTAGAGTTTGCGTTAAAGCATGACCAGACAGAAAGATCCCACCGAGTCCTCAAGGTCACAGAGCACCTGATCGAGGGCCTGAAGAAGAAAGGACGCAAGATCCTCACACCATTGCAATCTGACCGGCGAAGCGGAATAGTGGTCTTCGAAGACCCCGAACCCGGAGTCACGTACGAGAAGTTGAAGAAGCTCAACATCACAGTCGCAAGCAGAGTCAAAGCCCTGCGAGCCTCACCACACTACTACAATACCGAAGAAGAAATCGACAAACTCCTAGCCGCCCTCTAAACATTGAAAATAGTAGTTGTAAACAACTACAAAGAACCTAGACAGACGGAGAAAGCAATCCAGAATATAGAAAAGTCCATCGGACAATCGGTAGAGAAAATAGACTACAAGGAACCGGACCTTTACAGTGGGGTCGTAGGCTCTGGACCAGATCTGATCATACTCACCGGATCCAGTTCCCTACTTTCAAAACCTAGAACCGGCGAACTGTTCCAACCCGAAATGGACCTCGTCAGAAAGGCAAAGTTTCCAATTCTGGGCATATGCTACGGACACCAGATCATCGGGTCAGCCTTCGGCGCCCCAATGCGAGACCTCGGTCAAATGCTCCGTGGATACGAAAAGGTAAGCATCATCCGGAAACATCCTTTGTTCGACGGATTACCTCCCGACTTGGTGGTGGCAGAATCACACCGACAAGAATTGACCAAGGTTCCCGACGAATTTCAACACCTCGCGCAATCGACAACATCCAAAGTCGAGGCCATAGTGCACCGATCGAGGCCGATCTACGGCGTCCAGTTTCACCCCGAGAGGTCAAACGAGGACCATCCGCATGGAAGAATTATCATTCAGAATCTCTTGAAACAGATTCGAGGATTCTGAACGATTATCTAGTGTAGAGGACCCCAGTAGTCGAGAACCATAGCCAGAAAGACGATGGCGAGGTAGGGGCTTGAGAATTTGAAAGCGGTCCATGCTTGAGCCTTGGTCGGGTTGAAAGCCAGCTTCAAGTCGACAATGATCATTCCCAGACCAAGCAATCCTGCAATTGCGAGGTAAATTATTCCAAACGTTCCCAGAGGGACGAAGATGAGAGACGAGGGGACCAAGAGGAAAGTATTGAGGGCAATGTATTGTGCAGCCTTCTTGTCCCCCACGACGACGGGAAGCATGGGAATGCCGGCTTTCGCATAGTCTTTTGAGGCTCGAAGCGCGAGGCTCCAGAAGTGGCTTGGAGTCCAAACGAAGACAAGCAAAGCCATCAACCAGGGTGCAATCGCACCAACGTTTCCAGTCGCCGCGGCCCATCCTGCTAGGGGCGCGCAGCTTCCCGCTGAACCGCCCAGGACAATGTTGAAAGTTGTCCTGCGCTTCAACCACTTTGTGTAGAAGCCAACGTAGATCGCAGCACCGAGGAAGATGAATAGGCTAGCCCAAAGTGAGAGGATCCAAAGGGAGATCCCGACTCCCGCTCCCACCAGCAACAATCCAAAGATTAGCGCATTGAACGGCGACACCTCTCCCTTCGGAATCGGCCGCTGACTCGTACGCCCCATACTCTGGTCAATATCACGATCGATGTAGCAGTTCAATGCGCCAGCACCCCCTGACGCTAGAGTGCCGGCGACCAAAACTGCTACAAGATTGAGTAGATTGACGCCTCGTGTCGCGACTAGGAAGGCCATTAGGGCTGTGAAGTCCAGAAGGAAGACTATCTTCGGCTTGGTCAGGTCAACGTAGGCCTGGGCTCTAGACCCCAAGGATGAACGCGAGGCGTGAGTATATTGACGGTAAAAGGATTTGGCGCAAACGGCCCTTACAAAACGAACTTGAATGACGAAGAATCCTCTAGGGCAGTTAGGAACTTCTGAAATAGGCCGCTTAGCCGTCGGACGCTTCAAAGGGGTCCAGGTTGAGGGTCAACTATCTACTCATACTCGGATGCGTGGGCTTGAGCCTCTGGGCTTGGCAACAAGACCCCAATTTCATCGACACGAATTTCGTGTTCAGCTGGAACAACCTATTGGCAGGAAGGGTCTGGACCCTGTTCACAGCTCTCTTCCTCCACGCTAGCCCGACTCACCTCTTCGGAAACATGCTCTTTCTCTTCGTATTCGGAAACACGTTGGAGAAGATGATCGGCAGAGACTATCATCTAGCGGTCTTCTTCATTGGAGGATTCACAGCATTCCTCGTGCCTCCAGCCCTTGGACTGTATGCGCCTGATACGGGCATGCTAGGAGCCTCAGCGGCCATCTTCACCCTTGCCGCCTGCGTGATGCTGATGAATCCGTTGAAATTCTCGTTCCTCTTTATGGCCCCTCAGGGGCTAGTCGTTATGTTCTACTTCCTCTACAACGTGGCCCTTGTCTACGATCCGACTTTGATTCCAGGTCTAGGATACGACCCTAACATCGCCTACATTGCCCATGTCATAGGCTTCACAGTCGGGATACCCTTCGGAATCTCCTGGAGCAAGCGCTGGCCGAGAAACCTCCTAATCACGCTCGGGCTCTTCGGCATATACCTCGCGATACTCGCGGTCCTCGCAACGTTCTTCGGTCTAAGACTGCCACTTGGCCTACTCTAGCTGCTGCTCCACAAGCGGCTTGAGCTTCAAGAAGACCTGTCTAGTCGCCCGCAAATCGTCAAGACAATGCTCCTGTATCGACGCCAGCGCTTTCCTATCTCCCTCAACGGCCAGAACGTAGAGGTGTGGGACATCAAGGCCCATCGGGCCCTTCTTCCGATCAATCTGGAAGAAGTCACAAACGTGGTCGAGATAGGTGAAGGTGAGTCTCAATCTACTCTTGACGACGTCCGCGAGATCGATATGTGACTTGCGAAGGAGGGGCCGTGGATCAAGTCCATGTTTCATCAGTCGGGTTGTGAGAAATGGTATGTCGAAGCTCCTGCCATTCCAAGTCACCATAACATCATAGTTCTCTAAACGTTTTGATAGTTTCGACAACAGCGACTTTTCCTCACTCGTTCTCCTCGCTTCCAAATACTCGCCCCGTCCTGCGTCCGACATGAGCCCAGCGCCAACGAGTACTCCAGCATCCCCCTCAAGAGATGTCGTCTCGATGTCGAGAATCACGATCTTAGCTGCCATGCTTTGCTGATTGCTGGTTCAGAGCTTAAGCGCTTTGGGAGCACTCTCGAAAGGAAGATATTCGGGCCTCAGCCTGTAGCCTCTCGTAGACTGACTCTCGTTGGAGACCCCTGCCATAGTCCAAGTTGCGAACTTGGAGAAGACCTACCGCCTCGGCAACATCACCGTGCAAGCGCTTCGCGGGGTCAACTTCACGCTCTACCAAGCAGAGTTCGTCGTTGTAACCGGTCCCTCCGGGTCTGGGAAGACAACGCTCCTCAACATTATCGGAACACTAGACAAACCATCAGCTGGAACGGTAACCATCGACGGTGAGGATATTACTGGTATGAAGGATGGTCAGCTGACGAAGCTTAGACGCCACAAGATCGGTTTCGTTTTCCAATTCCACAACCTCATCCCAGTCCTGACGGCGCTAGAAAACGTCGAGCTGCCACTGCTGACCGCAGGAATGAAACCGAAGCCCGCTAAGGACCGAGCCGGTCTGATGCTGGAGCGTGTAGGCCTCAAAGAACGCCTCACTCATCTGCCGGATGAATTGAGCGGGGGAGAGCAACAACGCGTCGCCATCGCCCGGGCCCTCGCAAACCATCCGAAAATCATCCTCGCCGACGAACCTACTGGGGACCTAGACACGAAGACCGGCTCAGAGGTGGTCCAGATAATGTACGAATCAGCGAAGAAAGAGAACGCCTCCGTCCTTGTCGTTACGCACGACCCAGTAGTCGCAGATCGGGCAGAGAAATTGTATGAAATGCGAGACGGCATCATAACGAAAACCTTACAACAGCGGCCGAGAGAAGCGTTCAGGCTTAGAGCGATCGAGCCTGTGCCGCCCGAGCCTGCACGATCACTTTCACAGCCCAACTAGCGAAGGCTGAGCCTGAACATTGCTCTCGGCAAAGATCGCCTACCGCAACCTCCCAAAGAGACGCGCAAGAACCGCACTCACGATTCTAGCCGTCATCCTTGGGGTCGCCTTGCTCGTTGGAATAAATCTGGCAACTGCAAGCGCAACCGGCGAGTTTACCAATTACATCAACAAGTTCTGGGGCCACACAGACATCGTCGTTAGCTACGGTGGACTCCCTCCCGTATTCCAGAGCAATTACCTGAGCAAGGTCGAGAGCGCCCCTGAAGTGCAACAAACAGCCGTAAGACTCGTTTGGTTTGGCACCACTGACAACAGGACATTCTTTCCTCTGGTAGGAGTTAACGGGACAGACTTCGATTATTCCAGTTTCAACATTACAGGGACAAAGACTCTCGCCCAGGGTCAGGCGACAGTGGATGACGGGCTGGCCCAGAAGTTCGGATTGAGAATCGGATCTACCATCAACATCTTCACCCCAAATATCACCACCAAGACCAATGTGACTATTCCACTTTCAGTCGTAGGAGTCAACCATCCCCTACGCAACATCGGCGCCTCAATCTTCGTCAACCTCCCTCAGCTACAATCAAAACTAAGCTTTCAGGGCATGATCTCCCACATCTATGCAACTCTCAACGACCCAACCAGAGCACCGCAGGTCAGGGACGAGATTCAACATCTACTAGGCTCACCGCTCTTCAACATAAGCGCTCCAAAAGCCGAAGCCGTTCAGAGAATAGCAGGACAGACCGCAGGGTTCGAACTCGGACTCAACGTGATGGTGGCAGTCGCGCTAGTCGTTTGCGCATTCATCGTCTTCAACACTCTCTTCATGACAGTGAACGAACGCACATACGAGATCGGAGTGATGAGAGCTGTGGGAACCAGCCGATCACAGATCTTCAAAATCTTCCTCATAGAGGGAATGCTAATCGGGACCATCGGCACAATCGCAGGAGTGTTTACAGGGCTAGCCCTCTCAAGAGCCTTCACCGCAATTGCAGAGAACATTCTCCAAATCCCATCTCTACCACTAGTCCAACTCACCCCGACCATTACCCTAATGGGGCTCGGAGCTGGATTCGCTGCGGTCTTCGCTGGATCCCTCTACCCTGCCGCATCCGCAAGTCGGATCAACATCATACAGGCGATCCGGCCTTCTGCCAGAAATTCCCGGACTAGAGTCCCAGATTCCATTATCGTCCTGGTCAGTTTGGGAATGCTCACGCTAGGACCTCTGGAAGCTGCTAGGCTAACACCTTTCCACGTACCATACCTCGACGTCGCGCTCATTCCATTCGGACTAGTCATTCTCGGAGCTGTGCTCTTTGGGCGATCAGGCCGAGTGCTCACCGCCCCGCTCCTACCCTTCTCAAGGGCCGTAGGATACATCGCATCGAGAAACGGGAGACGAAGATTGCTCAGAAACGCGATCTCGTTTGGAATGATCACGATAACTCTCAGCTTCGTCATTATGCTGGGAGGAATTCAAGGCGGGGTCCAAACTGCGCTCGACCAAGGAATACAGGAAGCATTGGGTGCTGACATAATCCTGGTCGCAAACCAATCCCTGCCCATCAGCTTCACCAACAATCTCACCAGCCTGCCACAAGTCTCGACAGCGACCCCACTCGGACCCAGCTTCTTCCCGGTCAATCCGAAGGCTTTCGGTCCCGGAGGCAACAGCACGTCAGTAGGGGTACTGGCAGTTGACCCGAACGTGTTCCCACAGATCATAAACTATCAGTTCATCAACTCCCCTCCTCAAAAACAAGTATACGCCCAACTCGCAAGCAGCAACCAAACTGTGCTCTTACCTGATTCTCTAGCAACTAGGTTGGCGGTCTCGACTGGGGGGAACATCACGATGAACATCAGGGATAATATCACGATGACTCTGAAGCCAGTTGAGTTCAGGGTTGCCGGAATATTCACTGGTCCCGTCTTACAGTACATTCAATTTGGAAGCAGTTTCGCTAGCGATACGATCGTAGTCTCGTTCGATTCCCAAAGCAAATTCTTTGGCGGCCAATACAACGCACCACTCTTCTTGATCAATCTAAAGCCTCAATCCAAGGCAGCGGCCTCTACCGTAGCACACGAGATTGCCGCGTTGTATCCGAAGTACGATTTTGCGGAGAACTCGCTGACCCTCGGACAACTCCTCTCCTTGGTCCGAGACACGATAAACAGAATATTCACAATTATCCTCTTGGTTCTCTACTTCGCCCTCCTCATCGCCACCCTTGGCATAAGCGCCACAATGATAATGAACGTCACCGAGAGAAAGCGCGAGATCGGGCTTTTGCGATCGCAGGGAATGAGCAGGAGACAGATAGCAGGGCTCTTCATCAGCGAAGGAATCCTACTAGGACTATTCGGTTTCCTGCTCGCAATTCCAGGAGGTCTGCTCCTATTGGAGGGAGCGACAAACAGCACGACCCTTGCCGGGTTCTACCTACCATTCGTCATCCCGTACGGTGCGATGATCCAAGCCTTTGGACTGTCGATTCTCGCAGTGGTGGCTGGGTCGGTGTATCCCGCCTGGCGAGCGTCACGAATGGAGATTACGAGAGCTCTCGAACAAGCATAACCAACGAGCAACCGTTACTAGTGGGAATTGGAGGAGGGTACGGCGGGCTTAGTTCTTGCTCTGATCGATTGGTTATCTTGAGCCGGCATGCCCAAGTTTAGCCAGCGTCAACGGTACACTCTCGCAGTTCTTTGCAGCTTGCTAATTGCTGGCCTAGTACTCTTGTCCTTCCCTGCACCTGCAGAACAAAGTGTCGCAACGTATTCAACACCGGCCAATTATTCTGCCAGTGCCTTACAAACAGTAATTGGATACGCGCTTTCTGGCTATTACGCGTCGGCACACATAACGACCGGCAACACGGCCACTGTGACACTGACGCTCGTTGAAACGAACCTGGTAATATTCACAAGCACTTTTCCCGCGGGAACATTTGACATTCCAAGCACCCCTATCACCGCGGCCAATGGAGGAACAGTATTCTTGACAGTAACGTCCCAGAACCAGGTCTTCACCCAGATGAACGTAGCGGCGAAAATATTTCACATAGTCACAGCCCTTCCATACTTCTGGGCAGGAGCAGGGATCTTGGGTTTGACCGGCCTCCTAACACTAGCAATCTTCTACCAGCACACCGCAGCAGGAAAACTGGCCAGAAAGATCCTACCTGTGGAAAAAGCAGGCCTTGGCTGGCCCTAGAGCGCCACGGCGTCATCCGCGAAACCAGATTAAATAATACGCTCGATTCGGAAAGGTTCTGCGCGAAAAATCCTTGACCGGCAATGCTCTGATCTCAGTCTACGACAAGTCCAGGCTGGAACACATTGTCGGAGCATTTGCAAGACACAAGATCAAGGTTATCAGCTCAGGCGGGACGGCGCAAGCGATCCGAAAACTCAGACACGAAGTCGTAGAGGTTTCGACCTACACCGGGTTTCCGGAGATGCCGGGAGGATTGGTGAAAACCCTCCACCCCAAGATCCACGCCGGAATTCTAGGCGACTGGAAGGATCCGGTGCAACTGAAGTATCTGCAAGAAAACGCGATTGAGCCTGTGGATTTTGTCGTGGTGAACTTGTATCCGTTTCGAGAGGTCGTCAAGAGCGACCCGGTGAACCTGCGTAGAGCAGTGGACAATATCGACATTGGGGGTGTCACGTTGATCCGTGCTGCAGCGAAGGGCGCGTTCCTGAACAACCGAGTCGTCCCGTTGACCAGGCCTGCCCAGTATGATGTCCTGATACGGGAGCTGGACAAACACGGGGAAGTCAAGGATGAGTTGAGGCATAAGCTTGCTCGGGAGGCTTTCGCACTGACGGCAGAGTATGATGCGGCAATTGAGAGTTACCTGGGCAAGGTGAAGGGATGAGCGGGCAGGAGATCCGCCGGATCTACCGGACAGCCCGGGACGAGAATCTACCATTATCGCTAAAGCTAACGATTGGGGACAAAGTGTTCGAGTACTCGAAAGTCCAGTGGAGAGTGGAAGGCCGGATGCGGGGACTCCGCTATGGAACGAACCCGCACCAGAAAGCAGCATTGTATAGACCGAAACAATCGAAAGGCGGGATCGGAAAAGTCGATTGGGTAAAGTGGGGAAAAGATGGCCCCTCAGCAACGAATATCGAGGATGGCAGTCACGGGCTACGTATTGTAAGCTATTTCAGAGAACCAGCTGTGGCGGTGATGAAACATCTCAACCCGTCAGGGGTCTCTGTTTCTAGGGGACATGAGGGTCTGAGTCAAGTTTACGCGCGTGCCAGGGACGCGGACGACCGGGCTGCATTTGGAGGCGTCGTAGTATCCAACAGTCTTGTTGACCGGAGGACCGCTGAAGAAATCATGAAGAGCTTCGTTGAGGTTGTCTATGCGCCGGGCTACGGTTCTGAAGCACTAGGAGTTTTCGAGTCCAAGAGGGATATCCGAGTTGGAAGAGTCCCAGCTCAACGCAAGAAGGACACGGATATGCCACCACTCGATGTCGTGGTGCTAGATGATGGATCTTTGATCATAGAGGATCCTTACCAAACCAGCATATTGTCAATGGATAAAATGAATCAGCTCCCCGTGCCTACCAAGAAAAAGCCGTCAGACCAAGAGTACTTGGATCTTCTGCACGCGTGGTGGGTGGCTTGTGAGGTGCGGTCCAACGCGGTGGTCTTCTGGAAAAACGGGACATCGCTTGCAATCGGGACAGGCCAGCAGGACAGGATCGGGGCAATTGAGAACTCTATCGATAAGGCGCACAAACTTGGCCACAGCTTGGACGGAAGCGTGATGGCTTCCGACGGATTTCTTCCAAAGCTAGACAATGTGGAGGCGTTGGCGAAAGAGAAGGTTTCAGCGATTGTCCAGCCCGGTGGGTCAGTTGAAGACCAGGCCATCATCAAAGCCTGTGACGAACACGGGATCACGATTGTGCTTACGGGAGAAAGGTCGTTCAGACACTTCTAAGAAGAAGGGGCGCGGGAAAATCGACCACCCCCGGGGGTCGAGAAAAGAATTCTTATTTTTCGAGTACCTACGCTGAGATATTTTTGCCGAGAGGCCGGCTTATATCGCCGCAGCGTGATATTGCATGAGTCGGACTCCAGAGGAGTGAGCGGTTGAGTATCGTCTGTCCTTAGTGCGGCTACAATGCTGGGGATGATCGGATCCTGAAACTCCACTTATCCGTCACCGGGCATAGCCTCAATCCTGGACCCAAAATGCCGCCTAGCGGTTACTACGCATGTAGCCGCCACACTGAGCTTCCACCCATGACACTTCTCGAGTTCGAAAATCACAAGACCATCAACGACATGGCGGACAATGCCAAGCGAACCCAGAACACTCAAAGCCTCGGCATCATCGGGTCGTTCAGAAACATGAACATAGAATCCTGCGAAAGAGTGTCGATTTCAATGGGAGATCCGCGGCTGAGTCAGCCAATACTCCCGTCCATCGCCACCGGACAAGCTGTCGTCTTGACACAGGTTCTGGTTGCGTGCCGGTATTGCGGGGCTCGGGCGCTTCAGGGTACACCGAAGTGTCCTGGTTGCGGAGCCAATCTTTAGTCCGGCGGGCACGGCTAGTAGTTATAGGTGAATAGAGAGAACCCTTATATCGAATATCCGATATCGTTATACCGATATCGAAGCATCAGTAAAGGAGGCGAAATGCATGAGTCAACATGAATGGAATCGTCCCAGACACTTCTTCGTCTGGGGGATGTTCGCGCTCTTCGCAGTCATCGTGGCATCAGTCGCCGTCTCAGCCTTCTTATTCGCAACACGACCCGCACCTGTAGCAGGCATCTACTATCCGTTCTTCTTCCCCTTCCCACTATTCTTCATCTTCGGAATATTCGCCTTCTTCTGGATCGCAAGATGGCTAATCTTCCCATGGGGATGGGGCTACCGAGGAAGATACTGGCGAAACCAAGACCAGTCCTACTACATTATCCGCGAACGATACGCCAAAGGAGAAATCACCAAAGAACAGTTCGAACAATTGATGCGCGACCTACAACAACACAGCAGCAACCAGTAGTAGTGAACTAACTGCAAGCCAAACCTCGCCTTTTTTTCTAGCTTTCCCCCACACGGAGAGATCCTATTCTTTTCTCTCCTTAAATAGAATCGATCGAGTCGTTCCGATCATGCATACGGTAGAGATCAAGTCCACCGAAAACGGTCCGAACCTAGTCTACCTGGACGGCAAGGTCTTCACTGCCTTGTGCAGATGCGGAGGCTCAAGCAACAAACCCTTCTGCGACGGCACCCATGCAAAAATCGGATTTCACGGCAAACCAGCGGACCTTAAAGTCCTCGCCGAGCATTCCAAAGTAGAAGCCTAGCTCAACGAGCTGAACCCTCGTCAGGGCAGTCGTTCAGTTTACCACTTTGCCACTGACTCGGATTCCTCTCTTTTTCTCGACTCGGCCGAGAGCGAACGCGTTGTAACCGTGTCTCATGAAGAGGCGGATTGCAGCGTCTTCAGCTCTGTGAGGACAGATTAGGACGAAGCCTACTCCCATGTTGAAAGTCCGATACATTTCCCGATCGGATATCCTTCCTTTCTTCTGAATGATCCGGAATATTCCAGGCGTAGAAGGTAATCGATCGATCTCTGCTCCCAACCTTGCCAGCCCAACAATACGGTCGAGTTTTGCAAAGGCTCCTCCTGTGATGTGGGCAAGCCCATGTACCTCCAGCTTTCTTGTTGCCTCTAGAACCGGTTTGACGTAGATTCGAGTCGGCTCAAGCAGTTCCTCCCCGATGCCTCGGCCAAGTTCCGGCACCTTCTCTCTCAGCTTGTAACCTTTTAGGAGAATTTTCCTTGCGAGAGTTAGACCGTTTGAGTGTATTCCTGAACTGGCAATTCCGATCAGTGTGTCTCCATTGCGGATCTCGTCTCCGAGGATGAGATCTTTGCTCCTGCAAATTCCTGCTGCCATCCCCACTAGGTCTAGCCCGGGGTCGCTGGAGAGAAGGTCTGGAACGATGGCTGTCTCGCCACCGACGATTGCCATTCCCGATTGTTTTGCTCCTTCCACTAGCCCAACGGCGATTTCGTCGACAATATGGCGATCGGGTCTAGCCATAGCGAGGTAGTCGAGGAAGCTGATGGGTTCTGCGCCTGTGCAGATTAGATCATTCGCACACATTGCGACGCAATCTATCCCGATGGTATCGAACTTCCGCATCATCCGAGCAATGATGACCTTAGTCCCAACGTTATCGGTGTGGAGGCTC
>Ga0099828_10002236_pt1 | contig 13248 bp, 11 predicted proteins | sample CZO8metaG_2_FD_79338 | JGI IMG/M metagenome (GOLD analysis project Ga0099828, IMG submission 79338) | Vadose zone soil microbial communities from the Eel River Critical Zone Observatory, Northern California, USA - CZOApr15con2H1.8 metaG | ecosystem: Environmental > Terrestrial > Soil > Vadose...
CGAACGAAGGATATCGTACAAGATTTGCTGAGTTTTGCGCGGCAGCGGCCGGTGCAGCGAGAATTGGTGCGCGTGAATGCGGTACTGAGACAAACGATCAAGCTGCGGAGCTATGATTTTGCGAGCCACGGCGTGGAAGTGAAGGAAGAATTCGAAGAGACGCTGCCTCCGGCTTTGGGGGATTCGCAGCAATTGCAGCAGGTTTTCCTGAATATTTTGAATAACGCATACGATGCGGTACAGGAAGCAGGGCAGCGGGGCCAGATCAAGATTCACACGCGGAGGCAAGGAGAAGCAATTGAAGTGGCCATCAGTGACAATGGCAAGGGGATCGGCGACCCGCAGCGGATTTTTGATCCGTTTTATACGACCAAGCAAGCGGGCAAAGGGACGGGGCTGGGGCTGAGTATTTGTTACGGAATCGTACGCGCGCATGGCGGAGAAATTCAATGCTGGAACAATGAAAACGGGGCGGGAAGCACGTTCGTAGTGCGAATTCCGGTGGCCACGGAAGGCGCGCTGTCAGCAGCGGCCGCGAAAGAGGTGGGACGATGAGTGCGCAACCGGCGCTGTCGACCAGGGGACCCATCTTGCTGATCGAAGACGAGCCTTCGGTCATCGCGTTTCTGCGCGCGGCGCTGGAGCGGCGAGGATACGCGGTGGTGAACGCTTCCTCGGGAGAGGAAGGACTCAAGCAGCTTTCGAGCGGGCGGTACGCCGGGGTAATCTCCGACATTCGAATGCCGGGCGCGGTGAATGGGGCGGAAGTGCACGACTGGATTCAAAAAAACCGGCCGGAACTGAAGACCCGGATCATTCTGATCAGCGGAGACACCGCCAACAGCGAAACCCAGGCGTTCCTGGCGCAGAGCGGGACGCCGTGCATTGAGAAGCCCTTTCGAGTTCAGCAATTGATATCAACGGTGGAAAAAACGTTCGGGAAGCCATGAGCGAAGAGATGAAAACACGGCTATTGGTAGTGGATGACGAGCAGAGCATACGCAGGCTGTGCATGACGATCGGCAACACGCTGGGCTACGCGTGCTCGGAGGCGGAGAGCGCTGAGGTTGCGCTGGGGAGGCTCGAATCCGATGCGCCGGATCTGATTCTCACGGACCTCAAACTGCCAGCGATGTCGGGAGTCGAGTTGTTGAAGCAGACCAAGATGCTTCTGCCACACACGGAAGTGGCCATCATGACAGGCCACGGGTCGATCGAATCGGCCGTGGATGCGATGAAGCTGGGTGCGTATGACTACATCGAAAAGCCGTTCCGCGTGGAAAAGATGCGTCTGTTGCTGCAACGCATGGCAGAGAAGGTACACCTGGTCACGGAAAATGAGTTCCTGCGCGAACGGGTGACCGCGGAAGAAAATCTGGACGGCATCATCGGCACGTCAGCGAACATCCAGGATGTACTGCGAATGATTTCGAGGCTGAAAGACACTCGGACGCCGGTGCTGATTTCAGGCGAAAGCGGCACAGGGAAAGAGTTGGTCGCGCGCGCCATTCACTTCCGGGGATCGATGGCCCAAACACCGTTTGTGGCCGTGGACTGCGGCTCGTTGGTTCCAACGCTGATGGAGAGCGAACTTTTCGGGTACGAAAAAGGCGCTTTTACCGGTGCGACGAAATCGAAAGCAGGGCTCTTTCAAGCGGCGAATGGCGGCACGATTTTCCTCGACGAGATCGGCGAGCTTCCGCTGGAGATGCAGGCCAAACTCCTGCGAGTTCTACAGGAGAAAGAAGTGCGACCCGTGGGGAGCAATGAGAAAGTGAACGTGGACGTGCGGGTGATCGCGGCGACGAATCGCGATCTGGAGGCAGCTTATCGCGACGGAACGTTTCGAAAGGATTTGTATTTTCGATTGAACGTCGTGACGGTGCATCTCCCTGCGCTGCGGGACCGGCGGTCGGACATCCCGGTGCTCGTACATCATTTCCTGGACCGCTACGCCAAAGATTCGCAAATCCAGGTAACGCCAGCAGCCATGAAGAGCCTGCTACAGTATGAATGGCCGGGGAACGTGCGCGAACTGGAGAACTGCATCGCGCGAGCCATAACACTCGGCGACCGCAAGACCATCGACGTCGTCGATCTTCCTCCGGCCATCCGAAGTGAGCAGTCGGAGGCCGGCGCCGTCATCTCACCGGATTCTGCTTCTCTGTCCACAACCGCGCTGGCAGAAATGGAGAGGATGACGATCTTGCGGGTCTTTGAACAGGCTCGGGGTGATAAGGCGCTGGCGGGAAAGATGCTGGGCATCAGCCGCGCCACGCTCTATCGCAAACTGAAGCGATATAACATCCCTCTGAAACCAAGTGCGGGAGACAGCAAAGTCGAGGCAGAAACAGCGGTGCAATAGCTGACAGAGCGTCTCACCGCACGAAAGCCGAGTCGGCGTGCGGGGCAGATGGTGAGACGCCAACGTTTCACGGTGAGACACTTGAGGCATTCTTGCCCGGCACAGAAATTCTAAGCTCTTCTGTTTCAATACCTTCACCAGGACACACCTTTGGAATTCTTTGGCGCGCAGCGTGCAACTTTGCCAGCGGCAGCCTGTGTCTGCTGGTGCAAAAAGTGTGTCTCGTTGTAGCGGTGCCGGCAGGTCGTGAAGAGAAGGCGTGAGGCAACGTGGGAAGACCAGGGGACTCGATGCTTGCAAAGGCTGAAGAGAGTTGCGTTGAGCAGTTGGCGCGATTTTTTCCCCTGGCCAAACCGGTAAAAATCCCCGTACAGGTGACAGCGTCCAGGGGCAGCAGGACGCACCTGCGGGAGGAGACCGTCGTCGAGTTCAGTGGCGGGGACCACGCCATTTTTTTTTCTGCGCTGCCGTTGGAGTTCGGCGACCGAGTACGGCTCGAGGCGAGGCCGGAAGGCCATCACGCAGAGGCCAAGGTTGATGCCGTGCAATACGACGAAGGATGTAAAGCAGTGGCCGTAAAGTTTTTACAAGGCCCATGCGACTGGTTGGTGAGCTAGCGGTGAATAAGACGATGACAACGCAGAACATTCCCGCTCCGACCCAAGCGGAAAACGCGCGGCAGGTCCAATGGAAAGAAGCGCGCGCGATATTCCCGATTTACTTGGCACTCGCCAAGCAACTGTCTCTCGAGATTCCTTTTTCACAGGCGAAGCGGAATCTCCCCGAAAAACCGGACCTCGAACTGTTCAACCAGGTACATGAGTGGTTGGATTCCATGGATCTGCGCGTCGTGGTGCACCAACTGCGTCATCTCCTACAGATGACCACGCTGAACGCCAGCGAAGGCGGACTGCGCGCATTGATTCATCGGCATCTTCGCAAATCAAAAAAGAGCAGCATGGATCGGGACAAGATCGATTTTCTGCTCGTCCAGTATTTCGCGTTGTGCGCGCCAGCCAAGATCTATCACAAGCAGATCGAGCCTGCGGACGTGGCCCAAGTGATGCAACCAGTGCTCGGAGACGTGGACCCCACACCGCTGTCGTGGTGCGCGCCGCTGGAAAAGATGATCGAAGCGCTGCGAGGCTTCCGCAGCCTGCGGGAAATCCTGAAGACGAATTTTATTGAACAGGGACGAAAGGTAAAAGAAACAGCGGGCGGGATGTTCTACGATGCACCAGCGTTGCTGGCTTTCATACGCTTTAATTTCCTGCTCCGCCGCACACTGATTGAGCTGATGCACGCGGATTTGATCGCCATCCGCAGCGCCCTGGCGCAACTACAGGCGGCCGGTGTGCGAACGATCGACTGTCACCACGCGGGGCTACTGACCGGCGAGCCGCTTACCAAGATCCAGAAGATCGCGGATGAATGGAAGCAGCCGTTCCAAAAAGAATACACGGAACGATCGGTCAGCCAGGCGTTTGAGCAGCTTCTCGGATTGCGCACTGACGTTGAGCAAGCACTCGAGAAAGCAGCCTTGAGCCCCACCGCCAGCACTTCTCCAACCGCGTCCCTACCGGCAGCGAAGCCGCTTCCCTCAGACAAGAAGGCGGTTCTGGAACCGAAAGCTCCCAGTGGCAACGCGAAATCCAAGGAGCCCGGTGGGGTGTCCACCACAAAGGGAGCCGGCCCTGTCGCCGCACTCGATTTTGAAACCTGCATGGAACAAATCTGGGAACAGTTGATTGCCACACCGCCCTCGCGCGGGAGATCGATGACCACCGTAAAAATCGGCGGAGCTCGGATTCTGATGTCGTCCTGGGAGGTAGGGGCTTTTGTGAGCGATGACGGACCATCGGCGGAGGATTTGCGGCGCGCAGTAGTAGCACGGGTGCTGGTCACTACCGCGATGGAATCCGCCAAAGAAACGGGGAACGCCACGTCGCTCGATCGGGCGATGAACATGGCACGCGTCGAGGTGACACGATTGCAGGAGCGCGTGGACGTGGCCAAGCAGGCGAAAGACACGGAAGCGGCAGTAAATCTTGGGATTAGCACGAAACGTCTACTGTCGACGCTGGAAGAAGCTGAAAAGCTGTAACGGATAGCGCAGTGAATCCGGCAGGACAGAATGAGCACTCCGGGAGGCGGGTTTTCCTTGCGACACGCCAACGTAATCATACTCACCGACGAAACCGAATTCGCCCGGCTGCTGACGGCCGGCTGGCAGGCTGAGCGCCAGGCTCCAAGAGTTACCGTCCTAACCAGCGATTTGTGGCAGGAGCAGGAAGCGCCAGCTCGCGACTTGGTTGTGGTAGGTCCGGTGCGTGAAGGAGGACTGACCAGCGTTCTCCGGGCGCTTGATCCTTCAACGGCAGTCATTCTGTGCGTTCCAACAGATTCCAAAGAACTCGGGCAATTGAGAGCGAAGTACCCGAAACTCATCCACGTGCCGCTGCGAGAGGATTGGGCGCAGACTCTGTTGCTCGTGGCTGGTGAATCACTTCGCCGCGTGGAAGCGCTGCGGCTGGCGCGTCAGGCCGAGCGAGCTGCCGCCAAGAACGAAAATCACGCCACACTGGGCCGATACATGTTGGACATGAAGCACAGCGTGAATAACGCGCTGACCTCGACGCTGGGAAATGCGGAATTGCTCTTGCTAGAACCTGGGCAGCTCTCTTCGCAATCGCTGGCGCAAATCAAAACCATTCACAGCATGGCATTGCGCATCAATGAGATTATGCAGCGTTTCTCATCGCTGGCTTCGGAGATGCAGGAGGCTGAGAATACATCTCAAGCTGAGACGGCAGGAGCCGAGGCGTCGGCTTCCCAACGCCATTGAACGGGTGGGTCCCACCTGCAACGCATTCAAGACTAAAGACTTAACAACACACGACACAAGTTCAGAGGGAGCGGAGCGGCTGGCTGCTGACGTGCACCTCTTCTCTCTGGATAAGTATGGGGAGAGCGCGGCTGTGCACAAAAAAGTTCTGATCGTTGACGACTCGCCGGCCGAAGTCAAGCTGATACACGGCTTGTTGGAGAAAGAGGGTTATTGGCCCGTAGGCCTAAATGACCCCAAGCGGGTGGAAGAGGCCATCGCGCTCGAACACCCCAGCGTCATTTTGCTGGATATCGTGATGCCAGGTCGCAACGGCTACCAAGTCTGCCGGGATTTGAAAGGCAACGCGGAGTTCAACTCCATTCCGGTGATCATGGTGACCACCAAGGATTCGGTAAGCGACAAGTTTTGGGGCCAGCAACAAGGCGCCGATGGGTACGTCACCAAGCCGTTCACGCGCGAAGAATTGATTCGCGCGGTCCGACGATTTGCATGAGCGTTTTGCGGAGAATACGCGGGCAATGAGCGAAGATTTTCATCTTGAGCCGCTCCCGGCAGACGCCGCCACCGGCGAACTGCTGGAAGCGCTCGGTCCGATCGAAGAGCGGGCGCCGGAATCGCAGTACTGCGTGTTCCGCAGCGGGCGCGAACGCTTCTGCTTGCCGGTCCTGGATGTCGAGGAAGTACTGGATTGGCCGTTGCTGACCAAGCTGCCGCTGGGCCCCGCGTACCTGGTGGGCATCTTCAATTTGCGCGGCGTGATTGTGCCGCTGATAGACATTGCCATTACCGAAGGACGCCGGCCCGGACTGCTTCCCAAACACGTCGTGGTGGCAGCGCTGCGGAGCGAAAGCCGTATCGAGGACGTCAGAGTCGGGATTGCCGCGGACGAAGTGATCGGAACTTACTCAGTGAAGAACGAGGATTTTCTCGAGCAAGCGCCGGAGAATGTGCCTCATTGCATCGGCATGCTGCGGCACGACGACCGGCTGGCGTTGGTAATCGATCTGCGCCGGCTGCTCGAGGTATTTCCGGGGCCCAGCATTTGAGCTTTGTGGAGACGATGCCGTTTGACGGCAGGGGCTCCGCGGAAAAGATTTGGAGGGTGGTATGAAATCGCGACTGAGTTCGACAATCTGGGCGCTGGTCCTGCTGAACGGCCTGGTCTTCCTGGTCGTTCTATGGCTGGCGTTTGGCGCAGGGAAGAAGGCGGGTGAGGCCTCTTTGTTTGACTTTGGATCACCAGCCGGAGGAAGCATCATCTTCGCGCTGGTGCTGGCGCTCGGCACGTCGGTGATTCTTGCCTGGCGTTTCGGAGCTTTGGTGAGGCCCGTGCAGGCTCTCGCGGAATTCTCGGAGCGGCTGGCCGCGGGCGACCCACGTGCGCGCGCCGAAGTCAATTCGAACGACGAGCTGGGCTACATTGCGGACAACTTGAACCGCGCGGTGGCGAAGGTCTCCAAGGCAACGAGCAACCAGGATGCGAATGACGCCCTGCAGAGGAGCATCACCGAGCTGCTGAGCGTCATCAACCAGGTAGCGCGCGGCGACCTGACGCTGCGCGGCAAGGTTACCAACGACGCGCTGGGCAATGTCACGGACTCGATCAACTACATGCTCGACAACTTCACCAAGGTCCTGGAGCGCGTGCGCAAGGCGGCCATGGAAGTAACCGCTTGCTCGAACAACATTCTTGTGGCCGCCGATGAAATGCAGGCCGGCGCGACCCAGCAGGACCAGGAAATCACCAATACGTCGAGCGCCGTTGAAGAGCTGACAGTATCGATGAAGCAGGTCTCCAATAACGCTGAGGCCAGCGCCGAAGCGGCTCGCCGCGCGCTCGACGCCGCCGAACAGGGCAACCGCGCAGTGCGCGACACGCTGGAAGGCATGCAACGCATTCGGGCGTCGGTGCAGGCCACCGCGAAGAAAATCAAATCGTTGGGCGACCGCTCTCTGGAAATCTCGGAGATCATCAACGTGATTAACGACATCACGGAGCAGACCAACTTGCTGGCGTTGAACGCCGCGATTGAAGCGGCCCGCGCAGGTGAAGCGGGCCGGGGGTTTGCGGTCGTAGCCGACGAAGTTCGCAAGCTGGCCGAGCATAGCCGGAGCGCCACGAAAGATATCGCGGCACTCATCAAGGCCATTCAGGCGGAAACGAACGAAGCCGTGGTCGTCATGGAAGAAGGCACAAAGGAAGTCGAAGGCGGGGCCACGCTCGCCGATCAAGCGGGCCGCGCGCTGGATGCCATTTCGAATGTGGTGCGGCAGTCGGCGGAGCTCGTCCAGGAAATTTCGCTGGCGTCCAAACAACAGGTGCGCGGAACGGAAGGCGTGGCTCACGCGATGCAGATCATTTCCAGCATTACGCGGCAGACTTCGCAAGGAACACGCGGAACCGTGGCAACCGTGAGCCAGCTCGTCAAGCTGTCCGATCAACTCAACGAGGCACTGGCGCAATTCCGCGCGTCATCCAAGGCGGCTGCGAAGGAAGAATCCGAGCGGCCCGTCCCAGCAGGCGCTGTCCGTTAAGCAAAGACTCTCTTCTTCATGCCGAGGAGGAAGGAAGAGAGCGGCGGAGAAAACGGGAGAACGATGAGCGAGCGCCACGGATCAGGGCACGGGCTTAGCGAACACGAATTGAGTGAGATCCGCATGCTAATCGAAGAGCGGACAGGAATTTGCTTCGATGAATCGCGCGAGCGGTTTTTTTCGACCCGTGTGCGGGAACACCTGCGCGTCAAGGGAATGGAACGCGGGGCCGACTTGCTGCGCAGCATACGCAAATCAAACGTCGAATACGAGTGCTTGCTGGAACGCTTGCTGACACAGGAGACCAGCTTTTTCAGATATCCCGCCGTATTTGAGGCTTTCGAGAGACGTGTGTTGCCCGAGCTGCACGTCAAGAAATTCTGGAAGAATCCGCGAACACTGCGCATTTGGAGCGCAGGCTGCTCGACAGGCGAGGAGCCTTATTCCATTGCCATAACCATCTTGGATTCGCTGTCATTTGCGGACTCCTGGAACGTGGAAATCCTGGCCACCGACGTCGGCCGGCAAGCGCTGAAGCACGCTGAGCGCGGGATCTACTCCGGCCGCAGTATTTCCAGCGTCAGCGAAAAGCAACTTACAAATCATTTTGCTACGGTGAACAACGGGCAGCAGGTCAAGCCCAGACTCCGGAAGATGGTTTCGTTCGCACCGATAAATATGGCTTCACCGGTTTATGTCGGGCGAATGGACCTGATTTTCTGCATGAACGTGCTGATTTATTTTTCCGAAGAGCGCCGCCACGCCGTTGTGCAGCGTTTCTACGACACGCTCGAACCTGGCGGATATCTTTTTCTCGGGCACTCGGAATCGATTTCGAAAATGCCGGTGAAGTTTCAGGCCATCGTGCTGAACGATTGCATTTTGTACCGCAAGCCGACTGCGGACGAATTGCTGAAACCCGAACTGGTGGCGGAGGGACGGGCGTGAGCGCGCCAGACCGCGAAGCCGTGGAAGTCTTCCTCCAGGAGGCATCGGAGCACCTGCAGTATCTGCGGGAGTACGTCACGGTGCTGCAGGAGGCTGAGCCGCGGCACGAAGACCTGGAGCGCCTTTTCATCTCGGCGCACACCCTCGGCGGCACGTCGGCGAGCTACGGATTTCCGCGATTCTCGGAAATTGCAGCAAAACTGGCGCACGTCTTTCAGTACGCACTGAACGCCCCGCTAGGCGAGGACTTGCATGGCCCATTGACGGAATTTCTTTCCGACGGTATCTCGCTGCTCGAAACGGATCTCCTGGAAATCAGCGACACGGGCAAGGAGAGCCTCGACGACATCGCCGTCTTCAAAGAGCGCTATCGCTTCGCGTTCCCAACCGAACCACCTCCACTCAATCTGTCCCAGCCCGAAGCGCATGAACAGGAGAAGTTCGAGGAATCAGCCGCGGCAGTGACCGGTTCCTATTTTGACGCGCTGCCGGTCGACGACGAGGTGCCGGACGAAATCCTGGAGTTTTTTCAGCCCGAGGCGGAAGAACACTTGCAGGTTGTCAGCGATTGTCTGATTTCGCTGGAAGGCAACAATAATCCGGAAGAGATCAACAAGCTGTTCCGCGCGATTCACACCGTGAAGGGCTCGGCAGCGCAGGTTGGCCTGAAGCGGCTGGGTGGGATCGCACACCGGGTCGAAGATTTGATCGGCCGGTTGCGCGATGGAGTGATTGAGCCATCGCCAGCGGTCGTCGATCTGTGCCTGGAGTCGGTGGATGTTTTGAAAAAGACTCTCCACCGCCAATGGGGGGATGAAACGGAGATGCGCGCGGGTGTTGATTCCCTGCTTGGGCGCATCGCCGAGTTTGCTCCCCTGGAACCGGAAGAGTCGGAAGCGCCATCTGCGGTAACGGAAGCGACGGAACATCAGGAAACCAGAGAGAAGGCCGCCGCGCCGCTGTCCGCTGCCCTGGCGAAAAAGCCTGCGAAGCAAGCTGCCGGCGGGGCTTCCGCGGTGAAATCTGTTCGAATCGCGCTCGCGCGCCTCGACCGCATGATGAATACTGTGGGTGAATTGGTCATCAACCGAACGCGAATGGTGGGCCGCGTAGCGGAACTTGAAAAGTTGGTGGACACGCTGAGCTTCTCGAAAGAGCGGCTGCAGGGCAAAGTTGCAGAGTTTCAGGAGAAATACGAATTCAACCGCATCAGCACGAACTTGACTTCTGCACCGTGGAACGCTCAGCCGGCTTCGAAGATGCTCACGAGCGCGGCCGCGGGCGACAAATCCTTCTGGTCGGAATTCAGCGAGCTTGAATTGGATCGCTATGACGATTTCAACATTTTGTCACGGTCCATGGCAGAAATTTCGGCCGACGTAAACGAAGTACTTTCCCAGTTGGAAGCTTTCATCGGGCGCTTCGAAGGTGACATCGACGAGTTCACAAAGCTGGCGCATCACCTGCAAGATGAGATTACCGCCGCGCGAATGGTGCCTATCGGAACGCTGTACTCACGGTTGTCGCGCGCAGTGCGCGATGCGGCAAAATCGACGAACAAGCAGGTGGAGCTTGATCTGGCCGGCAGCGAGACGGAATTGGACAACAACATTATTCAGCAGATTTCCGATCCACTCGTGCACCTGGTGCGTAATTCGGTGGCGCACGGTATCGAGCACAGCTACGAGCGCGCAGCCGCCGGCAAACCGGGCACCGGTAACATCATGCTGCGTGCCTATCACCGCGGCAATCACATTTACATCGAGGTCGAAGACGACGGCCGGGGAATTGACTATGAGCGCGTGAAGCACAGCGCGATCGAACGCGGCCTCGTTTCGCCGGAAACGGCGGACCGCCTCACGGAACGCGATTTGCGCGAGATGTTGTTCCATCCGGGATTCTCGACCGCTCCCGTCAAGACGGAATTGGCCGGGCGAGGCGTGGGCCTCGACGTCGTGCGGGCAAACCTGAATGCTCTAAACGGCGAAATCGACATCCAAAGTTTGAGCGGTCAGGGGACGAAATTCACGCTGAAGGTCCCTTTGACGCTGATCATTTCGCCGGCGCTTTTTGTGCGTTGCGGCACGACGCACTTCGCCCTGCCCTTGGCGGTCGTCGAGGAAATCCGCCGTCTGCGTGCGGACGAAATCGAAGACGTAGGCGGGAAATTGCTGACCAAGGTGCGGGACGTGGTCACCGAAGTTGTGCGCCTGGATACTTACCTGGGTCTGCCGCCGCTCGAGCCAATCAACGGATATTTCCGGATGGTCGTGGCAAATGCCGGAAACCAGAAGATTGGCCTGGTGGTCGAGGAAGTTCTCGGCAAAGATGAGATCGTAATCAAAAATCTCGGCGAATACCTCCGCCGCGTGAAACTGTTCCCCGGAACTACCATTGCGCCCGACGGCAGTCTGATTCTGCTGATTGATCTGAACCGCATGGTCGTCGGCGAACCGAGCGAACGCCGGCCACTCCAGGCGAATGCCAGCGCGGCGCGAATTTTTGCTCCTGGTTCCACAGCCGTGGCGCGTGGAACCATTCCTTCCGAAGCCATCGATCGCGTCGAGCAGGAGCGCGTCATCGTCGTTGCGGACGACTCCATCAGCGTGCGCAAATTCGTCGGTCGCATGCTCGAAAAAAATGGCTACCGCGTGCAGTTGGCCGCCGACGGTCTGGAAGCAGCGGAACTCGTGGCCCAGCACGGCTGCCACCTGGTGATCACCGACCTGGAGATGCCGCGAATGACGGGCTACGAATTGATGGCGCAATTGAGGCAAAGCCCGGCCACACGCCGGATTCCGGTGCTGGTGGTTACCTCGCGCGCCGGAGCCAAGCACCGCGGCCGCGCCATGAAGGAAGGCGCTTCTGCATTTCTCACCAAGCCGGTGCAGGAAGATCAGCTGATTGCCGCGGTCGAACAACTCATGGGAACGGAGGCACCGCGCCCGGTCCTGCCGTTGGCGTAGAAGCACGATGGCCACGCCCAGCAAAAAGATTCGCATCCTCGTTGTGGAAGATTCCCCGTTCATGTGCAAGGTGCTGGAGAATATTTATAACGGGGACCAGCAGATGCAAGTGGTCGGCAGCGCCAAGGATGGCCGCCAAGCCATCTCGCTGGCGGAATCCCTGAAACCCGACGTGATCTCCATGGACATCAATATGCCGCACATGGACGGCCTGCAAGCGACTGCGGAGATCATGACCAGGAATCCAAGGCCAATCGTCATCGTCAGTTCTGAATCGCGGGAAGGCGCGGCCAGCACTCTTCGTGCGCTGGAACTGGGTGCAATCGAATTCGTGGCGAAGCCATCGAGTGGCGTTGATCTGGATATGCAGACCGTCAAGGAAGACCTTCTGCGGAAGGTCCGCATGGCCGCCAAAGTGCGCGTGGTGCGTACCGCTTCAGGCCTTGCATCCACGATTCAAGCGAAAGGCAGCATCAAGCCTGCTGCTCCAGCCCCGCCAGTCAGCCCGCGCCCCGCGGCCGGTACGGGTCTTGACCAGCGTTTCCCGGTTGTCGTTCTGGCTGCGTCCACAGGCGGACCGGCGACCGTTATGCGCATCGCTCCCGGCTTTACGCGCGACTTCCCTGCTGCCGTCATTCTCGTGCAGCACATGCCAGCTACTTTTACAACCCAATACGCCGCGCAACTCGCGGAATTCACAGAAATCCGCGTGAAAGAGGCGGAGGCCAATGAATCTCTCCAGCCCGGCACACTTTACATCTGCCCGGGTGGGCAACATCTTCGCGTGACGCCCACAGGGAGAATCCAACTTGACGGAACGTCAGGCCGCATTAACGGCTATCTGCCAAACATCGACGCTACCATGGAATCCGTTGCAGCCTTCGCCGGAGCACTCAGCATCGGTGCGGTACTCACAGGCATGGGCAACGACGGAACCAACGGTGTAAAGGCCATTAAATCCGCCGGTGGCTTCGTCTTGGCGCAGGATGAAGCGACCTGCGTAATTTTTGGGATGCCTTCTGAGGCGATCAAAGCGGGCGCGGTCGACCAGGTGCTTGGCATCGACGACATCTATCCAGCCATCGAAAAGCGTGTCGTGGGGTTTTGCCGGCCGGCCCCGGCGGGAGTTCGGTGATGCGCCTTGCCGTTCCAGTCAAGCCCAGATCCGCGCGGTCCGAACAGATCATTCTCTTCCGCATCAGCGATCAGCTATTCGCCGTATCTTCCTCTTCCGTGCAGGAGGTGCGCAGCACGGATAGCCTTGCCGGGGGTGCTCGCGAAATCGACGCACCGGGACTTCGCAAAGTTCATCGATTCATGAGGCGTGGTGACAAAACGCTTTTTATCGTCAACGGCGCTGCCCATTTCGGATTGCCCCCGTCGCGAGGAACGCTGGTGTTTGTGTTGTGCAACACGCGCACGGCCTTGGTGGTCGATAGCATAGAGAAAATGACCACGATGACCAGGCTGCAGGCGCTGCCGCTTTCCTTCTGTCACGAAGAGCGGCAGTGGTACCGCGGGCTCACGGCACTGGATCAAACCGTCGTGCCGGTGGTGCATCCTGAAGGTTTTCTGTCCTCCGAGGA
>Ga0099828_10002239_pt1 | contig 13243 bp, 12 predicted proteins | sample CZO8metaG_2_FD_79338 | JGI IMG/M metagenome (GOLD analysis project Ga0099828, IMG submission 79338) | Vadose zone soil microbial communities from the Eel River Critical Zone Observatory, Northern California, USA - CZOApr15con2H1.8 metaG | ecosystem: Environmental > Terrestrial > Soil > Vadose...
ATGCAATCCAGCGCCCGGCCGGGGAAGAGCGGGCCGAGGAGGGGGTCATGAGACTGAAGGATCGCGTGGTGGTGATCACGGGCGCGGGCTCGGGCATCGGTCGGGCTTCGGCGAAAGAATTCGCCAGGGAAGGGGCGCGGCTGGTGGTGGCGGACATTAATCTCGCGGGAGCCGAGGAGACCGTAAGGCAGATCAGTTCGGCGGGCGGCGTGGCACGCGCCGTTCAGGGCGATGTCGCCCGGCCGGAGTCCGTTCAGAAACTGGTCGAGGAGACGCTCAAGGCTTTCTCGCAGGTCCACGTGCTCTTCAACAACGCGGCCATCCAGGTCAGCAAAACCGTCGAGGACACGACGGTCGAGGAATGGAACCGCCAGATGGCCGTCAATGTGGGTGGCATCTTCCTCTGCGCCAAGTTCTTCCTGCCCCATCTGCGCAAGACCCGCGGCACCATCATCAACATGGCCTCCGTGAACGGCTTTTTCGTCGAGCCGATGTGCGCTGGCTACTGCGCCACCAAGGGCGCCATCATTGCGCTGACCAAGGCGATGGCCATTGATCACGGCAAGGAAGGCGTTCGCGTCAACTGCATCTGCCCCGGTTACATTGACGCCGGGCTGGCCGAGGGCTACTTCCAGGCGCAGCCGGACCCGGCCGCTGCGCGCGCCGCCGCCGGCAAGCTGCACGCTCTGTGGCGCATCGGCCGGCCCGAGGAAGTGGGCCGGCTGGCGGTGTTCCTTGCTAGCGACGATGCCTCGTTTATGACTGGCTCAGCCGTGGTCGTCGCTGGCGGCTTCGGCTCGGGGCTGCCGCCGAGCAGTTGAACTGCGCAGACCTGTAGCGGCGGTGTCCTCACCGCCGCGCGACGGTGGGGACACCGTCCCTACAACCTGGGGAGGGCCGAAACGTGATTGCTGTGTCGCGTCTGCGTGACTGGGCTTTGCTGCTGCTCTGCAACCTGATTTGGGCCAGCCAATTCGTGCTGGTCAAGATCGTTCAGGCGCAGATGGGACCGGTCTTTGCCACCTTCTTCCCGATGGCGCTGGCGACCCTGCTGCTGATTCCCATCGTGAGCTGGGAGCGGCACCGGAACGGCCGCGACCTGGCGTCCGCCGTCGGCCGCGTCCGCCCGCGCGACGCCTTCGAATTCATCCTGATCGGCGTTTTCGGCCAGGTGGTAGCGCAACTGTTCGTTACCTGGGGCGTGCGCCTGTCGCTCGCGTCAAACGCCGCTCTGCTCATGCTGGCCCTTCCTGTATCCACGGCCGTCATGGCCTACTTTTTCCTCCGCGAGCGCATGACCCCGGTGCGCTGGGTGAGTTTTATCCTGGCCATTGCCGGCGTGCTCGAATGCTCCGGCATTGAGTGGAAGGAGCTGAACCTGACGAGCGGCAAGTTCCTGCTCGGCAACCTGATGATCTTCCTGAGCGTCAACGGCAGCGCCTTCTACAACGCCTACAGCAAGAAGCTGCTCGGCCGCTTCACGCCGCTCCAGGTGCTGCTCTTCAGTTATTACGCGGTCGTAGCGTTCATGCTGCCCATCACGCTTTACACGGAGCCCGAGGGCTTCGGCAACCTGCCGCATTTCAGCCCGACGGTCTGGGTGGGGCTGATGCTGCTGGCGCTCTTCCAGTATTTTCTCTCCATGGTGATCTTTCTGAACGTCCTCACGCGCCTGGACGCCACGCAGGCCGGCCTCTCGAACTATCTGATCCCCTTCTTCGGCGTGCTTATCGCCGCGCTGGTGCTTCGCGAGCGCCTGACCGGGTTCATGATTCTGGGCGGGGTTCTGGTGCTGGGCAGCACGCTGCTGGTCACCGTTTACGAGGAGCGGCAGCGGGCGCGGACGCACTCGTCGAAGACCTGACGGTTGTGGTCGGGGTTCGCGCCCAGGTTGGGTGAGACGAAGGGGCGGACCTTCACGCCGCGCCCGACGAGACGCGCCGCCGTCTCCGCCACGAGCGCCATGGAGATCGCCGCCACGGCGAGCGTCGAACTCGCCGTCACCGCCGCTCCCTCGACCTCCACCAGCGCGTCCTGGGGCGGACGGCAGTTGTCAATCACCACGTCGCCGAGGTCGGCGAGCTTCTTGCCGCTCGAATGCGTGGCGCGCGCCAAGCGGGCGTTCTCGACCGAGGACACCGTCACAACCTTAAACCCCAGCGCCCGCGCGTGGATCACTGATTCTTGATTTTCCCCACCAGCGTAAAGATCGCCTCGTCCGGCAAATCGATTTCCGCCACGCCGTCCCGCACCACTATCGAGTCGACTTTTGCGCAGTCGAGATGTCGAGTCGTTTCATAAAGCTCCCACGTCGTGGGATTGCGACCCTGGCTCGGCAAACTGATCCGGAGATGGCCCGGGCCGCCCTGCTTCACGCCCACCACAGTGAGCGAATCGCTCGCGCCGTTGCGGAAGGCGGAGATCATCAGTCCCGGTGAGTCACTCGAGGCCTCGATCCTCTGTGAACCGGGCCGCACGAAGTGGTAGAGCTGCTTCGCCGCGAAGTATCGTTTCTTAGGTGAATAGATGTGGTCGGCGTTTTTGACCAGCCCGTAGAACGTCAGCCGGGGATAATGTTCGTGGTAGTTGTCGTAGGCGTCCCAGTAAAGCGCCGCGCTCACACCCTGGTTGAGATTGCGTAGCGCGCGCTGCGTGGCCGCGACCGAAAACCCCTCCCACTCATTTTCCGCCGACCGGTCCAGATCATTCAGGTCGCCGTATTCGGTCAGCCAGACCGGCACATTGGGAAACTTGCTCTGCCTCACCCGCTCAACTTGCGGGCCGACAGCGTCCGTTCCGTAAGTATGGAACGCGAACGCGCCCACCTGCTTCATCAGTTCCTCATCCTGGAGAATCGGTCCGATGTAGTTGTTGGGCAAGAGCGCCTGCTCCGCCACGACCAGTTTCACGTCACCCAGCCCTTCCTTTTTCATGCGTCGCCCAATGGCACTGAGTAGTTTCGGCATCTCGTCCGGGTCGACGCGCGGTCCTTCAGCCGGGTAGCAGTCTGTCTCATTGACCGGACCGAAATACTGGAAATCGATTCTCGCCTTCGATCTCGCATAGACGGCCATGGATACGACTTCTTCCGCGAACTCCTCGTACATGGCGGGGTTCAGGTGCGAGGGCTTCATCCTCGGCCCGTGCCTCATCCCACCACCGTCCTCGCAGACCTTGTGCTTGTGAAGCGGCACCTTATCATCCAGCATCCAGTCGGGCGCGATGCCGCTCAGGGCCATAAGCGGTCGAATGCCGCGCGAGTTCAAGTATCGCGCCGCCGCCCACGAGGCCTCGAAGTTCGGGATGGAGTAGCGGTCGTTGTAGTATTCCCAGTTCATCACGTTCGCGTCCTCGTTGTCGTTGGCCGCCTCCCAGTTGCTCAGGCCGTAGGGATCGAGGCGAAAAATTGTCGCGCCCAGATCCTCAATGAGCATGTCGATCATCGGCTTCTGCGCGTCGCGGAAATAGGTCCCGTTGAAATTCACGCCGAAGCCGTCGATCACCTGATACCTCTGTGCCGGGTTCACCGTGATCTGGGTTACCGGGCCAGTTTCTTGCCCAAGCGTCACCAAGGCTGCGGTGAAAAGGACGGAAAGAAAAACTGTGAGCTGACTCTTTGGCCGATGATTTCTACTCATGAGCCCTCGCATGGACGCCTCTCAAGCGCCGGAGTCACCGCCGGCTTTTCGGCGCTGAGGCCGCTAGAGAAAATAGGGGCGGCTACAGGTACTGTGCGTCACTACGTTCTGTAATCTCCGACCGTGCCTTTTTCGCCGTCACTATACTAAATTACAGATTGAAACGCATTTCCAGTTGTGAGAGTATCACCACACTTCGAGCAGTGACGAGTGGGAAGTAACGAGTGACGAGCACGCCTTACTTGGTTTTAATTGAGTTTGCTCCCGGCGCCCCTCGTGGATGAGTTTGCTTTTCAGTGACTAGAGGGCTGCGGTGAGGTGTCGATCCATCGCGTTGTTTCTCGGTGCAATTTGCGTGGCCATTGTGGGCGTGAATGTTTTCGCCCAGCAAAAGCCGCGATTGAACGGTCACCCAGTCATGCTCGACGCGCAAGGCGAATTGCTTTCCTGGGTGGTAGTTCTCGCGGAAAGAATGCAGCGATGCTGATCCATGCCCCTCGTCTTCCAATACGGCTTTAATTGCGGGACAGGGCGTCACTTGGCCGCAGACCGAAGCCTGCGCTGCCTTGGTGTCTATTTGATGTCTATGTTTTTAGGGCGCCAGTTAGATTCGACCGGAACAGCCAGACTTAATGGAATGCAGCTAAACTAATCCAGATCAGCGTCTTAGGCCTATAACGTGCAAATTCAAGAACTTACGATCTTTGCACGGATAGAATCCCACCTTCCGCACCATCGCTTATCCCCTGTTTTTGCAAATAGTTGCGAGGGCGTTTTTGCTTGGTGTCTATTTCATTTCGGTATCCCATAGAATTTGTAAGAGCGACAGCGAATCCCCTCAGGTCTACCAATGTACTGGCAATTGTTATAGCCGCTCTCAGCGACGACTGGGAGAGACGCTATCTGGGACTGAACCGGGCGGCTGTAGATTCTCCTGCCCAACAACAAGTTCACGGCGAGGTTTGCTGGCTAAAAAATTGGTACAAATCGCTTCAAAATACTTCAAAGCAGACAAAAATCAGCGTCACTCCCGCTGGCCCTTATCCTCTTCTCCATCAAACTGTTTCAAACAATTTCGAAATGGACAGGAATCGCAGAGAGGGGACTTAAAATCCCTTGCATCGAAAGAACAGATTAAGTACGCAGGCGGCACGAACTCCGAACAGGATTGGGACATCCTCCGACGCGCCGCCTTTTTTGGGGGGGCTCACACGATCCCGGCGCGCGAGAGCTGCCGACCATTCACAAGGGTACCTGTCATTCGGGCTCGAGACCACAGTTTGGGCACAAATATGCACCTCAAAATGCACCTCTAATCTGAATAGTGACGGTGTTGTTTGATGGCCGTGGAAAGCAGTCCCGCAGAAAATATCCGAAGTTCCATCTTTGGCGAGAAACGAAATCACCTCGCGCAGCCACGCACCCTTCTTCAAGTAATAACCGACACCGAACCCTTGGCCCTCTTACGCTCAGACTATGCCGGAGGCTCACAAAAAACGTCCGACAGCGAGAGCCCGGACCGAGGTCACTAATCCTGCAGGCTTGAAGTCTGCATTTCCTGTGCGCGTAAACCACATCGCTGGACTCTCAGAACTCCAGTTTCCGATAAGCGCATGCATTACGCATTATAAAAGGGCGCCCCTTTGGAGTAGGTTTTGAGCGCTCACCTCATCCCCTACCGAAAGGAGCACCCTAAATGGACAGTACGAAGTATATCGGCATGGACGTTCACAAGGAAACCGTTTCGATCGCGGTGATGAATTCCGCCGGCAAGCTGCTGATGGAGTCGATCCTCGAAACGAAAGCGGCAACGATTCTGCAGTTTATTCAAGGGCTGCGCGGAAACTTGCACGTCACATTTGAAGAGGGAACCTGGGCCGCTTGGTTGTACGACCTGTTGAAGCCGCACGTCACGAAAATCGTGGTGTGCGATCCACGAAGGGATGCCTTGCTGAAAGAAGGCAACAAGAGTGACAAGGTTGATGCGCGAAAGCTGGTCGAGCTGCTACGCGCTGGGCTTCTCCGGCCGGTCTACCATGGAGAGAACGGCCTACGAACGCTGAAGGAGTTGTCGCCCAGTTATCTGACGATCAGCAAAGATCTCACGCGCGTCATGAATCGGCTCAAGGCTCTATACCGGGGCTGGGGCATTTCCTGCGCAGGAGCGACAGTCTACGCACCGCACCATCGTTCGGAATGGCTCGACAAAATAACGGAAGCCGGCGTGCGCCGTCGGGCCGAGCACTTCTACCAGCAGCTCGATGCCCCGCAACCATTGCGCCAAGAAGTGCGGCGAGATCTCCTGGCGGAGAGTCGAAAACATAGCGCCAGGAAATTGCTGCGCCAGATTCCTTCGATTGGTCCCATTCGAGCTGCTCTGCTGATCGCGCTGATCCAGACCCCCAATCGGTTCCGCACCAAGCGGCAACTGTGGGCTTACAGCGGTCTAGCGATCGAGACGCACGACAGTGCGCAATACCGCTACGTGGCCGGACAACTGCAACGTTGGAAGAAACCACAGCAGCTTCGTGGGCTCAATCAAAATCACAATCATGATCTGAAAGCCATCTTCAAGAGTGCCGCCACGAGGGCCAGCAGCTCTGATGGACCGTTCCAAGATTTCTACCAGGCTTTGCTCACCAAAGGTATGAGGCCTTCGATGACTCGCCTCACCTTGGCGCGGAAGATTGCGGCGATCACTCTAATCGTCTGGAAGAGAAGAAAGGAGCACATTTCGACGCTGAACAACTGAAGCCTCAAGCAGCTTGAGCGTCTCGGGCAGAGAGTCCGTTCCATCCCTTGGGGATCGTCCTTGGCGGTAGCCAGTCGGGTTCTTCTTGAGACGTTCGGGTCGAGGGAGAGTATCAACTCGGCAGTTAGTCGATTTTTGTGCTTCGGCACCGAGTCTCCACGATTACCCTATGCCCCCTGGCATAACCCAAGAAAGCTTTAGGCCAGGAGTCTCCGATAGGACCATGGTTGGCAACTCTGCAACCACGTTAGCTTGTGAGTTTCAGAGAACCGAATGGCGCCGTCATGACAGCGAGCATGAAACTACTGGGAGGGGAAAGAAGCATCGGGGCCTCTCCCGCTCGAGTGAATGGAGTCTCGGGACCCGTGGAGTTCGGCAGAGGTCTTTCTCCCAAGTCATGTTCCGGGTCCCTCCTGTCCGGCAATCCGCTTCAGCCGGTCCCAGCAAGACGCCCCCGTACTGGACTGACGCACCACGCATCAATTCTGGGCCCTTACGCGAGGAGGAATATCTGGGTTTTCTGGCGTTTGCCGCCCTAACGAGCGGCGGCTACACGCGCCGATCGGCGGTTGTCATACAGACTCGGTGGCCCACCTCTTCGGAAGGCCTGTAAGTGGCTGCCCAGGGCGAAAATTCGAAAGGATTTTTCGGGAGCGCATCGATGAGAGAGCGAGTATAGGGGTGCGCCGGGCTGCAAAAGATCTGCTCGGTCTTTCCACACTCAACGATCTCGCCCTCGTGCAAGATCGCGATGCGATGGCAAAGGGATGCGATCGAGAGCAGGTCGTGAGAGATGTACAGAATTCCCATAGCGAGTTCTCGGTTCAGGCGACCGAACAATTGCAGGATCTCCGATTGCGTGATCACGTCCAAGGCGCTGGTGGGCTCATCGGCTATGAGAAGTGCGGGCCGATGGAGGATGGCCATGGCGATCAGCACCCGCTGCGCCTGCCCAACGCTCAGTTGCCGAGGGTAGCGCCGCAGGAAGGATTCTTCAGCGGGCAGGCTCACACTTTTCAGCAGCCCGGGCAGGCGACGCTCGCATCCGTCTCGTGAGCGCTCGGCGTGAGCCCTCCAAGCTTCGGATAATTGGGTTCCAACCTTCAAGGCTGGGTTCAGAGACGAGAGAGGGCTCTGTAGCACCAGGCCAATCTCTCGGCCCCGTATTTGCCGCATCTCCCCTTCCGTGAGGCGCATTAGGTCCCGCCCCTGAAAATGAATCTCGCCCCTGGCGAGACCCCCTTTGTGCCTCAATAGTTTCAGGACCGCCAGGGCGAGGGTACTCTTCCCAGATCCGCTCTGCCCCACCAGGCCCAGAATTTCGCCCGGTTCCATCCGGAGGACCGCCTGGCGGAGCACGGCTGGCTTACCCGCGTAGTCCACGGTCAGGCGTAGGGAGAGCAAAGCGACGGATGAACTCACGGCTGACTCCTCGCCGTTTGGCTCGCGAAGCATAACCGCTCCGCGTTCCAGCTTGTCTGCGGCAGCATCACGATCGGGCTTACATTACGTAGGGAGGGCGACGCGGCCGACAGGGAATTCGTGTTCACCAGATAGATGAATGGGGCCTCTTCCCAGACAATCTGCTGCACCTGGTCAAAGTAGGCCTTCCGTTTTCCGGCGTCGATGACGGAGGCCTGAGCCCGCATCAACCGGTCCATCTCGGCTTCCCAGTTTGTGGCCGGCGATTTTTGGTTGGGATTCCACTGATGGTTGCTCGCCGAACTCAGCCAAACGTTCATCTGGGAGTTGGGATCCAAGTCGACGTTCACCAAGCCCAGCAGGCAGGCCTCGTAATCGAAGGTTTGGCTGATGCGCTCGATTAAAGACGAAAAATCCAGCGTCACTACGTTGAGGCGTATCCCCAGTTGCCCAAGGTCTTGCTGGATCATCGCCGCCATCAGCTCGCGAGGTTTGTTGCCGGAGTTGGTGATGAGGGAGAACTCGACCGGGTGCCCGCCGCGGTCGCGCAGCACCCCACCCTGAAGCCGAAAGCCTTCTTCTTCCAGCCGGCGCAAGGCGCCCCGGGGATCAAAGGGATGCGGCTTAAGCGCCGCATTAAACCAGAACCGATTGGCGGGCGAAACAGGGCCCACGGCGGGACTTGCGTGCTGGTGGTAAACGACGCGACAGATGTCTTCGCGATGGATGGATTCGGAGATGGCCCGCCGGAAGTTCCTGGATTCAAACCACACTTTCTTGTAAGCCGGAATGGGCGAGGTCGGAACCTGGTCGAACCACATTTGTTCGGAGTTTAGCGAAGGGCCTGCGTCGTGCACGGAGGAGGGTGATTCAGCGGCCAAGCGATCGAAGAACTCTGGATCGAGCCTGTCGATCAGGTGGATCTGGCCGCGCTCCAGACGAAGGAACTCTATCTCCCGGTTCTGTTGAATTTCCAGGCGAATGGAATCCAGATAGGGCAAGCTCTCGCCGTTTTCATCCCGTTTCCAGTAATAGGGGTTGCGTTTGAGAAGCACGTAAGCGCCCGGCCTGTATTCGGCCGTGAAGAAAGGTCCCAGCACAGCCATTTCGCGGCGAGGAGAACGGGAGGAGAGGATGGCTACCTGATCGAACAGTCTCTCCAAGCCGGCGACCGGAGCTGGAAAAGTGATGGCGACGCGATAGGTTCCCGATACGGTTGTTTTGACCGGCCCGGCGCTGGACCGAAACGAGTCGGCGGTGGGGGAATGAAGGGCCGGATCCATAAGTGTGCGGATGGTGTAGGCGACATCCTCGGCCGAGAACGGTGTGCCATCGGAAAAGGAGAGGCCTTCGCGCAACTTGAAGTTGATCTTCCGTCCCTGCTGCAGAATCTTCCAGGAAACTGCCAGCTCGGGCTCCACTTGTTGTGTCTGCCGGTTAACCCGAAGCAGAACTCCGCCGGTAAGATAGCGGATGATTTCCGAGGGTTCATCCGTGACTATGACCGGGTTAAACGTCTTGGGCTCGGCGCGCAAGCAGAAGCGAAGCTCTCCCCCTCGCTGCGCCAGCAAGTTGGGCAGGAAGAGACAGACCATCAGAAAGAGCTGAAAGCAGCGTCGCATCATGAAGGGAAGTCCTCCAGGGGAATTATGATCTGGAAGCAGCTCACCACGAGCACCATAAGGACGAGAGGCGCCAACAGCCAGGGATCGGCCAGTAGCGACCGGTAGTTTTCGAGCTCGCGCAGAAGGTTGCCCCAAGAAGGCAGAGGCTCGGCCACCCCGAGTCCGAGCACTCCAAGGTTAGCCTCGGCCAAGATGAAGACAGGGATCGAAATCCAGAATTGCGCATAGAGGGCGGGCTTTAGGCTCGGCAAAACATGCTTGATGAGCAGACGGAGACTTCGGCAGCCGCAAGCCCTGGCCTGCAAAATGAAGTCGGAAGTGCGCAGGCCTCGGGCGCCGGCACAGACGACGCGCGCTGCCGCAGCCCAGCCCAGCGACCCCAGCAAGGCGAACGTGATGACGACCGAGAGCAGCGGGGATACATTCAAGGGCAGCATGGCGCGCACCGTCAGGAGCAGAAATAACCAGGGAAGAGAAAGGAACAGGTCGGCGGCGCCCATCGCAAGACGCTCCCACCAGCCCCCCAGGGTGCCAGCCACACCTCCCACCAAAGCGGCCAAGAGGGTGGAGAGCAGAGCCGCCGCCGGCGCCAGCAGAAGAGAAACCTGGCTCCCCACCAGAATGCGTGACAAGCGATCGCGGCCTAATTCGTCGGTGCCCAAGAGAAACTGCCGGGAGGGTGGCGCGTTCGGCGATTGCCGAAACTGTCGGGCATAGGGAGCTGGCGCGAACACGCGTGCCATCAACGAGGCCGAAAAGATCACGACCAGAATCCCCAAGGCGAATTGGCGTTGTTTTCTCATTGTGGCTGGGATGTGCATGCTACGTTGGCCAGATCTGAGGCGGTGTTGGCCATCAGCGTCAGGACGGTAACCAGAACGGTCAGGTTGACCAGCAGGGGCAGGTCCCGTCCGAGTGCCGCCAGCCAGGCCAGTTGACCGATGCCCGGCGACGAATAAATCACTTCGATGGGGATGGCCGCCCCGAACGCCATGCTAAGGGAAACTCCCGCCAAGGCCAGGATCTGAGGAGCCGCCGGGGGCAGCACGTGCCACAGGAGAACTCGAGCTCCACTTAGGCCTTTGGCTTGCGCTGTCACGACGTGAGGCAGAGCGTAGGTTTGAAGAAGAAGGTTTCGAGCATACCGGAATACTTTAGGGAAGACGACAAGCGCGATCGCCAGGGGAGCCGGTCCTCCAACGAAAAGAAACACTATGCCCAGTACGGCGGATGGAAGGCAGAGAAAGAGCCCACTGAGCAGAGTGGACGACAAATCGTACGCCTTGAATCGATACATGGCTGCCGGCAGGGCGAGCGCGAGACCCAGTAGCCAGCCCCCCAGCAGCCCGATACCCACGGAGTAAAAGGTCACGGGGAGGCGCTCGGCGAGAAGTTGGGCGACTGGACGGCCCAGCGTATGCGAAACACCAAGATTGCCATGGAACACCCCGGCCAGATAGCGTGCGTAGAAAAGGAGGATGTTGCGTTCCGCGTCCCGCGAGTGTTGGAGGGCCTGGATACTATCCTGGCTCAGGCGCGCATCCAAGAGCTGCTCATCCACTCCGAAGCCCGGCGCCACTCGCACAAGCGTGGCCCCCAGCAGCCCTCCCAGAAGGACCGTGATCAAGATGACGAGCAGATTTCGCGCGATTCGCTGAATCCACATAGGTTGAGAGTCCGCGGACAAGCTAGAGAAAAATTAGCCCTTCAGGACGAGGAACCCGCTTTCGACATCTGTACCGAGAATCCGATTCCAGATAACACGCGCAGTTCCCTCGGTTGTCGAATGATGGAAACGAACTTCCTGGCCGGCACGAAGAGCGGTGTAGTGATGGGCGGCGCGGAACGCTTCGTCACCGGCGTCGATCAGACGGCCGTGAACTTCGATTGCAGGTGGCTCGGCCAAGACTAGCCGCACCTCGCCTTTTACTGGACTTCGCTGTTTCTTCCTTCTCTCGATCAAGGGCATACATCCTTAACACGCTGCGAAGCTCTCGACTTCTCCGAGCTTCGCATAGCGTTTTAATTTTCGACTCAGAGTCCGACGAGAAATACCTAGCAGCTCTGCCGCCGCTTCGTGGTGGCCGCCCGTCTGCGCGAGGACGTCGAAAATCGTCTGCCGCTCCATGGCGTCCAGCCGGCAAAGAGGTTTTTGGCCGACATCCTGCGAGCCATCCCGGATTCTGGGCGGCAGGTCGCAGGCGCGGATCTCGGATCGTTCGGCCAGAATCGCCGGCTTCATCAAAACGTTCCGCAGCTCGCGGACGTTGCCAGGCCACGGATAACGCCGCAAGGCGTTGATGGCGTCTTCAGAAAATCGCAAGCGTCCATCGTGTTTTCGCAGGAAGAATTCCGCGAGCGGAATGATGTCCTCAAGCCGTTCGCGAAGCGGGGGCACCTGGAGGTGGATTTGACTCAAGCGATGGAAAAGGTCGCTTCGGAATTTACCGCAACCCGACAATTCCTCCAGATCCCGATTGGTGGAAGCGACGACGCGAACATCCACGGTGATTTTGCGGAGTCCGCCGAGACGATAATAGGGCGCTCCGTCCAATACCCGCAGCAGTTTCACCTGGGTTTTCGGCTCGAGCTCCCCGACTTCGTCGAGAAATAATGTTCCCTTGTCAGCCAGTTCGAACAGCCCCGGCTTGATCGTGTCCGCCCCGCTAAAGGCCCCCTTCTCATAACCGAATAGCTCGCTTTCGACGAGATGTTCGGGCAGCGCCGCACAGTTGATGTCCACCCAAGGGTTGGCGCAGCGGAGTGAATAACTGTGGATCGCTCGGGCAATAAGCTCCTTACCGGTCCCGCTTTCGCCGCTAATGAGAATCGCCGTGGCGGTCCGCGCCAGCCGCTCGACCATGCCCAATAACTGCTGCATGGACTTGCTGCAAATGATCGCGGGGACTCCCATCAGCGTCAGAGGCTTCTGAGCCTGAGGTTGCATGCGGGCAGTTTGCAGGTGTTCCGTAAGAAATGGAAGAGTACTTCGGTAATGTCCCAGTTTGTCCCTCGCATACTAACGAAGAAAGAAAACAAAGCAGCCGACCGACTCGGCGCAGATTAGAAAGCGGGACAAAATGTCCCCGGTGAAGCCCCACAGCCCAACTTGCTTGTTTTAAACAAATTACGGCAATCCTTGGTCTCTTGCTGCGCGACAAAATGTCATTTTTCCGCCACGGCTGGCCGACGCAAAAACCCTCAGGTGCGCGCATTAAGTCCCCTGAATGCTGTGGGTCGGCAACGATGCATGGCCATTGCGGTGTTTGGTATCTCGGGTGCAATAACCCTGGCCTTAAGCTTCTTGAGTGAGGGCCTCAATGTCGATTAAAGCCAAACTCTTCGTAGCCCTGGTAGCAATCGTCGGACTGGCGACCTTTGGTCTTGGGATGTCGGAGTGGGGATCGGCGGACCTGACCCGGTACATATGCTTTTCGATCTTTGCGATTCTCGCCTCCTGCCTGAAGGTCAGCCTGCCGGGAATCACCGGAACAATGTCGGTGAATTACCTTTTCATATTGGTGGGCATCCTGGAGTTCAATCTGTCGGAAACCCTCCTGATGGCCTGCGGTGCGACCATCGTCCAATGCTACTGGCATGCGCAAGTCCGCCCCAAGCCGGTTCAAGTCCTTTTCAACGTCGCAAACATGGCCACGGCTATCGGTGTTTCGCATTTCTGCTACCGAGGGTTGCTGGCCGCCAAGCCCAGCCTTCCGGCTCTGGTGGCAGCAGTCGCGATCATATTCTTCGTTATGAATACGGTCCCCGTTGCCGCCATCATTTCCCTGACCGAGGGCAAATCCCTC
>Ga0099828_10002241_pt1 | contig 13240 bp, 8 predicted proteins | sample CZO8metaG_2_FD_79338 | JGI IMG/M metagenome (GOLD analysis project Ga0099828, IMG submission 79338) | Vadose zone soil microbial communities from the Eel River Critical Zone Observatory, Northern California, USA - CZOApr15con2H1.8 metaG | ecosystem: Environmental > Terrestrial > Soil > Vadose...
GCGGCGTAGAGTTGCACGGATATCTTGGTAAAGATGTAAGCGATGATGGAGATCGCGGCGAGATAAACGGCGCACTGGCGGTTGAACCGGCGTTCCAGGAATTCCGGCATGGTGAAGACATTGCTGCGTAGGTAGAAAGGTACGAACACCCAACCCAGGATCAGCAGGATGAGACACGCCAGCCATTCAAAATGGCCGACAGCCAAGCCCGACGAAGCGCCCGTGCCGGAAAGTCCGATGAAGTGCTCCGTGGAAATATTCGATACGAACAAGGAAGCGCCGATGAAGAACCATCCAATATCGCGGCCGGCGAGAAAATAGCCCTCGGAGGTTCGTTCCTTCATGGAAAAGTACATGCCGATCCCGAAGACGATGGCGAAATAGACCCCGATGATCACGAGATCGATGGTTGCGAGCGCTCGGTGGGTTACTGCGACAGAAGATGCGAACAGCATCCATGCCTCCTTGGCGCCGCGGTCGTTGAACCGGCCTCGGCGTACCGTCTCAACCGAACTTCGATCGCTTTCGCGAACTGGCTGTTCTTGCCACAGCGAAATTGCTCAATTTCGCTAGCCTCGGCCCTGAAGAAAGCGCCGTGAAAATTGGTGACTGCGAAGTCTACAACAGGCTCTATCCAGTCTCAATGCCCGTTTGTTGCTGTCCGCCGATTTCCCCGTCAATATCCTCTGTCCTGAAATAATCGATTGACCCCGCCGGTATAAGGGGTCGCGAAGGCACGAGTCATTCCGGCTGCGGATCTTCTGCCGCAACGTATAATCGGTGAGCTACCAACAGGACGATTCTGAGCGTCTAGCCTGCTCGCGAATCCATATGCCGATTCTTTCGTTGCAAGATGTCTCGAAAGACTATTTGACGGATGGCCAGCCGGTGCGTGCGCTCAATGGTGTTTCCCTGAACGTTGAGCGGGGCGAGTTTGTGGCCTTGGTGGGGCGCAGCGGCTGCGGCAAGTCCACCCTTCTCAATGTTTCCGGGGCCATGGATTTTCCGACCTCCGGCCAGGTTTTTCTGGACAGAGTTTCCACATCCGCGCTGAAGGATGCCGGTCTTACCCAGCTGCGCCGCGAAAAAGTCGGCTTCATTTTTCAATCCTTCCAGTTGCTTCACACTCTCACCGTGTTCGAAAACGTGGAATTGCCTCTCCTTCTTGCCGGAAAGCCGGGCGCTCGCGAAGCAGCCCGCGAACGCCTCCGCTGGGTCGAACTCGATGGCCTCGGCGATCGTTTTCCGCATCAACTTTCCGGCGGCCAGATGCAGCGCGTCGCCATTGCGCGCGCGCTCATTCATTCACCGGGCATCCTTCTCGCCGACGAGCCCACTGGCAATCTCGACACCACGACGGGCAACGTGATTCTTGAATTGCTCCGGCGCCTCACGCGGGAGCAAGACACTGCAACCATTATGGCGACCCATAGTCCCGAGGCCGCAGCGCTTGCGAATACGGTCGTCCGCTTGCGTGACGGAAAAATCGAAAAGCTCACCAGGCGCTGACATGCCTTTTTACTTGCTCTTTTACCGATTGATGGCGCGCCCGCTCTTCCGTGAGCCGGTGCGGACTTTGTTGACGATCCTGGCTATCGCCTTGGGGGTCGCGGTTGTCCTGGCCATCGATCTTGCGGGCGGCGCGGCCACCGGGTCGTTCCGCAGTTCGATGGAAACGCTGGCCGGCGAAAATGATCTGGAAGTCAGGGCCTCGGGAGGCGTGCCGGAAAGCGTGGTTGGAACGCTGGCCACGCTGCCCTATGCGATTCGAGTTTCGCCGCGCATCGAAGACTACGCAGTGATCGTTGATACCAAGAAGTCGCTTCCCCTCATCGGGCTGGATCTCGTCGCGGAAGGCAGCGCTTACGCAAAAAGTGATTTCCAAATTACTGCAGAATCCCAGACTGAAAGCGCTTCGGAGCACGTGTTTGAGCATCTTGGAGATGCGGATGCCATTTGGGTTGGGTCGAGTGTTGGCTACAAAACGGGCGATCGCGTCGAACTGCTCATCAACGATCGAGCCCGCAATTACACGGTGCAGGGCGTCTACCCCGATTCGAACGGCAACGAATCGGCAATTGTGATGGACCTCGCGGCCGCCCAACATGCACTGGCGCGTTATGGCCGCGTCGATCGCGTCCTTTTGAAAGTGCCGGAGACTCCCAGCCTGGAAGAATGGCAGCAGCGTTTGCGGGGCGTGCTTCCCGCCGGAGTGGAAGTGCGACCGCAAGGCACCGGCACGAACGAAAATCGCCGCATGTTGGCAGCCTTCCGTTGGAACTTGCGCCTCCTGAGCTACATTTCGCTCGTTGTAGGCGCTTTCCTTATTTACAACACTATCTCCGTCTCGGTCGTGCGCCGCCGCCCGGAGATAGGAATCGTGCGCGCCCTCGGCGCCAGCCGTGGCGTCATTCTCTCGGCATTCGTCGGCGAAGCCGCCTGCTTGGGACTCGCGGGCGCTCTCCTCGGCCTTCCCCTAGGACGTTTCATGGCCACCGGCGCGGTTCGCTTAATGTCCGCCACGGTGGAATCGCTTTATGTCAGCAGCCGGCCAGGAACCATCGAGCTAAATGCCGCATCCGTCCTTCTCGCGCTTGTGATCGGTGTGGGAGTTGCGGTTGCATCCGCTTATTCACCCGCGCGAGAAGGTTCGCAGGTCTCGCCCGTCGAGGCGATGGCGCGGGGGCGCCGGGAATATGACGTGCGCGTGCACAAAGCCCGCGATTTGTGGCTGGCTCTTGTACTCGGTTTGGCGGCCGCAGCGGCCTCTCGTGCGCCGGCGATCGCCGGTAAGCCGATTCTTGGCTATCTCGCCGCGATCCTGCTGGTAGCGGCATCGGCATTGGCGATGCCCGCGTTCGTTGACGCTGTGACTTCGCTTTCTTCGAAACTTCTCGGAAAGCTTTTCGGCGTGGAAGCGATGCTCGCCTCGCGCAGCCTCGCGGCTTCACTGCGCCGTACTTCCGTTCTCGTTGGCGCACTCTCGACCGCCATTGCGATGATGACCGCGGTCGGCGTCATGGTAGGAAGTTTCCGCCAAAGCGTTGTGCTCTGGATGAGCGACCAGTTGCCCGCCGATCTCTATCTCCGGCCCGCCGGTTCTCCCGCCGCGGACCGCCATCCTACGATTTCTCTCGGCTTGGCGGAAGAAATTGCCAAGCTTTCCGGCGTTGTTGCGGTCGAGCGTCTTCGCGCCTATGAAATCCGTTATCAAGGAATGCCAGCCACGCTCGCTTCCGCTGACCTCAATATCCTGGATGTAATTCGCTGGTATCCGCATTCCGAGTTCTTATCCGGCCGCCCGCAGCAACAAGTTCTTCCGGAACTGCGCCATTCGAATACCGTCGTTGTGAGCGAGCCGTTCACCTACAAACACCATGTGAAAGCCGGAGATTTCATTACCCTTTCTTTCGGCGAAACACAGGCGGTCTTCCAAATCGCCGACGTCTACTACGACTATTCGAGTGAGCGCGGAAGTATCCTCATGGATCGCAAGACCATGTTGCGCTATCTGCCCGATCCTGCGCCCTCGAATCTCGCGATTTATGTTTCTCCGGACGCAAAACTGGAGACGGTTCGAGCTGAAATCGAAAAAGCCACCGCCGGCCACCGCGTTCTTATGTTTTCGAATCGGGACTTGCGCGCCGAAGCCATCCGCATCTTTGACCGCACCTTCGCCATCACCTACGCCTTGGAAGCCGTCGCGGTCATCGTCGCGGTTATGGGCATTGCCGGAGCGCTTCTTGCTCTGGTGATTGACCGCCGCCGCGAGCTTGGCCTTCTTCGCTTTCTCGGTGCGGCTACCGGGCAAGTTCGCAAACTGATTCTGGTCGAGGCAGGCTTGCTTGGACTTCTGGCCAATCTTGCCGGTCTGGCCCTGGGTTTTACGCTGTCACTCATCCTCATCTATGTCATCAATAAGCAGTCGTTCGGCTGGACGATCCGGTTTCACTGGCCAGTGGGAATTCTCTTAGGCGCGCTGACGGTCGTGTATTTAGCCACAGTGCTCGCTGGCCTCTACCCGGCGCAGGTCGCGGTGTGCTTGAATCCGCTCGAGGTCGTCCATGAAGAGTAGGCTTGCGTGCATCACCGCGGCGCTGCTTCTCATGCAGCCTCTTGCGGCGCAATACCGCGCTGCCTTGCCGGGATACCGATACGAATTCCCGCGCGACCATTTCAATCATCCGGATTTTCAGACCGAATGGTGGTACTACACCGGAAATTTGAAATCGACGGACGGCCGGCGGTTCGGATTCGAATTGACTTTCTTTCGGCAAGCCATCAGCCGCGATCCCGCGAAAGTCGCCGCCTGGGACGTGAAGGATCTCTACCTCGCGCATCTTGCTTTGAGCGATCTGGATGGCGGGAAGTTTTATCATGCCGAACGCACCAATCGTTCCGGCCCAGGCATCGCCGCGGTGAGCGAATCCCTCGGCCGTCTCTGGAATGGGAATTGGCAGATTCAATGGCACGGCAACGACCAGGATCTGAAAGCCTTCGATGCGCGCTTTCAACTGCATTTGACCCTGCATCCGGAAAAACCTCCTGTCATTCACGGTGAAAACGGCGTCAGCCAAAAGGCGGAGGGGCCGGGCCACGCATCGCATTATGTTTCTCTGACGCGACTGGCGACTTCCGGCGTAATCCACGTCGCTGGCAAGAAATTTGAAGTGAGCGGCACCAGTTGGATGGATCATGAATTCTTCACCCATCAGCTTGATTCCAACCAGACCGGCTGGGATTGGCTGAGCCTTCAACTCGAAGACCACAGCGAGGTGATGCTCTTTCACATTCGCCGCAAGGATGGTTCGATTGATCCGTACTCGGCCGGTACGTTCGTGGATGCCAATGGAAAGACGATGCAGCTGCGCGCAGCTGACTTCACGTTGCAGCCGGCCGGCGAAAATTGGACAAGCCCGGTTTCGGGCGCCCGCTATCCAATCCACTGGAAAGTGGCGATTCCAAAGCTGAGCATTGAACTGGAAGCGAAAACACTTCTCGAGTCGCAGGAGTTGACGGGCAGAACCGGATTGGCTCCAAACTATTGGGAAGGCGCAATCGTTCTCAGCGGCCGCCGCAACAAGCAACCCCTTAGGGGCGTGGGTTATCTGGAAATGACCGGCTACGATCGCCCCGTGCAGCTGACGAAATAAAAGCCGGGTCTATACAGCAAGTGCATCGCTTCCCAGAAACTCCGCCCAAGCAACAACCAAGTTCCTACCAGCAGAAATAATGTATACTTTGCGCTTCTACACATCGTGTGTTAGATATGTAGGAGACGGAGGTATCCAATGACAGAGAAATCCGATCTCCCGCAAGGCACCCTGGACTTATTGATTCTGAAAGTGGTCGCGCTCGGTCCGGTGCATGGGTATGCGATCGCGCAACGGCTCGAACAGGTGTCGCGCGGCGTGGTCCAGGTTCCGCAAGGCTCGCTCTATCCGGCGTTGCACCGGCTCGAAAACCGTGACCTTCTTGCTTCGGATTGGGAGGAAACGGAGACCGGACGGGAAGCAAAATTCTATCGTTTGACGCGCAAGGGGCGGACGCAGCTCGAAACGGAGGCCGCGAGCTGGCAGCGACTGATTGACGCCGTTGGGCTCGTCCTCAAACTGTCTGAGGGAGGTGTGAAATGAGTTGGTGGCAGCGCCTGTTGCGCCGAAGAAAGATGGAAGATCAACTCGACAAGGAACTTCGCTTCCATATTGAACAACACACAAGCGAGCTGATCGCACTAGGCCGCGATCCTCAAGAAGCGCGACGCCAAGCGAGGCTCGCTCTTGGCGGTCCCGAGCAGGTGAAAGAGAAGTGCCGCGACGCGCGCGGCACAAGGTGGCTAGAGGATCTTCTGCAAGACTTCCGCTATGCCATTCGTATGCTTGGAAAGCAACCAGGCTTCGCGGCTGTCGCTCTTTTGACGCTCGCCCTTGGCAGCGGCGCGACAACCGTTATGTTCACCGTCGTCAACGGCGTTCTACTCAAGCCGCTCCCTTATCCGGAGCCCGGCAGGCTAGTCGCAGTCCACGGCCATTCAGATTCGTGGAATACAGCAGTGTATGGCGAGCAAAATGTTGCTTACCCTGATTTTCTGGATTGTCAGCGCTCCAGCCGCTCCCTGGCCATGGCAGGCTTCGTCTACAGCGGAGGCATACTCGGTGAGCCGGGAACTCCCGAATTTGTCGACCGCCGCGAGATCACTTCCGAACTTTTTTCTGTCCTGGGTGTTCCGCTCTTTCGTGGACGCGCCTTCCTGCCGGAAGAGGACCGACCTGGCGGCGCGCCGGTAATCATCTTGAGCTACAGTTTATGGCAACGCCGCTTCGCCGGAGATCCGCGAACCGTTGGCCTCTCGCTCATTCTCGATGACAAAAGTTATACGGTCGTTGGCATCACGCCCCCACGTTTCCAACTCGACGGTGAGGAGGGGGATGTATTTACTGCGCTTGGTCAAGACACGGCCGGGTACTTGCGGAATCGGCGCGCACATCCCGTTGGCGTGGTGGCACGCCTCCGCCCAGGCGCAACCCTGGCGCAGTCATCGGCAGAGCTGGGACTGATCGGCCGTCAGCTGGCGGCACAGTACCCGGATTCCAACGCGGGGCGCAGCTTCGTGGCAACTCCGCTTCATCCCGATGTCGAAGATGTTCGGTCCACGCTTTGGCTGCTCCTGGGCGCTGTCGGCCTGGTGCTGTTGATCGCTTGCGTCAATGTGGCTAGTTTGCTGCTGGCTCGAGCAGTTTCACGAGACCGCGAACTTGCCATGCGTGTGGCACTTGGAGCGAGCCGGGGCCGGTTGGTGCGCCAATGCTTGACCGAGAGCGCGGTACTGGGACTTTCCGGAGGCGCGCTGGGTATTTTAGTTGCCGCCGCTGGATTCCGTCCGTTTGTGCAGTTCTGGCCCGGCGCCCTGCCGCGCGCCGATGAGGTCCAGCTCGATTGGCGCGTACTGCTGTTTGCATTGACCGCTTCCCTGGTGAGCGGTCTTCTCTTCGGTCTTGCCCCGGCTTTGCGCGCACCCGTTCGGGACGTCGAACAGACACTCCGCGCCGGAGGGCGGACAATGGCGGGAAGCTCGCGCCGTCTGCACAGCGGCTTTGTCATATCCGAAGTCGCTTTGGCGGTGGTGCTGTTGGTCGCCGCTGGGATGCTAGGACGCACTCTCCTGCGGCTCTCATCGCTCAACCCAGGCGTCAATATTCGCAACGTTCTCGTTACTCGGATGGCGCTCTCGCCTGCCGCGCTCTCGAACCCCGCAGGAATTCGTGCGGCCTGGCAGGACGTCTTGGACCGCGCGCGCCGCGTTCCGGGGGTCGAGTCCATTGCGGCGGTTGATACCTTCCCCATGCGCCAGGGAGAGAATCAACTGGGTTACTGGAATACTCCGGCCGTTCCACCGGAGAACCAGCAGCCGCTTGCCCTCGCAACCAGCGTGACTCCGGATTATCTGAATGTCATGGGCATCCCCCTGCTCAAGGGCAGATTCTTTGATGACCATGATCGCCGGGAGAGTGAGCCTGTTATCGTGATTGATGAAGTTCTCGCTCAACAAGCTTTCGGCACCCAAGAGTGTGTGGGGAAGCGCCTGTGGATTCCAGGAATGTCCGGCCCAAACTGGTCAGAAGGTAATGATTCCTTGCGCGTGGTGGGTGTGGTGGGCCATGTCCGGCATTGGGGGCTTGCCCGCGACGACCAAGCACCAGTGCGCGCCCAGTTCTACTATCCCTTCGCCCAGGTGCCAGACTCGGCCTTGCGTCGCTGGTCTGAATTGATGTCCATCGCCGCTCGAACCAACATCCCTCCATTGAATGTGGTCGAGTCTCTCCGGCTGGAACTGCGCGGAGCCACTGGCGGAGCGACTGGCGACCAAGCTCTCTACCAAGTTCGCACGTTGGAGCAGCTCGCGAGCAATTCGCTCGCCCGACAACGCTTTCTTTTGCTGCTCTTCGGCATCTTCGCCGGATTGGCGCTGCTGCTGGCGTGCATCGGCATTTATGGCGTGCTCGCCTACTTGACGGGCCAGCGGGTGCCGGAATTCGGCGTGCGCATCGCGCTCGGGGCTAGCGCTCGCGATGTCATGCGGCTTGTGCTCCGGCAGAGCCTTGGAATGATTTTCGTCGGCGTTGGGGTAGGCATATTTGCCGCCCTGGCAGCAGGGCGCCTGTTGATGCACACGGTAGACGGAATGCAGTCCACTGAGCCATCAACTTTCGCCATCATGATTCCTATCCTGACCGTTGCTGCACTGCTGGCGAGTATTGTGCCGGCCAGGCGGGCCAGCCGGATAGACCCGGTCCGCGCGTTACGCCAGGACTAGCCCAGCGTCCAATTTGCTTGTGTCATCGCAACCGGCAACTCCTCACTCCGCAGGGACTGGAGCGCGCTGTGGCGCCACGTGCCGAACTCTGAACTCTAGTCTCACGCTCTTCAGTTGATTCCGTCCGGCCCGACAGCGAGCTAGTCGTTCAATTGATTCACCGCAAGGACCCAAAGTCATTGGAAGAAGCGCTAGGATTACTTCAGCAAACAGCTTTTCTTTCAGCATGAAGGTGTGCGGGCAGCGGCAAGACGCCGATGTGTATCAGCGAGGCTTCGCATCGTTGAGTTGATTGAAACGAGTAGTTCTACGGAGCGAAGGAATAGGTCCATTTCACTGCGAAGCGGGTCTCACGGACCTGCGGGGGATTCGCTGGTGCAATGCTGGCGAACTGCGTTCCGACGTTATAGATGATGTAAAGATCGCTGTCAGGGCGGTAGTTATACCTCAGGCGAAAATTGGCGCTGACTGCCTGCGTGTTGGACGTATCCATCTGAATGAGGCTGGTAAAAGTCAGAAACCGGCTAAACGAATAGTTCCCTTGTAAGCTCGCTAGCACTACAGAGAAATCCCCGTTTGACAGCGGCAATCGAAAACGATCCCACGTTTCCGAGGCTGAAATCGAGAATTTTGCGGTCGGGCGATAGTTAGCCCGCACCCGGAATTCATTCAGAGTGCCTCCGTAGTAGCCGCCGAAGCGTTCGAAGAAATTATAAGTAAACCGCCGATCTTGCCCCGAGCCATACGTCAGCTGATGTCGAGCAAAATGATACAGGCCGTTCGGAATAAACACGTTCTTGTAAATGTGGAAGGGCGTTGTAATTCGCTGAGTGAATACGTCCGCAATATCGTCGTCCGTGTAAGCGCCGTTGTCGAACTCGGCCCGGAAAGTGCCCTGCCATTCCTGCGTTTGTACTACGTTGTGAGTGTCGGGTGCATGAAGAATAAATCCCTCGAATTGCAGCTCGCGCACACCACTGATTCTGGGTCTGACTTTAAAAGTTAAATTCCCGTACGCCTCGTTTGAATCGGTCCTTTCGATGAATCCTACTTCCGGGTTGAAGTTCGGACCGATTTTTCGCCGTTCGAAGATTCCGTCCAGCCAGTTCGAACGGTAGGAGAGCGAGGCTCCGACATCGCTTGCCCCACTGGGATTTTCGGGAGACCGGGTTCCGGCCATGTGGGCGTCAACAAACCAGTCTTTGAAAAAGACGAGACGCGTGTCGACGCCCCCGGTTTGATTGAAACTATCCTGTGTATTGCCCGAGCGCTTATCAATGCCCACCACTCCGATGTAGGAACCAGCCCACAGTGATTCCTTTAGCCGCGCGACTGCATAATTTGCGTACGGGTTAGGGCCGCTGGAGCGTGTGTCCACGTCCATGATTCCCAACTCCGTGCGACCGAACGTTCCCGTCAGCCTGGCGCCACCGCTGATCGGCACCTGTTGTCCGGTTTTCGGGTCGATTCCGATCTGACGGCTGAAAAAGATCTGGTCCTGGTCGCCGAGGTCAAAATTAAACACCCCGGCATTCTCCAGGAAGAATTGGCGCTTCTCAGGAATCAAGACTTTGAACGGTGTGAGATTGAACGGTTGAAGATCGACTTCAGCATCGGCAAAATCCGTGTTGCCCGTCAGGTTCAAGACAAGTTTCGAGCTGAGCCCATACTTGATATCCAGTCCACCTGTCAGCGGGAATTTGGGATCCTGCCCTGTCTGCTTGTCGTACCGGGCCAACCCGTATGGTTTCACAATAAAGAGCCTTCCGCTTCCGATGTCCTTGATGCCTCTGAGCTCCCCTGCTTCCGAGACCTTGGTGATGCCAAAAGTTCGCCGGTAAGCGCTCCAAAAATCTTCCTCATTTTTTCGCCGAATGAAGCGTTTGAAATTCAGGCCCCAGACGACATCGATGGATTGCGTAAAATTGAGTGTGGTGAAGGGAATTTCTACCGTGGCCGTCCACCCATCAGCAACTGTGCGGGCCTCCGACGTCCAGATACCATCCCATCCGGAATCGAAATCTCCGCCGGAGATGCTTCCTTGTTCCTCTACGATGAGGCCATCGCTTTGAGTGCCAAGTGGATTGATCTCGAACACGTAAGCGCCACGCCGATCGTGGTTCGAATCGATCAGGATTTCGAAATGATCGTCTAGGTCTTGACTGACGTCGCGCCGCAGTTCCGTTGAGATGATCCGTGAGGACCCAGAGTCAAAGCACTGAATCCCGAAGTACACGGCATGTCGGGTGTAGAGAATGCGTACTTCCGTCTTCTCGGTTGGCGCTTCACCTTCGTGGGGCTCGCGCTGCCGAAAATCAGTGATCGGCTTGGCCGATCGCCAGAGTGGGTCGTTGAGTGTGCCATCCAAACGCGGCGCACGGTCCACCCGGACTGCTTCTGCCATGCGGTCCCCTGCTTGCCTATGGGCCTGGTTTGGGAGAGCACGAGCGCCAACGCTTCGGGGCCAAAAAAATGCGGAAAGAAAAAAAGTACAGAGTAAAAGGGGATTGGAATAGTTGAAGCGCTCATTTCTCACCTCGTTTGCGTCCACCCTCTTCTCAACCTGCATATTTCTCTTCAACGGTCGCCGCAAAAATAAGCGTCCCGACAATTCCCATTATTCCCGCCACGAAGAAAGGGATTTGCGGACGAATCCTCCACAGCAGACCTCCAATTGCTGACGCCGGTGTAATCGACAGGCTTCAGACGAGGTAATAAAGACCCACCGTACGCGCCCGCAAATTGTGCTGCGCAAGGTCAACAATCATGGCCTTGCGCGAGGGCTCACCAATCTCGCGCAAGCCTCCGATGATGAACGCGCCCACCAACCATCGGTAGTCAGCGGCGAGAACGACGGCCACCGGGAAGAATGCAAAGCACAAGAATGTCGCGATCACAAAAGGCTTGCGCCCTAAACGATCCGCCATTTTTGCCGAAGGAATATACACGAGGATAGCGGTTGCGAGCTGCACGGCCACAAGGATTCCGTAACGCGGAATCGTCACCCCGGAAACGTTCGTGACGTAGAGAACGACAAAGATATCCGCCATTCCTTCGCAAGTGCGAATCGCAATGTCGGAAACGAGCAGCCGTTTGAGAGTGGCATGAAATGAGTTCCAAACACCCCACAGCTTTACCGTGTCCCTGGATGCGATGGAAATATTGATGGTCCAAAGTAGCGGGATAGCGACCCCGACAAAAAGGATGGTGATTAACAGCCCTATTCGAATGCCGGCTTGAAGACCCATTGCGCCGATCATGGCGCCACCCAGCAGCGGCGAAATTACCATGGGGATGCGCTTCAGCATCGATTGGACCGTGAATCCCATCGCGCGTCGCTCCATGGGAAGAGCATCGCCGATGGTTGCGAAGATGGCAGGCGACGCCATGGACTGCCACGGCATCGCAAAAGCCAATCCCAGAAAAAGAAAGGGCCAGGAGGGACTAAGTAAGTAGACGAGATAGCCCGTCAAAGCGGCAACTAGGAATGTCAGAAATGCCCGACGCCGTCCCCAATGGTCGGCTAACCAGCCGCCGGGATACTGGTATAGCGCATCGAGAAAATCTTCCGAAGTGCCAAACAGTCCGACAACTGCGACGCTTGCGCCGAGTGATTCAAGATACTTTGGGAGAAACTTTTTCCAGAGTTCCTCGCCCAAGCCAAGTAAGAACACGGCTCCGGATGCGGCAGCGACATTTCGCTCAAGCCCCAGAGATTCCGCGAGCCGTTTGTGGGTAGCTGCTTCCAGAAATTTTTCTCCCCGAGGCGATTCGGTCTATTCGCAAAACTTCAGGCCGCATCGTTAAAAGCTCCGCCCGGTTTCCCACGCTTCACCATCTCCTGGCAATACGCGTACAACGCCTCATAGACAATCCACTCTGCCGCATTGATTTCGTGGTCGTTGCCAAACCCCAAATGCCGGAATCCTTGTGCGACCGCCTTCAGTCCCGCAGCCTCGGGCTGATGCCATAACGTGTTGTCCGTGTCTGCGCCGTTGACGATCTTGCCCAATAGTTGCAGATCCGGTTTTGTGATGAGCTTGTACTTCCGCAGTATCGCTTCGAACGAACATTCCTTTCCGTGGTGCCCGAGTTCCACTCCCGGAACGTCGAATGGAGTTGCATTGAGCCTCTTCGCCTCAGGAATCACTTGTTCCGCGGGCACAAAGTAGAACTCTGCCTCCGGGTCCACAAATTTCTTGATAAGCCAGGGACAGGCCACCCGGTCCACTTTGACGTGCTCGCGAGTAATCCACTTCATACCGCGCCCCTCCCCATCTCGTTTAGCCGTTCACCAGCGTGAATGCTCAATTCGGAAATGTTCTAGTGATCTTTCACTGCCTCATACACGACCATTCGCGCCACCGGTTTGCCGTTCTCCTCCTGCTCCGGCGTGTACACACGGTGCGTCTCTAGGTCCACCGCAAGGGTGTGCACTGCGTGTTGCACCTTGAAGTCTTGGATCTTGCGATAGTGGTTGGGACTGTCTTGGTGGAAAATGGAAATTGCCCCGCTGTAGCAGGCGGCATAAATCCGGCCCAGGCCCGGATCGAACTTGATGACATCCGGCCCATCCGCCATCGGAAAAAAAGCAATGGGCTCATGTTTGTCGAGGTCAAAGACGGTCATCAGATTGTTTTCTTCGCAGGATAGAAATGCGCGGTGATGCTCAGGATCAAGCGTCATGCCATGGTTTCCCTTGCAGCGCCCAACGGAGTACCGGCCGACGATTTCGTCCGTCGCCGGATCGATTACGGCAAAAATGTTCTGGTCTTGCAGGTTGACGTATACCTTGCGCGCAACAGGATCGTACTGCGGCATGCCTGTCTCGCTATCGAAGTGCAGAGTCTTCACAATCTCATCTTTCGTGACCTCGACGATCGCTTCGGCTTTGCCGCGCTCGTCGGAGACATACAGTTTGTGAAA